>Ga0182008_10000054_pt1 | contig 102738 bp, 94 predicted proteins | sample Sormic07211129_1_FD_120482 | JGI IMG/M metagenome (GOLD analysis project Ga0182008, IMG submission 120482) | Rhizosphere microbial communities from Sorghum bicolor, Mead, Nebraska, USA - 072115-129_1 metaG | ecosystem: Host-associated > Plants > Roots > Rhizosphere | place: USA: Nebraska...
ACATTTACTAATGCAAACTTACCATAGAAGCGGTTACCCCGCAACGGAGAGGAAAAGTTGGTGGTTTTAGCTTTGGCAAAGCAAGGTGTGAGGAGTAAAAGCGGATAGCCGGATAAAGCTCCTGAAAAAATCTAAGTAGTAAATTAATTGTGGTAAATTAAAGGCGAATAGTTTTTTCTTCCCAACAACAAATGATCTGCTTTCTATGAAAAAAATATAAATCTATCCTGAAAATTTTTTTAAAAATATAAAAGCCAACAGATGATCTATTGGCTTTGTAAATTTAATACTACAAAAATCGTGCTAATGATGGTTTTTACAAAAAAAAATATTAAATTCGTAGATGTTATGTTAACAGACACAAAGTAGAATATGCTAAAACAACATTTACAACTTAAATTAGGACAGAAACTTGCTCCTCAGCAAATTCAGCTGATGAAGTTGATTCAGCTTCATACTTTGGAGTTTGAAGAAGAACTCGAAAGAGAACTTGAAGAAAACCCAGCTCTGGAAGTTGCCAAGGATGAATCTAAAGAAGATGAATACTCTACTTTAGACGAAAGCTATGAGAGCGAAGGCAATGAAAGTATTGAAACAGATTTTGACGTCAATGAATATCTGTATGATGATGAACCGAGCTATAAAACAGCTTCAAGTAACTATTCTGCCGATGATGAAGATTTTGATAATGAAAGTCTCCTTACTGAAGGACAATCGTTATATGATTATCTAATGGAGCAAATCAACCTTATCAACATCAATGAAGAAGATCTGAAAATTGCTGAATATATCATTGGTAATTTAGATACCGATGGATATCTAAGAAGAGAGATCAAAGCGATTGTTGATGATCTGGCTTTTTCGCAAGGGATTTATACAACCAAAGAGAAAGTAGAAGATATACTTGAAAATTATATTCAGAAGCTAGATCCGTCGGGTGTAGGAGCTAGAGGGTTGCAAGAATGTCTTTTGCTTCAGATTGAGAAAAAAGTAAGTTCTGATAAAGCAGTTTCATTGGCTGCCAATATTTTGAGATTCCAATTTGATGCGCTTACCAATAAGCATTACAATAAAATCATTCAGAAGTACGATATCGAAGAGGAAGATCTGAAAGACGCTTTAGAAGAAATCTCAAAATTATCACCGAAAGTAGGTGGAAACTTCGAGACACAAACAATTACCATTAATCAGGAAATTATCCCGGATTTTGTAATTCAGGTGAAAGATGGTCTGGTTATACCAATGCTTAACAGCAAGAACGCACCGACGTTAAGAGTTTCTGAGGAATATAAAGATATTTTAACGACGTATTCTCATGATAAAAAGTCTTCTGAGCATAAGCAGGCTGCCTTATTTATTAAACAAAAATTAGATGCCGCAAAATGGTATATTGATGCTATTAATCAGCGTCAGAATACTTTGCTTCAGACGATTAATGCTATTGTGAAATTTCAGCATAATTATTTTATCACCGGCGATGAGAAGTCATTGAAGCCTATGATTTTAAAGGATATTGCTGATATTACAGGTTTCGATATTTCAACGATTTCAAGAGTTGTTAAAAGTAAATATGCAGATACGCCAAACGGAATTCTTTATCTTAAAGATTTGTTTTCTGACAGTTTAACCAATGATGACGGTGAAGAAGTTTCTACAAAAGAAATTAAAAATCATCTTCAGGAAGTAATCAGCAAAGAAAATAAGAGAAAACCTTTAACGGATGATGCATTAGTGGTTATTCTTAAAGAACAAGGATATAATATTGCAAGAAGAACGATTGCAAAGTACCGCGAACAGCTTAATATTCCGGTCGCAAGACTTCGAAAAGAACTTTAAAATAGAAAGCATTTCAAATCTGAAATGCTTTTTTTTATTGCTAAATATTTATAAACATTTTTAATTTTCCTGAGATTCAATTTCTTTTAACTGATTTAAATTTTTATCGAGCCTGCTGATGATAATTCCATACACCAATCGATAATAGACCCATATTAAGGATACGCACAAGATAGTGCTTACTATAATTCCAACGATAAATCCTGTAAAAGTTGAGCTGTTAAATTCAATATTCTGTGCATTTAAAATATAGAACGTAAACCCAATTAATGCTGAGATTAAAACTAATAATAAACCTATATTAGTTAAAATAAAAGCATTCACAGTTTTTTTGAAGGTGATTATTCTTATAATAAACAGCTTAAGGTCTTCTTCAATTTTAATTTTACGATAGTTTTGATAAAATTTAAGCACAAAAAATCCGGTGACAACAAGACTTAAAATTTTTACAACTAAATAAATATTATCTAGCTTAGCGACAAGCTGGCTATCTTTGTGAACGCCCATCTTCTCCAAAATACTCAAAAAACTGTCTGATTCATTACTTTGTATAAGATAAAATACTCCTAAAACGCTGAAAAATAAAAACTCGATCACGCTGATCCAGAAAATATATTTCATGTAATTGCGTGACTTTTTATTGAGCATTTTCAGAATCTCATTATTGTCGTATTTCGGTTTTACAGGTTGTTCCTGCCAGGTTTTCTTAAAGCTGTCTAAATCAAATTCAGGCATGTTTTTCCATTTTTTCTTTAAGGATTTTCTTTAATCTGTTCATTTTTACACGTGCATTTACTTCCGTAATACCCAGGTTTTCGGCTATATCCTTATAAGGCAAGTCGTCGAGATACATCATTACAATTGCCCTTTCTACATTCGGAAGAGTTTTTATGACGGTGTAAAGAAGTGAAATTTGCTGCTGTTTGTCATCATCATCTTCAACAAAATCTCTGTGATTGATGTCTAGCTCGTTTGTCTGTAAACTTTTGCTTTTTTTTCTAAAAAGAGTGATGGCTGTGTTGAGCGCAACACGATACATCCATGTAGAAATTTTTGAATTTCCTTTAAAAGAATCATAGCTCCGCCAAAGCTGCAAAACAATTTCCTGGAAAAGATCTTCCTCATCTTCCAGGGAATTGGTGTACAGACGCGATACTTTAATAATCAATCCCTGATTATCTTTTACAAGCTGTGCAAACTCTTTCTCTTTAGAAATCAAAATAAATGTATAACTGCACGAAGATAATAATATAATGTAACAATGTAATAATTTAACAGTGTAACAATTTTAAAAAATCAGGAATTCTTTCTAATTGGTAAATTGTTACATCAATACATTGCTATATTTAATTATCTTTGCAGCCACGAGAAAGTCGGCTTGTTGATTCTTACTTCGGTAAGGGTAGGAAAGTCCGGACACCATAGAGCAGCAAAGCGGATAACATCCGTCATCCGTGAGGATAGGACAAGTGCAACAGAAAGCAGGTACAGTTCGGCTGTAGTGAAACCAGGTAAACTCTTTGCGGTGCAATGATAAGTATATCGGTTCTTTTCAGCAATGAAAATAGGGGCGGCTCGTCCTGAAAGCCGAGGGGTAATCAGCTCAAGTTTTGCAGCAATGTAAAACGTAGATAAATAACAGGCACTTTTTTTTAAGTACAAAATCCGGCTTATAGATTTTCTCGTGATTTTATAAATATGCCACGAATACACGAATGACTTTTATAAATATATTTCGTGCATTCATGGCAATTTTACTTGATCCTTTTTACTTTTTCCTTGGCTCTTTTTACTCGCTTTCCAACTGTTTTTTAGCAGCATCCAAGCCAGCTTTATCTTCTTTTGAAAGCTCCGGGAATTTCAAATCCATTCTTTCTAAAGTATCGATGATGATCTGTACTGCAGAAAGTCTTGCAAACCACTTATTGTCTGCAGGAATTACATACCAAGGTGCTTCATCTTTTGAAGTTTCATTAATGGCAGTTTCGTAGCATTCCATATATTGGTCAAACAAAGCTCTTTCAGGTAAGTCTGCGGTCGAAAATTTCCAGTTTTTTTCTTGTTCATTAATACGGTCTAATAATCTTTTCTTTTGTTCTTCTTTAGAAACATTCAGAAAAATTTTAATAATTGTTGTTCCGTTTTGAGCGAGATGTTTTTCGAAGTTTCTGATGCTTTCATAGCGGTTTTCCCAGAACTTTTTATCAAAATCTTTTACAGAATCCCAAGTTTTTTCACTTAGATTGTATTCAGGATGTACTTTACAGACCAAAACACTTTCGTAATGAGAACGGTTAAAAATACCGATCATCCCCTTTTGGGGTAAGGCTAAATAATGTCTCCATAAAAAATCATGCGAATACTCTCTTGAACTTGGGGTTTTAAAGCTTGTCACATTACAGCCTTGAGGATTTACACCACCAAAAACGTGCTCAATCAAGCTGTCTTTTCCTGCAGCATCCATTGCCTGCAGAACGACCAAAAGTGATTTGCTTCCGTCGGCATACAGTTTTTCCTGTAGCTCACGGAGTTTATCCTTTTCCTGAATAAGTAATTGTACACCTTCCTCTTTAGTGAGTTTACCTTTGTATTCTGTTGATGATTTTTTTATTGAGAATTTTTCTTTAATTAAAAAGTCGTCTGAGAAATTATTAGCCATGTTTTATTTAAAGTTTAGAATTAAATCAAAATTTTATGTTTAATAGATGTCATTAACCATTAACGATCAACCAAACCCAACATAAATGTAATAAAAAAACCGCCTCGATTGAGACGGTTTTAAATTTTTTTGAGTAAAAATTATTTTTTAGCAGCAATTTTAGCCGCTTTTTTCTCAGCTTTAGCCGCTGCTTTTTGTTCTGCAGCAGTTAATGGTTTTGGCTCGGGAGCATTAGGAGTTACTTCACCTTTAATGTAAATTACACTTCTGCTATTTACAGGATCATTAGAAAATACCTCAATCATTTTGTTGAATGGAGAAACACTTGCTGTGTTGTATCCAACTTTAATTTTAGCTGATTTTCCAGGTGCAATAGGAGCTTGGCTAAATTCTGGAGTAGTACATCCGCAAGATGGCTTTACATTCGAGATGATAAGAGGCTTATCTCCTGTATTGGTTACTGTAAAGAATCTTGTGCCGTCAGAATTTGGTTTTATTTGACCATATTCATAAGTCGTTTTGTCAAATGTAATAGTTTGTGCAGATGCTAATGCAAATGTTCCGAATAATGCAATTCCTGCTAATAAGTTTTTCATATTCTTGAAAGTTAATATGTTTGTTAGATAAATTTTGAGAAACAAAGTTAAAAATTATTTTAATTAGTGCTTACATTTTTTTACTTTAAACTATTTTTGCAAATTATAAGTTAAAGAAACCAGAATTTATGCAGATTTCAGAAAAGTATAATCCACAGGAAACAGAACAGAAATGGTACAATTACTGGCTGGAAAACAAATATTTCCACTCAGAGCCCAACGAAAAGCCACCTTACACGATTGTAATTCCTCCGCCAAACGTCACAGGAATTCTTCACATGGGGCATATGTTGAATAATACCATTCAGGATGTTTTGGTCCGCCGTGCAAGAATGCAGGGCTTCAATGCTTGCTGGGTTCCGGGAACAGATCACGCTTCAATTGCTACTGAAGCGAAGGTTGTTGCCAAACTGAAGTCTGAAGGAATCAATAAATCGGATATTACCCGTGAAGAATTTTTGAAACACGCTTGGGAATGGACTGACAAATACGGCGGAACAATCCTTGAGCAATTGAAAAAGCTAGGCTGTTCTTGTGATTGGGACAGAACCCGTTTCACGATGGAAGAATCACTTTCTAAGGAGGTAATCAAATCTTTTGTTGATTTATATAACAAAGGACTTATTTACCGTGGTTACAGAATGGTCAACTGGGATCCGGAAGCGAAAACAAATATTTCTGATGAAGAAGTAATCTTTAAAGAGCAAAACGGAAAATTATATTTCCTTAAATATAAAATCGAAGGTACAGAAGAGTTTCTTTCTGTAGCGACAACACGTCCTGAAACTATTTTCGGGGATACTGCAGTTTGTATCAATCCTAATGATGAGAGATATGCTCATCTGAAAGGTAAAAACGTAATTGTACCAATTGTCAACAGAGTTATTCCGATTATTGAAGACGAATATGTTGATATAGAATTCGGAACAGGTGCTTTGAAAATTACGCCGGCTCACGATATTAATGACTACGAAATCGGACAAAAACATCAGTTGCCAATGATTGATGCTTTAGACGATGATGGAAATCTAAATGAGCACGGATTACATTACGCAGGTAAAAACAGATTTGATGTAAGAAAACAAATCGCAAAAGAATTAGAAGAAAATGATCTTTTGTTGAAAGCAGAAGATTATGTAAATAAAGTAGGAACTTCAGAAAGAACAGGTGCGGTTATTGAGCCTAAAGTTTCTGTTCAGTGGTTCCTGAAAATGTCTGAAATTGGAAAGCCAGCTTTAGATGTTGTAATGGATGATGAAGTAAAATTCTATCCTGAGAAATTTAAAAATACTTACAAACACTGGATGGAAAACATCCGTGACTGGAATATTTCTCGTCAGCTTTGGTGGGGACAGCAAATTCCTGCTTTCTATTATGGTGATGGTGAAAATGATTTTGTAGTTGCAGAAACGAAAGAAGAAGCAGTAGAACTGGCAAAGCAAAAAACCAACAACGATCAACTAACAACTGACAATTTAAAACAAGACGAAGACGCTCTTGATACATGGTTCTCATCTTGGTTGTGGCCAATGTCTGTTTTTGACGGATTGAATAATCCTGATAATAAAGACATCAATTATTATTACCCGACTTCAGATTTGGTAACAGGTCCGGATATTATTTTCTTCTGGGTGGCGAGAATGATTATGGCCGGGTTGGAATACAGAAAAGAAGTTCCTTTCAAAAATGTTTATTTTACAGGGATTGTAAGAGATAAGCAGAGAAGAAAGATGTCAAAATCTTTAGGAAATTCACCGGATCCGTTAGAATTGATGGATAAATACGGCGCAGATGGAGTTCGTGTTGGTATTTTATTAAGTTCTGCAGCCGGAAATGACCTTCTTTTTGATGAAGATTTAATGCTTCAGGGAAGAAATTTCATGACGAAAATCTGGAGTGCATTCCGTTTGATCAACATGTGGAATCATGAAGATAAACCTGCAAACGCAACAGATAACCAGACGATAGAATGGTTTGAAAATAAATTGAATAAAACGATCGTTGAAATTGATGATCAGTTTGAGAAATTCAGAATTTCTGATGCTTTACATTTAATTTATAAATTAATTTGGGATGATTTCTGCGGCTCTTATTTAGAAGCAATTAAACCAAATTATGGTGAAGGTATTTCTAAAGAAGTTTATCACAAGACAGTAGCTCTTTTCGAAGAATTGATGAAATTGGTTCATCCGTTTATGCCTTTCCAATCAGAAGAAATTTGGCATTTGATTTCAGAAAGAAGTATTGAAGAAGCTTTAGTTGTTGCACAACAGAAAAAAGCAGAAGGATATAATGAAGATATTATTAAAAACTTCGAAACAGCTTCAGAAATTATTTCAGGCGTTAGAAATTACCGCCAGACAAAAGGAATTTCTCCAAGAGAAGCGGCTGAAATTTATACAAACGCTTCAGAGTTTGCGAATGAGCCTGTTATTAAAAAATTGGCAAACGTTTCCGAAATTCATTTCGGAGCAAAAACTGAGAAGCCGAGCTTTACATTTTTGGTAGGAGCAACGGAAGTTTCAATCCCATTAAGTGAAAACTTAGATTTGGGTGAGGAAAAAATCAAGACTGAAGAAGAATTAAAATATCTAAAAGGATTCTTAATTTCTGTAGATAAAAAATTGTCTAACGAAAAGTTTGTTGCCAACGCAAAACCAGAAGTGGTAGAAAGCGAACGTAAAAAACAAAAAGATGCGCAGGATAAGATTGCGATCTTGGAAGAGAAGTTGAAAAGCTTATAGCTTATCTTGAAGAATTAAAAAGTAAATTTGTCGGAATGTCAGGCTGAGCGGAGTCGAAGCCTTTTGTAAAAAGTGAAACAATACTTTGTATATATATTAAAATGTTCCGATAATTCCTATTATACAGGAGTTACCAATAATCTTGAGTTGAGATTTTCTCAACATCAATCAGGTAAATTTCCCGACAGCTATACTCATAAAAGAAGACCAGTTCAACTCGTCTTCTTTTATGAATTTAATGATATACTTCAAGCAATAGCATTCGAAAAACAAGTGAAAGGTTGGAGTAGAAAGAAAAAAGAAGCAATTATAAATGACAATTGGGAGAAATTAAAAGAATTATCTATTTGTCAAAATGAAACCCGTTCGGATAATTTTGAAAGTAATAAAGAAGGCTTCGACTCCGCTCAGCCTGACAATTCTTAAAGCCAAATTCTAACCCATTATAGAATAAAAAATTAAAATGACACATCTAGAAAATATACAGAAACTATTCTCCAAAGACTTCGTAGAAAGTCCGTTATTGGAAAGTTTTGAAGTGGGAAAAATATATCTTTCTACCGGAAATCTGGTTGCTTGTGACCCTTTGATTACAAATGATATGCAACCTTTTACTATTCAATTTCCAAAAGGAGATTTTCAGGTTTTATTGCATAAAGAAAGAGAAAGCAATTGTGTTGCTTACGCCGAGATTATTTTTAGTGCTGCCAAAATTTCATCATGGAAAATGGCAACAACCAAGGAACAGAACCTGAAGGATTTAGCTGAAGGTGAAGTGTTTGGCTATCCTGTAGAAAGCGGAATGGGCTGTTTTATGGATGTTCAGACTCAGGAACAGCTTAATCTTCTTGAGCAGAAACTTTTCCAGAGAAAAGGAGATGACTTTATGGGAATTTATGAAGAGTTCTTTCATGAGCATTTTTTTGATGAAAACGGGGCCATCGATCAATTTGCATTTTTAAAACCTACTGAAGAAAATGCTGGAAATATTTTTGCCTTTGAAACGGGCTATGGTGAAGGCTTTTATGCAAGCTATGTAGGGTTTGATGAAGGAAATAATCCGGTAAAAATTATTACTGAATTTATTGAGATATTAGTCAGCTAAAAATTGCTTACATTTAAAAGTAGTTTTTTTAAAAATAAGACTATTTATATTTATGATGAATTTTTCTTCAGTGCACCCAAAGATTGTCGTTGTAGGCAGTTGTTCATTAGATTTAATATTATATGCGGATAAAATACCGTCTCATAACGAAACGGTAATGGCCACCTATTCTGAAAATTATTTTGGAGGAAAAGGTGCCAATCAGGCCGTTGGTACGGCAAGATTGGGAGCTGGTGTTTATTTTGTAGGTTGTGTCGGGATAGATCCTTTGGGGCAACAGATAATGCGAAATCTTGTCAATGAAAACGTGAATGTAGGTTTTGTTTATGAAACCGATCAGGAAGCTACAGGTATTGCCTATGTTACGAGCTGCAACGGAGAATTTTCTGTGGTTGTAGATTCCGCTGCCAATAAAAAAGTAACTGTGAAGCAGATTGATAATGCTGAAAGGTATATTCACTCATCAAACCTTGTTCTTTTGCAGTTGGAAATCCCAATGGAAGTTGTAGAACATACAGTGAGAAAAGCCAAAAATCTTGGGAAAATAGTTGGTTTGTATGCTTCTCCGGGAGCGAAAGTAAATGAACAGATTTTGGATCAGGTCGATTTTATCATCGCTCGAAGCAATGAGCTTTCTGTTATTTTTGGAGAAGACAAAAGGGAAGAAATACTTAAGAAATATTTTAATAAGCTTTTTGTAAGAGACGAAACCAATTCTACAATTTATTTTGACGGAACCGAAATGAAATATTTCCGCAATGAAAATGAAAGCATGGTTTACAAAATGGGAATGGGCGACGCCTTTACATCGGGTTTTGCAGTGGCATTATGTCACGGAAATACCATTGAAGACTGTGTGAAATTTGGCAATCTTGTTTCATCTAAAGTATCGCTAGGAAAAGGTGCGCAGACAGCACTTCCATATCTTAAAGATCTTAGGTAGACTCTATTTAATGCATATTGAAAACTCTTTTAAATAAAGATTTTTAAAACTAAAATTTCCACATTTGATGTGGATTTTTTTATTAAATACCATGGAAAAACTGACTCTCACCACAAAAGATCAATGTCAACTTAGCGCACATATTTTTAAACCTGAAAAATCTAATCAGAAAATTATTCTCATTAATTCTGCAACGGGGGTAAAGCAGCAGGTTTACTTTTCTTTTGCTCAGTTTTTTGCAGAACAGGGGTTCACTGTTATTACTTACGATTACCGAGGAATTGGATTGTCAAAACCTGAAAAAATGAGAAATTTCAAAGCTTCAATGCGAACCTGGGGAAGTGAAGATTTTAAAAGGCTCACAGAATTTGTAATAGAAAATTTTCCACATTATCAGAAGTTTTGTCTCGGGCATTCTGTCGGCGCTTTAATTATTGGGATGAATGAAAATTCTAAAGTATTTGAAAGATTTATTTTCGTAGCTACCCAAAATGCTTTTATTGGAAACCTGAAATGGAAGACCAAATTGGAAGCTTTTTTCGGTTTTGGATTTGCCCAGCCTTTTTTTACTGAGCTATTTGGTTATTTCCCAGCGCATTGGTTTGGTTTGGGAGAAAGTCTTCCAAAAAATTGCGCTTATGACTGGAGAACCTTAATTTTGAACCGGAAATCTACCGGAAAATTATTGCTTAAAACGAATGATTATTCAAAAGAATTAAACCAAAAAGTATTGGTGTTATATGCTGAAGATGATGTTTGGTTAACCGACAAAGGAGTGAAAAGTCTCCTTAATGATGTTTATCCTAATCTGAAACCTGATTATAGATTTTTACAGACTTCAGAATCTGAAAAAGGTGAAATAGGACATGTCAATTTTTTCAGAAGCTACAATAAAAAACTTTGGAATATTATTCTGAATGAAATTAAAAATTAGGCAATTAAAATTCCCTTTGGAGGAGTGGATAAATTTTCAAAGAAAATTTAGACGGGGTAGTTCAATACAAATTAAACTAAAATTAGCATTTAGAAATGAGCAACATTATACAAAACACAATACAGTTTGTAAAAGAAAAACTTGAAGGCGCAGAAGCAGGTCACGACTGGTTTCACATCGAAAGAGTCTGGAAACTATCAAAGAAAATTGCTCAGACCGAAGATTGTAATCTTGAGGTTGTTGAGCTTTCTGCTTTATTGCACGATATTGCCGATCCTAAATTTCATAATGGAGACGAAATGGTAGCCTTAAAAATTTCAAGAGAATTTTTAGAAAGCCAAAATGTTGAAGAAGAAATTATTCAGCAGGTTTTATTTATAATTCAGAATATTTCATTTAAAAATAGAAATGAAGTTCCCGCTGATTTACCGATTGAACTTAAAATTGTACAGGATGCCGACAGAATCGATGCGATTGGTGCCATTGGTGTTGCGAGAACTTTTAATTTTGGTGGTTTTAAAAATAATCTGATGTATCATCCCGATATTCAGCCAAAACTGAATATGTCTAAAGAGGAGTATAAAAAATCAAACGGCACAACGATTAATCATTTCTATGAAAAGCTTCTGCTGTTAAAAGATTTGATGAATACGAATGAAGGCGAAAAAATAGCCGAAGAAAAACATCAGTTTATGCTGACTTTCCTCGACCAGTTTATGAAAGAGTGGAATGTGGATTAAGAACCACAGCAACAATCTTTAAATAAGTATCTTTGCACTTATGGGATTTATCATTTTTGTTATTTTTCTTTCGCTTGTTTTCTCACTTTTTTTTTCAAAACTGAAAAGAGGAAAGTTGGGTCAGCTGGCTAAACTTTTCAGGATTGCAAGTGTGGTATTTGCGGTCTCGGTTTTTACCTATTGGTTTATCAAAAAATCTGTGATAGGAGTCGTAAGCAATTCGCTGTCGTTACAGGTCATTAATAAACTTCCGCAGCCTCTAGACTTTTATGTCATCAATCTCAATAATCTTGATAAAAATACACCTTTAGAAACCAAGCATATCGGAAAAATACGTCCCGAATATTACAGAATAGAGTATCTGAAAATGACGAAGTCTGATGAATACTGGATTGCCGGGTATTTAGGAAAAAAAAATCTGGTTTACTTTTCCCAGCATTCTGTTCCCAATAAAAATATGGATCAAATGATTGAGGTGCAGAATTACATCAACCAAAGCGAAAAGCTTTCTGCAATAGCAAAAAAAGAAATAGAGGAAGACAATTACCAAAATATGCTGATGGGAATTTGGGTAACACTTTGTTTTCTTTTACTGTTTCTAAACTTTGTTTTATTGGTAAAAAAGAAATAATTCTAAAATAAACTAGGCATATTTTCCTGCCCCATTTTAGGAATCGGCAGATCAGTTTTCCATTCTTTGTTTAGATTTTCAATAAAATAAGCTGAAAGAAGCGGTGATGCTTTTTCAATGTTTTGATGAACGAAAAAATAAAGATTCTGAAGACCTTCTTTTTTCCATTTTGTAAGATGTTTCAACCAATCGTCTAATCTTTGATAATCACTTTCATCGTTGGCACCCACATATCTGATGAATGCGTTTGGAGTCGTTAGTCGCATGTGAAGCATATCTCTTCTTCCGGCAGTATCTACGATAATATTGGTGATGTTGTTGTCTTCAAAAAGCTCACAGGTTTTATCGAAAATCTCTTCATCAGTAAACCATTCGGTATTTCTGAGTTCTATTGCTAAAGGAACTTCTTTAGGCCATTTATTTACAAACTGTTCTAATCTTTCGTAATCTTTTGGTTTAAAATTATCATGAAGCTGTAGAAAAACCATTCCCAATTTTTCATCAAAATTCAAGACAGCCGTTGCAAACTGTGTCACAACATCATCAATATTCAGAAGCCTTCTAAAATGAGAAACCGTATTGGTAATCTTTGGGAAAAACTTAAAATTCGCCGGCGTTTTTTCTTTCCACGTTAAAACCTGTTCAGAGCTTGGCATTCCGTAGAAAGTAGCGTTTAATTCGATTGAATTAAACTGTGTGGCGTAATATGTCAGTTCGTCCTTTGTTCCTTTCGGATAGAATCCTTTAAGATCAGTTTTATTCCATTTTGCGCAGCCAATTGATATATTTTCAAGTCCTTTTTTATTTTGCTTTAAAATTTCATTACTTCTCGAATGATCTTTTGGTAACGTAAAATCTATTTTTGAAGGATCTTCTACTTGTCCGAATTTCATATAAGTTTGAGGTTTTGGTTTTAAGGTTTAAAGTTATAGAAAAAACCTGAATTACATTTTAAAATTACGCGAAATAGGAATTTCTGAATTGTCTGACATCGTTATAAATTTTGACTGCGATTGTTTGATATAATTTTTATTAATGATATAAGAGCGGTGACATTTTACAAAATTAGCGGGAAGTTCTTCCATAATATCTGCCAGTTTACCTCTTACAAAATGGTTTTTATTTTCAATGGTATGTACATTGAGATAATGATCATCAGCTTTTATATACACAAGCTGATCAAGGTTTATTTTGGTTTTATCTTTTAGAATAATGTTTTCTTTTTCGATGATTTTTTTGAGATTTTTTAGCTCATCTACTGTTTTGGTATGTTGTTTTTCGAGAAATTCTTTTTCAATAGACATTTCTTTTTCTCGCATAATAAAAGAAATGAAGAAAAAACAAAAATTGAGATTATCACAAATCTGCAACAAAAGATAGGATGAATCTGAGATTTTTATCCAGTTGGGATCGAGATTAATTAAATTGAGAAATCTTGGAAGCGCCACTTCAAACGAACTGATCATTGCTATAAAAACTCCGATAAAAAGATATTTTCGATAACCATTTCTATGAAAATATGCAAAATAAAATACACAAGTTAACGTAATGAAATCTACAATTGCAGCCGTATTAAGTATAAATCTGAAAATTGAAATTACTGTAGGATTATTGACGAAAGGTAAAGCTTCCACGAAAAACAGAATAACCCAAAAGATGGTAATCCCAACTAAAAAGCGATATAAAAATGTTTTTTTATCTAAATCAAAAAAACTGATAATCAAAAAATTAAATACAACAATAAACAGATCTCCCAAAGCTTCATAAACCATTTTGTTATTAATAAAAGATAAAAACCTAGTTTCAAAAACGATAATATGAATTTCATTAAGATAAAATAAAATGAACAAAAGACATTGCAAAGAAAAGAAGAAATAAATTCTCTTGAATCCCAAAACATAAATTTTGAAAATCCCAAATATGAGCAGAGCAAACTGAAATCCTGCAATAAAAATGGTGAACAAAAAGTATAAGCTTAGAGGTTTGCTTTGCTTTTTTTCAACTCCTTTCAGGTATTTAGTTTCACTTTGAAGTTCAATTTCAGGAATCGGGAGAATGTATTTGTATTTTTTAAGGTAGACAATATATTGAGAAATAGTATTTTTTTCGGGACTCAAAATAAGTTGTCTGTCATTATTTTTAATCGAAAAATCAGAAACTCTATTGGCATAACCTGTTTTTGCAATGAGCTGATAACGATTGTCTTTAAACTCATAAGCCTGCATGTAAGCAAGGTCTTCTTTGGCAGAAAGATAAAGATGCGTATTTTTATCCTGAGTATTAAGAACGCTGAATTTTATCACTGCATATTGCAAAGTATCCGGAATTGAATATTGTTTTAAAGTAGATTGATTAAAGATTTTGAAATCTAACTGATTGATAAATTTTAGCGATAAATTTTCTTGATTAGTATATGCAATCTGAGCATTTTGATACAACGAAATACTATCTGTCTCTGCCGAAAATAAAATGCTCTTTTGCTGCGAAAATAAAAACGTGTGGAATAATAATACTCCAAATAAGAACAAATGTTTTGACGTTTTTATGAGGCAGATTTTCGGTAACATTTTATAGTTATTTGTATTTCCAGGCGGTTGAAATGTTCAGAATGCCATAAAAATCTAAATCTGCATCTCCGTTTATATTTCTTACGGTTTCAAAAACTCCGGCTTCATTTCCCACAACCACATTAAATTCAAATGCAGAAAAGTGTCCATTTTCATCAGGTTTTCCCAACGCAATAGAAACGTGACCATGAGGTCCGGTTTTGAATCTCCAGAACACAATATTTCCTTTTTCCAAAAGAGTAGTTCTGTATTTTAGTTTTGTTCGTTCATAAAAATCAATTGCACCAGGATGTTTTGGTAAATCAAATTGAATGAGATGTTTTTCTTCTAAAAGATGCAGAGTGTAACAAATTCCTGTCATACAATAAGGATCTCCCAGTTCTGCAAGCGGCATCCAAATATTAATTTTATCAATAAATGGTGAACGGTTTTGTCCGTCGGTTTCGGTCTCACCCTCAAACTGTTTGGCTTGAGCGATAATTTCTTGTTTGATATCCAACACTTTATGTTTTTATTAAATTTACATTTTTCTGATCAAGAAACCGTAAGTTTTTTTAATATACGAGGATTCAAAAAATGACTATTGGTTTTGTTCTTCTACTGTAAAATTTATCAATGCTATTAAGGCATAGTTTTTATGGTCACTTTATTTTTTTATGAGTTAAGATTTTTAAATTGTCTAATGTATTTTAGAAATCAGATAAAGTTATGATCTCTTCAAATTTTTTGGGATTGTCAATATTTTTTAGAACATTTCTTAAAGTTATTTTTTCAATCTTTTTTTTGTCTGTGGCCAGATAAGCTTCATAAAGATCTCCATAACAGACTAGCATAATCTCTTCTTTCTGCGAGGTTGTATTTAGTTTGGTGAAAAGACAGGTTTCACTCTTGTCATAGACATAGTAAGAAATTCCTTCTTTTTCTACTAATGCTCTTTTCAGCGTAATTGTATCTTGCACATTTTGAGCACTGAATAACAAAACACCAAAGAGCAGTATTGAAGTGAATATTGTTTTCATTTTTTTTATTTTTAAGGATTAAAATATTTACCGTTGTCCACATCCATATCCAGGTCTGTTGACACAATCTCTTGTTGTGGTAGATCCTGAAGATTTTTTTTGATAAGAATTTTGCTGTGTCTGGTTCTGAAGATTTTGCGTCACGTTATCCATCATAGAATTAAAGCTTTGCTTTCTCATTTCTGTAGCCTGTTGTTTTTGGTTTTCCAATAAATCAAGCTCTTGTTGGAGTTGTTCTTTCGAGTTTTGGGTAATCTGGCTCATCCAGCCGTTATATTGTTCCACATAGTTGCCACCTTTCATGGCAAGCGATACCAGACAATTGGTAAGGTTGTCATTTTGGGTATTGTTTTTCAAAAGATCGATCGTGTATCTTTTACATTCATTAAGCTTTGCTGTACCATCATCTTGTTGTGCATAGATATAAGTGGTTGTAAAAACAGTTAAAAAAATTAGAATAGTTTTCATGATATTTTATTTTTGTAAAAGTTTCAAAAGTTCATTAGTGGTTTGGTTGATGGTGTTGGTAAGCTCAGCATTTCTACGGGCTTTTTCCTGTTCTTTCAATATATCTCGTTGTTTTTGTTCGGCAGCTGCTCTTTGATCTGCTAAAAGCTGTGCACTTTCTTTGGCTTGCTCACTTAATACATTTGCGGTATAAATTGTTTTGTCATAAAATTGAGTACGATGGGGTAATTTATTTTTCCCGATGGTTAATGTAAAATTTTGACTGGTAAGTGAAGGAAAATTTTCTATCACGTTTTGGTAATATGGGTCTGCAATTGCTGGGTTGTCATTATCTACACTATATTTCAATCCTGCATATTTTTTAGATGTTTTATCATCATAGAAAACATACCGTATGGTTGCGCCTTTTTTCTTAATGATGAAAGTTGGAGTGTCATATACGTCACTTAATGCAAAATGATCATTCATATAGGCAATTCTATCTTCAAAAGAGAAACCGCTGTAGATCTCTTCCAGTTCATAGAGATACAATAAGCTTCCGTATACAAGTTTCCTTTCATTATCATTTGGAGATGCTATAGAATATAGCTGGATTTGATTTAAATCTGGAGAAATACTCATGATCCTATTATTTTTTCTGAAATAAGTAGTATTATAAACAGAATTGGTGTATTTCTGATTCCAGGTATTGTCTGTGAGTTTTGTTTTTATATTGCTAAAAATGATAGCGTTTGGATTGGAGATGGTAATGGTGTTTTTTTTGTTTTCATCCATCATTATCGTCACTTCGGTGCCCTGATTGTAATATAAAGTTTGATAATAGTTTATAAAATCATAAGCCGGAGTATCTGTTCTATTGTTAACAGCTTGTTTTTTTGCGGACAAAAGTTTATATCCCATCTTATTCATTAAATCTTTTGCAAAATCTCTATTTTCTGAAAAAGAAGAACGTAAAGTAAGAGAGTCAATAGGTTGGCTTGCAGGCAACGCAACCGGAACAAAAATATCACAGCTGAAATATTCTCCCGAATTGGTATTTGCAAGAAATTTTCCTTTTTGGTATAAAGAACGTTCTCCCTTTGTTTCTACCAGCTTCCAGTTTTTAATACCTAATTTTTGAACGATTTTTGGTAAAAGAGCATTGTTTGCAGGATAATTACTGAGAGAAAAACCTATAACTGCATTGTTTTTATCTCCAATTAAGGTAAATCTGTAGCTGTTATCCGTAATCAAATGTTTAAAAATAGAATTTACAGTATCTGTTTTTTTGAGTTCTTCATCGTAGATATAATCTTTTTCATCTGCTACTTTTTTAAAAACAACTCCTATTTCTGATAGCTCTTTATCTAAAAGTAGAGTAGCTTCATCCAAATCTGTCTTAAAAATTTTTTCAACAAATGTGGCTTCTTTCGGTACGGTAGTTTTCTTTTTAGCTTGTGCATCTAATGTTTGCATCATGAAGGATAGCACAAAATATAAAATCGAAATTTTTGCTAAGTTTTTCATATTTCTTGTTTTTAGAATTATATAATTCGATAATCTTCAAACAAATGTCTGTCAAAAAACAAGCGTTTCACGAGAAATGTCGTGAAATGAATAATAAATAGCGCGAATGGCAGTATGGGAATTTTGTCTTTATATAAGTGAATAGCTTCTATGCTAGAATGAATTGTATTTTTAAAAATTACAACAAGCTTAAAAGGGTTATTGCCTTTAGTAAAATGTACTTTACTTAAGCAAAAAAATCTTCGATATCTATTTTAATTGAAATTGAAGAGTAGAAGTAGTCAAAATATTTTTGACTTATATTCTGTTTGATTTTTTAAATGAATTTTCTGGAAGTCTAGAATTAAATAGGATCATTTTTTTAATAAGTTAATCTTCATCTTCCAGCTCAAAAATATCCTCCACCTTCTTTCCAAAATATCTAGCAATCTTTAATGCTAAAACCGTCGATGGAACATATTTTCCGGCTTCCATGGCATTAATCGTTTGTCGAGAAACTCCGATTTTTTTTGCTAAATCTTCCTGCGTGATATTTTTTATGGCTCTTTCGAGTTTAATTTTATTTTTCATTTTTTAAGTAATAAATAATTAAATCTGAAAACATACAAAACCAAAGGTAAGAAGATACTGAAGATCATTGCTGTGAAAAAGAGGGTTCCAAAAATGGATATAAATAAAATAAGAACAATAGAATAGGTTGCAATCAAACTTCAGAAAACGGACTTTAGGCGTAGACTCGAAATATACTCATCTTCAATTTTTTCTTTGGAAAATCCGACCAAAATTCCGCCAATGATAATTAAAACTCCAAATAAATTGGGGAATAAATCAATGTTTGCGGTTTGCAGAAAACCTTGCTTTTCATCAGCGAAAAATCCGGAATTGTAGATAACAGGCAAAGAGAACTCAAAATTCATCACTCCAGATAGAGAAATCAATCCCAGAATTAATGACGGGATAAAAATAAACCATCCAATTATCTTAAAACGGTGCGGAAAAAGTTGTAATGTATTCATGCTTGTCAAATTTTAATAAAACAAATGTAAAGAATATTTTACAATATGTAAAGTTTATTTTACTTTTTTGTTTTAAATAAAAACCGCAGAAAAAATTCTGCGGTTTCAATATATTCACAGCCAACTTGGCTCCTTTTACTTTTTACTTGGCTCTTCAATTAAGCTTCACAAGCCGAACAGCTCACAAAATTCACCATCATTTCCTTAGAAACAGACGAACTTCTTTGGTAATACAATGTTTTTACTCCTTTTTTCCATGCTTCGATGTAAAGATAATTAACGTCTTTTACAGGCATTGTTGAAGGAATCTGTAAGTTCAGAGACTGAGCCTGATCGATGTATTGTTGTCTTTGTGCAGCCTGAGAAATAATCTCCATTGGAGAGATTTCTTTGAAGGTTTTGAATACTGCTTTTTCTTCATCAGTCAGTTCAGTCAAATGCTGTACAGAACCATGGTTTAGCATAATTGTTCTCCACGTTTCTTCGTTGTCAAGACCTTTTTCTTCCAGTAATTTAGCAAGATATTTATTCTTACGCATGAAGTTTCCTTTCGCCAAACCTGCTTTGTAGTAATTTGATGCAAAAGGCTCAATTCCTGGAGAAGTTTGACCTAAGATTGCAGAACTTGAAGTGGTAGGAGCAATCGCCATTACCGTTGTATTTCTCATACCGTAACCTTTCAATAATTCAGGTTCTCCATAGATGTTTGCTAATTCTTTAGATGCGATATCGGCCTGCGCTCTGATGTGTTTGAAAGCTCTTGCATTAAACTGAGTTGCCTCAAAACTCTCAAAAGGAATCATGTTTTTCTGAAGATAAGAATGATATCCCAAAACTCCCAAACCTAGCGCTCTGTGACGCATTGCGAAGTCTCTCGCTCCCTGAAGATAATAGTTTCCTTCAGTTTTCTCGATAAATTCAGATAAAACAGCGTCAAGGAAATAGATCGCCAACTGTACAGCATTGGTATCTTTCCATTCGTCATATAATTCTAAGTTCATAGAAGACAGACAACAGATGAAAGATTCCTGTCTTGTAGACGGAAGCATGATTTCCGAACAAAGATTACTCGCATTGATGGTCAATCCAAGATCTTTATAAACCTGAGGTTTGTTTCTGTTAACGTTATCGGTAAAGAAAATATAAGGAAGACCTTTTTGCTGACGGCTTTCCAAAACTCTTGCCCAGATTTTACGCTTATCGGCATCACCGTCGATCATATCCTGCATCCAGTAATCCGGTACGCAAATTCCGGTAAACAGGTTCTGAATCGGACTACCAATGTCTTTAATTGATAAAAACTCTTCAATATCACCGTGGTCAACATCAAGATACGCCGCAAAAGCACCTCTTCTTACACCGCCCTGAGAAACGACATCCATCGAAGTATCAAACAATTTCATAAACGAAACTGCTCCTGAAGATTTTCCGTTATCGGTTACTGCAGTCCCTCTGTTACGAAGTTCCCCGAAATATCCCGAAGTTCCGCCCCCGATTTTTGTCTGCATAATCACCTCACCCATTTTGTGGGTAATTCCTTCAATGCTGTCCGGAATATGCACGTTGAAACAAGAGATTGGAAGACCTCTCTGCGTTCCCATATTCGCCCACACCGGAGAAGAAAAACTGATCCATCCTTTCATGATCATCTCCTTAAAAGCCGGCTGCAGTTCAGGTTTGTATAATTTTTTTGCTGCGGCAGTGGTGATTCTATCGATTGCACCGTCTACGGTTTCCCCTTTCAGAAGGTAACCTCTGTTCAGCATTTGCTCAGATTCTTCGTTGAGCCACCAGATATTGTTGTTTTGTTCTTCCATTCTTTATATTTTTTTGTTGCTTCAGAGTCTTCCGTTGCAGTGAGTTTACACTGAACTTGTCGAAATGAAGCAATTTTTTGTTTTACTATTATTTTTTATTTAGAAGCATTTTGTGTGTGCTTCTTCTCAATTTTCTACCTGCTTTCCGCTATATCTTTTTTATGATTGCGAACAACATTAATTTATCATTTTCACTTTTCTGCCACCGCAATCACAAAAAAGGATGTCGCTGCAATCAGGGCTAAGACAACGGTTCGTTTTCTTCACCACTGAATTCTGTCATTGCGAGGAAGGAAGCATCTCTTTGAATCAATTTAATCTTCCCGCTTCCTAATCAACCTTGACAAGGTTCTTTGTGCAAAAGCAACCGCATTAAGTTTTGGCTAAAGCCACATGAACCTCTTCTCTTTTGAAAACGGGCTAAAGCCCGTTCCTATTGATGTCTCTGCCAAACCTCATAGGTTTTCAAAACCTACGAGGTTTTTTAATAGCAGCTATTTATTTTCGTCATTACGAGGCACGAAGCAATCTCATTTTTTGTGCAGATGCTTCGACAATCTCAACATGACATCTCTAATACTAACCTTTTCAGCACTCGAATCATTCGCGCTCCGACTTGAACGGAGCTCTTTTGTTTATATTGGTTCTCCCTTTAGGGAGTTAGAGGGTAAACAAAAAGCGGGAGTGGAAGGCGGAAACTGGCGCCCAAATCATTTAAAATCTAAAATTTAGAAAAGATCATTCGCCGTAATACTCTTATCGTGCTTCGTATAATCCACAGGTCTTTTTGCGAAGAAATCATCCATAGAATTGGCGAAAACTTCCTCTTCGAACCATTTCATCGGACTGTACTGTTCAGCTGTCGTGTTGTAACGTTTTTCCATGTTGATCTTAGTTAAACTTTCGTCAACACGATATTTCATAAAGTTAATTAAATCTTGTTTTGAGAATTTATCTAGCTCACCCATTTCAAAGATCCAGTCAAGAATTTCTCCTTCCAATTCGATCGATTGATCTACCAAAGTGTAAATATCTTCAATGTCAGAATCAGTTAAAAGATCCGGTTGCTCCTCACGGATTTTATTGATCAGATAAATTCCTCCATTTGCGTGAATCTGCTCATCAATAGATGTCCACGCGATAATATTGGAAACATTTTTCATGAACCCTTTAAATCTTGTGAAAGACAAAATAATTGCAAACTGCGAGAATAAAGACACATTCTCAATCAGAATACTGAATAAAAGCAAAGACGAAACATATTCTTTCGGAGTTGCAGAATTAGCATGCTTCAGCACATTTGATAAGAAATCTATTCTCTTTTTCAATGCAGGAACTTCTACAACATGGGTAAATTCTTCGTTATATCCTAAAACTTCCAGCAAACGCGAATACGCTTCAGAATGACGGAATTCACATTCAGCGAATGTAGATCCCAAGCCATTCAGTTCAGGTTTTGGTAAGTGGTGATATAGGTTACCCCAAAATGACTTTACCGAAACTTCAATCTGAGCAATCGCCAAAAGTGCATTTTTTACTGCATTTTTTTCGTGAGGCTCAAGTTGTGACTGAAAATCCTGAACGTCTGCCGTAAAATCTACTTCCGAGTGTACCCAGAAAGATTTGTTGATTGCTTCTGTAAACTGAAGAACCTCAGGATACTCAAATGGCTTATAGCTTACTCTTTTATCAAAAATTCCCATATTGAATTGTAATGTCTTTTGTTTTGTAATAAATAGATTTCTGAAAATACAATCATATAATTGATAAGTATTTGATTTTTTGAAAGTTAATCAGGTGATTGATTAATCTTGAATCTCAATTATTTTCTTTCATAATCTACCTACAAAGTTAGAGAATGAAGACTGATTTTAAAAGGGGTAAACACTAATTGACTGACTTTTAACCTTAAAAGTTTTCCACATTTACATGAAACTCCCTTTGCCATTGGATTAGAGGAACTTAAGCAGCAGAAACAAATTGCTGACAATGATTCTGGTTAAACAATAATTTTTAACTTATTGAATTTCAAAATGTAATATATTAAACAGGCGTAATTTAAAAAGAATTTTTTAATCTTGTAACAAAACGATTGTAGTAGCTACTTATAAGACATAAAAACATCCAAAGCTTAATGTTAGTAATTCAGGATCTCAATAAATCATACGACACGGGCAAGAGTAAACTGCACGTTCTCAAAGGAATCAACCTCAATATTTCTGAGGGTGAATTTGTCTCTATTATGGGAAGTTCGGGTTCGGGAAAATCAACTTTACTGAATATTATCGGAATTCTGGATGAAAAAGATTCTGGAATTTACGAGTTGGATGGTATTCCTATCGAACATTTAAATGAAGTAAAAGCTGCTGAATACCGCTCGCGATTTTTGGGATTTGTGTTTCAGTCTTTCAATTTGATAGGTTACAAAACAGCGATAGAAAATGTAGCTCTTCCTTTATATTATCAAAATGTTTCAAGGAAAGAGAGAAATCAAAAAGCATTAGAATATCTTGAGAAAGTAGGCTTGGCACAATGGGCAAATCACTTACCAAACGAGCTTTCGGGTGGTCAAAAACAAAGAGTTGCCATTGCAAGAGCATTAATTACAGATCCAAAAGTAATTCTTGCCGATGAACCAACCGGAGCATTAGATTCAAAAACCACGCATGATATTATGAAACTCCTTCAGGACATCAACAGTGAAGGAAAAACGATCATCGTTGTAACACATGAGCCTGATGTTGCCGCTCAGACCAAAAGAAACGTCATTTTACGAGACGGAATTATAGAAAGTGATGAGTTTATAAAGCAAATTGTGCTTTAAAAGAACCAAGTGAAAAGGCAAAAGAATGAAGTTTTAAAAAAGATAAAAAGCTTAAGTTCTTTTTAAACAGAAAATTGTATTTAAATATAAAAAAAATCCAAGAAAAAATCGAGTAATCTGATGTAGATCCAAAGTCGGCTCTTTTATCTTTTTACTTGGCTCTTAAAAATAAAAGCTATGTTTGACCTAGATCGTTGGCAGGAAATATTCAGTTCGATTCGCAGTAATGTATTGCGAACGGTGCTTTCGGGCTTTACCGTGGCATTGGGTCTGTTTATTTTTATTGTTCTTTTCGGAATTGGAAGTGGTCTGAAAAACGCTTTTACAGAAGGCTTTGCGCGAGATGCCCAAAACCTGATTACCATTTATTCAGGGAAAACAACGATTGCTTACAATGGTTTGCAATCTGACCGTACCGTGACGATGAACAATGAAGATTATGATTTCTTAGTAAATAATGATAAAGAAAAAGTAGGGTATTCAACACCGAGATATACCGCCAATTTGATGGTGAAGTATGGTAAAGAAAGTGGTTCTTATCAAATCAACGGAGCCGATCCTGAAGAAAAATACATCGAAAACAGAAAAATGTTGGAAGGCCGTTACGTCTCGTCAATGGATTTGGTACGGAAGCAAAACGTTGCAGTGATAGGGAGAATGGTACAGAGGGATTTAATAAAAAACGGAAGCCCGGTTGGTAAAGATTTAGATATTAATGGAACCATGTTCAAGGTTATTGGAGTGTTTTCTGATGATGGAGGGGATAATGATGAGCGACATATTACAATTCCTATTACCACTTTACAGCAGATGAAAAAAGGTTCGGATACGATAAGTACGGCATACATTGCTTATAATGAAAATCTAACTCCGGAAGAGGCAATAAAATATGGTGATAAACTGAAAGACGGTCTTAAAGCCCGAAAAAATGTTTCTCCCGACGATGAAAATGGAATTCGTGTTTGGAATAATGCTAAAAATATGAATGAAACTTTCATGTTTATGGCGGTTCTTACGGGAATTGTAACGTTCATTGGATTGGGAACTTTATTGGCAGGAATTATCGGAATCAGTAACATCATGGTTTACATCGTTAAAGAAAGAACCAAAGAAATCGGAGTGCGAAAAGCAATTGGCGCAAAGCCGGGAAGTATTGTTGCTTTGATTGTTCAGGAAAGCGTTGTAATAACGGTCGTTTCAGGATTCGTAGGAGTTGGATTGGGCGTTTTGGCCTTACATTTAATAGGAGATAATTTAGAAGAATATTTTATTAAAAATCCAAGCGTGGGCTGGTACGAAATTATCGCCGCATTCATTGCTTTGGTGATTTCAGGATTAATTGCAGGCTTCGTTCCGGCTTACAGAGCCTCAAAGATTAAACCAATTGAAGCATTAAGAACAGAATAATTTAATTTCAAAATGAAATTATGAATTAACTCTTAACTCATAATTAATAACTTATAACTCAACAAAAGTGAACATTTTATTTAAAAAAGATACATGGCAGGAGATTTATTATTCACTCAAGAATAATAAGCTTCGTACGTTTCTTACCATGATTGGCGTAGGCTGGGGAATGTTTCTTTACGTTGTTTTACTGGGCTCTGCAAAAGGAATGGAAAATGGTTTTGATAAATTATTTTCAGGTTTTGCGACCAATTCTATTTTCCTGTGGGCACAAAACACATCGATTCCTTACGAAGGCTTTCCGAAAGGGAGAGCGATGGATCTGAAACTTCAGGATGTCGATATGCTTCAGCGAAAAATAAATGAAATTGAATATATTTCGCCAAAAAACTCACGAGGTAACTTCGGAAGCGCAGGAGAACAAATGTCTAGAAATGGAAAAACAGCGACCTATAGTCTGAATGGAGATTATCCGATCGGAAATAAAATTTCAGAGAAAAAACTTATTTACGGAAGGTATCTAAATGATGCCGATGTTTCACAAAATAAAAATGTAGCCGTCATTGGCGAAGAAGTTTATAAAAACTTTTTTGATTCTAAAAAGAATGAAAACCCAATTGGGAAATCAATCAATGTAAAAGGTATATTCTTTAATGTAATCGGTGTATTCAGAGTGAAAAGAGGTGGCGGAATGGATAATGATCAGACTGTTTTTATCCCACTTTCCACGTTTACGAAAATCTATAACGACGGCGATAATGTAGATGTTTTTGCCATTGTAAGTAAGCCAAATGCAGACGTAAATGATGTAGAAGATAAAGTGAAGAGTGAATTGAAAAAGAAAAACAAGGTTTCTCCTGAAGATACCAATGCTTTTGGAAGTTTTAACCTTGGAAAAGAATTTAAAAAGCTGACAGGATTTTTAACCGGAATGCAGCTTTTAACCATCATTGTAGGAACTTTAACTATTCTTGCAGGCGTAATTGCAATATCAAATATCTTGTTGATCACAGTAAAAGAAAGAACAAAAGAAATCGGGATCCGAAGAGCTTTAGGTGCAAAACCTTCAGAAGTAAGAAACCAGATTCTGCTTGAAAGTGTTGTGATTACATTAAGCTCGGGTTTACTCGGATTTATTTTCGGAATTTTCGTTTTGATGATCTTTAATATGCTAACTCAAAATCAGGATGATTTTCCATTTTACAATCCGACAGTCAATTACAGCAATGTATTCAGTGCAATGACGGTGATGGTTGTTTTAGGATTGATTATAGGGATGATACCAGCACAGAGAGCCGTTAAAATACGCCCGATCGAAGCATTGAGGAGCGAATAAATTTGAAAATTTAGATAACGAACAGCAATCAATATTTTAAAATAAATTAAAAAAAATAAACTATATATGAAAAAGAAATTTACCTGGAAAAAAGGCATCTACATATTTTTGGGGCTTTTGTTTGCGGTAGCATTATTTTCAGGAATCAGCTATGTGGTAAAATCAAACTCTACCCAAAGTGAGGCTTTTCTTACCCGGAAACCTTCTATTCAGAATATGGAAGACAAAGTGATGGCAACAGGAAAAATCGTTCCTAAAGAAGAAATCGAAATTAAGCCGAATATTGCAGGGATTATTGAGAAAATTTTGGTGGATGAAGGAGATAGAGTAGAAGCCGGACAATTGATTGCAACGGTAAGAATTGTTCCGAATATAGCGGAAGTAAATAATGCAACACAAAATGTGCAAAATGCACAACTTCAGATTAATAATGCAAAAATGAATGTTGCAAATATGCAGACTCAGTTTGCAATGTCTGAAAAATTGTTTAAGCAAGGTGTTGTTTCAAAACAAGAATATTTGACGGCTCAGCAACAATTATATACACAGCAACAAGCTTTGAGAAATGCAAACCAACAATTGGTAACTGCACAAAAAACTTTGCAGATTGCAAAAACAGGAGCTATTCCGGAATTGCAGGGTCTGGCAACAACGCAAATTCGTTCTAAAGCCGCAGGAACTGTTCTTGAAGTACCGGTAAAAGTAGGAAGCCAGGTAATTGAAGCCAACTCTTTCAACGCCGGAACAACGATATGTTCTATTGCAGATTTGAATTCATTGATTTTTCAGGGTGAAATTGATGAAGCACAAGCCGGAAAACTGAAGCAGGGAATGGATATGAAAATCGTAATCGGAGCTTTGCAGAATAAGTCTTTTCCTGGAAAGCTGACAATGATCGCACCAAAAGGAAAAGATACCAACGGAACGATAAAATTTCCGGTAGAAGGTGATGTAAATAATCCTAATAACGAATACATCAGAGCCGGTTTCTCAGCCAACGGAGAAATTGTGATGAGCTCTCAGAAAAATGCATTGCTTTTGGATGAATCTTTAATTCAGTATGAAAAGAAGAATGGTAAAGACGTTCCTTTCGTTGAGGTAAAACAGAGAGACGGAAAATTCAAAAAAGTATATGTTAAGCTTGGTGCAAGCGACGGAATCAATGTACAAATTCTGTCAGGAATCAATCAAAATTCTGAGGTAAAAGTTTGGAACCCTTCCGATAAAGATAAAGAAGAGCTGAAGGAGAAAGCTAAGAAATAATTCAAGTTTTTAGTATAAAACAAAAGTCCCAGATTTTCTGGGACTTTTTTGATGTATTATTCTCAAATAAAGTTTATTTGGATGAAATTTAGCCTAAAAAATTAATTTCTTTATCCTTAAATTTATTTTTAACCACCAGTTGATTAGCGGTTTTCAACATTTTTCTGCGAAGCTTAGCCAATTTTCTTACATTTTTATCTTCGCTGTAATCAAAAATATTGTCTTTGAAACTGAAGGTGTCCCCATCTTTAAACTCGATGTTGCTTTTCTTAAGTTCCCCATGCAGCATAAGGTTGGTCATGCTTTTAAGAATCAAATGTTCAGATTCACCAAGAGATTTTAACGACTTAAGTAAGTGTTTTTTGTATTTTTTCTTTCCCATAACTCTAAACGATTTTCGATTTTAAGATTATGCAAATATATCATTTAGTTAAGACTATTTTGTAACGATTACAGCCAAATTTGATGACTTGAGAATAATCTTGCATATTTTAAAAAGACAACGTTCAACACAGCAAATTAAATGTGATTTCGGGATTTAATAATAAAATTAATTTTCGATATTAAACTTATTATCGTAATATTGCAATATTAAAATGAAATATGGGGCTTACAAAGACAGAAATTTTTAATGAAGAACAAAACAGATTAGCTACGCTTTTCAAAGTTTTGGGTCATCCTGCAAGGATTGCGATTTTGCAACATATTATCAACCAAAAAGCTTGCATCTGCAATGATTTGGTTGAGGAATTGGGTTTGGCGCAGGCTACCATTTCACAACATCTAAAAGAACTGAAAAATATAGGAATCATCAAAGGCTCTATCGAAGGAAAGTCGGTTTGCTATTGTATTGATGAGAAAGTCTGGAAAACAGTTCAATCTGAATTGGGATTATTTTTCACTCAGGATATTCAATCAGAATCATGCTGTTAATGACATTTTTTTATTTATCATAATCGTTATATAGCAATATTACAATATGTATTTAATTAAATATATTTTATATGAAACTTTCAAAGATTAAAGAAATTTTACCATCATTAGAAAATGTCGAATTTCAGCTGGAAAACGGAAATTTTGTACCCGAACATTTTCACGTAACAGAAGTCGGGCAAATTACCAAAAACTTTATCGACTGTGGCGGAGTGATTCGTACAGAAAGAGTAGTCAATTTCCAGCTATGGAATGCTGATGATTTTGAACACCGCCTAAAGCCGAAAAAACTTTTACATATCATCAATCTATCCGAAGAAAAATTAGGTATTGAAGATTTAGAAATTGAAGTAGAATATCAATCTCAAACGATAGGGAAATATGATTTAGAGTTCAACGGGAATCACTTTGTTTTAGTAAATAAAACTACAGCTTGTCTGGCTCAGGATGCTTGCGGAATTCCTTCAGAAAAACAAAAGAAAAATTTATCAGAATTAACTTCAGATTTAGGTAATTCTTGTAAACCTGGAAGTGGATGTTGTTAATTTTTTCCAGCCACGAATGCACGAATATTTGAAGGATTCGTGTATTCGTGGCATAATAATATAATTTAAATTCGAGATGAAACAAGAAATTAAAGAACGTTGCGAAATCATCAGCAAAAATTTTAAAGAAATTAGTCCTGAAAGAAAAATTCTGTTAGAAAAATTAGCCTGCCATATTCAGGAAAAATTAAATTCAGGCAAAGAAATCAACTTGGTATACATTTGCACGCATAATTCCCGCCGTAGTCATTTGGGGCAAGTTTGGGCAAAAGTCGCTGCCGATTTTTATGGTTTCAATGTCAATACTTTTTCTGCAGGAACACAAGCGACATCTTTCAATCAAAATGCCATCAATGCATTGATTTCTTCAGGGTTTGAAGTGAAAAAAATTGACGAAACTTACAATCCTAAATACGAAGTTATTTTTGGAGAGAATAAATGTAATCTTTGTTTTTCAAAAACCATTGATGATGAAACTTTGCCTAAAGAAAACTTTGTGGCCGTGATGACTTGTGGAGATGCAGACGAAAACTGTCCGTTTATTTCGGGGTGTGATTTAAGAATCGGGACGACTTATTTTGACCCAAAATCTTACGACAATTCTATTCTTCAGAATGAAAAATATACCGAAAGAAGCAATCAAATTGCGATGGAATGTCTGTATGCTTTTTCTTTAATTAAAAAATAATTGAATGCAACCAAAACTCAAGTTTCTCGACCGGTATCTTACTCTTTGGATTTTCCTTGCGATGGCAATCGGAGTAGGTTTAGGTTTTTTATTTCCTAATATTTCATCCATTACCAACTCGCTATCTGTAGGAAGCACCAATATTCCGTTGGCAATCGGTTTAATTTTAATGATATACCCACCGCTTGCAAAAGTAGATTATTCGCTATTGCCAATAGCATTTAAAGATAAGAAAGTATTATCACTTCATTACTGCTCAATTGGATTATTGGTCCAATTATAATGTTTATTCTAGCAATTATTTTCCTGAAAAACGAACCGGATTATATGATTGGATTAATCCTGATTGGCTTAGCAAGATGCATTGCAATGGTAATCGTCTGGAATGATTTAGCCAAAGGAAACCGGGAATATGCTGCACTTTTGGTCGCTTTGAACAGTGTGTTTCAAATTTTTTCTTACAGCTTTTTTGTATGGTTGTTCATCAATGTTTTAACACAAAAATTAGGATTGGGAAGTTTCAATGTTTCTGTACCCATGAAAGATGTAACGCAAAGTGTTTTAATTTATCTTGGGATTCCATTTTTGGCAGGATTTTTAACACGTTATTTTTTAGTGAAATTGAAAGGTGTAGAATGGTATAACCGAAAGTTTGTACCGAAGATTTCGCCGATTACATTGTATGCTTTATTATTCACCATTGTATTGATGTTTAGCTTAAAAGGCGATAAAATTGTAGAACTTCCGATAGATGTTTTGAAAGTAGCAATTCCTCTTGTTATCTATTTTGTATTGATGTTTTTCGTAAGTTTTTTCATTAATAAATGGATGAATATTTCTTATGATAAAAATGCTTCAATATCGTTTACCGCTACAGGAAATAATTTTGAATTGGCGATTGCGGTTGCCATTTCTGTCTTCGGAATTCATTCTGCACAAGCTTTCGTAGGCGTTATAGGTCCTTTGGTAGAAGTTCCGGTGTTGATTTTATTGGTAAGAGCCAGTTTATGGTTAAAGCGAAAATTCTATTAAAATTAAATTGAAAAACATTGTGCATTTTGAATATATTTTTAAGTACTTTGTATTTAAATCCTTGTGTTTCTTTGTTAAATGGAATGCCCTTGTTTATCCTAAAAAAGAATCTATCTCAATAAACTTTGTCTTTCTTAGCGATTAAAAACGCAACGATAGACTAGGAATTTTTATAAAAAATCTTGAAATAAAGATAAACAAGACCGTTTGCCTATGTCTAATCTTTGATTTCACTTATTTCCGAAAGACAAAATTTAAAATGCACAATGGGTTAAAAAAGTAAAGACTTAAGTGTAAAAATCATTGTAAGAAATACCTAAATCTATACTAAATTCCGTATTTTTGGGATTCAAAATCTAAAAATCTAAGAATAAATGGACATTATTTTTGACCTTATCGAAAAAGAAAGAGAAAGACAATCCCACGGATTAGAGCTTATTGCTTCAGAAAACTTTGTTTCTGAAAATGTAATGAAAGCAATGGGAAGTGTATTGACGAATAAATATGCAGAAGGATATCCGGGAAAAAGATATTACGGAGGTTGTGAAGTAGTAGATGAGGTTGAAACATTGGCAATCGACAGAGCAAAACAGCTTTTCGGGGTTGATTATGTAAATGTTCAGCCGCATTCTGGTTCTCAGGCAAATGCAGCAATTTATTTGGCAGTGTTGAAACCTGGAGATAAAATCATGGGGATGGATCTTTCTATGGGAGGTCACCTTACTCATGGTTCTGCAGTTAACTTTTCAGGAATTCAGTATGACGTAGTTTCTTACGGAGTACAGCAGGAAACTGGTTTGATCGATTACGACCAAATGAGAGAAGTAGCGTTGAGAGAAAGACCAAAAATGTTAATTGCTGGTTTCTCGGCGTATTCAAGAGATTTAGATTATGCAAAATTCAGAGAGGTTGCAGACGAGATCGGTGCGACACTTTGGGCAGATATTGCACATCCTGCAGGTTTGGTTGCAAAAGGATTATTAAATTCTCCATTCGAACACTGTCATGTTGTTACCACGACGACTCACAAGACTTTAAGAGGTCCAAGAGGAGGGATGATCATGATGGGTAAAGATTTTGAAAATACATACGGACACAAAACTCCAAAAGGAGAAATCAAGCAAATGAGTCAGGTTCTTGACGGAGCTGTTTTCCCAGGAATTCAGGGTGGGCCGTTGGAGCATGTGATTGCTGGTAAAGCAATTGCTTTTGGTGAAGCGCTTGATGATCAGTTCTTGACTTATGCAAAACAAGTTAAATCTAATGCTCAGGCTTTATCGAAAGCGATGGTAGATTTAGGTTTTGATATTGTAAGTGGCGGAACAGACAATCATTTGATGTTGGTTGACCTTAGAAACAAGGGCGTAAACGGAAAAGAAACTGAAAAAGCTTTGGTAAAAGCTGATATTACTTGTAATAAAAATATGGTTCCGTTTGACGATAAATCTCCGTTCACTACTTCTGGTATCAGATTAGGAACTGCGGCGATCACGACAAGAGGTCTTAAAGAAAATGATATGAATACTATTGCAGAATTAATTTCTGAAGTAGTAGACAATATTAAAAATGAAGAAGTAATCGCAGACGTTAGAAAAAAAGTTAACGGATTGATGGAAGGCAAAGCTTTATTCAATTATTAATAATTGCTTTGAGCTGATAGCAATTTGCTTTTGGCTTTTCAATATAAAATAAATAGAGGTGCAAATATTTTGTGCCTCTTTTTTGTAAATTGTAATTTTGAACTATCAACTATCAACTATCAACTATCAACCAAACTATGCAGCCCGATAAAAAGCTTTTTACATTTGAAGAAACCAAACAGAAACTGGTCAACTATTGTGTGTATCAGGAACGTTGTCATGCTGAGGTTGAGCAAAAAATGCGGGAGTTTGTTTTAATTCCGGAAGCGAAAGAGGAGATTCTTCTATACTTGATGAAAGAAAATTACTTGAATGAAGAAAGGTTCACCAGAAGTTATATTCGAGGAAAATTTTATATAAAAAGTTGGGGAAAAACAAAAATTAAAATGCATTTAAAGCAAAAAGGGATTAATGATAGACTAATCTCTACCTGTTTTGATGAAATTGATGAAGAAGATTACCAAAAGACACTTCATAGAATTTATGATAATTATAGTTCAAAGTTAAGCGGTTTGCAGAATTATCAAAAAAAATCAAAAACTATTAAATATCTCTTAAGCAGAGGCTTCGAATATGAAAATATTTTACAGATAATTGAAAATTAATGTAATCGTAATTTTAAGTTTTTATTGAGTTTTTCTTAAAGACATAGTTTTGTCAGACGAAAAAAAAATAATTTATGGATTTAAAATTACAACGTAAATCAAAAGCGATATATGCGTTTTTGATGGCTCTGTTCTCGGTGTGGGGATGGGGGCAAGTGATTCAGCACACCTTTGCTGCAACATCGGGAAATATAACTTCTAATATTTCGTTCGCATCGGCTCAGAATAGTTCAAGCACGGCGCCAGCAATTTTTACTGATGGTTTACGTCTTTATCCTGGTGGGGCAAATGGTGGCGGTTCAGTAACAATAACCCCAACAAATGGAATTGTTATTACAAAAGTTAAATTTTTTGCCACTCAAACACAACCTATCAGATATTCAATTAATGGAGGAACTGCTGTTTCAATGGCTTCTTCTTCTACTTATGAAATAACTGGAACAATTTCTTCGAGTTTAAGATTGAACAATGCGAACACAGGTACAAGTGGAGGTGCAAACCAGCTTAGATTATCTGGTGTAGAAGTTACTTATCAAACACCTACAAGTAATCCTCCAATAGTTACTGCGTCTTCATTTACAGGATCGGTTGGAACAGTTTTTACAGAATTGATTCAAGCAACAGAAGGTCCAACATCTTATACATTAATAAGTGGAAGTAACTTACCTTCGGGATTGACTTTAAATACAGCAACAGGTGAAATTTCTGGTACACCAACTTCTGCAGGCTCTTTTACAACTAATATTACAGCTACAAATTCAATTGGAACTTCGAATCCAGCTGCTATTTCTTTTACAATAAATAAAGGAAACCAAACAATTAATGGTTTTGCAAATCAAACAAAGTTTGTCAGTAGCCCATCTTTTACTTTTTCAGCAAATACAGATGGAGCAAATTTACCGATAACATATATGAGCTCAAATCCTTCTGTAGCGACAATATCAGGAAATACAATAACAATAGCTGGAGTTGGAACAACAAATATAACTGCTACGCAAGCTGGAAATAATGACTGGAATTCTTTCAGTCAACAAATTATTTTAACAGTTGCAGCAGATCCGATAACATATAATGGTGTAGGAAGATTTGAAAAAATTACATCATTATTAGATTTAACAGATGGTTATTACGTTTTTGTTGGAGATACAAGTAATGCAATGTTAAATAGTATTTCCAGCAGTAAGCTGTCAGCATCAAATGTTTCGGCAATTAACAATGTTATTACAAATCCTTCTGTAAATATTGTTTGGAAAATACAAACAGATGCTGGAAATATTAAAACTATTTACAACGAATCAATTGATAGATACGTTTCTGGAGGTGGAAGTAATACAAATATTTCATTAGCAACAAGTGTTTCAGGAAGTGGACAAAAATGGCAAGCGAACACTGTAAGTAATTTATTTAGATTTACTAACGTAAGTCAAACAGGAAGAGCTTTGTGGTATAACGGTTCAGTATTTGGACAATATTCAACTACAAATATTTCAGGTTATTATGATTTGGAACTTTTCAAAAGAATAGAAACCACAATTTGGAACGGAACTTCTTGGTCAAATGGAGCTCCAGATTCTAAAGATGTAATTATTACAGGTTCTTATTCTACTGCGTCACAACCATCTTTCACAGCTAAAAATATCACCATTAAAAACGGTGGAGTTTTAGAAATTACTTCAAATAATACAATTTCAGCTGTAGATGTAACGGTAGAAGATGGCGGTAACCTCATTCAGAAAGACGGTTCTGTTTTATCTTATACAGGAGCTTTCAAAGCATTGAAAAACGGAACAAGCGAAGTTAATAAATATGCATTTTGGTCTTCACCTGTTGTTAATCAGAATTTAACTAATATGTATACAGCTGGAACACCAGCGTTTATTACAGTATATGATACGGCTACAGATTCTTATGTAAATGCAGCTTCTACAACTTCTGTATTTGCGAAAGCTTACTCCATTAAAACCCCAGTAGCCAATGCTGCTTTAGTTTTTGCAGGAAATCCAAATACCGGAACGCAGACTTATACATTAGCGACTTCCGGGAATGGCTTTAACTTAATTGGTAATCCGTATCCTTCAAGCTTAAGTTTAGGTGCTTTTTATACTGCCAACGCAGCAAGAATTTCAAGCACATTCTATTTCTGGGATAACAAAAGCACGAATGTAACGCTTCAAAATGGTGCTACCACTACAAATTATGGATATGCTACCTTCAATGCTGCTAACAGTGCAAATCCTACCTGGGTGCCTGCTCCAAATGGTAATGGCGGAACAGCCGTTGTTCCGACAGGTGCAGTTGCAAATATTGGTCAGGGATTTATTGTTAAAACTTTAAATACATCTGTTGATACTTCTTTGACATTTAATAATGAAATGAGAGGTGCTACAAATGGTACTTTCTTCAATAAAAATAATTCTGCAACCGAAGGCAAATTCTGGTTAAGACTAAATTCTGAATACAATACCAACAATACCTTCGCAGTAGATTATACAGACGGAGCTTCAGACTCATTCGATAATTATGACTCTAAAGCGATAGGAATGGGTTCTGACGGGTTCTATACCTTAGCAGATTCACAAAAACTAATTATTCAAGGGAAAGCAAGTTTTGACATCAATGATGTAGTTCCTGTAGGACTTAAGCATTTCCAAAATGGAAACTTTACGATTGCTTTAGTACAGAAAGAAGGATTATTTAATAACGGGCAGGCAATTTATCTGCATGATAAAATAACAGGTGCCTACACAGACCTTCAGAATAATGCCTATACATTTAGTGCAAACGCAGGAGAAACTGCTGATAGATTCGAGATTGTTTATAAGCTCAATGTTTTGGCAACTGCAGAAATTAAAAAAGATGCTTTTGAAGTTTTCAGAGACGGTCAGGATTTCGTTGTAAGAAACGATAAAAATGTTGAAAAAGTAGAAATCTTTGATGCAGCTGGAAGAAAAATCCAGACAATTAATGAGAATTCTAAAGTAATTCGTGTACAGCTTTCTTCTAAAGGTGTTTACATCTTGAAGGCATTATCACAAGGTAAAGAGTACACAAAAAAAATAATTAAATAAGAAAGAATTATGAAAAAGATTATAATAATGTTTGTAATGGTATTATCAGGATTTGTTTTTGCACAGGAATCTTCAGATAATCCATTTGTCTATGATAATGGGACTGATACTACCGAGCTGCAAGAAGAAGATGTTTTGCCTGCAAATCCGGGTGATCCAGGTTTAGCACCTATCGATGATTATATTCCGGTACTTTTAATAATTGCAGTTGGCTTAGCAATAGCTTGTGCAAATAAAAAGAAGACGGCTTAAGAATAGTCATTTTATTATTAATTTAATCTTCCGGAATTACTTCCGGAAGATTTTCTTATTTATAACAATAAATTAAATTAAGTCTCATTTATTTTAAATTTCAAACTTAAAATAGTTTTAAGATAAGAAACTGTGTTAAATATTTATCTATTTCATTTTGAATGTGGTAGATTATTCTTTTAAATTTTAAGTATATGGGTATTAAGTAAATGAAAATATATTTTTAAACTGATTTTTTTATAAAAATAATATCATTATATTTGCGGAATAATCAAAATATCAAAATGTTGGATGAAAAAGCTGGATGATGCTTTTAGTGCGTTGTATAAAGGGGATAATATTGTAAAACTCACAGAGCTAAGATATATACCGCGATGGATTGTCATTATTATTGATATTTCAATTATACTTCTATCCATATTTTTGGCATATATACTTTTAGATAGACTGCGTGTACAGGTCAATTTCCCCAATCATCGTTTAGAAAAAAGAATAATACTTATTGCGGTTAATTTATTGTTTATGTTTGTTTTTAGAACATACGCTGGTATAATAAGACATTCTACTTTTTTTGATTTATTTAAAATTGTTTTATCTTCAGGCTGCACTTTAGTAACATTAATATTTTTAAATTTTTTTATAGAGCTCCTGTTTGATAAACCACTTTATTTATATCCTACTTTATTTCTTTACTTTTTTATTTCGATTTCGCTGATGTTCTTCTTCAGAATGGTTACCAAGCAATTTTTTAATATTTTAATTGATATTAAAGGGTCTTCGTCAAAAACCAAAGTGGCAGTTGTCGGGGTAAGTGATGCATCTGTTTCTTTAGCAAGAGCAATACTTCATAATCCTAATTATCCTTATAGGTTAGAGGGTTTCGTAACGAAAAGATCAGATTCTAACAAAGCAGTTCTGCTGGGGCATAAAATCTATAATAGTGACTACTTTTTTAAGAATAAAAATATAACCGACAAGTTTGATGCAGTTTTGATTATCAAAGAGATTATGTCAAAACAAGAGCTCGAAGAATGGATGACGTTGGCTTTAGACCACGGACTGAAAGTTTTGAAAGCTCCTACATTGAGTAAAATGCGTGATTCTGATTTGGTCGGTGGTATTCGTCAGCTGCAAATAGAAGACCTGTTGAATCGGAGACCTATAAAAATAGAAAACGAAGAGGTTACAAGAAGGCATGCTGGGAAAAGCGTGCTGGTAACAGGTGGAGCAGGTTCTATCGGTAGCGAAATTGTGCGTCAGGTAGCTCAGTTTAGTCCTTCGCTGATTGTTGTGCTTGATCAGGCAGAATCTCCTTTATACGAATTGGAACTCGAATTGCTCGAAAAATTCCCTGATCAGAAATTCAAATTTGTCTTAGCGGATATTTCCAATTCCTACAGGCTTGAAAAAATATTTGAACTCTATCATTTCTCAATGGTTTATCATGCAGCGGCTTATAAACATGTGCCTTTAATAGAAGAAAATCCGCATGAAGCCATTTTTGTAAACGTATTAGGGACAAAGAATGTCGCACTGCTCTCAAAAAAATATAAAGTAAACCGTTTCGTAATGGTTTCTACAGATAAAGCCGTAAACCCTACCAATGTAATGGGTGCCTCAAAGAGAACGGCTGAGCTTTTTGTGCAGTCTTTACAGAATACGGAAGGCAATACAACAAAATTCATTACTACGCGTTTTGGAAATGTGTTAGGCTCAAATGGTTCAGTGATTCCTCATTTTAGAAAACAAATCGAAAAGGGTGGTCCCGTTACTATCACGCATCCCGATATTATACGTTATTTTATGACGATACCTGAAGCTTGCGAGCTGGTACTTCAGGCAGGGACTATGGGTGATGGTGGTGAAATTTATGTTTTTGATATGGGCGAGCCTGTGAAAATATTAGATCTTGCAAGAAGAATGATAAAGTTATCAGGATATATTCCCGATGAAGAGATCAAAATTAAATTTATTGGCTTAAGACCCGGCGAGAAACTTTATGAGGAACTATTGAGTAATAATGCAACTACAGTTCCTACACATCATGAGAAAATTATGATTTCCAAAGACCCTTATTTGGGATTTGAAGAGATTGATTTATTATGCAAACAAATTATAAAATCCGCAGTTAAAAGAGATAAGATACAGGTAGTCACCCTTTTAAAAGCAATTGTCCCGGAATTTATAAGTAATAATTCAGAGTTTGAGCTTTTAGACATAAAAGACAATGAAATTATTGTTATGAGTGACCAAACCCCAAGCATTCAATTGAGTAATAATTGAATCATATTTGTTAATAATCGTTAAAACGAATTAAACAATAGTTTAAAAAATCTATTTAAAAAATAATAAACCTATTTTTGTGAAAAATTTTCAGAAATGATTTTAAAAAAATATTTTATTTACAGTGTAGTTGGCTTAGCGATAGCCTCATGTACACCAAGACAGGAAATTAACTATATGCAAGATATTGAAAGTGTCGCATTAGATAATTCGATTAAAAACAGTAGGAGTACATTACAGCCTGGTGATAAATTAATTATTACTGTGACAGCTAAAGATATGGACGTGGTAAAGCCATTTAACCAAACTTATTCTTCAAGTGCAACAATAACACAGTATTCTAATCCAAGTTCAAATAATCTTCCTCAGCAGCTTCCGGTTTCAGGACCTACATATATTGTAGATACAGATGGGAATATTACATTTCCGCAAATTGGTACTGTAAGTACAAAAAATGAAGATGTAGAAACGATGAAGGCTAAATTAACTAATCTCATTTCACAATATGTTAAAAATCCAGATGTAGATTTAAAATTAATAAATTTTAAAGTTGCTGTTTTAGGAGAGGTTACAAGACCAGGAACTTATGTTATTCCCGACGGAAGTACAACACTTTTGGGAGCTTTGGGTCTAGCTGGAGACCTTACTGTATATGGTGTCAGAACAAATGTATTGGTCGTAAGAAATGTCGATGGAAAGATCACAAAAGAAAGGATAGATTTGACGAGTGCGCAGTTTATAAATTCACCATACTATTACCTTAAGCAAAATGATATGATCTATGTGCAGCCTAATGCGAATAGAGAAAAGGCAGCACGAATTGATCCAAATACAGGATTGTACATTTCGGTTGCATCAGTTATTGCTTCTTTAGTGATTGGGGTTTTGGCTCTTACAAAAAATTAATTTAAGAGAATTCTTTATAGTGGATTATAATCAAATGCAAAATGAGATTCAGGAAGAGTCTTTAAATATCAGGGAAATTGTTAAACCTTACATTCATCGGTGGTATTGGTTTATTATAGGTGCTATTGTAGCCGTTATTGTCGCATGGTTCTTTTTAAGATACAGCATTCCCGTGTATAGCACAGAATCAACCTTATTAATTAAAGAAGTTAAAAAATCAGCAGCAGGCCAGCCTGATATGTCTGTGATTTCAGAATTAAGTGGTATTGGAGGGATGGGTACCAACTCAGTAGACAATGAAATTGAGATTCTGAAGTCTAAAAAACTGATGCTCTCAGTAGTAAGAGAATTAGCACTAGAAACTAATATTTATTCTAAAGGAAATATAAAAGATAGCGAATTATATAAAGAAACTTCTCCTTTTTTAGTAAGGATCATCAGCGAAAAGAAAAAAGCTAAATATCCGAAAACAGAAGTTATCGCTAAAGTAAAAGGCAATAAGATCATCATTGAATCTGAGAGTTTCAAGAAAGATATTCAAACTGAATTCAATAAATCGGTTACAATGCCTTTTGGTGTGGTAATGTTCCAGAAAAATCCCAAATTTAAATCAACTACTTCAGAAAAATCAACTGCACAGTTCAGACTGCAATTTATGTCAGGAATGGACAGAGCAATATATTATCTTGCGAAGCTCAATGTAAATTTGGTACAAAAGGAGGCTACAGTTCTTAAAATTTCAATCACTGATCCTATTTCTGACAAATCTGTGGATATTTTAAATAAGCTTGCTGTAAATTATAACCGTGAAGCAATTCTAGATAAGAACTCTGAAGCACAAAAAACAGCTAGTTTTATTGATGAGCGTATTAATCTTATCAGTAAAGAATTAGGTACCGTAGAATCTCAGAAAGAAGATTTTAAGCTTCGGAACAATATCGCAGATATTCAGACTGAAGCACAGCTTTCTCTGGAAACAGCCATGAGCAGCCGCCAGAAGCAGCTTGAGAACGAGTCTCAGCTAGAGTTGGTACAAAGTCTGCTTAGTTCTGTTAACAAACAGGGTACTTATCAGGTTTTACCTCTAAATGTTGGACTTGCAGATCAGAATATCACATCTAATATTGCAATGTATAATCAGTTGGTCATTGATAGAAACAGATTACTTGAGAGTTCCACTACAGTCAATCCGGTTGTTCAGAATATTACCAGTCAGATAAACAGTATGCGTAGCTCAGTAATTCAGAGCTTACAAAAAAGTCAATCTGCACTTCAGATTTCAATTGGAACAATTGCTGGTGAACAAAACAAATTGTCTGGTAGAATCTCTAAAATTCCGGTTCAGGAAAAAATGTTCCGTAGTATTGAAAGACAGCAAAATATTAAAGAACAGCTTTATTTATTATTACTTCAAAAAAGAGAGGAAGCTGCTATATCATTGGCAATTGCTGCTCCAAAAGCTAGAATTGTAGACGATGCTTTAACGAACCCTGTTCCGGTTTCTCCGAAAAAAATGATTATTTATCTCGGAGCATTGATTATAGGGTTGCTAATTCCTTTTGCTATTATTTATCTTTTAGAATTATTTAACAATAAAATTAAAACTAAACAAGATCTTGAAAAACTGCTTGATGGAGGAACCGTAGTTGGAGAGCTTCCGTCTTTACAGAAAGGCGATCCTGAAATTGTTCAACTTAATGATTTATCTCCTTTAGCAGAAGCGTTCAGAATTTTAATTACCAATATTAATTTTATGTTGCCTAAAAACAAAAAAGGTAATGTGATTTTTGTTACCTCTACAGTTAAAGGGGAGGGAAAAACATTTACTTCGGTTAATTTAGCGCTTACATTAGCATCACCTCGGAAAAAGGTAGTTATTATTGGGTCAGATATTCGAAATCCACAGTTACAGAGATATAATGAAAGCAGAAGAGGATTGATTGGTCTTTCAGAATTTATGTATGATGACCAGATGGATGTTTCAGAAATTATTCATCCCACTTCATTCAATCCGTATTGCGATGTGATTTATTCGGGAGCTATCACTCCAAATCCTACAGAGCTTTTATCTAACGGAAGGTATGAGGAATTGGTAGAATCATTAAAACCAATGTATGATTACATATTATTGGATACGGCTCCATTAATGTTGGTAACAGATTCATTCTTAATAGCTGATGTAGCAGATATTACAGTATATGTTACCCGTTCTGGTTATACAGAAAAAGAATTAGTTGGATTTATCAACAAGCAAATAAAAGATAAGAAAATTAAAAATGTGGGAATGGTGCTCAATGATGTGAGTAAAATGAATAGCGGATATGGCTATGGGTACAAATATGGGTATGGCTACAGTGCTGATTCTGATAAATCATGGTGGAAGAAATTATTTAAGTGAAAAAATCTTCTTCAAAAATAACTTTATATGATTAAATATATATATTGAGTTAAATATAATTCAAATTATAATATGGAAAAAAAACAAAAAATTGTCATTGTCGGCTTAGGATATGTAGGTTTACCTTTAGCAAGACTATTTGCTACAAAATACCCTGTAGTCGGTTTTGATATTAATAATAAGAGAATAGAAGAATTAAAACTCGGACTAGATACTACATTAGAAGTTGAGAATGATATCCTTCAACAGGTTATCGTAAATGAGAATCCGATAAAGAATAATTCAGACGGAGGCTTATATTGTTCCGAAAATTTAGAAGATATAAAAGATGGCAACATTTATATTGTAACGGTACCTACACCAGTAGATAGGAATAACCGTCCGGATCTCACTCCTTTACATAAATCAAGTGAAACTGTAGGAAAGGTATTAAAAAAGAATGATATTGTAATTTATGAATCTACAGTTTACCCCGGTGTTACAGAGGAAGAGTGTGTTCCAGTATTAGAAAAAGTATCGGGATTAAAATTTAATGTAGACTTTTTTGTAGGCTATTCTCCGGAACGAATTAATCCAGGTGATAAAGAGCATACTGTAGATAAAATATTAAAAGTGACTTCCGGTTCTACACCTGAAATAGGTCAGGTTGTAGATCAACTTTATCGTTCTATAATAACAGCTGGCACTCATTTGGCTCCTACGATTAAAGTGGCGGAAGCTTCAAAAGTTATTGAGAATTCACAACGTGACATTAATATTGCTTTTATTAATGAATTGGCTAAAATATTTTCTTTAATGGATATTGATACCCATGATGTTTTGGAAGCCGCAGGAACAAAATGGAATTTTTTAAACTTTAAACCGGGTTTAGTAGGCGGACACTGCATAGGAGTTGACCCTTTTTATCTTGCACAAAAAGCACAAGAGGTAGGGTACTATTCTGAACTGATTTTAGCAGCAAGAAGATTAAATGATTCTATGGGCGCTTTTGTTGCCTCACAAGTGGTCAAGTTATTGATCAAAAATGATATTAAGGTTAAAGGTGCGAAAATCCTAAACTTAGGAATTGCTTTTAAAGAGAATTGCCCAGATGTTCGTAATACGAAAGCTGTGGATGTCATAAAAGCACTTGAAGAATATGGAGTTGAAGTACTTACATATGATCCTTGGGCAAACTGTAATGAAGTTAAACATGAATATAATATAAACTTTCAATCAGCTTTGGATGATGAAATTAAAAAGTCTCAGTTTGATGCTATAGTGCTCACAGTAGCACATCAAGAGTTTTTAAATATTGATTGGTATCAATATTTAACCGACAATGGTGTTTTATATGATGTTAAAGGAGTACTGAAGGTGTTTGATAAACGATTATAAGATTTGATTCATACAGATAAATTTGATTAATAGATAAACGGAGTAATTTAAAGGTTGTCATATTTTGATTTATAAAAAGATAGATGTTTTTAATGGAGTCATTTGGAGTGCTATAGATAAGTTTTCAATAGTCGCAGTAACTCTAATATTTGAAATACTCATTGCACGATTATTATCCCCAAATGATTATGGTATAATTGGAATGATATCGGTATTTGTAGTTTTGGGACAAGTGTTTATTGATGGAGGTTTCAGTGTTGCCTTGATTCAAAAAACTGATCGAACTGAAAGTGATTTTTCAACTGCATTTTATTTTAATCTCTTTTTAGCCATCGTTGTTTACATTGTAATTTTTGTATCATCGCCACTAATTTCTAATTTTTATGATATTGATTTAACACTCTATATTAGACTTATCAGTATTAATATAATTTTAAATTCTTTAGTTATTGTTCACCGTGCAAAATTATCTATACTATTGGATTTTAAAACTCAGGCAAAATTCTCTTTTTTAGCAGTATTAATATCGGGATTATTTGGGTTTGGTTTAGCTTATAGTGGTTATGGTATATGGGCTTTAATAGTACAAAGTATTTCTTTAAGTTTTTTCACTACTATTTTTTTTTGGATTAAAATGCGATGGCTTCCTGAAAAGAATTTTTCAAGAGAATCTTTTAATAGTTTGTTCTCCTTTGGTTCTAATTTATTATTATCATCAGTAATTCAGGCTGTTTATCAGAATCTTTACTCTATTGTTATAGGTAAATCTTTTTCATCTAAAGAATTAGGTTTGTATACAAAGTCTACTCAGTTTTCTTTAATGCCTATAACAATGATGACAAATGTTTTACAGAGAGTATCTTTACCTTATTTTTCTTCTTTTAAAAATGATTTGGTACAATTATATAAACTCTATCTAAAATATACAAAGATTATATGTATTATTTTTTTTCCTGGTGTAATTGGTTTTATGATTTTGGCTAAGAATTTTGTTCTCATATTTTTATCAAACTCATGGTCTGAAACTATTCCAATATTACAAATATTATTAATTACATTTATTTTTTATCCAATAATAGTTATAAATATGACTATTTTACAAGTAAGGGCAAAAACAAAGATATTTTTAATAATTGAAATTAGTACTAAAGTTTTAGGTTTGACAATATTATTCATAACTTTTACGTATGGATTTATGTATTTAATAATTGGGTTGTTTATACAGCAGTTTTTACAATTAATAATTACTTCAGTTTTAATAAATCGGCTATGTTTCAACAATAATTTTTCACAAATTAAGATTGTTCTACCTATACTATTTTTTTGTGTCTTTTTAAATGCGATATCTTATTTAATTCTTCAGCTTTTGGAAGATTCTTACATACTGCAAGGTCTTGTTGGCGTAGGATTGATTTTCATCAATTACAGTATAGTAGCTTTTTTTTATATGAAAAACGATTTACATAATATAATTAAAGGGAAATTTTTATGAAAAATGTAAATTTTATTATATCTCTTATAGTAAGAATTTTTAAGGATATTTATCATTATGTTAGACTTATACATTTTAAAATTAAATGGCAAGAACATTTTAAAAATAACTTTACTACTCCTGTTAAAATTATGCCGATAAATAAAATTATAATTGGTGATTTCTGTTATGGACCTATTGAAGTTTTAAGTTGGAGAAACAATGAAGAAAAACTAATAATTGGTAAGTATTGTTCAATCGCTTCCGGGGTTAAGTTTATTTTGGGTGGGAATCATGATGGATCCAAGTTGATGACATATCCTATAAAGAATAAATTAATTGATAGTTCGGTTGAATCTTTTACAAAAGGTCCTATTATTATTGAAGAGGATGTTTGGATTGGGTCTGAAGTAATTGTGCTATCTGGAATTACGATAGGAAAAGGAAGTATAATTGCAGCTGGCTCGGTAGTTACAAAATCGTTTCCTGCTTTTTCAATTATTGGAGGGAATCCGGCTAAAATTCTCAAATATAGATTTGATGAAGAAACAATATTAACTTTAAAAAATATTGATTATAATAAAATTGATCCGATTTTTTTAAAAAATAATATTAAATTATTGTACGAAGAAATTAATAAAACTAGAGCAGAAGAAATTAAAACTAGATATGATCAAGAATATGTTATATAATAAAACAATTTAAAAGTTTAATGCCTATTTACATCCTTATCCTATTAGGAATGCTTGTCTTAATGAGTGGCTATTTTCTCCGTATTGAGAAAATGGCTAATTTTTTTGTTTCTTTTCTATTTTTGGTAATAGTCTCTGGATTTGTTACTTATACTCCCGATTGGTATGGTTATAAGTTATTTTTCACTACCAATGATTATGTTAAAGAACCTGTTTTTGGTTTTGTTAAACTGATTATTTCCAGCTATGGAGGAAGTGTTAATGATCTGCATTTTTTTTATGTTGCAATTTATTCATTTATATTAGTTTTTATAATATCAAAGTTTGACAAAAGAATATTTTTAGTTGTTATTCTTGTTTACCCAATTCTATTTATATATTATACTACTCAAATACGGTACTTCTTAGCGTATTATCTTGCATGTCTCGCCTTGTATAACTATTATGTCGAAAAAAAATTTACTTTTAGTATCATTTTGGGAGTATTGGGGGTTTTAAGTCACTATTCAGTATTATTATTTGTACCGATATTATTTACAAATAAAATTAGCATTTCAAAATTTCCATTAAAAATGTTGTTTTTTGGAGTTATTATTTTTGTTATATATTATTTTAGCGCCGTTTTTGTTCTAAAATTTGTCGGTCTCACCGATTCGTATGAAAGTTATGTGATCCAGACAAATAGTTCTTCTTTCTTTGGGGGTATTATTAATTTTGGTCCTCTACTGTTAATTTTCTATTTTAATTATAGATATTTAAAATATATAATGGCAAAGTTTCCTGCAGTTAAAGTAGATTCAAAATTTGTATTTCTATATAAGCTATCCTATTATCCTCTAGTATTTTCATTTATTTCTTTGATAACTCAAGAAATAGGTCGGCGATTCATACTTCCTGCTTTTTTATTTCATATCCTAGTACTAGTTTATCTATCAGCGAGGATTAACAAAAGTGAGAAATTTGTATTGTGGAAATTAATTGCTTTCCATTCTTTATTTTACTGGAGTTACCTTTACTTTTTCACACAAATTATAGGGTCTACTTACATTATAGATACTGCTCTTAAAATATTTCAATCTAATTCAAAAATTAATCTATAATGAAAAAAATAATATCTGTTATAATTGTTACTTATAATTCCATTGACTTAATAGAGGAATGTCTTAACTCGCTCATTAAGTACAATGATATACATGATAATTTGGAGATTATAATAGTAGATAACAGCTCAGAGAATATTTCGGAAAAAATGTTTGATTTTGTTAAAGAGAACTATGGTAATGATATTTTGTTAATCCATAATCCCATAAATGGAGGTTATGGTGCTGGGAACAATCTTGGGATTGCACATTCATCAGGAGATTATATATGCGTAATGAATCCTGATGTCAGATTGATTGAACCAGTATTTCAAGATACGTTAATAAAATTTCAGAAAAACAGTAATCTTGCAATGCTTGGTATGAAACAGATAGGTGGGCAAAACCTTTCTACATACTTTAGACCAGAAATGTATTTCCCATTCTCTAGTATTTTCACAAAAACTTTTAATAAGTTTAATGTTTTTTTGAAATCAAAAATGTTTATATCAGGAGCCTTTGTTTTTTTGCGGAAAGATTATTTTATTGATATAGGACTATTTGACGAAAATATATTTTTATATAATGAGGAAGCTGATATTACTAATAGATTTATTAAAAAATTTAGAGATATACAATTTAATCCGAAACTCAAATATATACATGCAATAGGAGATAGAAGTGAGATTTCTGATTTTAGCCAAAATGTATGGTTAAGTTCAAGAGTATATTATTTTAAAAAGTTTTCGTTTAATTCAAATAAATTTTTTCGTAATCTTATAATTGAATTAAAACTAAAAATTATTTATTTTTCCTTAGTTAATAATAAAGTCCAAATACACGCTGCTAAAGCTTTAATTCAAAAGATAAAAAAAATAAATAGTTAAAAGTGAAAATATATTTCCCAATAGGAGCATTTTATCCATCGCAAATAGGAGGTCCTTGTAATACTTTATTTTGGCATACCTGCGCACTGAAATCAAAAGGTATAAATGTAGATATTACGACGACAGCTCTTGGTCTAAAGGAAGATGCAGTAGAGTTTAATAAAGTTTTAGAAAAAGAATGCGGGTCAGTATATTATGGTTCAGATTCATCGGTTTCACTTGCTATTTTAAAACAAGTTTTAGCAGGTATTCGCCATTCTGATATTGTTCATCTTAATAGTTTGTTTAATATTCTTTCAATTACTAGCTTTTTTTACATTAAAATCTTTTCTCCCAAAAAAAAGATAATTTGGTCTGTCAGAGGAGAATTAAATGAAAATGCAATGAAATTTAGCCGGCTCAAAAAAAGACCACTTATTTTCCTATATAAAAAATGGGGCAAAAGTATTCTTTTTCACAGTACGTCCGAGAAAGAAACTGCTGAAATTAAATCTGTTTTTGGAAATGTAAGCACTGTAGAAATTCCTAACTTTATTGAGCCAAGTAAGCGAAGAGATGAAACGACAAAAAAGCAATTTTTATATCTTGGTAGAATACATAGGATTAAAGCGATACATAAAATGATTGAAGGTTTGTCGTTAAGTCGAAGATTTCTAGATTCGGAATACAAACTTATTATTGTTGGAAAACATGAGGAAAGGCATTTAGATTATTATCAGGAACTGTTAGAGTTAATCAAATGTAAAAATTTGTGTGATAAAGTAGAATGGAGGGGACATTTAATAGGAGATGAAAAAGAGAAAATATATGCTGAATCTTATGCACTTATACTACCATCAGAAACTGAAAATTTCGGAAATGTAGTGGTAGAGGCTCTAAACCAGGGTACACCTGTAGTAGCTTCTACGGGAACACCATGGTCAGTTTTAGAAAAATATCAATGTGGCTTTCAAATCAGTAACTCACCTCAAGAAATTGCTAATACAATTAACAAAATGATTGAATTACCGATCGAAGCGTATAATTTAATGCGTAAGAATGCTGCGTTATTAGTAGATCATGAATACAATATCAGCACCAAAATAGATCAATGGATTAATATTTATAATAATGAAAATTCAAAATAAAACCCTTTTAATAACAGGTGGAACCGGCTCTTTCGGAACCGCAGTTCTAAACAGATTTTTACAAACAGATCATTTCAAAGAAATCCGTATTTTTTCTCGTGATGAGAAAAAGCAGGATGATATGAGAAACCTTTATAAAAATGATAAAATCAAATATTATATCGGTGATGTAAGAGACTATGCTAGTGTAGAACCAGCAACAAGAGGTGTTGACTATATATTTCATGCAGCAGCGTTAAAACAAGTTCCATCTTGCGAATTTTTTCCAATGCAGGCTGTGAAGACTAACGTTGAGGGAACTCAAAATGTAATTCGGGCAGCTACTGCGAATAAAGTACAGAAAGTAATTTGTCTTTCAACCGATAAAGCCGCATATCCGATCAACGCAATGGGGATTTCCAAAGCGATGATGGAAAAGGTAGCCGTTGCAGAATCTAGGAATACATCTGAAACCGTGGTTTGCCTTACCCGTTACGGAAATGTGATGGCTTCAAGAGGCTCTGTAATTCCATTGTTTTTAAATCAGATTCAAAAAGGAGAGCCCATTACAATTACAGATCCTAATATGTCAAGATTTTTTATGTCATTGGAAGATGCTGTTGACTTGGTTTTGTTTGCTTTCGAACATGCAAATCCTGGAGATTTATTTGTAAACAAAGCTCCGGCGGGAAGTATTGGTGATTTGGCTAAAGCATTAATTGAATTAACCGGTAAAGAAGTTCCTGTGCAGGTAATCGGAACACGTCACGGAGAAAAATTATACGAAACTTTGTGTACTCGTGAAGAAATGGCCAAAGCAGAAGATATGGGCGATTTTTACCGTGTTCCTGCAGATAATAGAGACTTAAATTATGCTCAATATTTTTCTGAAGGTGAGGAAGAAGTTGCGCAAATTGAAGATTATCATTCACATAATACTGAGCAGCAAGGTGTAGAAGGGTTGAAAAAACTTATTTCTACTTTACCTCTGATCCGAAAAGAAGTTTTTGGGGAAGATGTAATGCAGTATCCTTATTAGAAAGTAAAAGGTAAAAGAGCCAAGTTAAAAGTTAAAAGGAAATCGATGCTGTTAGAAGGTAAAAAACATCAGGACGAGAGAGGAGTCATTACGTACAACAATGATTTCAATGCCTCACAGATCAAAAGGATCTATACGATTGAAAATCATTCGACAGATTTTATTCGTGGTTGGCAGGGGCATAAGGTTGAACAGAGATGGTTTGCTTGTATGAAAGGAAGTTTTAGTATTTCTGTGATTGCTGTAGATGATTTTAAAAATCCATCGAAAAATTTAACAGTAGAGAAATATCTTTTAACAGATGATGTCTTAACTTACCTTCATATTCCGTCAGGGTATATTACTGCGATTCAGGCGAAAGAAAATAGCAGTAAACTTCTGGTCTTAGCTGATTTTGATTTAGGAGAAATCAATGATGAGTTTAGATACAGTTTAGAATACTTTGACAATATCTAAATTATAAAATTATATTGTAGCAGATGGTTGTAATAACCAGAGCTAGAAGCTAAAAGCAATTTAAATATGAAAAAAATCGGAATTACCGGTCAAAATGGTTTTGTTGGAAAACATTTGTACAACACTTTAGGACTGTTTCCTGAGGAATTTCAAAGAATAGATTTTCAAAAAGAATATTTTGAAAACGAAAATGAACTAGATCAATTTGTTGCAAATTGTGATGTTATTATCCATTTGGCTGCAATGAACCGTCACGAAAATGAACAATTTATCTATGAAACTAATATAGGTTTAGCTCAAAAATTGGTTGATTCCCTGAAAAGAACCCATTCAAAAGCTCATGTTATGATTTCTTCATCAACACAAGAAGAAAGAGATAATCTGTATGGAAAATCAAAAAAAGAAGGAAGACAAGCTTTAGCCAATTGGGCAGAAGAGAATGGAGGTAAAATTACAGGATTAATTATTCCTAATGTTTTCGGTGCTTTCGGAAAACCATTCTATAACTCTTTTGTTGCTACGTTCTGTCATCAGCTGACGCATGGTGAAACACCTACAATTGCCAACGATGGTGAGGTGAAATTAATTTATGTTCAGGAACTGGTAGATACGATTGTTAACGAAATAAGAGAAGGCAACAGCAAACCGGAATTCGTTATAGATGCTACAGCAACAAAAAAAGTTTCAGAAGTTCTAGCATTATTAAATGATTATAAAACAAAATATTTTGATGGCGGAGAAATTCCTGTGATCAATAATACATTTGAACATAATTTATTCAATACATTTCGATCATACATCGATTACAAAACCCATTATCCGGTAAAATTCACCCAACACACAGATCCTCGCGGAGCTTTTGTGGAAGTAATTCGATTAGGGATCGGGGGACAATGTTCATTTTCAACCACTGTTCCCGGAATTACCAGAGGAAACCATTATCACACCAGAAAAATCGAGCGTTTTGCTGTAATTAAAGGAAAAGCTTTAATTCAATTACGAAAAATCGATACTGACGAAGTATTAGATTTTTATCTTGATGGAAACGAACCTGCTTATGTAGATATGCCAATCTGGTATACCCATAATATTAAAAATATCGGAGACGAAGAACTGTACACTATTTTCTGGATCAACGAAGCATTCAATCCAGAAGATGCAGATACGTATTTTCTTGAAATATAATCCTAAGATATAAATTCTAAATTTATAGAATGAAAAACATCATCATCACCGGCGGAGCAGGATTTATTGGTTCACACGTCGTAAGAGAATTTGTAAAAAATAATCCTGATTCTACGATCATCAATTTGGATGCTTTAACGTATGCCGGAAATCTTGAGAACTTAAAAGATATCGAAAATGAGCCTAATTATGTTTTCGAAAAAGCAGATATCACAAAACCTGAAGAGCTAAGAAAGGTTTTTGAAAAATATAATCCGGATGCAGTGATACATTTAGCAGCAGAAAGTCATGTAGACAGAAGCATTACAGATCCGATGGCATTTATTAATACCAACGTAAACGGAACTGCCAATCTTTTGAATCTTTGCATAGAATTCTGGACTTTAAACCCAGATCACACTCACGGAAGATTCCCAAATGAAAAAAGAACAAATCTTTTCTATCATGTTTCTACTGATGAAGTTTACGGAAGTTTAGGTGAAACGGGATTCTTTTTAGAAACCACTTCTTATGATCCGCAATCTCCTTATTCGGCTTCAAAAGCTGCTTCAGATCATTTAGTAAGAGCGTATGGAAACACCTATGGAATGCCTTTTATTGTTTCCAACTGTTCAAACAATTACGGACCGAATCATTTTCCAGAGAAATTGATTCCGCTTTGTATTTCGAATATTATTAATGAAAAACCTTTACCAATCTACGGTGACGGAAAATATACAAGAGACTGGCTATTCGTAATCGATCATGCAAAAGCAATATATCAGATTTTTAATGAGGCTAAAACAGGAGAAACTTACAATATCGGAGGTTTCAACGAATGGCAGAATATCGATTTGGTAAAAGAATTGATCAAACAAATGGATGAAAAGCTTGGAAATCCGGCTGGTCATTCTGAAAAACTGATTACTTATGTAAAAGACAGACCAGGTCACGACAAACGCTATGCAATTGATGCGACAAAACTGAGCAATGAGCTAGACTGGAAACCTTCTGTAACTTTCGAACAAGGATTAGGAAAAACAATCGATTGGTTTTTGGAAAACAAAGAATGGCTTGAAAACGTAACCAGCGGAGATTACCAGAAATATTACGAAAAGCAGTATAATTAAAACACACAAGATGAAAGGTATTATTTTAGCCGGAGGCTCCGGAACAAGACTTTATCCTCTTACCATTGCCGTAAGCAAGCAACTGATGCCTGTTTATGATAAACCAATGATTTATTATCCTCTTTCTACGTTGCTTTTAGCTGGGATTAAGGATATTCTGATTATCACCACACCTCATGATCAAGCAGGATTTATCAAGCTTTTGGGTGATGGATCACAAATTGGCTGTAATATCGAATATGTAGTACAACCAAGTCCGGATGGTCTTGCGCAGGCTTTTATTCTTGGAGATCAATTTGTTGGTGAAGATTCTGTGGCTTTGGTTTTAGGAGATAATATTTTTTACGGTTCAGAAATGGGAACTTTGCTGAAAAATAAAACAAATCCGGATGGAGGCGTCGTTTTCGCATATCATGTTTCAGATCCCGAAAGATATGGTGTAGTAGAATTTGACAATGACTTTAAAGCCGTTTCTATCGAAGAAAAACCCTTAAAACCAAAATCAAATTATGCAGTTCCTGGATTATATTTTTATGATAATGAAGTTGTAGAAATTGCCAAAAACATTCAGCCCTCCCCAAGAGGCGAACTAGAAATTACCGATGTAAACAATGTTTATCTAAGTAAAGGAAAACTGGAAGTCGGTGTTTTAGACAGAGGAACAGCATGGCTTGATACCGGAACTTTTGATTCTCTAAATGATGCTTCAGAATTTGTAAGCGTTATCGAAAAAAGACAAGGTTTCAAAATTGGATGTATTGAAGAAATTGCTTTCAGAAACGGATTCATCAACGAAGAAAAACTTCTGGAAACAGCCACCAAATATGGCAAAAGCGGATACGGTGAATACCTGAAAAAGCTGATTAAAATATAATTTAACGCTTGATACATCAAGTTGAAAGTAAAAAATATATAATGAAAAAACTAAAAGTAATGACGGTCGTAGGAACCCGTCCAGAAATTATTAGATTATCAAGAGTTTTAGATGCTTTAGATGCTTCTGAAGCAGTAGATCATATCATCGTTCATACAGGACAAAACTACGACTACGAATTAAATCAGATCTTTTTTGAAGATTTAGGACTTCGTAAACCGGATTATTTCTTAGAAGCAGCAGGAAAGACAGCCACAGAAACGGTGGGAAATATTTTAATTAAAATAGATCCCTTATTGGAAGAGCTAAAACCCGATGCGTTTTTGGTTTTAGGAGATACCAATTCATGTTTGTGCGCGATTCCGGCGAAGAAAAGACATATTCCTATTTTCCATATGGAGGCAGGAAACAGATGTTTTGACCAAAGGGTTCCCGAAGAAACGAACCGTAAAATAGTAGATCATACCTCAGATATCAATTTAACATATTCTGATATTGCAAGAGAATATCTTTTAAGAGAAGGGTTGCCTGCGGATAGAATCATCAAAACAGGGTCTCCAATGTTTGAGGTTTTAAATCATTATTTACCTCAAATTGATGCTTCAAATGTCCTTGAAAAATTAAGTTTAGAAGAAGGTAAATTCTTTGTAGTATCTGCTCACCGTGAAGAAAATATCAATTCTGAGAAAAACTTCAGAGGATTGATGGCTTCTTTAAATGCAATTGCTGAAAAATACCAATATCCTATTATTGTTTCTACACATCCACGTACTCAAAATATGATTGACAAGATGCAGATTGAGATGCGTCCAGAGATTCAGTTTTTGAAGCCACTAGGTTTTCACGATTATAATGCTTTGCAAAAAAGAGCGTATGCTGTACTTTCTGACTCAGGAACTATTTCAGAGGAATCATCAATATTAAATTTCAGAGCTTTAAACATTCGTCAGGCGCATGAAAGACCGGAAGCAATGGAAGAAGCAAGTGTAATGATGGTTGGCTTGTCTCCAGAACGTATTTTGCAGGGGTTAACTCAGGTTTTACAACAAAAAATAGGAACAGAAAGAAATTTCAGACCTGTTTCTGATTATTCAATGCCGAATGTTTCTGAAAAAGTGGTGAGAATTATTATTTCTTATACAGATTATATTAAAAGAACTGTTTGGTCAGAAGAAATTTAAGATGAATTTACTTTTTTTAACTTTGGTTGAAATTAACTCTGTAGAAGATCGTGGAATTTATCAGGATCTCCTACGTAAATTTCGAAACGAAGGTCATCATATTACGATTGTCACGCCTGTTGAAAGAAGAAAGAAAATCGCTACCAATTTTAGCAAAAAAGATGGGGTTTCAATTCTTCAGGTAAAAACGTTTAATATTCAAAAAACAAATATTATTGAAAAAGGAATAGGAACTCTTGCTATCGAATATCAATACCTTTCAGCAATTAAAAAGTATACTTCAGGTAAAAAGTTTGATTTGATATTGTATTCTACGCCGCCTATTACTTTTGCTAAAGTAATAGAGTTTGTAAAGAAAAGAGATCATGCAAAGTCTTATCTTTTATTAAAAGATATTTTTCCCCAGAATGCCGTAGATATGAAAATGTTAAAAGATGGAAGTTTTTTACATAGACAGTTTCTGAAAAAAGAAAAAAAATTATATCAGATTTCTGATACAATAGGATGTATGTCACAAGCAAATGTAGATTTTGTGTTAAAGCATAATCCTGAAATTGATAAAAGCAAAGTTGAAATCAATCCAAATACGATAGAACCGGTTATTTATAATTATTCTGATGAACAGAAAAAGTTAATAAGAGAAAAATATCAGATTCCTAAAGATAAAAAAGTTCTTGTTTACGGCGGGAATCTTGGCAAACCTCAAGGTTTGAATTTTTTAATGGAAACTATTCAAGCAACAAAATTTGATAACATTTTTTTTCTCATTATAGGGCAAGGAACAGAGTTTATGAGAGTGCAAAAATGGTTTAATGATAATAAACCAGACAATGCAAAACTTCTACAATTTTTACCTAAAGAAGATTATGACCAGTTGCTTTCTACCTGTGATGTAGGTTTGATATTTTTGGATAAGAATTTTTTAATACCTAATTTCCCTTCTCGATTGTTGTCATACCTAGAAATGAAATTACCTGTAATTGCGGCCACAGACCCGAACACAGATATTGGAATCATTATTGAAGAAGCTGATAGCGGCTTTAAAGTAATGGCAGGTAATCAAGATGAAATGCAAGTAAAATTAGAGTTATTGCTTAATTCAGACTTGAAAAGATTAGGTGAAAATGCTGAGAAACTTTTATTTAATAAATATACAGTTGAAAAATCTTATAACTTGATTGTGGAAAAAATATAACATGTATAAAAAATTTATAAAAAGAATAATTGATTTTGTCGTTGCTTTCTTTGCATTATTGATTTTAAGTCCTGTTTTTATCATTGTAACTATCGGATTATATTTTGCAAATAATGGCAAGCCATTCTTTTTTCAACGTCGTCCCGGTAAAAACGAAAAAATCTTCAGAATCATCAAATTCAAAACGATGAACGATAAAAAAGGTGCAGATGGAAACCTACTTTCTGACGCAGAAAGACTCACAACGATGGGTGGTTTTGTTCGTAAGACCTCGTTAGACGAAATACCACAATTAATCAATGTATTAAAAGGTGATATGTCTCTTATAGGGCCGAGACCTTTATTACCAGAATATTTGACATTATACTCTGGTAAGCATAAAAAAAGACATAATGTCCGTCCTGGGATTACTGGTTTGGCGCAGGTTAAGGGCAGAAATAACATGAAATTTTCAGAAAGGTTTGATAATGATGTTTTTTATGTTGAAAATTTATCGTTGGGGTTAGATATGAAGATTATCCTTATGACAATAAAATCATTGTTTTTTGGATCATCAGATATTGTGCATGGTCAGACTGTTGACGAAGTCGATGATTTGGGAATAAGTAGAAATTTGAGCAATAACCATTTCAAAAAAAAAATATAATGAATATTACTGGTAAAAAAGTAGTGCTACGAGCCATCGAACAGGAAGATCTACAGCTCTTGCACCAATGGTCAAATGACCCTGAAATAAATTATATGTTGGGAGGCTGGCATTTTCCATCGAGTTCGCAGGATCAGGAAAAATGGTTTAAATCGCTTTCATTAAACAGCAATAACCAAAAGTTTGCGATCCATACAGAAGAATTAGGTATGATCGGTATGGCTAATTTAGTAGAGATTAACTGGAAAGATAGGAATGCATTCCACGGAATGCTGCTTGGTGACAAAGATACCAGAGGAAAAGGCTATGGTATAGATACCGTAATGGCAATTAACAGATATGCGTTCGAAGAACTGGGACTGATGAGGATGAATACGACCATTATTGCCAACAACGAGCCCTCAATAGGGGTTTACACCAAAAAATGTGGCTGGGTTGTAGAAGGGATCAAAAAAAATCAATATTTCAGAAAAAACCAATGGTGGGACGAGGCTATAGTGGGGATTACTAGAGATGATTATTTTGATCTTATTAAAGAAACTAATTATTGGGAAAGTGACAAATAAAGAATATGGATCAGATTTCCATTATTGTTATAATAATATTGGAGAAACAAAGAAGCCATTTTTTAATGAAAAATTTTCCTTTTTCTTCTCCGGAAGAGTGGCATTATATAATTTATTGGAATCTGGAATAAAAAAATATGGATGGAAAAAAATAGGTTTTCCTGCATATTACTGCCATGAAGTGGTCGAATATTGTAAAAGTTTACCTGCTGAAATAGAATATTATAGTCATAATCCATTATCTGATGTATTACCACTTTGGGACGATGAAGCAGGAAATGTATTCATCAATGTAGATTTTTTTGGCATCAAGAAGATTGATACAGCTTTTCTCAAAAACTCCATAATAATCGAGGATTTAACCCATAATTTATTAAGTGTTAATAAAAGCGGGGCACATTTTTGTTTTGGGTCATTAAGAAAACAATTGCCAATTGCTACAGGAGGTTTTGTGTACTCCAAAGACAAAGATATAGAATGCCAGAACCAATATAAAGAGTTTGCCAATGAAACGGCTCTGCAGAAACTGACCGCAATGTTTTTGAAATCGGAGTATCTAAAAGGGAATTTTAATGAGAAAGATATTTATAGGGCGATGTTTTCGGAAGCAGAAGAAAAGTTTGAGCTATCCCAGACCAATGCAAGACTTCCGGAATTGATAGAAACCCAATTGTTCTCGTTATCTCCGGTAGACCTGATCTCTAAAACCTATGACAACATCCTGTATGCAAAACGACTGATCGTTCATTCAGAAAAAATCTCCCTATTGGTGTCGTCCCAGAAATCGGATATGGGTATTGTCTTGATCTGTGAAAACAATGATACAAGAGACCAATTGAGAACATATTTAGTAGATAACAAGATATATCCTGCAGTCTTGTGGCCTGAGCAATTTGGTGCTTCAGAAACCGATCTACAAAATAAGATATTATTTGTGCACGCAGACTTTAGGTATGAAAAAAGCGATTTGGATTTTATAGTGGAGGTTATAAATAAATTTATTGAAAATGTTTAAATTCGAAATAATTGATATCGACAATCCAAAATGGGATGTCTTAATAAAATCTAGTTTTATATACGATTTTCACCATACATCCTTTTATCACACAATAGATAATGAATTTGCATCACTCATGTTTGTCGTAGAAAATGATGGAGAATTCGTAGGATTTCCAATGGTTTTAAGACCTATTGCCAATACACCATATTTTGATCTTACTTCTGTATATGGATATGGCGGCCCTATAACGAACAGAAAAGATTTTATTTTTTCTTCTGAATTCTTAAATTTTTTTAGAGAAAATTTTAATAATTACTGTAAAAAAAACAATATAATAAGCGCATTTTCAAGATTACACCCTTTGATGAATCAGGAACTTTTTTTGTCGGGGACGGGAAAAGTTTCTTCACTTAATAAAACAGTTGCAATAGATTTAAGATTAACACCTGAAGAACAAAAAAGACAATACAGGAAATCTAACAAATCTGAGCTCAACCAATTGCGTCGCAAAGGATTCTATGTGGAAGAAGCAAAAAGTACCAAGGAAATTGACCGTTTTGTAGAAATCTATTATGAAACAATGGATAGAGTAGAAGCTTCATCCTATTATTATTTCAGCAAAGATTATTTCTATTCATTTTTAAATAATCCTTTTTTTGGAAATAAACTGCTCCTGGCGAAATTTGAAGATAAAATAATTGCTGGTGCCATCTTTACGACTACAGACAAAATTATGCAATATCATTTGGCGGGCACAACAGAAGAATTTATAAAATTAACCCCAATGAAGTTAATTCTAGACGAAGCCAGATTAACTGGAAATGATTTGTCACTAGAATTTCTACATTTAGGTGGCGGAGTTGGTGGAAGTGATGAAGATTCTTTATTTAAATTTAAATCTGGGTTTTCCGATCTGTATTGCCAGTATTCTGTTTGGAAATATATAGTTGACGAAAAAGTTTATAATCAATTATCAAAAGATAAAGAAGAATCTGCATTTTTCCCTCTTTACAGGAGCTAATAATAAGAAATTTTAAAAATTCTGGGACAGAGTAGACCGCTCCCATATACCCTATTTACATGGCATCGAAAAACCTCTATTTTTTATAATCACCTACATTAGGCAGCACTTTATTTCGCTTTATTTTAGTGGATATAAAATATCACAATTTTATTTTTTCTGTAGTTTTCTTTGTGTTATGAATTAGTAATAATTCGTTGTTTTGTTGTTTTTGTTGTGTTTTTATTAGTTCAATTACTGTTTGTATGTGATAAAATCATATATTTGATATAATTTAAATAAAAACACAATGACGACAAAACAAACCAATCGGCTGGAGATGGCCAAAACATTAAAACAACTTTTTTCTGTTGAGCAGGCAGCATATGCAGAAAATAATCCTCTTATCACCAGAGTATCAGAGCTCAATACTTTAATTGAAAATATTGATGTAATAGCAGGAGTTCAGAACATCGATACTACAGCAAATACTTCTCTCAAGACCAATGCTAAAGCATTGATGATCAATCTTACTGTAGCTTATGCCAATACCGCAGCAGATTTTTTTGACGGGAAAGACAGCCCTCTTAGTAAACAGCTCACTACCAATAAATCTAAAATACAGCGTCTGAGCGGCGTAGAGGCAAAAATCTATTGCGATAAGTTGTACAAGCTGGTAGCAGATAATAAGGTAAGCCTTAGCCCAGATTACGTTACTGCTGCAGAACTGCAGGAGTGGCAGAATGCGATCACAAATTTTGACGCCAAAGCCTATGATGCCGGTATCACAATAGATACAACACAAAATGCCACTCGGGAGCTTGATGAAGAGTTTAAGAAGCTGAAACAATGTATTACAAAAATTGACAGGCTTATGAAAAAATATGATGTACTGAATTTGTCACTTTACGGAAAATATAAAATATCAAGAAAAATTTCAGACCTTGGTACCCGTCACAAAAATGACCTTCCTCCTGAACAGTTATAAGATAAACCTTAAACATAGTCTGATAATATCATTGATATCTATCAGTACGGATTCTGCAATACAATACCTCGGTTTCAACCGAGGTATTGTATTGTAAGCAAATGAAATTAAGCGAACTGATGTGGTAATGAAATTAGTCATTCAGCCTTGGAGTGAGTGCTAGTAAGTAAGTACTTTATTGGTAAACCGAAGTTAATAGGTTAGAAGCTATCGTAATTTGGTTATTTTACTATGTATAACAGAGAGATAGCATTGCAAAGGGTAAAGATATTTTTGCGACTAAGACAGATGCATTTGCATAACTAAGAGATCAATTGATAAAGCGGGTATCTTGTGTTGATAAATGTACAGATACATTTGCGATGAGGGCGGCTGTCTTTATTCAATAGACAGATGATTTTGTCAAGGGTATAGATTAGTTTGCGACTCAGGCAGATGTATTTGCACAACTGACAGACAAATTGACAAGGCAAATGGTTTTTGTTGAGAATGATACCGATAAGTTTGAGAGTAGGGCAAATGCATTTACGCAATAATAAGATGATTTTGTTAAATATACAGATACGCTTGCAGGTAGGGCAGATAAATTTATTTTAACATTGACAACCGGTAATTGACAAGTGAAAATTATAAATTTATTTAAAGAAGAAATTACCGATAATTCTGCAATTAGGTTTAAATTTGGGGGTAATAAAAACGGAATAGTATGCAAAGTAAAATATGGCTCTCTTCCCCACACATGGGAGGTAACGAACAAAAATATGTTAATGAAGCCTTTGATGCCAATTGGGTAGCACCTTTAGGACCAAATGTTGATGGCTTCGAAAAAGATATTGAGAGTTTTTTAAATGCTGATGTAAAAGTAGGAGCTCTTTCTGCTGGAACAGCAGCACTTCATTTGGCATTAATTGAATGTGGCGTTGAGCATGGTGATGAGGTAATCTGCCAATCGATGACATTTTCAGCTTCTGCCAACCCAATCGCTTACTGCGGTGCAATTCCCGTTTTCATAGACTCAGAAAAAGATACCTGGAATATGTGTCCAATAGCTCTGGAGGAGGCAATTCAAGATAGAATTTCAAAAGGCAAAAAGCCAAAGGCTATTATTGTTGTTCATTTGTACGGAATGCCTGCAAAAATGGATGAGATCACTGCTATTGCTAAAAAATATGAAATTCCCTTAATTGAAGATGCAGCAGAAGCATTAGGCTCCATTTATAAAGGAAAAGCTTGCGGAACGTTCGGGCGCTTCGGTATTTTGTCTTTTAACGGAAATAAAATCATTACCACTTCCGGCGGCGGGGCATTGGTTTGTCACAGTCAGGAAGATAAAGATAAGGCTGTTTTTCTTTCGACTCAGGCCAGAGATAATGCTCCTCACTATCAACATTCGCATATTGGATATAATTATCGAATGAGCAATATTGTGGCTGGTATCGGCCGCGGACAAATGGAAGTTCTAAACGACAGAGTAAATGCACGCAGAAAAATGCACGATTTTTATGTTGATGTTTTTAAAGATATTGAAGGAGTAACCGTTTTTTCAGAGCCGACAGAAGATTATTACTCTAATCATTGGTTGTCAGCAATTATAATTGATGAAAAAATAGCTGGAAAAAATCGTGAAGATTTAAGATTGGCTTTTCTTGAGGATAATATAGAATCAAGACCACTTTGGAAACCTATGCATTTACAACCTGTTTTTGCAGATGCTCCTTATTATGGAACAGATATATCTGAAAAATTATTTGATAATGGTCTATGCCTTCCTTCAGGATCGAATCTTTCTGATGATGATAGAGAAAGAATCGAAAAGATAATCAGAAAGTTTTTCTCTTAACGATCAGAAATGGTGCTTTTCAAAATTAAATAAAATTAATACTTTAGTAAAATTACACTGCTTATTTCTTTCGGAAATAAGCAGTAATTTGTTTATCAATGGTTTGTAATATTTTTGAGAGGAATTCTTACCCCATAGAATCCACTTATAACCCTGTTTTAAAATTCTCATTTATAAAAAATCAACTTCTTTCATTATATTTACAGCCCAATTTGATTAAGTGAAAAAGAAATATCCCTGGTGGAAAGCAATAATGGATTTTACTCTTGGTTTTATCGGCATTGTTAGTTTGCTGCCTGTTTTTTTTATTTTAATGATAATCGCATCTTTTGATACGGGTTTTCCGGGCATTTTTATGCAGCAAAGAATTGGAAGATTTGGAAAAACATTTATTATTTACAAGTTCAGAACGTATCATACTACAACATTTACAAAATCCTCTATTGGACGATGGATGAGAAAAACCAAACTGGATGAACTGCCACAGCTGTTTAATATCCTTAAGGGAGATATGTCACTGGTTGGCCCTAGACCGGATATTGCAGGATATTATGATGTTCTTCAGGGAGAAGAACGATTAATTTTAGAACTAAAGCCCGGATTAACAAGTGAAGCCGGAATTAAATATAAAAATGAAGAAGAAATTTTAAAACAACAGAAAGATCCGTTACTGTATAATGACAGGGTTCTTTTTCCTGAAAAAGTGAAAATGAATCTTAATTATTACCATACTCTTTCTTTTAAAAATGATATGTATATTTTACTTAAAACTTTCTCTGTTTTAAGATAATGATGCTGAAAATAATTATGAAGTTCACAGAAAAATTCTTGTCAAAAACTCTTTTGATAGCTTTTGTTTTTTTATTGATAAAAATAAAGGCACAACAAACCGAGATTAAGCTAAATGCAGCGTTTGTTCCATTAACAATGTTGAATGTTGCTATAGAAAAGCCACTAAATAAAAAGTTTTCTATACAGGCTGAGGGTTTTATATCCCCTTGGAAATCACTTTACGGTAAAAATATGCAGTTCTATATGGGAACACTGGAAGGGCGTTATTATTTTGATGAAGTAATGAAAAAATGGTATATTGGAGCTTACGGTTCTATCGCTGCTTTCAATATCCAGAAGTGGAATTACTTAAGATCTACTGTAGTGTATGATGCTGATGGTAACCCTGAGCTCTTGTCAAATGGAAATGTCCGCGTGACAGAGCGTTATCAAAAAGGGTTAGCTTTTATTTTCGGGATTAGTGGCGGTTATCATTATAGTATTAATGATCAGTGGGGATTAGATATTTATGCAGGAATAGGAGCAACGCAATCATTATACAAAGGCTATTTTAAAGATAATAATGTACGCTACGACGGTGCAGAAGGTTGGAATAAAAGCGGAGAAGTGATTCCGACAAGAGGTGGGGTAATGCTAACTTATAAATTGAAGTAAATTTTAGCTCTTTTTTTAATAATTTGCAATTATTACAGAAGAAAATAGATTAATGATAATATATACCTAATTATGATAAATGATAATTTGCAAGGTTATATAAAATGACATAATCACTGCCGTGTATTTATAAAATATAGATATATTTGCAAAGTTTATAATAAAATAAATAAAAAAAATCCTAATTCTCAACATAATCCAAAAGCATGGATAGCAAAAGTAATAAAGAAATTAATTTTAAAGAACTCCTCAATCCGTATTTGAAAAATTGGAAATATTTTGCAGGAATGGTATTTCTGATGATAGCAGCAGCCGTATATTTTATAAAATCTACTTCGCCGGTTTATAAAGCCCAAACTTCTATTCTTATAAAAGATGCAAAAAAAATGTCTGCCGCTGCAGGTGATATTGGGGTACTTCAAAGCTTAGGAGGGTTTGGTGGCATGGGTACAAATAGTATAGAGAATGAAGTCGGAGTTTTTGAATCAAAGACTATTGTCGAAGATGTGGTAAAACAACACAACTTTCAAACGCCAATCTATTTAAAACAAACCTTTACTAATCTTGAACTTTATGGCTCTACAAGTCCTTATATTATTCATTTAATTCAAGATCAAGATAATGATAATAAAGAATTAGCTAAAAAGCCGATTTTTATAAAATTAAAAGGTGATGAGATTATACTCTCTTCGGATGAATGGGAAAAAGACATAAAAACATCTTTTAATAAGACAACAATTTTACCTTTTGCAATCATCATGATCAGTAAAAATCAGACATTTAAAGCCCCTGCAAAGGTAGATATGTCTGATATTTATTTTACCTATTCTGATTTTGAAAATACTGTAAATACGTTTCAGGAAGCTTTGACAGTAGATCTATTAGATAAGGATGGGACCATTATAAACCTTTCTGTAAGTTTCGAAAATAAAGAAAAGGCAAAAGATTATCTTAATGGCTTGGTAAGACAATATAATGTCTATGCTATTAATGATAAAAATATAGAATCTACTAAAACCAAAGATTTTATAGATAAGAGAATTTTATTGATATCAAAAGAACTTGGAGATGTAGAAACACAGAAAGAAGGATATAAATCAAGTAATAATATTGTAGACCTGTCTACCGAGGCCAAAATCAACCTTCAGCTGAAAGAACAAAGTAAAGCTCAGGTATTAGAGATAGGTACTCAACTTGAACTTAATAAAATTCTTCAAAATTCTCTTAGTAGAAAAGGGAATGGAGATGTATTACCTCTGAACATTGGCCTTGAAAGCGAGGCTGCTGCAAAAGCTATTCAGGATTATAATGCATTAGTATTACAAAGGAACAAATATCTAGAGGAAGCCACCCCTGATAACCCATTAGTAAAAACAGCTAACAAACAAATTGAAGAGATGAAATCTTCCCTTGCGCAATCTTTACAGAAAAACATAACTTCTTTAGAGCTGGCAAAAAATAAAGTTGAAAGTCAATTAGGAGGCTCTGAGCAGAAAATAGGTAAGATCCCTACTCAGGAAAAACTTTTCAGAAGTATCGAGAGACAACAGCAGATAAAAGAAAATCTTTATCTATTACTCCTTCAAAAGAGAGAGGAAGCTGCCATCAGTATGGAAATAACTGCTGAAAAAGCAAGAGTATTAGATAAAGCATTTGTTTTCAAAAAACCAGTCGCTCCAAGAAAAATGGTTATTTTAGGAATTAGTATAGTACTAGGTTTTGTAATTCCATTTGCTACAATTTACATTAAAGAATTATTACAAAGTACCATAATTAGAAGGGGAGATCTTACAAAACTCACAAAATTACCTGTGGTTGCGGAAATTCCGAAAATTAAAAATAAAGAAACCCCATTGGTAAGTTTTAATGATGTTTCTCCTATGGCTGAAGCATTTAGAATATTTGTTACCAATCTCAAATTTTTGTTACCTGCAAAAGAGACGCCTCACATCATCATGGTAACCTCATCGGTAAAAGGAGAAGGTAAAACCTTTATTTCAACTAATTTATCTATCATCTTAGCTTCTACACGAAGTAAGGTGCTGGTCGTGGGTGCAGATGTACGAAACCCCCAGTTACAGCGGTACAATCCTACGATGAAGTCTGCGAAGGGACTTTCCGAGTTTTTAAGTGGGGAAGATATCAAACTTAGCCAAATTGTCAATCCTAGCGGATACAATGAAAACTGTGATTTTATCTATTCGGGAGTTATACCTCCCAACCCGACAGACTTATTGCAGAATGGTAGACTTGAGGAGCTTTTAGAGTTGGTGAAAGCAGAGAAAAAGTATAAATATATTGTTTTAGATACAGCACCACTACTATTAGTTACAGATTCTTTCCTGCTTGCAGATAAGAGTGATGCAATTGTGTATGTTACAAGATCTGAAGTTACTGAAAAAGCCTATATCGAGTTTTTGAACCACTCTATAGAAGATAATAAGCTTAAAAATGTAGGTATTGTTTTAAATGGCGTCAATGAGTCTAATTTTGGATACGGAAATAAATTTGGGTATGGCTACCATGCTGAAGAAAAAAAATGGTGGCAAAAAATTATTGATTAGTGAAAATTAATAGAAAATCTGAGTATTATATTGTTATATTAAATTTCTTTAGACTCGCTATTGTACAGGCGGTTAATTTAATATTACCTTTAATTACTATTCCTTATATAATAAGGATAGTAGGAATAGAAAATGTAGGCTTGATTGCTTTTGCTACTTCTATTATTAACTATTTTGGTGTATTTATAAATTATGGCTTTAATCTTACTGCCACTAAAATGATTGCCCAAAATTTAAATAATCATCAAGCTTTAAATAAAATATTCTGTAATGTGACTTATTCGAAAGCTTTATTAAGTTTTCTATCTTTAGTTATTTTTTCTTTACTTTTTTTATTCGTTAATTTTTTAAGTGAAAATATTTTTATCTATATCTTTTTATTTTTCTCTGCGATTTTTACAAATATGTCTCCGGAATGGTTTTTTCAAGGTGTTCAAGAACTTAAATTTATTACTAGGGTTAACTTGATTCTCAAATTTTTTGCCACAATTTCTACATTCTTATTAATTAATAAACCATCAGATTTTTATTATTTAGCAATTATTCCTTTTTGTAGTGCACTACTTTTATTTTTCATTACTCAAACTTATATCCGTAGAAAGTATAAACTTAGATATAGTACAATTAGCATCAAAGAAATAATGAAGGAACTGTATGTAAGCAGATATATATTTCTTTCGCAAGTAAAAATTACATTCTTTAATAATTTTAATATTGTTGTACTTGGTTTTCTTACGGATAATAAAATTGTAGGTATCTTTTCTTCTGCAGACAAAATTATTAAGGTATTTTCGTCAATCCAGGCCCCAATAGTAACATCATTATTTCCACATTTTGCCTCTAAAGTAAGAGAAAGTAAAAGAAAATCATTTTTAGAAATAAACAAGATAGCACTTTATGGTTCTTTAGTTTATGGTTTTTTTCTAATTATTCTTTTTATTTTTGCTGCTTATATATCAAAAATAATGTTTGGGATGTATATTGACGAGATAGCTTTACTAATTAGGATTATGTGTTTTATACCTTTACTTATTTTTATTAATAATTTGTATGGGACACAATATCTTATTAATACATCTAATGAAAAGCGCTTTCTTATTAATTTAATAGTAGCAGCCTGCATCAATGTGGTTCTGATTTTTCCCTTAACTTTGTATTTCAAAGAAATTGGTACATCTATATCTGTTTTAATAACAGAAGCATTTGTGTTATTTGCTATGTATTATTCTGCAAAAAAAATATATATAAAAGCTGTTAATGAGATTTAACTTTATACTTCCGAATTTTGCAAGAGTTCCTAGTGGAGGAACCAAAATAATGTATGAATATGCTAATAAATTAGCAGAAGAAGGAAACGATGTTTATATCTATAATAATCTACAAACACCTAATTTAAAATATTCTTTTTTTAAGCCATTTGTAGTCAGGAAGTTAATAAGTTTTTTCTTTGATAAAGATAGACCTTACCCAAAATGGATTTCTTTAAATGAAAATATTAAATGTTATTTTATAAATAAAATATCAAATGAAAATATAAGAGATGCTGAAATAATTATGTTCACTTGGTGGTCACTAGCTGAGCCAATTAGTCACTTAAGTGCTAAAAAAGGAAAAAAAATAAATCTTATTCAAGATTATGAAATATGGTTCGGAAATGAAGATAAAGTTCATGAATCTTATAAACTTCCCAATATCTTAAACATCGCTATATCCAAATATATACAAGAAATAGTTGAAAAGTTTGCTCCAAATTGTTTTTACATTCCCAATGCTATAAATGAAAATTTGTTTTTAGAAAAAATACCGATCAATACAAGAAAAAAACATACTTTTCTAATGCTATATTCCACAGAACCTCGAAAGGCAAGTCATGTAGGTTTGGTGGCATTTGAAAAATTAAAACAATTACATTCTGAAATTGAATTAACACTTTTTGGTGTTAACGAAAGACCTAGAGATTTACCATCATGGATAAAATATGAAAAAAATCCTAAAAATATTTTTGATTTGTATAATAAAAACAGGGTTTTTATTTCTAATAGTAAATTTGAAGGATGGGGTTTACCAATACATGAGGCGATGGCATCAGGCTGTGCAGTGATTTGTACAGATATTGCAGGGCATCTTCATTTTATAGAAAATAACAAATATATTTTTACATACAAAGCAGAAAATGCTGATGAACTATTATTACAACTTTTATTAGTTTATAATACCGATGAAGATCAATTTAAAGAAATATCTGAAAATAATAAAATTCAAGTAAAAAATTTCACATGGGAAAATTCAATAATAAGTATAAATGAAATTATTACTAAAATTCAATAGTCTAAAATGGGGTATTATTTAGTATTTTTTATTACTTCAGTTTTTGCTCTGATTGGAAACTATAAATTTAAGAACATCATTATTGCTGTTTTGGCAATCTGTCTTATATTATTTGCCGGAACTAGATTAAACATAGATAATGATTATTCTATGTATTTTAAATATTTTCGTTATATAGAGAATAATATAAAAGATTTTCAGAATAGTGATGTGTCAGTTGAGTGGTGTGTGTATTTTTTTCCTCATTTTTTTGATTTATTTTTAACAAGTAAAGTGGAAATTGCAAGAGCTACTTTTTTATTGTTTGCAGCCTTTGGTGTTGGAATAAAACTGTATGCAATAGGAAAATATGCCGATTTTTTCTTTCTCAGTATAATTTTGTATGTAAGTAATTTATTTCTCATGCAAGAGATGACAACAATTCGTGCAGGTATAGCCTCAGCTATTTTTTTACTGTCAATTAAAGATATAGAGGAAAAAAAACATAAAAATTTTATAATTAAGATTCTATTTTGCTTCTTTTTTCATTCAACTAGTATTTTACTTGTTATTACTTGGTTATTATTACAGATTAAGATTAATATCAAATATTTTTATATTGCAATATTGATTAGCTTTGCTTCAGCAATATTCAAAATCAACTTTTTAACATTACTTTTTTTAGATAAAATTTTCCCTCGTGTTGAAGTGTATATTAAAATGATGGAATGGATGAGGGAGGATAAGACTAATATATATAATTTTAGAATATTGTTTGCATTGGGTATTGTCATAATATTGGGTTTATTTTATAATAAGTTAAAAGAAATAAAATATTTTGATGTATTATTCAGAATACATTTAATCTCTATTTGTTTTTTCTTTTTACTAAGTACGAGTGCTCAAGTATTTTCAATAAGAACTTTTGAATTGCTTTCTGTTATTCAAATTCTCTTATATCCTATGATTGTTTATATCTTTCCATCAAAACTTAAATTTATAGGATGGACTATAATAATAGCTTTTTCTTTGTTACAAATCGTATATTTGATAAATGTTGTAGATATATATAAGTCATATAAATCATGGTTTTTTACTTAATTATACTTATTTCAAAATTTATTTGATGGATGCTTCTATATTATTTGGTATTGTTTGTTTTAGAGAAAAGTACTGGGAGACTCAATCTTTCAGAGACATAATAAAATCCTATCGTCAATCTTTGAATAATTCTACGCTTTACTTATCAATTTATGATAATACGGATTATAAGGATTGGAGTATTCAACATGATTATATAAATTATGAAAATGTGATCATAAATTATTATAGAGATTCGTCTAATTCAGGTATTTCTGCAGCATTTAATTATTTTGCAGAATTTTCTAAAAAAATAGATATAAAATGGATAGTATTTTTAGATCAAGATACAAGTTTATCTATTGATTTTTTCACTCAATATTTAAATAAGTCAATAAATACTAATAAAAATATAGTTTTTCCTAAAGTATATACAAAATCTAAACTATTGTCACCCAGCAATTATAATTATTATAGAACATCAGTTATTAAAAATATTGCATCAGAACTATTATTAGATAACATTACTGCTATTAATTCTGGAATAATGATAAGAACGGATTTTTTTCTTCAAAATAACGGATATAATAAAAATCTTCGAATAGATTTTTGTGACCATGAGTTTATTGAAAGATTAAAGAATAAAAATATATCTGCTGACATCCTTGACATTTCTTTATACCAAGAATTTTCGGCTCAATCTAACAATAAAGAAAAAGCAATCGAACGATATAAGATTTATATTAAAGATTTACAAGTTTATAAAAAAAATAAAAATAAAGTTTTATTTTTTTTGAGAATTGATTTGCCACATTTGTTAAAAGAAGTATATAAACACAAAAGTTTAGAATTCCTAAAAATAAGGCTCAATGCATAATATTTTAAGAAGTTCTGTATCCATATGTATGGCTACCTATAACGGAGAAAAATTTATTGAAGCGCAATTAGATTCTATTTTGAAGCAATTGTCGGATGATGATGAAATAGTTATTTTTGACGATGCATCAAATGATAGAACTGTTGGAATTATTTTAAGTTACAATTCAGATAGAATAAAGCTTTTTCAAAACAAAACAAATTTAGGTTACATAAAAACTTTCGAAAAGGCTATAAAAAAATCTAAAAACTCTGTTATTTTTCTTAGTGATCAGGATGATATCTGGATAGAAGGCAGATTAAATAAAATGTGTGCTGCACTATACGAAAGTAATAAAAATCTACTTGTTTGTTCCAATTTTAAGACATTTACAGATTCCGGGAAAAATATATCTCGTTTCAAAACAAGATTGTGTCATTTTTCACCAGAAAAATATAAAAGCAATATTCTAGGAATATTTAAAGGTAAAATGGCATATTTTGGATGTACGATGGCTTTTAAGTCTGAATATAAAAAACATATTTTGCCTTTCCCAGATTATATAGACGCACACGATTTATGGATAGCTATGTTAGGCAATGTAATGGGCAATATTATTCATTTGGAAGATAATACGCTTTTGCACCGTATTCATAGCAATAATACAAGTTTTGTTAAAAGAAATTTCCGAAAAAAAATATTTACTAGATTTCTTTTTTTTAAAAGTCTTATTGAAGCTTTAAAAAGAAAATATTTATAAATAAAAATAACTACAATGAAAAAAGAAGCTAAAATATATGTTGCAGGACACAAAGGAATGGTAGGAAGTGCTATATGGAGACTTCTGAAAGAAAAAGGTTATAATAATCTTATTGGTAAAACGAGCAAAGAGTTAGATCTTAGAAACCAACATGCTGTAAAGAGTTTTTTTTTAACTGAGAAACCTGATGTAGTAATAGACGCAGCAGCAAGAGTTGGAGGAATTTTGGCCAATAGTAATTTTCCATATCAATTTTTGATGGAAAATCTTCAAATTCAAAACAATCTTATTTCACAGTCTTTAGAATCTGATGTTAATAAATTTATTTTTTTAGGAAGTTCTTGTATATATCCTAAGTTTGCACCTCAACCTATTAAAGAAGAATATTTACTAACAAATAGTTTAGAATCAACAAATGAATGGTATGCCATAGCTAAGATTGCAGGTGTAAAAGCTTGTGAAGCAATAAGGAAGCAATTTAGTAAAGACTACGTGAGTATGATGCCAACAAATTTATATGGGATTTATGATAATTTTGATTTAAATACATCACATGTTCTACCTGCTATGATTAGAAAATTTCATGAGGCCAAACTTGAAAATGATAGAGACGTTCAACTTTGGGGATCAGGAACACCATTAAGAGAGTTTCTTTATGTAGACGATATGGCTACATCAGTAGTTTTTGCTTTAGAAAATAAAATGGGTCAACATCTTTATAATGTAGGTTCTGAAAGGGAAATAACTATTAAAGATTTAGCTTTGTTAATCCAGAAAATTGTAGGACATCAAGGTAGTATTATGTGGGATCATACTAAGCCAGACGGAACACCAAGGAAATTAATGGATAGTTCAAAGATTAAAAGCGAAGGTTGGAAACCATTAATAGATCTGGAAGAAGGTATACAACTTACCTATCAATGGTTTTTAGAGAACAATAATAATATTAAAGAAGTCAGGTTATAAAAACAATACAAATGAAAACGGCATTAATAACAGGAGTTACGGGACAAGATGGTTCTTACCTTGCAGAATTGCTTTTGGAAAAAGGCTATAAAGTACATGGGATAAAGAGAAGAGCATCTTCATTTAATACTCAAAGAATTGATCATTTATATGTAGATCAACACGAAAGTCATGTTAATTTTAAATTGCATTATGGAGATCTTACGGATTCTACAAATATCATTAGAATAATTCAAGAAGTACAGCCAGATGAGATTTATAATTTGGGTGCAATGTCTCATGTTAAGGTAAGTTTTGACTCTCCTGAATACGTAGCAAATGTTGATGGAATCGGAACACTTAGAATTTTGGAAGCTGTGAGGATCCTTAGATTAGAAAAAAAGACCAAGATCTATCAGGCATCAACTTCCGAATTATATGGAGGTTTAAAAGAAAATAAAAATGCTGCTGGTTTTTATGATGAAAAGTCTCCTTTCTATCCGAGATCCCCATATGGAGTAGCCAAAATCTATGCTTTCTGGATAACGAAAAACTATAGGGAAGCTTATAATATGTTTGTTTGTAATGGGATTTTATTTAATCATGAATCTCCAAGAAGGGGCGAAACTTTTGTAACTAGAAAAATAACAATGGCAACTGCAGCTATTGCAAATAGAAAACAGGATATTCTTTATCTTGGAAACCTTAATGCTCAAAGAGATTGGGGACATGCTAAAGATTATGTGGAAGCAATGTGGAGAATCCTTCAGCAAAATATTGCCGAGGATTATGTAATTGCAACTGGAAAAACCACTTCTGTAAGAGACTTCGTACGGATGTCTTTTGCAGAAGCGGGAATAGAATTGATTTTTGAAGGGGAAAATGAAAGGGAAATTGCAAAAGTAACAAAATGTAATAGACCTGAATATCAATTGGAAATTGGGAAAGTCGTAGTAAGAATAGATCCACAATATTATAGACCAACAGAAGTAGACTTATTAATAGGTGATCCCACAAAATCTAAGACAAAATTAGGTTGGGAACCAAAATATGACTTGCCAACTCTTGTAAAAGAAATGGTACAAATGGATTTAAAAACATATAAATAAATATATGTCATCATTAATGAGTTTAAATTATAAATGATGTACACGAAAATTATTATCCCAATCGATAATATTGAATAATGAAAGTATCAATAATTACAGCATGTTATAATCGTGAAAAGACAATAGCTACAGCAATAGAAAGTGTAAGCGCACAAAGCTATGATAACATTGAGTATATAATTATTGATGGGGCATCTAAAGATAAATCAATGGATGTAATTAATCAATATAAAAGCCAGATAGATATAATATTATCAGAAAAAGATACAGGCATTTATAATGCTTTAAATAAAGGAATAAAAAGAAGTTCAGGAGATATTATAGGATTGTTGCATTCTGATGATTTATTTTATGACAAAGATATAATAGGCAAAATTGTTGATGTCTTTGCTAACTCAGATGCTGATATTGTTTATGCAAATGGGATGTATGTCGATGAAAAAAAAATAGATGTGGTAAAGAGGGTTTATAAAGCAAAACTATTTAAGAAAAAATATCTTTACTTTGGCTGGATTCCTTTGCATACAACTATTTTTGTGAAAAAAGAAGTTTTCGAAAAATATGGACTATACAGAGAGGACTTTAAAATTGCTTCTGACTACGAGATATCTTTACGATGGTTTCAAAACAATTTATTAAAGAAAGTATTTTTAGATTGTTGGGTTGTAAAGATGAGATTGGGAGGTAAAAGCACCGATTTGACACAACAAAAATTGAAATCTTCAGAAGACTTGAAAATTATAAAAGAGTATAATTTATTAGGAAAATCAACTTTATTATTTAAAATTTTAAGAAAAATACCACAATATATTTTGCCGAAATTATTTAAATATAAGTAATATATAATGTAATGAAACAACTTTTAATATATTTTCTTTTTTTTCACATTGTAAATTTACAATCTCAGGAAATATATGTGTCTAGCATAGGTAAAGATAAAAATGATGGAACAAAAAATAATCCAGTGTATTCTTTACAAGCCGCTTTTAATCTCGCCAAAACTGACACCAACCACAAAATAATTATACATGTAGCATCTGGAAATTATTTAATGAATGAACCTTTGATTCTTGATGATAAATATAGTAGAAATGTAAATAACAAAATACAAGTAATTGGGAATAAAAAAAAATCACCGATTTTTTTTGGAGGGAAAAAAGTAACACCGACAATAAATCCGAGTACAAAATATTGGGAAATTGATATTTCCGATTTTAAAAATTCAGATGGGATTATAAATTTCTTTACAGTCGATGGAGTTCAAAGAAACTATTCGAGATTTCCGGATGATAATTTTATAAAAGCTACAAATGTTAGTTATACTAATTCTTCGATAATAGTTACTATCCCTCAGGAACTAAACGAGATTTTAAAAAAACATTCTCCAAGTGATATTAAAAATATAGTAGTTACATTTTATACTAAATGGACAAACTTAATTAAATATATTGATAATTATGACCATAAAAATGGAACAATAACGTTCACGCGAATTACTCTTCCGGATATGTATAAAATTGTTGCAAACGAGACACGATTTAAAATAAATAACATAAAACAAAAACTCAAAAAAGGAGAATGGTATATAGAAAACGGAAAAATTATATATAATCCATTTTCTTCGGAAGGTCTTACATCATTGGTTGTGATCCCAACTATAAATAAATTTATCAAAGCAGATGGCAATTTGAATAATAAACTTAGTTATATTGAGTTTGAAAATTTATCTTATAATACAGCAGGAAGCGGTTTGCTGAGAGAAGGGTATTATCCTTATCAAGCCGCAGCTTTAGTTGACGCAGCATTTGAATTTAAATATTGTGATAATTTAAAATTTAAAAACTTTAGGGTAAATAATATTAGCAATTATGCATTTTGGTTCCAAGAAGGATGTGCAAACATAAAAGTTTTAAGTTCAATTTTTTCAAATCTTGGTGCCGGAGCTATAAAAATTGGTAATATAAAATATTCTTCTGATTCATTTGCTTCAAATAGTATAACTATAGATAACAATCTGATCAAAAAAGGAGGTTTATTATATCCAGATGCTGTTTCTATACATATTATTAATGCTTTTTCTAATACAATTTCTCATAATGATATTTCCGATTTTACATCTACAGGTATTTCTCTTGGTTGGGTTTGGGGGTATGGCAATAGCTTGTCAAAAAAAAATGTAATATCATATAATCACATATATAACATTGGAAAAGGTGAATTAGATGATATGGGTGGTATTTATACTCTAGGTATCTCTGAGGGGACCATATTAAGAAATAATGTTATACACGATGTTAATGGTAATAATTATGGGGGATGGGGCATTTATACAGATGAGGGATCAAGTAATATCTTAATTGAAAACAATTTAGTATACAACTGCAAAAGTTCAGGTTTTCATCAACATTATGGTAAGAATAATACAATTAGAAATAATATTTTTGCATTTAATGTGAATGCTGAATTAGAAGCAACAAAAATAGAAGATCATAATTCTTTTAATTTCATAAATAACATAGTTGTTCATAATAGTAATAATTTTTTTGCAGCAAATTGGTTAAATGTAAAAAAGAATAGCAATAACAATATTTATTACTGTATAAAAGGAAGTGCAAATAAAAATCTTATATTAGAGAAATTTAGCTGGTATACGAATCCGGAACTTCAAAAAAAAGATTTTTATTATGAGATAAATAATAAAGATATTATCGAAAAAATTAATTTTAAAAACATTGATTTTTCAAAAACAGGCATTTATAAAGATTAAAAAATAATATTTTATAAAAACGAATGTGAAATTTTAATAATCTAGTATTAATAAGTTTATTAAAAATAAATACATATATTTCAAAATAAATTACATGAAAATAAAACAAACGCCGCTAAAAGACTGTTACATTATAGAACCAACTATTTTCGAAGATGACAGAGGCTACTTTTACGAAAAATTCAATGAACAAAAGTTTGAGGAATTAACCGGAATGAACGGTCATTTTGTTCAGGATAATATTTCTAAGTCTAGCTACGGTGTTCTGAGAGGTTTGCACTTACAAAAAGGAAAGAGCGCACAGGCAAAATTAGTTTCTTGTTTAGAAGGTAAAGTTCTTGATGTTGCAGTAGATTTAAGAGAAGATTCTCCTACTTTTGGTCAATGGTTTTCTCTTGAATTGACAGGCGAAAATAAATTACAACTTTATGTTCCCAGAGGTTTTGGTCATGGATTTTCTGTGCTTAGCGAAACAGCCATATTTTCTTATAAGTGTGATAATTTTTACGATAAACAATCAGAAGGGGGAGTTCTTTGGAATGATACTGACCTTAATATCGATTGGCAACTTCCCTTAGCAGATATTATTTTATCGGATAAAGATCAAGTTTTACCGACGTTTGCATTGAAAAATTTTTAATATATTAGAAGTTCATTAAAAGCTGAAATCAATAGCACTTCATTTAAAAGTAATTACTGTCACAAATGGTTGGAAAGATTGTATGTTAGTTTATTTTTTTAAACATTTACCCCGGATTTTTTTGATAATAGATTATATCATTATCAATTTCCTATTCATATTTGGGAGGCTATTTTTCTTTGAGTTTGACCAAAAAGATTTTACTCAAGAATATAGAATCCAGTTAATTCTTCTCAATATATTTTGGTTTGTAATAACCATAATAATTAAACCTTATAAAAGTTTAAAGGTTAAGGAATCATCATTGCATTTTAATTCGTTAACGAAGGCTTTTGCATTATTCATACTTACTACCATTGTTTTTCTTTTTCTTATATTTTCTATCAAAATCAACTATAGAAATGTAATTCTCTATTTCATTTTTGTTGGTTTTTTTATGGCTCTTACTCGGTTTTTACTTTTTCTGTACAGAAAAAAAAATAGAGTAAAATTAGGAAGAAAGCTTTATTCTTTTAATACCGTATTGGTCGGTGAAAATAAATTGTCTACAACATTACTATCGAATAATAATCTGAGAAGAGCTCTTGGGATAAGAGGAACCTATACAATTATTAGTACCGAAACCAAAAATAAGTATTTGGGTAGAATTGATAAATTATTTTATGATTTGGAACATTCTAAAATAAATAGCATTATTTTCTGTGATGATAATATTGACGTTGAAATTTACAAACAAATCGTTGAAATTGCAGAACATAAAATGATAAGAATCTATATGGTTCCCGATTTTAAATATGGTAATTTAGGTCCTAATTATTTTGATGTAATTCATGAAATTCCATTTTTGAGGCTTATAAGAGAACCTCTTTCGAATGCTAAAAAACAGCTTTTGAAAAGAGCATTTGATGTGGGTTTCTCATTGTTCGTAATAGTGTTTTTACTATCGTGGTTGGTTCCAATTGTTGCTTTAATTGTAAAAATAGAAAGTAACGAATCCGTATTTTTTCTACAAAAAAGATCAGGTCTTAATAACGAGCCATTCAATTGTATTAAATTCAGAAGTATGATGAGCAATAAACATGCTGACATTCAGACTGCAAGAAAGGATGATTCAAGGGTAACCAAATTTGGAGCATTTATGCGAAAAACAAGTATAGATGAATTGCCTCAATTTATTAATGTTTTTCTTGGTGAGATGTCAATTGTTGGTCCAAGACCTCACATGTTGTCTCAAACAGAAATGTACTCTAAGATTACAAAAAAATATATGACCCGACATATCGTAAAGCCGGGTATTACAGGTTGGGCTCAAGTGATGGGTGCAAGAGGTGAGATATTTTCGCATAGAGATATGGAAAAAAGAATAGAAAAAGATGTTTGGTATATACAAAACTGGTCTTTCTTTTTAGATATGAAAATTATATTTCTAACCTTGTATAATATCATAAAAGGAGATGAACAGGCATATTAATTGCTGTAAATGAAAGAAAACGCCCCAAATTTTAAAGAAAAACAGTTTTTAACTAACTAAAATAATTTTTTTACGAATCGTTTACTATATATTTGTAGTATGGCGGAAATGATAATTATTGGTATTAGTGTACTGTTGCTGGTATCTTATTTTTTTGATATTACCACAAGGTTTTCGAAGGTTCCGTCTGTAATTCTATTGTTACTGACAGGGTGGTTTCTTAATCAGATCAGCGGGCTTTTTGATTTTATAATCCCCAATCTCAACAGTTTGCTCCCAATTTTGGGGACTATAGGTTTAATTTTGATTGTGTTAGACGGCTCTTTAGAATTAGAGCTCAACCGTTCCAAAAAATCCCTGATTAATAAAACAATTATTGTTGCTCTTATTCCCGTACTTATTATCGGGATTGGGTTTGCTACCTACGTGCATTATGAATGGGGCTTCCCATTCAAACAATCCTTAGAGAATATCATTCCTTTTTGTATTATTTCAAGTGCGATTGCAATACCGAGTTCTATAAATTTATCGGCATCCAAGAGAGAATTTGTAATTTATGAAAGCAGCTTGTCGGATATATTAGGGGTTATATTTTTTAATTTTGCCACTTTTGGAACTGCAATTACACTATCAAGTGTAATGGTTTTTACTTGGCAGTTTTTTTTAATGTTAATTATTTCGGTTGTCGCATCGCTTATTTTAGCATTTTTACTAGGCAAAATAGATCATCACATAAAATATGGACCGATCATTATTTTAACGATTTTAATTTATGAAATCTCAAAAATATATCATCTTCCTGCGCTTATTTTCATCTTGTTTTTCGGGTTAGTACTTGGGAATATCGACGAAATGAAGCATTTAAAGATTTTAAAAAGCTTCAGATTAACAAAAATGAACCGTGAGGTGAAGCATTTTAAAGACGTAGTTGTGGAAGCTACATTTATCGTAAGATCTATATTCTTTTTAGTTTTTGGCTTCGTTATCCAAACGGAGGATATTATAAACCCCGAATCTTTGGTTTGGTCCGTTTCTATACTTTTCTTTGTGTACCTGATAAGATATATCATGTTGAAATTAGCAAAAATGGAGATGTCTCCCTTGCTTTTGATTGCACCACGAGGCTTGATTACCATTTTGTTGTTTTTGGCCATTGCTCCCGAACAGAGAATTCCGTTTATCAATCAGTCGGTGATCGTTCAGGTTATTATTATCTCAACGCTTATCATGATGATCGGAGTTTTATTTAGCAACAAAGAAATCAAAAAGGTAGAAGAACAGCTTGCTGATGAGCATCCCAAAATATAAAATATAAGAACCGATTATGGTTCTTTTTTTTATCACTAAATTTGCAGCCTGAAATTTATTCATCAATTTATGAGAACCAAATCTGTAGGTAAAAAGAAAATTAATATCGTAACGCTTGGATGTTCCAAAAATGTTTACGATTCGGAAGTGCTGATGAGCCAGCTGAAAGCCAACGGAAAAGAAGTTGTGCACGAAGATAGAGGGGATATCGTAGTCATCAATACCTGCGGTTTTATCGATAACGCAAAAGAAGAATCTATCAATACTATTCTAGACTTTGTTGAGGCAAAAAACAGAGGTGAAGTTGAGAAAGTCTTCGTTACTGGATGTCTTTCAGAAAGATATAAACCAGATTTAATAAAAGAAATTCCTGATGTTGACCAGTATTTCGGAACGAGAGATCTTCCTATTTTACTGAAACATTTGGGCGCAGACTATAAACACGAATTGGTTGGTGAAAGATTAACCACCACACCAAAACATTACGCTTACCTTAAAATTTCTGAAGGTTGCGACAGACCTTGCTCATTCTGTGCCATTCCTTTGATGAGAGGTGGTCACGTTTCTACACCGATTGAGAAATTGGTGAAAGAAGCTCAGAAATTGGCGAAAGTAGGGGTGAAGGAGTTGATTTTGATTGCTCAGGATTTGACCTATTACGGTTTAGATATTTATAAAAAGAGAGCTTTAGGTGAACTATTGAAAGAATTGGTAAAAGTAGAAGGAATCGAATGGATTCGTCTTCATTATGCATTTCCAAGTGGTTTCCCGGAAGATGTTTTAGATATTATCCGTGAAGAACCGAAAGTTTGTAACTATATAGATATTCCGCTTCAGCATATTAATTCTGATTTGTTGAAATCTATGAAACGTGGTACAACGCACGAAAAAACAAATGCATTATTAGATAAGTTCAGAGAAAAAGTGCCGGATATGGCGATAAGAACTACTTTAATTGTCGGTTATCCTGGTGAAACGGAAGAAAGATTCCAGGAGTTGAAAGAATGGGTAAAAGAGCAGAAGTTCGATAGATTGGGATGTTTCACTTATTCACACGAAGAAAATACAGGAGCGTATGTTTTGGAGGATGATATCCCGCAGGAAGTAAAAGAAGCTAGAGTAGAAGAGATCATGGAACTTCAGTCGCAGATTTCTTGGGATAAAAATCAAAAGAGAATCGGTGAGGTTTATAAATGCGTCTTCGACAGAAAAGAAGGTAATTATTTTGTGGGTCGTACAGAATACGATTCACCGGATGTAGATAATACTGTTTTGGTTTCTGCCGAAAACACCTATATTTCCATCGGAGATTTTGCCAATGTAAAAATTACCTCCGCAGAAGAATTTGATTTGTATGGAGAACTTGTTTAAGTTTAAAGATAAAAAAGTAAAAACCAATGATTTTTCATTGGTTTTTTATTTTAATGAAAATTTAATTTTAATTTTTAGTTAAATTTTTTAATAATATAATGTTCAACTTCTTTTCCTGCTGAAAATATTTCTGTTAAAAGCACCGTCAAAGCTAGAATAAACACGATTTTATTGTTTTTTAATTTTTGCATTGTGTTTTATGATTTAATGATGTGTAGAGGATTACTTTAATAAATTACAGCCTTTTTTGGAATTATTTATTTTTAGTAATATATTGGTATTCAAATAATTGTGTTTTTATGAATACTGAATTATGCAGCAATTAGTTAATTAAATTAACTTTTAGGTCTTTTTTTTAACGTTTTTTAACACCATGGTCTAAAATCCCTATTTATAGGAACTTACGGTAATAATTATATTTTATTTATGTTTTCTTTAACGTTTCTTAACTTTTAAAATAGGCAGGTAATAAGTTTACATATACTTTTGCCTCGTCAAACAAGTAAAAGTTCAAAATGATGAAAAGATTCATTCTCGTAATCATAATGATGATTTCAACACTAGGTATTTATTCATTTACGAATAATACTGTAGATGCGAAGAAAACAAGTTATGCATCGTACTACCACGATAAATTTAACGGTAGAAAAACAGCAAGCGGTGAGGTTTTTGATAATTCAAAACTTACTGCAGCGCACAGAACGCTTCCTTTTGGAACCGAAGTTAAGGTTACCAATCTGAACAATGGAAAAGAGGTGATTGTAACGATTAATGATAGAGGGCCTTTCCATTCATCAAGAGCTTTAGATATGTCTAGAGCAGCGTTCGATGAAATCGGAAATACCGATCGCGGTACCATTCCGGTGGAATATGAAATTGTCGATTAATTTATGATTTAAATTAGAAAGCCAGCTAAATTTTTAGCTGGCTTTTATGTTTTTAGAGGTTAAACTCAATCAAGGCGGGGCAATGATCAGAATGTACCGCTTCTTTCAAAATAACGGCTCTGCTGAGTTTGTCTTTTAAAGAATAGGAAGCGAAGTTATAATCCAATCGCCATCCTTTGTTATTGGCTCTTGCATTTTGACGGTAACTCCACCAGGTATAATTGTCGGGTTCACTGTTAAAAAACCTGAAACTGTCAATCAATTCGCATTCTTTAATAAAATTGGTCATCCATTCTCTTTCCATCGGTAAAAAGCCTGAAGTGTTTTTTAAACCTACAGGATTGTGAATATCGATCGCCTGATGACAGATATTAAAATCTCCGGAAATAATAAGATTCGGAATTTCTTTCTTTAAATTTTTAATATATTCTAAAAAGTCGTGGCAAAACTGCATCTTAAATCCCAGCCTTTCAATATTAGACGCTGAAGGTACATAAACAGAAATCACAGAGAACTCATCAAAGTCTGCACGGATGATTCTCCCTTCATTATCATAGCTCTCAATTCCGCAACCATATTCTACATGATTCGGTTTTATTTTAGACGCAATTCCGACTCCGCTATATCCTTTTCTCTGTGCAGAATGCCAAAAACTGTGATAGCCCGCTTTTTCAAGACTTTCAATATCAATCTGATCGTTTCCTGCTTTACTTTCCTGAATGCAGATAATATCCGGATCGGCAGTTTTCAGCCATCCTAAAAAATCTTTTGTGAAAGCAGCTCTTATTCCGTTAACGTTGTATGTGATTAATTTCATAATTCAAAAGTATTAAAAAAGCTAAATTATTTGAAATTTTAATGATTATGAGAACTAAAAATATTGATAATCAGCTGTGAAAAAAATGATTTTCCATTATTGGAATTGCATTTTTCAAAATAGTATATTGCAGATCCAAAGACGAAATCTATTTATGATTAAATTTTTACTCTCTATATCTTTATATCTTTTCGGTCTACAACTATTTTTTTCTCAAAATATAAGACATTTGTCGGTAGATGATGGTCTTCCGCAATCTTTTGTTTCTGCTTTGGAACAAGATGAGGAAGGCTTTGTATGGATTGGAACCCGGAACGGACTTTCCCGATATGACGGACAAAATTTTAAAACTTTTCAACATCATTTTAATACCAATAATTCTCTGGCTTCAAATACCATAGATTATTTAAGAAAAGGCAGACAAAATGGTCTTTGGATAAAGTACGAAACTGCAGGAATCGATTACTTTGATACAAGTTCGGGTAAAATAACACATATTATCAATACAGCATTTTTAGAAAAAAATAACATTGATATTCATCGGAAATCATGGTTGGTAACACAAGACGGTTATCTGTGGTTTAAAACCATAAAAAATGAACTCTTCAGTTTTGATATTCAAAAGAAAATTCTGAGCCGCAGAAATCTGAATTTTAATTCTGGCGAGATTATTTACAACATTCTCGAAGACAAAAACAAAAATATTTGGGTATTAACGCAGAAAAGCCTAAAGTTTTTTGACAAAAAAAAGAACAGCTTTACAGACATTCATATTCCTTATAAGATGTTTGCAGATAAGCTGTATCAGAATAATATCGAAGCAGTACTGTTTCATCAGTCAAAAAGCGGAGAATTGATGTGGGCAGATAAAGACAGGTTTTACTTTTTTGATCCTGTTAAAAAAACATTTAGAAATGAAAAGCTGCCATTTTCTTCTATTTATACTATTAAATTGTTGAGTACAGATATTCATGGTAAAGAATATTTTGTTGCAGACAATGCTATTTATCGCTACGATAAGGCTTTAGGTTTTAGGAAAATTGCGGCTGTCAACTTAGAACAAAACAGACCGCCGCAAGCTTTTCTTGTAGATAATTCCGGGTTGCTGTGGATTGGCGGTGATGCCGAAGGAATTTATACAGTAGATCCAAAACTCAATTTTCGGTCCTTTTCTTTTGAAAAAGATTTTGCGACAGATCTGTTGAAAAACTATTATGGCGTTTCCCTTAATGATTTTTTTAATTGGCCAGAGCTGAACGGTATTTTACCGGCTTCCTATTTTCTAAGATCTGCGACAACTCCAAATAGAAACTGGATCGCGCTAAACCGTATTGTTTCTTACTATGATCATCTACAGAAGGAAATTTTACGTTTACCCGAATTACCAAAGATAAAAGGCGAACCTTTTGCTCCGATAAAAGGGATCAGTCTGTATGCTGAATCGCCGATTGTTATTGATGAGCTGAACAATATTTATCTGTTTCAGCAGTCAAAATGGAAATTTTTATTTTCTTTAAAGAATTTTAATGCTAATATAAAAACGGCAAACATTTATCTTGATTTTAAAACGAAAATACTTTGGGTTATAACGGAATCTCACGGGATATTGAAAGTGAATCTTGAAACCCAAAAAATCTATCATAGTAAAAACAACACAAAAAGTCTTCCCGTTAATCATTTAATATCTCTAGTTCCTGATCCGAAAAATAATGATATTTTGTGGATTGGAAGTAATGATGGACTAATCCGGTACAGTAAAAAAAACAATAAGGGTAAAATCTTTTCAGGAAAAGATGGTTTTCCGGATAATGTTATCTATTCGATTCTTCCGGATAAATCTGGAAATCTTTGGATGGGAACCAATAAAGGTCTTTTGAAATTTGATCCTACAACATATAAAGTAAGAACTTTTACACGTTCTCACGGATTAGAAAATATTGAGTTCAACAGGTTTCATCAATTAATGCTCCCCAACGGAAAAATGGCATTTGGCGGTGCAAAAAGCGGAGTGGTTTTCAGTCCGGAAGACATTAAAAATGATCATTTTTCACCTCCGACTGTTATTACCCAAATTGCTCTCAATAATGAGAATATCGATCTTACAGATAGAAATCTGAATCCTTTAAATCAAATTGAAGAACTTTCTGTAGATTATTTTGAAAATACGGTTTCTATAAATTTTGCAGCGCTTCAGTATGATGACTCAAAACAAATTCGGTATCGTTATCGGTTGAAAGGGTATCAGGATGAATGGATTTTTGCAGGAAACAATGCAGAAGCCGTTTTTACAAAACTTCCTCCCGGAAATTATATTTTTCAGGTCAATGCAACCAACACAACCGGAAACTGGAGTAACCTCATCAAATCTTTGACTATAAAAGTGACGCCGCCTTGGTGGAAAACGTGGTGGGCAATAACATTGTATGTGATACTATTGATTGGAGGAATTTTTTGGCTGATAAGATTCAAAATCAATCAGGAGATCATTAAAAACTCAATAAAGCTAAAACAGAAAGAAGCGCACGAGTTGCGTAGGCTAGATAAAATAAAAACGAAATTTTTCGCCAATATTGCTCACGAATTCCGAACTCCGCTGTCTCTTATCGTGGGTCCGGCAGAACAGTTGAAATCTGTAGAATCTCAAAACGAGAAAGAGATATTGTTTGGAACGATAAAGAAAAATACAAACAGCCTTATACAGCTTACAGATCAGTTGATCGATGTAGCAAAGCTTGAAGCAGGAGTTTTGAAGCCTTATTTTGTGTGGGGAGATGTCGTTCCTGTTATTTCAAATATTGTAAATGCCTTTTTGGAAACGGCTTCCGAAAAAGGAATTGCGCTCAGTTTAGAATCTCCGGATAAAGCCGAATTTTTGTTTTCAATCAACACTTTAGACCGGATTTTATATAATTTGATTTCGAATTCTATTAAGTTTTGTGAAAATGGCGATACAATTACTGTGAAAGTAGATAAAGAGATCAATGGTTTATCCATTCAGGTTATTGATTCCGGTGCCGGAATTCCCGAAAATGAGCAATCGGAAATATTTGAAAGATATTTTAAAGGTTCTAATCAGGATCAATTGCAGGGAAATGGTTTGGGACTTTCGCTTGTGAAAGAATTGGTAGATCTGCATCACGGAACAATTAATATGACAAGTTCTACGCAAAATCCTTCAGGAACTACATTTTCGGTTTGGCTTCCTTTTGAGGCTCAAAAAGATCAATTGGCTGAAAAAGCAGAGCATCAAGAAAATTCAGAAGAAAAAGCGACGATTCTTATTGTGGAAGATCACGAAGAATTGGCGCAGTTTATTGCAGGAAATTTAGCTGGATCGTATCATGTTTTAACTGCAGAAAACGGAAAAAAAGCGTTGGAAGTTACTCTGGAAAAAATGCCCAATCTTATTGTAAGTGATGTTGCAATGAGCGAAATGGATGGTTTTGAATTTTGCAAAACCCTAAAATCTGATGTTACCATCAATCACATTCCTATTATTATGCTAACCGCAAAAGCCGATGCCGAAAGTAAGCTTGAAGGTCTTTCTTACGGAGCCAACGATTATGTTGTAAAACCTTTCAGCGTAGAAGAGTTGAAATTAAGAATAGAAAATCTGCTCAATTTACAAAATCGTCAATATGAATATTTTCAGAAACAGCTTTTGCAGCCTCAAATAAATATTGCAGAATCCGAAACAAAGCAACCTGATTCTACAAATAATCTGCACAAAGAATTTCTCAACAGAATTTATGAAATCGTAGCCGAAAATTTAGATAATAGTGATTTTAGCGTAGACGAGTTGGCTTCCGAATTATCGATGAGCAGAACGAGTCTTCACCGTAAAGTAAAAATGATGTTTAATATTCCGACAGGAGAAATCATTAAAATTTACAGGCTTAAGAAAGCTGCAGAATTATTAAAGCAAAATTACAGTATTTCTGAAGTTGCTTACATGACAGGATTTAATAGTCCGTCTTATTTTACCAAATGTTTTAAAGAGTATTTTGGTAAAACACCCAATACATACCACTGAAACAGACGTTTGCAACGAAATTGATAGTTTTTGCAACGAGAGTGCTTTTCTGCTTTTCACACGAGATGTACTTTAGCAAAACAAAATTATTTCAGTATGCATAAAAATCTACTTACGAGCAAATTAAAATTTGCAACATTATTTACTGTCTTATTAGGATCGGCTTCGGGACTTAATGCTCAACAAAATGCTCTTAATTTTGACGGAACAGATGATTATATCCAAACCAACTATCCCGGCGTTTTAGGAAATGCACCCCGTACAGTAGAAGCGTGGATAAAATTACCCACAACTACTGCTGGAGAAAATCTGGTAGCAACTTGGGGATCTGATAACGTAAACGGAGGAAGATTTACGGTAAGAATTAATAACGTGAGCGGATTGTATAAGTTAAGGATTGAAAACAAAGGCGGCGGAGTTAACGGTACAGTTACTCTTAATGACGGAAACTGGCATCACATTGCTGTAACCTATGATAACAGCTTATCTACCAATAAATATAAATTGTATGTAGACGGTAATTTAGACACCGAAGGAAATATTAGTACAACAACAAATACTGTGGCGCTTACCAATATGATTATTGGTAGAAGGATTGTCCCAAGTCTTGGTGGCTTTTTTAATGGAAGTATCGATGAAGTGCGTGTTTGGGATAAAGCTCTTACCCTCGCAGAAATTCAGGCTAATAAAAATTATGAATTTTGTACGCCGCCAGCAAATCTAAAGGCCTATTTTAAAATGAATGAAGGAACGGTTAACTCAAATAATGGTACTGTAACTTCTATCGCTAGTGCTGTCGGTTCTTATACCGGTACTTTAAACAGTTTTGCTTTAAACGGAGCTGCTTCAAATTATATTGCAGGATCTTCAATGCTTGGAGCGGTAAATATCAATAATACAGTTACTGTTTCAGGATCTACATTAACTGCTGCACAAGCGGGCGCAACTTATCAGTGGATTAATTGTAGTAACGGAAATGCTCCGGTTGGTGTGACTACGCAGTCTTTCACACCTGCTGTTGCAGGAAATTATGCTGTAATTGTTACGCTTGCAGGTTGTACACAAACATCTTCTTGTCAGTCGGTAACTTTGGGAGTACATGATGTTGAAGCAATTCCTGAATTGACTTTATCACCAAATCCTACCAACGGGATTCTAAATATCAATGCCAAAAATGCAATCGAAAAAGTAGAAATTACAAATTTTGCAGGTCAGAGATTATTAGATTTTCAGCCAAATTCTGCGAATGCAGAACTCAATATATCACAGTTGAAAGCAGGGGTGTATTTGGTGAAGGTAATCTCAAAGCAACAAGCGAGAGTTTATAAAATAATTAAAAAGTAGTTTTTTTTTCATAAATCATTATTACTAATCCATATAATGGTTTTAGCCTCTTCAAATTATGAAGAGGCTTTTATTTATTTTTTATGCTTAAAACTTTATTTAGGTTCCAGAATACTTATAGGAATGATGCATTCTTCCAAAGAAATTCCACCATGCTGATACGTTTCTTTATAATAATTTACAAAGTGATTGTAGTTTTTAGGATAGGCTAAAAATGTATTGTTTTTGGCAAAAATATATTTAGAGCTTAGGTTTCCTTTAGGTAAAAACAGTTTTTCAGGATTACTCACTGCCCATACATCTTTGTCATCGTACGTTAAGCTTTTTCCGGTTTTGTAACGGATGTTTGTTGAGGTTTCTCTGTCACCAACGACGCGGCTGGGTTTTTTCACATAAACAGTTCCGTGATCGGTTGTAATCACCAATTTGAATCCGTTTTCTGCAGCTAGTTTAATAATTTTAATTAAAGATGAATTCTCAAACCAGTTCGATGTTAACGATCTGAACGTTTTATCATCTCTGATTAATTGATCAACAATATGATTATCGGTTTTTGCATGCGAAAGAATATCGATAAAATTGTATACGATCACCAAAAGATCATTGTTTTTGTGCTGATTAAAGTCATCATAGATTTTTCTTTCAAAATCTGCATTCAGAACTTTAAGATATTTCATTGATTTAGAACTTAAACCAACTCTTTTCATCTGATCTTCCAGGAAGTCGCGCTCAAATTCGTTTTTATTTCCTTCCTCATTGTCGTTAAACCATTTGTCCGGGAAACGTTTTTCAATTTCTGAAGGTAAGAGACCTGCGAAAAATGAGTTTCTCGCATATTGTGTAGCGGTCGGAAGAATACTGTAATAATAATCTTCTGAAACTTTATTGTAATATTTAGTGAAAAGAGGCTCAATTACTTTCCATTGGTCATATCTAAGATTATCGACCATTAAAAGTAGTACTTTGTCTCTCTCAACCTCAGTCTTTATTTTGTCTTTAAATAAGGTATGACTCATCATTGGCTTATCCGAACCGTTCAACCAGTCTTCGTAATTGTTTTCAATAAATTTAGCAAACTGAATATTAGCTTCTTCTTTTTGTGACTGCAGAAGATCTGCAAATTCGTTATCGGCAACTTTATCAAATTTAAGTTCCCAATTCACGATTTTTTTATAATATTCTGCCCAATCCTGATATGTTCTCAGGTAAGAAAGTTCCATAGAAAGGTTTCTGAATTCCTGCTGATATTGCAAAATAGTTTTCTGCTCCACCAAGTTATCTTCCTGAAGATTCTTTTTCAACGAAAGTAAAATCTGATTTGGGTTTACAGGTTTTAAAATATAATCTGCAATCTGCGAGCCGATCGCTTCTTCCATGATGTGCTCTTCCTCACTTTTGGTTACCATCACGATTTTCAAAGAATTATCTTTATCTTTAATCATCGGGATAGCTTCAAGACCGGAGATTCCCGGCATATTTTCATCGATTAAGGTTAAATCGAATTTTTCAGAATCAATAAGTTCTAAAGCTTCATTTACATTGTTCACAGGAGTTACGATGTAACCCTTCTTTTCCAGAAAAACGATATGAGGTTTTAGTAAATCTATTTCATCATCAATCCATAATATTTTGTTTGACATACAAGTTTATTTTTTATGCGGGATATGTATCAAAACTGTGACCACAACTTTATAAAACCTCACAAATTAAGAGGCTTAAAAGTTAAATCTTCGTTAAAGATTTTTATCTCAAATTATTTCATGAAGATAAGATAAATACGACGATTTATAAACAAATTTTAATGTTTATATTCTAAATAATAATCGCCTGTTTTCTTAGAATTGACTTTAAAAACCTAATTTTGCAATAGTCTCAGAATTTTTCCATGCAGAATAAGCTTAAAATTATCAACGACCCTGTACACGGTTTTATAAAAATCCCTCACGAAATCTTATTTGATGTTATCGAACATCCATATTTTCAAAGATTAAGAAGAATTTCACAAACCGGACTTTTGAATTTAATTTTCCCCGGAGCAACCCATACACGATTTCATCACGCGATTGGTGCGATGCATCTGATGTTTACTGCTTTGGAAACTTTAAAACAAAAAGGAGTTGCTATTTCTGTTGAAGAGGAAAAAGGAGCGATGTTAGCAATTCTGATGCACGATATTGGTCACGGTCCGTTTTCTCATGCCTTGGAAAGTATGTTGATGGATGACTGGCATCACGAAAACCTTTCATTATTATTAATGAATAGACTGAATGATGAATTTGGCGGACAATTATCGACAGCGATAGAAATGTTTCAGGGGAAATACCACAGAAAATTCTTTAATCAGCTCATCAGCTCACAACTGGATGTTGATCGTTTAGATTATTTAAACAGAGACAGCTTTTTCACGGGAGTTTCAGAAGGAAATATCAATACGCAAAGGATTATTTCAATGATGAATGTCTGCGAGGAAGAATTGGTAATCGATGCGAAAGGTGTTTATTCTATCGAAAATTTTCTGACAGCAAGAATGTTTATGTATTGGCAGGTATATTATCATAAAACTTCAGCGTTGGCAGAATTTATTTTGGTGAAAATCCTTGAAAGAGCAAAATATCTGGTTTCAGAAGGTGTCGATTTACCGGCCACAGAAAATTTGAAATATTTTTTACACAGAGGAAAAAGTGCAGCTACCGACGAAGATGTTGAGCGTTTTACACAGCTTGACGATAATGATGTTGTTCAGGCGATGAAATTATGGCAGAAGTCAGAAGATTTTGTTCTTTCTTACTGGTGCAAATGCGTCATTCAGCGCAATTTTCCGAAAACTATTATCTCATCTCATCCTTTTGACGAAAAGTTTATTGATGAAAAGATACAAAACACCAACGATTTTTTTGGAATTGATAATGGTGACGAATTGGTACATCAAATTACAAGAAGTCTGCTTCCGTATGATACAGAAAAACAGCCGATTTACCTTCTTCAAAAAAGCGGAAAAGTCTTAAAATTGGATGAGTCGGAGGATCAGCTTTTGTCTGGCCTCATCGTTCACAAGACGAAAAGATATATCCTCGCATTTCCGAGAATGTGACACTAAATTTTCTTAAATAATATTAAAATCGATATTCCATAAACTAAAAAATGTTTGCGAATAACAGAATTTCTTATCTTTGCAGAATATGGAATTTACAGCTTCGCAAATTGCAAGTTTTATTGACGGAAAAATTATAGGTGACGAAAACGCACTTATTACCGGAGTTTCACCGATTGAGAGCGGAGAATCCGGCCATCTTTCTTTTGTTGCGCAAGATCGTTTTGCGCATCACTTAGAGACTTCGCAATGTTCGGTTCTTATTGTTACCGAGACCCTTATCAACAAAGATCAATATAATCCTACAATTATAGCTGTAAAAGATGCCTATCTTTCTTTTCAGGTTTTAATGAATCTGTATCAGGAAATGCAAGGCAAAAAAGAAGGGGTAGAAGACGGTTCTTCCATTCACGACACTGCTGTAATAGGAGATAAAGTATATATCGGCGCTTTTACCTATGTTTCAGAAAAGGCAAAAATCGGTGAAGGTTCACAGATATTTCCGCAAGTCTATATTGGTAAAGGCGTGAAAGTCGGTAAAAACTGTAAGATAGACAGTGGTGCAAGAATCTATGATTACTGCATTATTGGTGATAACTGTGTAATACATTCCAATACCGTAATCGGTGGTGACGGATTTGGTTTTCAGCCGACTCCGGAAGGCTTTCAGAAAATTCCTCAATTAGGAAATGTTATTATTGAAGATAATGTGGAAATCGGTTCTAACTGCAGTATCGACAGAGCTACAATAGGCTCTACCACTATCGGAAAAGGTACAAAAATCGATAATCTGATTCAGATTGCACACAACGTAAAGATTGGTGCAAACAATGTAATTGCTGCGCAGGCGGGAATTGCCGGTTCTACCACTATTGGAGATTGGAACCAGATTGGCGGTCAGGTTGGCATCGTTGGTCATATAAAAATAGGAAACCAGGTGAAAATTCAGGCGCAAAGTGGAGTGAATTCCAGCGTTAATGATAAAGATACCGTTTATGGTTCTCCTGCGATCAGTTATAATGACTATCTTCGAAGCTACGTGCATTTCAGGAACCTTCCTGAACTTGCGAAAAGAATAAATAATCTTGAGAATAACTCAAAAGATCATACTAATGAGTGATATGCAAAAAACCCTTCAGGAAGAGGTTACTCTTTCTGGAATAGGTCTTCATACTGGTAGAGAAGTAAAACTGACCATTAAACCTGCAAAAGAAAATACAGGTTTTGTTTTCGTACGAACAGATCTTGAAGGGCGACCTCATGTAGAAGCAGACGTAAATTACGTGGTGGCTACAGAGAGAGGAACTACTTTGGAAAAATTGGGCGTTAAAATCAATACTTGTGAGCATCTTTTGGCTGCTTTGGTGGGTTGTGATATTGACAATGCTGTTTTAGAAATGGATGCTTCAGAGCCTCCTATTTTAGACGGCTCTTCAAAGTTTTTTGTTGAAGCAATCGAAAGTGTAGGTATCGTAGAGCAAACTGTGGCAAGAGAATATCTTGTTGTAAAAGAAGTGTTGAGCTACAGCGACCCTGCAACCGGTTCAGAAATTACAATTATCCCTTCAGATACTTATGAGGTGACGACAATGGTAGATTTTGGAACTAAAGTTTTAGGAACTCAGAATGCTACTCTTAAAAATATTTCAGAATTTAAAGAAGAAATTTCTTCTGCAAGAACATTCAGCTTTTTGCATGAATTAGAAATGCTTCTTGATCATGGTTTGATCAAAGGTGGAGATATTTCTAATGCGATTGTTTACGTTGATAAAGATCTTACTCCTGAAACTACTGAAAAGCTGAAGAAAGCGTTTGGTAAAGATCACGTATCAATTAGACCCAATGGTATTTTAGATAATTTAACTTTAAACTATCCAAACGAGGCTGCAAGACACAAATTATTAGATGTAATTGGTGATTTAGCTTTAACAGGTGTGAAGATTAAAGGGAAAGTTATTGCCAATAAACCAGGACATTTTGTAAATACTCAATTTGCGAAAAAGCTAAACCGTCAGTGGAAACTACAGAAAAAGAAAAACGTTCCTGAGTTTGATTTAACGAAAGAGCCTGTTTTCGACATCAACGGAATCATGAAGTTGATGCCTCACAGACCTCCTTTTTTATTGATCGACAAAATTCTTGAGCTTTCTGATTCTCATGTAGTGGGTTTGAAAAATGTAACAATGAATGAACCTTTCTTCGTTGGGCATTTTCCTAAAGAGCCGGTAATGCCTGGTGTTTTACAAGTGGAAGCTTTAGCACAAACAGGAGGAATCCTGGTTTTGGCAAGCGTTCCGGATCCTGAAAATTACTCTACATACTTCATCAAAATAGATAAGGTAAAATTCAAAAGAAAAGTTGTTCCTGGTGATACAATGATTTTCAAAATTGAATTGATAGAGCCAATCAGAAGAGGTATTGTTCACATGCAGGGATACGGATATGTTGGTGATACTGTGGCAGTAGAAGCAGAATTGATGGCTCAAGTTGCAAAAAATAAAATTGATTAAATGATTCATCAATTAGCGGCCGTTGATAAGCGTGCAAAAATCAGCAAAAATGTTGTAGTAGAACCATTCACTACCATTGCTGGTGATGTTGAGATAGGAGAGGGAACCTGGATTGGCTCAAACGTAACCATTATGGATGGTGCCAGAATCGGTAAAAATTGCCGAATCTTCCCTGGAACTGTAATTTCTGCAATTCCTCAGGATCTAAAATTCGACGGTGAAGATACACAGACCATCATTGGAGATGATACCACAATCAGAGAATGTGTAACGGTTAACAGAGGTACCAAAGCTTTAGGTTTTACAAAAATTGGAGCCAATTGTCTGATTATGGCAACATCTCACATTGCACATGACTGTGTAATTGGCGATCATGTAATCATCGTAAACGGTTGCGGTATTGCAGGACATGTTGAGATTGGCGATTACACGGTAATGGGAGGCTTGTCTGCCGTGCATCAGTTTGGTAAAATCGGCAAACATGTAATGATTTCGGGTGGTACTTTGGTGAGAAAAGATATTCCGCCTTATGTAAAAGTAGCAAGAGAACCGATGTCATATGCGGGGATCAATTCTGTAGGGTTACGAAGAAGAGGATTTACAAATGAGAAAATCTTCGAAATTCAAAAAATTTACAGAGCTATTTTCCAGATGAAAATGAATGTTTCTCAAGCCGTTTCACACATCGAAAAAGAGATGCTTCCTACTGCTGAAAGAGACGAAATTCTTCAATTTATCCAAAACTCACCAAGAGGTATCGTAAAAGGATACGGAACCGGTAAAGAATAATTTAAGATGATGAAAGCTTTAGTTTTGGTTTTTACAGTTTTATCAGCATTTGTTTTTGCTCAGAATGAAAAATTAAATGATGTAGAATTCTATTATGGTTTTACGGATTACAAAAGCAGAAATTTATCAAAGTCTGATGTTTATGCCGAAATCAAAAGCCAAAATGAAAACTATGTTCAGATTTCATCTTTTAGATTTGCAGATACAGATAAAAAAGCGAGGAAAGAGAATAGGGCTTGGCTTATGAAATATAATGATAAATTATATTTTAATATGACCTATGCAGCTTATATTTTCTCCTATGATACTTTTTGCAAAGTTGATATTATCGGAAAAAAATACATTTTGTTGTATTTAGATGAAATTAAAGACAAAAAAGCAATCTCCTATAATAATACGAATTCTGGAGGCGTTTTGACAGAAGTTATATTCAATACGAAGCCAAAATTTTCTTGGAAAGATAAAAAACGAAATTCCTATAAGGTACTTTTAATAGATATTGATAAATCAAACAATACAAGTGATGACAGAGATGTAAGCTTTGGACATATTGTTGATACAAAGAAAATTTTAAAGATTACAAATAATGATCCTGAAGTTATTTCTAAATTGAAGAATGATCAATACTATTTAGAAGATATTATAGCTTTGGTGAACAACGAAAATAATAAATAACATACATAAAAATTAATGGCAACAAGTAACGATATCAGAAAAGGTCTTTGCATCGAATTCAGCAATGATATTTTCAAAATTATTGAGTTTCTTCACGTAAAACCAGGGAAAGGTCCTGCTTTCGTAAGAACAAAAATGAAATCAGTAACCAACGGAAAAGTTCTTGATAACACTTTCTCTGCAGGGCACAAAATTGATGAGGTAAAAGTAATTACCAGAAAATTCCAATATCTTTATGATGACGAGAATGGTTTCCACTTTATGAATAACGAAGATTTCTCTCAGTTATACTTAAACAAAGAAATGATTGAAAACTCAAACTTGATGAAAGCAGGTGAAGAAGTGACGATCATTTTGAAAGAAGCTGACGAAACTCCGCTTTCTGCAGAGCTGCCACAATCAGTTTATTTAGAAGTTATAGAAGCTGATCCGGGAGTGAAAGGAAACACTGCTACCAATGCCCTGAAAAACGCAATCGTTGAAACAGGAGCTCGAGTAATGGTTCCTTTGTTTATCGAGCCGGGTGACAAAATCAAAGTAAGCACAGAAGACGGTTCTTACTTAGAAAGAGTAAAATAAATATTGCAGAAAGCTGGAAGCGTGAAGTTTTCAGCTTTCTTATTATAAAAGCTTTTGGGCGATGTTCAAGAGCCTTTTTTATCTTTTATGGCAGCTTTTTCCGCCCTCCGTTCCCGCTTTTTTGCCTCCGCTTCGCTTCGGCAAAAAGAGCTCCACTCAGGTCGGGCTGCAATGTAGACAGAAAAATAAAATTTGTCAGAACATCTCAGATTTTGACGAAATTAAAAGATCATAAAAACCGTGTCAAGGTTTCAAACCTTGACACGGTTGAAAATTAAAACATCATTTAAAAATATGACGTTTCATCAGCCACAGCAACTTAAAACCATTGCAGATCTCATCGGAGCCAAATTTATTGGCTCTGAAGACTTTGAAGTATTGGGAACAAATGAAATTCACAGAGTAAAATCTGGTGAAATTGTATTTGTGAATCACCCCAAATATTACGATAAAGCTTTAAATTCTGCTGCAACCATTATCTTAATCGATAAAGAAGTAGACTGCCCCGAAGGCAAGGCGCTTTTGATTTCGGATGATCCCTTCAGGGATTTTAATAAGATTAATACCCATTTCACAAGAATTTACAATTTTACAGAGACCCTTCATGATGTTGAAATTGGCGAGGGTACAAAAATTCATCCTTCAGCAGTTTTAGGAAACAATATTACTATAGGAAAAAATACTTTAATTTTTCCAAACGTAGTGATTGGCGACAGAACAGTGATTGGCGATAATGTTGTTATTCAATCCAACACCGTTTTGGGAGGTGATGCATTTTATTACAGAAAACTAAACGGAAATTTCGACCGCCTAATCTCTGTAGGAAATGTAATTATTGAAAACAATGTAGAGATAGGCAACGGTTGTACCATCGATAGGGGAGTGACAGATTCTACGATCATTGGTGAAGGTTCTGTTTTAGATAATCAGATTCAGATTGGTCACGACACCGTGATTGGTAAAAGATGTCTGATTGCATCTCAAGTTGGCATTGCAGGATGCTGTATCATTGGTGATGAGGTCACTTTGTGGGGGCAGGCTGGTATTGCTTCCGGGAATACCATTGAAAGCGGATCTGTAATTTTAGGCAAAACAGGGGTCAACAGAGATCTTAAAAAAGGAACTTATATCGGAATGTTTGCCGAAGATTTTAAAACCTATCTGAAGAAAGAGGTGAAATTGAGAAATATGGAATAAAGGTAAATTTAAAAATATTGCTGCGCTTCAGTTCTGTTTTCGTATACAAAACAGAACATTAGATAAAGAAAAACCCTCGCATTTTGCGAGGGTTTTGTTTATATGCCACACGATAAAATCGGTAGCGGGGGAGCTTTCACCAGCACTTAAAAAATTCTGCAATACATTATAAGCTTCCTGTCCTTTATATGTGTCTGCTCCATTACCACCAGCACCATCATACATAAAATCCATTTCGTAATATTTATATCCTCCAAAAGATCCATTTCCATAAATGTTTGTATTGAGGTCTAAATCATCACTAAAAGCAGAATTGTTGCCATAAAAATCCTTCGAGGTTGTAAGGAGCGTTTCCATCGTGATCTATAAAATTAACTTGTTGTCGAAGGCATAATTATCGGTGAATATTCCATCAGAGTGGGTTTCATATATCTATCGTCACTAGCTAAAAGCGAGAGCAGAGAATGCCTTCTCTCGCTTTTAAATATTTTTTTTAGTGTTGATTTTGAGCAATTAGAATTTTTAAAATTGTTATCAGTAACTCTAACAAATTTGTAATTGTATCTTGTTAATCATTTAGTAAAGAAGTTGAAGAAGGAATTTTTATATTTTTCTTTGTATATAAATTATCCAGTTTATACTTTGCATTTATATCTCCTTTTTCATATGCTTTTATTAAATAAAATAGTGATTCATTTTTATCGGACTGTGATAGATAGCCATTCCTTTTATCTAATATATTTAAAATCGTATAAGTGTCAAAATAAGCTCTGGGATAATTATTTCTCTTTGCCATTTTTATTGAATAATATAAAAATTCTTGAGAATGCTCGGAAACAATAAAATCTTTAAATGCTTGTTGATAAGATAGTGTATCTGCGTTTATAATCGCGCTATCTAACATTTTTTTCATTCTTTCTTTGTTTTCATAGTTTACAATATATGGGTTCGGATCTTTTATAATCGTATCCGTTTTAATTATTGAGGTTTTATTTTCATCTTTTCTTGTACATGAAAATAAAATAGCTATAGGAAATAGCATTAATAATGTTTTTTTCATAAGTAATTATTTAAAAGTCCTCCTGAACCAGGGTGAGTTTTTTCTTGTAAGAGTTTAAATTGATGATAAAACATTATACTGATTCAACGGCATGTTCTATATTTCTAAATAAACTCTTGCCCCGCCTCTAGATTTGTATTCAAATATATTTTCTATAATATTTTTAGATCACATTATCTGAATTGTTGTTATTATTAGTATTCTAACTTTTGTAGGAAATTGCTAATTATCCTATCGATTGATATAACTAATACACAATTAATCCAAGTGAAAAAACTCATCTACAAAGTTTCGATTATCATCAAGATATAAAATGTAGTGTCCTACCTTTTTTTCAAGATGTTCAATGTCTATATTAACTCTGTAACAGTTATTTAACCATTCATTTTTATTATAAAAAATATATTGAACCTCATTTATAATAAACATAAAATTAAGTTCGCCATATGTATCAATTATTTCATTAGCTAATTCATCATCCCCTAAACATTTATTAAGATATGATTTACTAAGTTCAAAAATATCTTCTATGTCTTTTTTATAATTCATTTTTTATATATTATTAATGTCCCGATATTTTTTCAAAAAATATATGTCCCTTTGCATTTGCATTTCCATATATTCTTATGTCTCCACCCTTACCTAAGATTTTAATTTTATATGCATAGCCTGTTGCTTTAGCTTCTGTAGCTGTAAGTTTAACTATTCCACTATTATTTACAGGCGAGACTATGCCTTTATCAATTGCTTTTATAACTTTTTTTTGTATGACCGGATCTAAGGAATTAAATATTGATTTTTTTACCCATCCAGAAGTTTTATGTAAATTTTTTAAGGCTTTTCCTCCCGCACTTATTTCTCCTCCCGGAGTTGGTTCCATTGCAGCGAAAAGTAGAATCCCGGTAAATTCAGCAGTTTTGTCTTTTGTTGATAATCTTGGGATTAGGTCTTCTTTTCCTCCAATCATCTTAATACCTAATCCTACCAATCCAAAGCTGTCTTCCAAAGTACCTAGTGCTCCATTAACAACTCCTTTTAATACCCAGACAACAATCTGTAGCTCCAATTTTTGTAAATTATTTTTGTCAATATATAAATAAGTAGGGAGTACCTACTCTCATTTTTAAATGTATATTTTTTAAATAGTGTTGAATTTCAGTGGATTAAATTTTTAAAAATTGCCATCATTAACTCTGATACATTACCAGATCATATATTATTTATGAAATATTGTAGCTTTTTAATATCCTCTGTTTCCCATCCTTGTTTTTTAAAGTACCTATTTAAAGTAAGTTTTTTAAAAATTTCATTGAATAGATCTCTCACACTTATTTTATATTCTAATAGATTAATGGATTGATTTTGAATTAATTCTACGGAACATTCATCGGCGTTTATTTTTTGAATTCTTATGAAAAAAGGCCCATCCATAAAATAAAATTCTTCCAAACTCGTAATACCATTTAAGATATTATAAGATGATTGCGTCCAATTATTTAGAAGAACAATGATGAAATCGTTCCAGTCTTTTTCGGGAAATAAAATACCATTAAAATCAAAATATATAATACCTGTAATACTATTTTTATGTTTAATAATAGTGTCAGTTTCAAGATGTATTTTAAATTTATTCATAATCATTACTAGCTGTGAAATATTACCCAAATTACTTAAGAGATATCTTTTTCTTCCTCTAAAGGTGGGCGAACAAGATAAATAAATCGTTGTTCTACAGCTCCAATCTTTTTAAAATTTTCTTTAGCTTGCATTAAACTCACAGCATTTGCTCCACCAATATATGTTGGGTCTAACATTTGTACCCCATCATCCTCCCAGTAGCAGACTGGACAAATTTGAAAAGTATTATTTGCTTTATTGTTTAAAGTGAAATATTCACAACATGGACATTGATGTTTTTTGTATTTATTATTTACCATATAATTGTACTTGTTTAAGATAATAATCCATTCCTTGAGAGGGACGAAAAAATGTTTCAAGGTAACCCTTTGGATGTATTGTTAAAAACTCTCCAGTTTTAGAATTAAATTGAAACATCCATCCTTGTTTAGATGTAAATCCATAAATATTTCGTCCAATCTGGTTATCTGCTAAATTAATTGCTCTATTATAGAAAGCTTGTTTTGATATTGTTCCCCATTGAGACCATTCATCGGAATGTTTACCAAATTTTTTCATGATGTTAGGAAATCTACTAAAGGAGCTAGGTAAGCTTTTCAAAACCTTTCCTCCCGCACTTATTTCTCCTCCCGGAGTTGGTTCCATTGCAGCGAAAAGTAGAATCCCGGTAAGTTCGGCAGTTTTGTCTTTTGTTGATAATCTTGGGATTAGGTCTTCTTTTCCCACCAATTTTTTAGTACCTAGCCCTACTAATCCAAAGCTGTCTTCTAAAGTGCCAAGTGCTCCATTAACAACTCCTTTTAATAAATCATTTTCTCCAGGGCAACAGTCTGTAAAATCATTTCCATCAAGATAATTTTGCATCCAAGGGCTCAATGAGCTTTCCTCTGGAGAAGCTAAAAGAGAATCTATAAGATCACCCAGAGTTACTCCACCACTGCCTTGGCCATCATTTCCCAGCGATTCATTTACAATCATCATTCCACCTTCATCTCTATAAAACATAGGGAGATAATCATCACCAAACCCATTTCTGTTGACAAAGTCTGCTACAGCACTTCCATGACTGTATGAACTCAGATTATCCATTGTAAGTCTTCCATCAGGGTCAATAAATCTTATTGGGTTATTATTCCCATAATGGTAAGGCGTAAATCTTCTTGATGATTCTGCCAGTGGATCTACCACACCCCATCTCCCAATATCCGGCATGTAGAATCTTGCACCATAATCGTACATTCCCGATTCCTGTAACTCTTTCCCGTTGTATTTATACTGGTAAGCATTTTGCGTGGTTGCAGTATAATTATGCATTAATCCAAACGGATAGTAATTATTAACTTCTACAATTTCCCCAGGTTTCCATCCCTGATAACAAATATTTCCGGCAGGCGAAATATTACAGATCAATGACTGATATTGTCTTGGCTGAATAATACCGTCTTTGTTGGTGTCACTGTAGCTCAGTCTTACATTTCCTAAATGGTCGGTATAATTATAGATATATTGCTTCGTTATCACATCAAAATATCCTTCTGAAGTAGGAATAATTCTGAGTTTCATTACCGCAACTTCATTAGGATCAATAATTACAAAGTCTCCTCCTGGGGATTCTTCTGACGGTTTGGTTGATTTATATTGAAAACCATCCAGATAATTGGTCTCAATATCTCCAAAGAGCTTCTTTACTTTTGCCCCGTCTGCACGGTAAACGTTCTGTGTTAATTGTGCATTCTGGGTAATCTGATTCGGTAAATTTAAATAATTATACTGAATAGAAGAAATTCCTTTATCCAAATGCTTTGTCATGTTTCCATTTCCGTTAGCCAGATTATTATCGTACTCAATAACATTCGGCGTAGCGAAGTAAGGGTATCCTGAAGGATTTTGTTGATCATCTTTTACTTTCGTAAGCCTGTTTCCGCTATAATCATATTTCAGATCATCAATGGTCATGGCAGTAGACGCATACTGAATATTTTCCGATCGTTGAAGTCTTGTGATATTACCATTAAGGTCGTATTCTGTTTTTTCAAAATATTCTTTGGAAGGTTCGGTACCTGCTTTCTGGTAAAATCCTGCAGTCAGCCTGTTGAGGTTATCATACACATAGCCATATCTTTTCAAAGGATCGTTTTCCTGGGTAAGCGTTTTCCAGTCTACTTCTGCGATGTTTCCGTTGTATTTCGGAAGCACTTTTAATGTGGTATCTGAAGCGTCAGGAGCTTCGAGACCTTCTCTTCCGGTGTATCTTATTTTGTATCCGAAAAGATCGTTACCAAGATTTTGAGGATCATTGATCTGGATCATCCATCCTCGGATGTTGTACAAATAATCTACCGTCTGAAGACCGTTGCCTAAAACTGTACCACCCACTTTCTTGCTTCTCAATTGGAAAATTTATTGTAATAATTCTTTCATCACTAACTCTGATACACGAGGAATGATTATAAGTCATTTGCATATGTTTTTTCTTCAAAAATAAACGAGAGTAGGGAATACCTACTCTCGTTTTTAAATGTTTGTTTTTAATCAGTGTTGAATTTCAGTGGTTTAAGTTTTTAAAAATTACCATCACTAATTCTGAAACATTACCTTTATTTACGGATAACAGAGTAACATTACCAAAGATTTTTAACTTCTTTTTTTAAGTTATCCATTACTAAATATATTTTTAGAAATTTTTCATCAAAATAAAAAATATAATTATATATATTCACCATCTTGATATTAGAAACTTTTAATCTATCTAATTCGTTAAAAGCATGAATTTTTTTTTTCAAAAATTCTATATCTTTATAAGTGGCATTTTTGTCATTATATATATTTAATCTTAAATTGTATAATGAGATAAGTTCTGTTACTTGGATAATATTATTAGAATATTCAATGTTATCTAAATTAATCCCTGAATCAAAAGCTTGAATTGATTTTATTATATTATTCTTCATAATTATTTTATTATTTGAACACTTGCGCCATAAACAACACCAGGTACAAGCCATTCATTTTCTGGTCTTCCTGAGGGAATTGAATTACCTTCGGCAGTTATAGATAAATTTGGCATAGCTTGCCCAGCCCGAAAATACCTAGATAAAATTATTCCTCCTGTGCCTCCACTAAAATGCCTAGCAACAATGGGGTCTGTTGTCCAAGAAGTCCAAATGGAATAGTTATCACCCTCAGCATGTAAATCTTGACTTCTGTGTGGGCCATTTAATGTGCTCACCGTTCTTAATCCATTCGGTACAGCTGTTCCCATTAAACCTTGAGAATACATCTCTAATTGAAGAATATTTTTAGGAGCTGCTATTCCTCTATAAAGTAAAACTCCAAGAGGCTCATCAGCAGGCACATCTGTTACTCCTGTAAGAGGCACATCATAACCCTTTGCTCCCGCACTATCTCCATTTAACATTAATGGTATTGCAAAACGACCTACACCCCATATAGTTCCAAGGGCTGCTGTAACTTGCTCTATCGTCAAAACTCTTCCCACTTTTTCAAGTTCTCCAACGTATATAGGTCTATTTAGAGCTGCAGCTCCTGCAATTGGTATAACATCAGCTTGTTTATTTTTACCACTTCCAAAAATATTACGAAAGAAATTTTTAACCTGCTGCCAAGCTGGAGGCTTTGGATTTCCGCCACCTCCTTGACCTTCATTTCCCAGCGATTCATTTACGATCATCATCCCAGCATCATCACTGTAAAGCATTGGTAGATAATCATCACCAAACCCATTTTTGTTCATAAAGCCTGCTACAGCACTTCCACGGCTATATGTACTTAGATTATCCATTGTAAGTCTTCCATCAGGGTCAATAAATCTTATTGGGTTATTATTCCCATAATGGTAAGGCGTAAATCTTCTTGATGTTTCCGCCAACGGATCTACCACGCCCCATCTTCCAATATCCGGCATATAGAATCTTGCGCCATAATCATACATTCCCGATTCCTGTAACTCTTTCCCGTTGTATTTATACTGATAAGCATTCTGCGTGGTTGCAGTATAATTATGCATCAACCCAAACGGATA
>Ga0182008_10000055_pt1 | contig 102214 bp, 87 predicted proteins | sample Sormic07211129_1_FD_120482 | JGI IMG/M metagenome (GOLD analysis project Ga0182008, IMG submission 120482) | Rhizosphere microbial communities from Sorghum bicolor, Mead, Nebraska, USA - 072115-129_1 metaG | ecosystem: Host-associated > Plants > Roots > Rhizosphere | place: USA: Nebraska...
AGCACGCCCGTGCCCTGAACGCCATCACGAACCCCGGCACCAACAGCTACAAGCGCCTGGTGCCCGGCTTCGAAGCCCCGGTGAAGCTGGCCTACTCGGCCAAGAACCGTTCGGCATCGATCCGCATCCCCTTCGTGGCCAACCCCAAGGGCCGCCGCGTCGAGGCACGCTTCCCCGATCCGCTGATGAACCCGTACCTCGGTTTCGCCGCGCTGCTGATGGCTGGCCTCGACGGCGTCGAGAACAAGATCGATCCGGGCGAAGCCGCGACCAAGGATCTCTACCATCTGCCGCCGGAAGAAGACGCGCTGATCCCGACCGTCTGCCACAGCCTCGACCAGGCGCTGGAAGCACTCGACAAGGACCGCGCCTTCCTGACCAAGGGTGGCGTGTTCACCGACTCTTACATCGATGCCTACATCGACCTCAAGATGCAGGAAGTCACGCGCCTGCGCATGGCCACGCACCCGGTCGAATTCGACATGTACTACTCGCTGTAATAGGCTCGCCCCCCAGGCTTTCTCCCACCCCCTGCCGGGGGCGACACCCGAGGACCGGCGAAGCCGGTTCCCCGGTGTCTCGCGAAGGGAGCTTGCGCCAGGTGGGCGCGGCGCTGGCGATTTGAAAGGACGGCTTTGGCCGTCCTTTTTCATTGGAGGGGAACACCGGGGCAGGGCCTTGCTCGAATTGCATCAGAATGCCCTTTGCTTCGCGCCCAGACTTCCCGAGGACCATGAAGAAACTACTTTTTCCACTGCTGCTGTTGATGCTTCCGCCCGCCCTGCTGCCGGCCCAGGCCCAGGAGCGCGTCTGGCGCTGCGGCAACGAATACACCAACAACGCCGCCGACGCCCAGAGGCGCGGCTGCAAGGTGATGGAAGGCGGCAACGTCACCGTCGTCCAGGGCGCGAGGCCGCCGGGCGCGGCGGCCCCGTCGGGCGGCGGCGCGGCGGCCCGCGCCCCGGCCGGCAGCCCGCGCGTGGAAGGTTCGGACCAGCGCGCGCGCGACGGCGAAGCCCGCGCGGTGCTCCAGTCCGAACTGCGCAAGGCCGAGGCGCGCCAGGCCGAGCTGCTCAAGGACTACAACAACGGCGAGCCCGAGAAGCAGGGCGGCGAAGCGCGCAACTACCAGAAGTACCTCGACCGCGTGGCCGACATGAAGGCCGAGATCGCGCGCAACGAGAGCGACATCGCCGGCATCCGGCGCGAGATCGGCCGCCTGCCGCCGGCGGCGCCCTGACATGGCCTTTGGCAAGACCGCCTCTTCGCTCAAACGCTTCCAGCCCTTCGACCTGCTGGCCACGCTCATCGCGGTGGTCAAGGACGACGGCTCGGTGCTGTTCGCCAACGCCGCGCTCGAGGACGCGCTGGGCACTTCGCGCCGCACGCTCGAAGGCTCGCAGTTCGGCGCCTGCTTCCAGGAGCCGCAGGTGCTGCGCACCGCCATCGACGGTGCGCGCAGCAACGATTTCGCTACCTTGCGTTACGAGGCCTTCCTGCGGCGCGTGAACCACGAGCTGATGCCGGTGCAGGTCACGCTCGCGCAGGGCGACAAGCCGGGCGAGCTGATCATCGAACTCTCGCCGCTCGAGCAGCAGGTGCGCCAGGACCGCGAGGAGCGGCTGATCGACCAGGCGCAGGCCAACAAGGAACTGATCCGCAACCTGGCCCACGAGATCAAGAACCCGCTGGGCGGCATCCGCGGCGCCGCGCAGCTGCTGCAGATGGAGGTCGAGTCGCGTGATCTCATCGAATACACGCAGGTCATCATCCACGAGGCCGACCGGCTGCAGACGCTGGTCGACCGCCTGCTCGCGCCGCACCGCCGCCCGCACGTGGTGGGCGACGTCAACATCCACGAGGTCTGCGAGCGCGTGCGCTCGGTGATCCTCGCGGAGTTTCCGCGCGACCTGCACATCGAGCGCGATTTCGACGTCTCGATCCCCGAGTTCCGCGGCGACCGCGAGCAGCTGATCCAGGCCACGCTCAACATCGTCCACAACGCGGCGCAGGCGCTGGTCGAGCGCCGCGCGGCCGGCGATGCGCGCATCACTTTCAAGACCCGGATCGCGCGCCAGGTCATCTTCAACAAGCAGTGGTATCGACTGGCATTGGAATTGCATGTCATCGACAACGGACCGGGTGTACCCGATGCCATCAAGGACCGCATCTTCTATCCGCTGGTGTCGGGCAGGGACGGCGGAACGGGCCTCGGATTGACGCTGGCGCAGACCTTCGTGCAGCAGCACCATGGGGTGATCGAATGCGACAGCGTGCCCGGCCGGACCGATTTCAAGATATTGATACCGCTGCCCTAGCAGCAAGACGACAAGGAGTTGCATGAAGCCGATCTGGATAGTAGATGACGACCAATCGATCCGCTTCGTGCTGGAAAAGGCATTGCTGCGCGAAGACCTGCCCACGCGCAGCTTCACCAATGCACGCGAGGTGCTGGCCGCGCTCGAGCTCGCGGACGACGACGAACAGCAGGGCCCGCAGGTGCTGGTGAGCGACATCCGCATGCCGGGCGGTTCGGGCCTCGACCTGCTCGACAAGATCAAGGCCAAGCACCCCGGCCTGCCCGTCATCATCATGACGGCCTTCTCCGACCTCGACAGCGCGGTCTCGGCCTTCCAGGGCGGCGCCTTCGAGTACCTGCCCAAGCCCTTCGACCTGCCGCGCGCGGTCGAACTCATCCGCCGCGCCGTCGGCGAGAGCCAGCGCGAGGAGGTGGCCGAGGAGCGCATGGCGGCGGCCCCCGAAATGCTGGGCCAGGCGCCCGCGATGCAGGACGTGTTCCGCGCCATCGGCCGGCTGGCGCAGAGCAACGTGACGGTGCTGATCACCGGCGAATCGGGCTCGGGCAAGGAACTGGTGGCGCGCGCGCTGCACAAGCACTCGCCGCGCGCCAACGGCCCCTTCGTGGCCATCAACACCGCGGCCATCCCCAAGGACCTGCTCGAGAGCGAACTCTTCGGCCACGAGCGCGGCGCCTTCACCGGCGCGCAGACCATGCGCCGCGGCCGCTTCGAGCAGGCCGAGGGCGGCACGCTGTTCCTGGACGAAATCGGCGACATGCCCTTCGACCTGCAGACGCGCCTGCTGCGCGTGCTGAGCGACGGCCACTTCTACCGCGTGGGCGGCCACAACTCGGTCAAGGCCAACGTGCGCGTGATCGCCGCCACCCACCAGGACCTCGAGCAGCGCGTGAAGCTCGGCGGCTTCCGCGAAGACTTGTTCCACCGCCTCAACGTGATCCGCCTGCGGCTGCCCGCGCTGCGCGAGCGTGGCGAGGACGTGCCCGCGCTCACGCGCCATTTCCTGCAGCAGAGCGCCAAGCAGCTGGGCGTCGAGCCCAAGCGCATCTCCGATGCGGCCCTCGCGCAGCTCGCGACCTTCGGCTTTCCCGGCAACGTGCGCCAGCTCGAGAACATCTGCCACTGGCTGACCGTGATGGCGCCGGCGCAGCTGATCGAGACCAAGGACCTGCCACCCGAAGTGATGGCCGCGCCCGCGACCGATGCCGTGGCGCTGCATGCCCCGGTGCCGCCATTGGCGGGCCTGGCCGCGGAGCACGACGGCGACGCGCCCTTTGCCGCCATCGCGGCGCCGGCCGCATCCGTCGCCGCACCCGAGACCGCCACCGCCGCGGAGTGGGAAGGCGGGCTGGAGCTCGAAGCGCAGCGCCTGCTGTCGGCGGGCCACACCGATGTCTGGGAAGTGCTGTCGCGCCGCTTCGAATCGCGCCTGATCCTCACCGCACTGGCCAACACCCGCGGCCGCCGCATCGAGGCCGCGCAGAAGCTCGGCATCGGCCGCAACACCATCACCCGCAAGATCCAGGAACTGGGCCTGGAGTAGCCCTTTCCTCGGCACCCCACCTATGCGCGGAACACCGCGGAACCGGCTCCGCCGGGCCGCCGGTGTTGCCCCCTTGAGGGGGAGGGCGAAGCGACACGCAGTGCGCGAAGCCTTCGGGGGTGGGTCGATGCTGCGGAACCGGCCTGGCCGGGCCGCCGGTGTTGCCCCCTTGAGGGGGAAGGGCGAAGCGACACGCAGTGCGCGAAGCCCTTCGGGGGTGGGCTAATTCAGCGGCTTCTTTGCCCCAGCGTGCGCGAGTCGAGCTGGAAATTGCCGCTCTTGTCCCAGAGCCAGGTGTCGACGTAGGTGTGCGGACCCAGTCGGCCCGGCGGCGGCAGGGGCGAGGCCTTGCGGATCAGCTCGGCGATCATGTCCGGCACTTCGGGCGCATGGCTGGGCCGGCGGCTGAAGCTCACGTTGAGCACCTTGCCGGTGGCGTCGATGTCGGTTTCGACCACCACCACTGCATAGACCAGCGGCGGGATCTTGCCCTTGTAGATGCGCGTGGGATAGGTCTTGTAGATCTGGCCCGAGCCCAGCTTGCGGTAGGCGCGCACGGCCGGGGTCTGGTTGGTGATCAGCCGCACGGGTTCGACCTCGGATGCGGGTGTGACGGTGCTCGCGGCCTCGGCGACCGCGTTTGACGTGATCGCCGCATCCGGCGGTGCCGCGGGCTTCAGCGGCGCACAGCCGACCAGCAGGACGCCCACGATCGCAGCGGCTGCTGCGAGGTGCCGGTCGTGCGTGGCGCGCATGGTGTCAGTCCGGCTGGTCGAGCGTCAGCATCACGGGCGCATGGTCGCTGGGCTTTTCCCACTTGCGCGGCACGCGGTCGATGACGCAGCCCACGGCACGCGGCACCAGCGGCGCGCTCACCAGGATGTGGTCGATGCGCAGGCCGCGGTTCTTCTGGTAGCCCAGCATGCGGTAGTCCCACCACGAGAAGCTCTTCTCGGGCTGCTCGAACAGGCGGAAGGCATCGGTGAGCCCCAGCGCGAGCAGTGCGCGGAAGTGATCGCGTTCCTCGGTCGTGTGGTGGATGGTTTCCTTGAGGCCGACCGGATCGAAGCTGTCGCGGTCTTCCAGCACGATGTTGAAGTCGCCCAGCAGCACGAGGTCGGGATGGGCGGCCATCTCGGCCGCCAGCCAGCCGCGCAGCGCGTCGAGCCAGCGCATCTTGTAGGCGAACTTGTCGCTGCCCGGCGCCTGGCCGTTGACGAAGTAGCCGTTGACCACGCGCAGCGGGCCATGGGCCGTGTCGACGGTGGCGCTGATCACGCGCGAATGCTCGTCGGTGAAGCCGCCGATGTTCTTCGCCACGTTGCTCACCGGCGCGCGGCTGAGGATCGCCACGCCGTTGTAGGTCTTCTGGCCGAAGTAGGCGGCCTGGTAGCCGGCCGACTGCAGCACGTCGAGCGGGAATTTGTCGTCGCTCATCTTGAGCTCCTGCAGGCACAGCACGTCGACGGGGTTGGCGATCAGCCAGTCGAGCACGTGCTGCAGGCGAGCGGTGAGCGAGTTGACGTTCCAGGTGGCTATTTTCATGGCGTAAAAGATGTTGCAGATCGATGGCTTGCACGCACCGATCTTCGAGGAAGCGATCCTGGCTGCCGCATCGCTTCGTGGGCCGATGCGGGCGCCGGGCACCCGCCCATCCTAGCGCTCCCCGCGCGCCAGGTGCGGGTTGCCGGAGGTCTGGAAGCGATGGGCCGGGTGAGGGCGCGCCGACAGCGGCCGCTTGCTCAGGGCTTGAAGGCCGTCCAGCCCTTGAAGCTCAGTCCCGCATAGAACAGCTCGACGTTCGAGAACCCCGCCGCGTACAGCAGCGCCACGTCCTGTTCCGGCGAGAGCACGGGCAGGCGCTCCTTGATCGCTGCGATGCTGCTCCGGGCCTGCACCGCCGGCACGCCGGAGGCGATCGCGAAGGCGGCGTTGCGCGCGAGCCATCGGTCCTTGCCGGGATCGTCGTCGGCAAAGCTGTGGTGCGCGACGACCAGGGGCGCGCCGGGCCGGAGCCGGCGATGGATCTGGGCCAATGTCTCGCGGCGCTCGGCTGCCGGCAGGAAGTGCAGCGTGAGCAGGCAGGTCGCGGCGTCGAAGGGGCCTTCGGGCGCGCTGTCGATATAGCCCTCGTGCCAACGCACGCGCGAGGCGAGGGGGCCCAGCGTGGTGCGCGCCAGCGCAAGCATTTCCGCGGACGGGTCCACGCCGTCGAATTGCCAGGCCGGCTGCAGCTCGGCAAAAGCCTTCAGTTCCAGCCCGCCGCCGGCGCCGAGCACCAGCACCCGCGCATCGGCGGGTGCACGCTCGGCCATCAGCACGCTTGCCATCTTGTGAAGGTCGCGCAGGCCGGGGACCAGCCGCGCGGTCTTGTCGGCGTAGCCCGAGACCAGGGCCGGGTCGGAGAACGGCGTCATGCGAGATGGCCCTCCGACGGCATGCACAGGTGGCGCGTGACAGCGCGCGTCCGGAGGCTTTTGAATATCATGCAACTTATGATGTTGCATCAAACGCCGAATGTCAAGACGCGGCGCCGGGCCGGCGCCGCGGAGGCCCGGCTTCGCGGCCTCAGCGGGTTTCGCGTCGGCTCTCGAAAGCCTGTTGGCGCTGTGCGATCACCAGCGCATCCATCGCCCGTTTGGAGGCCAGGAAATCCGTGCCGCAGGTGCGGCAGCGGTAGGCCCTGATGCCGGGCAGCAGCCTCATCCAGAAGCTGCGTTCCATGCGGTCGGCCGCGACCGGCTCGCATGCGCACCTCAACCCTGGAAACTTCTTGTGCAACGCCATTTCGCCATCTTCCCGATTGAACCTGCCTGACCGTTGTCAGGAGAAGGGGCGCGATGCTAGCGCAGCTTCAAGTAACGAACATGTCGATTCCGAGACGACGCCGAAGGGCCGGGATCGGCCTGCGCGGACGGCACCGCGGGGCGCACTTCTTCCCGGGTGCTGCAGCCTTTCAGACGCTTTGTGCAAGCGCGATGCGGCGAAGAAAGGCCGCGACGTCATCGGTCGGGATGCCCTTCCTGGCGTTGTAGGTGATGCCCGGGTCCCAGGCGACGCCGGGTTCTTCGGCGAAGGCCAGCCGGTATTTGCGCATCACGTCCTCGGGCTGGCGTGCGAGGTCCTGCCGGAGCCTCTCGACCGTCCATTCCGTGCGCGCGACTTTTGTCTGGAAGACCTGCTCGATCACGTCGGCCAGGCGCCCGTAGCTGAGGGTCTCGCCGGCGGTGAAGAAGATCCGGTTCGTGCCGGGCGCATGGGTGAAGAGGATGTCCGCCGTCAGCTTGCCGATGTCCTCGGCCGTCGTCACGGTCACGCGGGTGTCCCAGCTGCCCAGCGCATGGACGCTCATCTGCTGGAGGTTCGCGACACCGAAGGTCGGCTCGAACAGGAAGCTGGTGAACATCCCGGTCGAGACGATGGTCCAGCAGCTCGCCTGCTGTGCCCGCAGCAGGGCGCGCACCGCGATCTGCTCGTCGAAGATGCCGCCGCCGCTGCCGGCTTCGATCGTGTCGTAGTCGACGCCGAATTGCCACGGCACGTAGCGCTCGACGCCTGCCTCCAGGGCCGCGGTCGTGAGCTTGAGCTGCGTGCCCGGGCCGCCGACGAAGCCCGTGCAATTGACCACGGTCTGGAACGGCCGGAAGACCTCGGCGAGTGCCGATGCGCTCGCCGTGGCGATGTCGGCGTACAGCGGGGTCACGTCGAGCCGCTCCAGCGCCGCCAGCACCGTGCGCCGGGCGGGCGTGGACGAGGGCGCCGCGTCGGGCCGCAGCAGCGCGCCGATGCGGGCGCCTGCCGGACCCGCGCGGGCGGCGAGCGCGCGGATCACGCTCAGTCCCAGTTCTCCGGTGCCGACGACCAGGATGCGGGGGATGATGGGGGCGCGGCCATGCTGCATGGATTCTTCTCCTGTGAAAATCGGCAGTTGGACCCGGAACCCCCCGGGCAAAAGAAGGCACACGCGTGATACCGCCAGAAAAAGTCGAGCAGTTGATCCAGCAGTCGCATGCTGTCTGCGCCGCCCTGAGCGATGACGACGACGGACTCAAGCGCGAGTTGCTCGCGCACGCCGGCAACCGATGGTCGCTCGGTGTGGTCCATACCCTGGGCGTGTCGGGCCGTCTCCGGCATGCCGATCTGGGACGTCGACTGGCGGGCGTGACCCAGCGGATGCTGACGCGCACGCTGCGGCAGCTGGAGCGCGATGGCCTGGTGCAGCGCTTCGACCACCGCGAAACGCCGCCGCGCGTCGAGTACGCGCTGACGTCCTGGGCCGCGAACTGCTCTGCCAGATGATCCCGTTGTGGACCTGGGTGATCGAGAACGCCGACGGCATCCGCGCGCAACGCCGAGCCTTCGACGCGGCGCAGTCTGCCGAGCGCGCGGCTCCGCAGGAATGCGCGCCGTAATCCGGTTCAGATCACGCCGTCGCCCGTGCTCACCGGGAAAGGGCCGCCAGCTTCTTCTTCGCGCTCTGCAGCAGCCCCAGCCGCTCGGCCGGCAAGCGGGCCTTGGTGTCGCCGGGCGCGATGATCTCGAAGGTCGAGGCCGCGGCCAGCCGGTGCACGAGTGCATCGTGACGCGCCGGCGCGCTGAGCCGGTTCGCCGACACCACGTGCACCTGCAGGTGGCGATGGAGGCTCTTCGACAGCTTCGTGCAGGCTGCCGTCATGGCCGCCTCGTCGGGCGTCACCGCGCCATGCACGACCACGAGTTCGATGACGCTGTTGTCGTCCTCGCCCAGGATGAAGGCGCGCACCACCGAGTCCTTGAACTTGGCGCGCAGCATGGCGCGGATCGGCTCGGCCGCGGCGAAGGACTTCAAGGCGATGCTGCGCAGCTCGCGGTAGAAGACGAAGGAAGGGTCGGCCTTGAAGGCGGGGGGCTGATCCGCCTGCAGCGTCTGCGATGCCAGGATCCCGCTTCGCACCAGGTGCTCGAGCGTGGACGCCAGCACGTCCGGCGCCAGCTTCGTGCGCTGCGTCAACTCCTTCGATGACAGCCACTGATCCGGCGCCGCGTACACGACCTGCATGAGTTTCTGCACGGCGGGGGACAGGAGGAAGTCTGCGGCACTCAAGGGCGTTCCGATTCGATGGGTGGCTGGGAAGGGCCTGAATTATGAAGTCGAGGGCCTCCGTGCCGGGCGGGTGGACGGCTCAGGCGGCCTTCGTGCCGCTGCCTTGCCGGCGCATGCGCTCGGCCAGGCGCGACAGGCCGAGGCAGATGAGGAAGTAGAACAGCGCCACCGTCGCGTAGAGCTCCACATGGTAGGGCCGCCAGGTCGTATCGGCCACCACGGCCTTGGCCGCGCTCAACACATCGAACACGCCGATCACCGCGACCAGCGACGTGTCCTTGACGGCACCGACGAACACGCCCAGCGCAGCGGGAGCGGCGATGCGCCTGGCCTGCGGCAGCAGCACCGACCACAGCACGGCGGCCGGCCGCATGCCCAAGGCCATCGCGCCGATCACCTGGCTGGCGGGCACGGCCTGCAATGCCCCGCGCAGCACCTCCGCCAGCAGGCAGGCGGTGTGCAGCACCAGGGCCGCCAGCGCCAGCTGGAACTTCGAAGACGACCAATCGCCGCCCCACCAGACGGGGATCAGGAAGGACACGAGCAGCAGCTGCGTGATCAGGGGCACGGCACGCACGGCTTCGATCAGCAGCACGGCCGGCACCCTGAGCCAGGCCCGCCGGCTGCGGCGCATCAGCATGAGCAGCACCGCCAGTGGGAGCGCCAGCGCGATCGACGCGACCGACATCACCACGGTCACCAGCACGCCACCCCACTGCACCGGCAGCAGGGGCGGTGCGCCATCGAACACGCCGGCCAGCACCAGCCCCGCCAGCAGCCAGGCCGCGCCCGACCCTGCGAGACGCGCGCGCGGGCCCGGGCGTGGCATGAAGGCGGCGCCGACGCCGGCGACCACCAGCACGATGGCCAGCAGCGCGGCCGGGCGCTGCGGTGGCGCCATCGTGCCGAACATGAGCAGTGGCCAGTTCGCGGAGACGGCCACCCAGCACGCACCGCCTGCGTTCTCGCACGCTGCCGCACCGCCGGTCCACACCGCCGACAGCAAGGCCCAGCGCAGGCCTGCCCACAGCGCCCATGCCCCCAGCACGGCCAGCACCGTGCTGAGCACGGCGCGTGGCGGTGTGCGCCACAAGGCCCGGGCCGTCAGGGCCGGCACACCCAGCCGCTGGCCCAGGCGGCTCATCCCGGCCCCCTCGATGCCCTGTCGGTTCACCCGCGCGTTGTAGCGCGCCAGGCCCCAGGCCATCAAGGCACTCGCGGCGAGATAGCAGGCCGCGGCCAGGGCCATGCCTTCGAGCGCGCGCCCGGTTTGCGTGATGGTGGTGTTGACGATGGCCGTCAGTTCCTGGTAACCGATGGCGATCGCCAGCGTGCTGTTCTTCAGCAGCATCAGGCACTGGTTGGCAAAGGGCGGCAGCGCGGCCCTGGCCGCATAGGGATAGACCACCGTGCGCGCCACGCCGGGCAGGCGCATGCCGAGCGCGGAAGCGGCATCGATCTGCCCCGTGGGGACGGCCAGCACGGCGCCGCGCACGATGTCGGAGATGTAGACCGCGTGGAACACCGTCAGGCCCAGCACCAGCGCGGTGAACTCGGGGCTCAGGCCCCCGCCGCCCGCCAGGCCGAGGCCGGCGAATCCGGGCAGGTCGAGCACCGGACGCGGCAAGGCAGCGAGGCGCCAGCCCGTCCACAGCATCAGCGCGGCCAGCGCCGGCCACCGGATGCGCCGCCTCACGCGGCCCAGTGCATGCCATGCGCCATGGGCGGGCAGGGGCAGCAGCCACAGCAGCGCCGCCGACACCGCGAGCACGGCCAGCGACCCGGCATGGGCGCCCGCGCCCTGAAGCATCGGCAATGCCAGGCCCCGGTTGGAAATGAAGACGCCGGGCAGCGGCTGCCAGGCTTCGCGCACCTCCGGCAAGCCCAGCAGCAACGCGTACCAGACGAACAGCTGCAACAGCACCGGCGTGTTGCGCACGGGCTCCACGAGGAGGGCCATGGCGCGATAGAGCAGCGGATGCCGCGTGAGCCGCAGCAGTCCCACCGCCAGGCCGAGCAGCGTGGCCAGCGGAAGCGCCACAGCCACCACGGTCACTGTGTTGACCAGGCCGGCCAGCAGCAGGTGGAGGTAGGTGTCGGTGGGGCCGGCGTCGAGCAGGCTTTCGGCGATCTGAAAGCCGGCGTGTTGGAACAGGAAACTGAAATCAGGCACGGCGATGCACGGAGAGGTCGAAGTGCGACGGCGCCATCGCCCATGAACGAGGGCGTCGGCGCGCCGGCCTGAAGACGATGAACGTTCCCCGTCGCGGGCGGCGCGCCGGGGAACCGGGAGGGAGGCGCGGGCGTCGCGTCCGGCGGCTTACTGGAAGGGCGGGGCGTAGAGCAGGCCGCCCTTGTTCCATTGCGCGTTCTGTCCTCGCTCGAGCTTGAGCGGCGTGTGGGGCCCGACGTTGCGGTCCCAGATCTCGCCGTAGTTGCCCACCGACTTGATCACCTGGTAGGCCCAGCGTTCTTCCAGCTGGAAGCTCTTGCCGATGCCGGGGTCGGTCCCGAGCAGGCGACGGATCTGCGGGTCCTTGCTCTCGAGGAAGCTGTCGACGTTGGCCGAGCTCAGGCCCAGCTCTTCGGCGGCGACCACGGCATGCACGGTCCAGCGCACGATGTCGGCCCAGTTGCCGTCTTCGCGCCGGACCCAGGGGCTGAGCGGCGACTTGTTGACGCGCTCGGGCAGGATCACGTAGTCGTCGGCCTTGGCGGCGCGCGCCGCGCGGCTGGCCGCGAGCGTCGATGCGTCGGACAGGTAGACGTCGCAGCGTCCGGCGTAGAAGGCCTTCTCGAGTTCGACCAGGTTCTCGATCACCACCGGCCGGTACTTCAGCTTGTGGGCCGCGAACCAGTCCACCAGGTTCTGTTCGTTGTTGGTGCCGGGCTGGACGCAGACCTGCGCGCCGTTGAGCTGGGTCGCGCTCTTGACGCCCAGCTTGCGCGGCACCAGGAAGCCCTGGCCGTCGTAGAAGACCACGGCGGTGGAGACATAAGGCTGGCCGGCGTCGCGGCCCGAGGTCAGGGTGGTGTTGCGGCTGAGCACGTCGATCTCGCCCGAGAGCAGCGCGGGGAAGCGCTGCTGCGAACTGAGCGGCACATAGCGCACCTTGTCGGGCGAGCCCAGCACGGCGGCCGCCAGCGCCTTGCAGATGTCGACGTCGAGGCCGCTCCACTTGCCCTGGCTGTCGGCCAGCGAGAGGCCGGCCGAGCCCTGGCTCACGCCGCAGACCAGCTGGCCGCGCTTCTTGATGGCGTCGACCGTGGGGCCGGCATGGACGAGCATCGCGGTGCACGCCGCGAGCGCGAAGACGGCAGCGCCGCGAAGCAGGGGCGTGGAGAAATTCAAGCGCATGAAAGAGAGGTCCAGGTGGAAGAGTGAGGCGCGAACGGCGCGCGCATGCGGCTTGGAGCGTGTGTCCACGCCGCTGGCCAGGCGATGCCCCGGAGCGCACGAACGTGGCAGGTGCCGGAGGCGGGCGCCGGACGATGTGAGGCGAAATTCTAGGAAGCGTCGCGCCATTCGCTCAGAAGGATTTCAACCATGCTTATGCGCTGAGCGTGCCAGCGAATTTCTAGAATCTGTCGGCTACAACAAGGCAGTACCGACATGGATTGGCAGCAGGCGTTCAGGGACAACTTCCCCATCACACGAGAAAAAATCTATGCCTGCCAGGCCTACAGCAGCCCACTGTCGCCGCGGGTCAGCCAGGCGATGCAGGATTTCTTCAGCGGCGTGACGCATGCCCGTGCCGACAAGCCCGAATGGCTGGCCACGGCCGAAGGCGTGCGCGTGCAGGTCGCACGGCTCATCGGTGGCAGCGCACGGCGCGTGGCCTTCACCAAGAACACCACCGAGGGCCTGAACATCGTGGCCCAGGGCTTCCCCTGGCGCGAGGGCGACAACATGGTCATCGACGACCAGGAGCATCCCGTGAACGTGGTGCCCTGGCTCCACCTGCGCCGGCGCGGCGTCGAGGTCCGCGTGGCCGCCACGCAGGACCGGCATGTGAGCCTGGACGCGCTGTGGGCGCGGGTGGACGACAGGACCCGGCTGATCGCAGTGTCCTATGTGCAGTACAGCACCGGCGTGCGGGCCGACATCCAGGCCCTGGGTGCGCGTTGCCGCGAACGCGGCATCCGGCTGGTGGTCGATGGCATCCAGGCGGTGGGCCTGCTGCCGATCGACGTGCAGGCCTGGGGCGTCGACGCGCTGGCCTGCGGCGCCTACAAGCCGCTGCTGGGGCCGCTGGGCCTGGGTTTTCTGCATCTGTCGCCGGAACTGCTGGCGGAGCTCGAGCCCGCGTTTCTCGGTGCGTCGGCCGTCAACAAGGTCCGGCGCAACGTGGCCGACTGGGCGCTGGACGCGGGCACGGGCGGCGATGCGCGCCTCCTCGAGGGCGGCAACATCAACTACCCGGCGGTCTACGGCCTGGCGCCAGCGCTGCTGATGATCGAGCAGGCGCGCATCGATCGGCTCGCGCCCTGGGTGCTGGGCCTGGGGGCACAGCTCGACAGCGGCCTGCGCGCCCAGGGCTATGAGCTGTTCTCGTCGGACGTCGAAGGCGCGAACAGTTCCATCGTCTGCCTGCGCCACCCCGAGTCCTTTGCGCTGCGCAAGTACTTCTACATGGAAGGGGTGGTGTCCAACTTGCTCGACACGGGGGCGGTGCGGCTGTCCTTCGGCGGCTACAACACGCCGGCCGAGGTGGCGCGCATCCTGGACATCACCGGGCGCTTCGCGAGCGATGCCAACCTGCGCCGGCACCTGCTGAAGCCGACCGCGAGCCGGCCCTACTGAAGGCCTCGGCGTCGCGGCACGCCCTCAGACGGTGATCGCCGCCACGCGGTTCTGGAGGAAGCGGACCACCGACAGCACCGTCAGGGCCGAGGTCTTCGGGTTGTCGGCCAGTGGCTTGCCGTTGACCACGATGCGCATCTCGCCGAAGGCGCCGCTGACCTCGATCTCGTGCGTGTTGGCGACGGCCTCGGGGTCGGCCACCAGCTGCACGCGCGTGGCATCGAGGCCCAGCCCGGCAAGGGCCACGATGGCCGCCACGTTGGCGTTCTTGGGGTAGAGGCGCGCGGCCTCGCGGGCGCTGCTGTCGAGGAACACCGTCGCGGCGCGCAGCGCGCCGAGGTCCAGCAACTGCTCCGCATGCGAGCCGCGCCAGGCCGCGGGCGGTTTGCGGCCGGTGTAGAGCACCTTGTCCAGCCCGGCACCGCGGGCGGCGGCGATGGCGTCCAGGCCGCCGACGGCACCGGCCAGCAGATGCAGTTGCGTGCCGCCGCGCAGGGCCGCATCGGCCAGTCGGGCGGCCAGGCCCGAATCCGCCAGCGCACCGGACGAGACCACCGCGCATTCGATGCCGGCGGCCAGGGCAGGCAGCACATGCGCGGCCAGCGCGCCGTGGCCCGCGCATTCGACCAGCAGGCGCGCGTCCTGCGGCACCTGGTGGCAGACCTGCGCGGCGGTGCCGACCGACGCCTGCGTGGCTTCGACACGGTCTTCGCGCACGACGACGTGGGTGATGCGAGGGCCGCTGCCCTCCTGCATTCGCTGGAACACGGCCCGGCCGACGGCGCCGAAGCCGACCAGCGTGAGGACCTGGGGAGTGCGGAGCATGTGGATCGTGTGTCGCTGAAGCGTGGGGCGGAAGGAGGAGGGCGGTCAGTATGGCGCAGGACGTCCATGGCCCTGGCGCCGGGCCGGCGGGGGCGTTGAAGCGTGGCCAGGCTTCATGCAAGTCCCTGCTCGAAGATGCTGGCGGTGCGCCGGTAGTGCGCGGCCAGCAAGGCCTGGGCTTCGTCGGCGCGACCGTCGAGGAGGGCTTGGAAGATGGCCTGGTGCTCGTCCAGTTCGTTGCGCCGCTTGTAGGCCGTGCGTGCGGCGAGCTGCCGAAAGCGATAGGCGCGGTCGTAGAGCTGGTCGCAGAAATTGAGCAGCAGCGACGAGTCGCAGCCGGCCAGCAGCGCGCGGTGGAAGTCGCGGTGCTGCCGTTCCCATTCGGGGTTTTCCTCGTACGAATCGGGGGTCACCGACCGCGGCGTCCGCGACAGGCGATGGAAGGCGACGACCAGCTGCTCCTCCCAGGCGGGCGTGCGGCGCGCGCAGGCCTGGGCGATGGCCAGCGATTCGATGCCGATGCGCGTGTTCACCAGATCCTCCAGTTCGGCCTGCGTGGCCTGCGCCACCATGAAGCCGCGCTGGTCGTTGTGGACCACCCATTGCTCGCTCGCCAGGCGGTTCAGTGCCTCGCGCAGGGGGCTGGCGCCGACCTGGTAGCGATCGCGCAACTCGTGCATGAGCAGCTTTCGGCCAGGACGCCAATGGCCGGCGAGCACGTCCGCTCTCAGTCGTTCGTAGGTCACCCGCGCCAAGGTCGGCGCGGCCGCCGACCCCGGCTCGCCTACCGGGGTAATCCCTGCCTCCATTTTTGTCGACAAATTCATATGTGAGACTTTAATATCGCCAAAACAGTCCATCGAAAGGTTTGTCGAAATTATGACCAGATATGCACGCGTCACGCCAGCGGGCGCACCGACGCAATGGGCGGTCCAGCACCAAGGCGAGTTGCTGGGCCTGGGCGAGCAGGTGGCCGCCGGGCCGCACGACACCGACTGGCTGGCGCTGGCGGCCGAGGGCCCCACGGCCGCGATGCTGGCGCGCGCCCGCCCGCTCGACGCCGACACCGTGCGCTGGGAAACGCCCGTGGCGCGCCCCGGCAAGGTGATCTGCCTGGGCCTGAACTACGCGGCCCACGCTGCCGAAGGCGGCAACGCGGCGCCCGAGTACCCGAGCTTCTTCATGCGCGGCGCTACCTCGCTGATCGCCCATGGCGCGCCCCTGGTTCGCCCGCGCGCGTCCGACAAGCTGGACTTCGAGGCGGAACTGGGTGTGGTCATCGGCCGCCGGGCCCGGCATCTCACGGCGGCCAACGCGCTGGAGGCGGTCGCGGGCTACGCCTGCTTCAACGACGGCACGCTGCGCGACTACCAGCGGCGCACCGCCCAATGGACCATCGGCAAGAACTTCGACGGCACCGGCGCCTTCGGGCCCTGGCTGGTGCCGGCGTCCGCGCTGCCGCCCGGCGCGAGCGGATTGAAGATCGCGTCGCGCCTGAACGGCGAGGTGATGCAGAGCGACAACACGGCGCACATGATCGTCACGGTGGCGCAGGCGCTGGTGCTGCTGTCCGAGGTGCTGACGCTCGAGCCGGGCGACGTGATCGCGATGGGCACGCCCTCGGGCGTGGGCTATGCGCGCAAGCCGCCCGTGTGGATGCAGCCGGGCGACCGCATCGAGATCGAGATCGAGGGGGTCGGGCTGCTGTCCAACCCCGTGGTGGCGGAGGAGGCCTGAGATGCAACCCGTGATCACGCGCCTGCCCGACGACTTCCGCTGGCCCGGCGGCCACCGGCTGGCCGTCGTCTTCAACATCGCCTACGAAGCCTGGTCCGACGGCCAGGCGCCGGGCATCGGCCCCATGGGCAACGTGCTCAAGCCGGGCTTCTTCGACACCAACGCCCATTCCTGGGCTTCCTTCGGCCTGGTGCGCGGCATCCACCGGCTGCTGGGCATCGCCGAGAAGCACGGCATCCGCACCAGCGTGATGGTCAACGGCGTGATCTGCGAACGCGACCCCGAGACCGTGCGGCGGATCGCGGCGCTGGGCCACGAGATCGTCAACCACTCCTGGGGCATGGACGTGATCCCGGTCTACTTCGACGAGGCCGCGGAGCAGGCCAACATCGCGCGCAACCACGATCTGCTGACGGCCACCGCGGGCGTCGCGCCCACCGGCTGGATCAGCCCGCGCGGCACCGGCAGCCCGATCAGCTCGCGGCTGCTGGCCGAGGCCGGCTACCTGCACCACGGCGACGTCAACGACGACGACCGCCCCTACGTCATGGACTTCGGCGGCCGCCGCATCGTCGGCATCCCGCTCACGATGGACGTGAACGACCTGCCCACCTGCATCCGCTACGGCCAGGGGCCGCGGCACATGCTCGACACCTTCGACGACACCCTCGCCGCGCTGCGCGCCGAGGCCGCGCCGCTGATGCTGGACGTGACCGCGCATACCCACGTGATGGGGCGGCCCTCGGGCGCCTGGGTCTACGACGAGATCATGGCGCGGGTGAAGCAGGCCGGCGACGTCTGGATCTGCACGCGCGAGGAGATGGCGCGCCACGTGCTCGCCTCGATCTGACAGAAGCCCCGGCAGGGCCGCCGCAGAGCGGCCCGCCGTGATCCACAACCTGGAGACAAGACGAACATGCGACGCCGATTCCTTTCATGCGCGATGGCGGCGGCGGCCCTGGCGGCCGCACCGTCGATCAGCCTGGCGCAGGCCGCATGGCCGGCGCGTCCGGTGCGCTTCGTCGTGGCCTTCGCGCCCGCCGGGCCGGCGGACATCATCGGCCGGCTGGTGGCCCAGCGGCTCACCGGCGCGCTGGGCCAGAGCGTGATCGTGGAGAACCGCGCGGGCGCCGGCGGCAGCGTGGCGTCGGCGGTCGTGGCCCGCGCCGAGCCCGACGGCTACACGCTGCTGGTGAACACCAGTTCCTACGCGGTCAATCCTTCGATGCAGCGCAACCTGGGCTTCGATGCCACCAAGGACCTGACGCTGGCGGCGCTGGTCGCCTCGAGCCCCAACCTGATCGTGATCGCGCCCTCGGTGAAGGCCGGCACGCTCAAGGGCGTGATGGCCGATGCGCAGGGCGGCGCCTACAACTACGCCACGGCCGGTGCCGGCACGACGCCGCACCTGACGGCCGAGTACCTGTTCAAGGTGCTGGGCAAGGTGCCGGTGACGCACGTGCCCTTCCAGGGCGCGGGCCCGGCGCTCAACGCGGTCATGGGCTCGCAGACGCAGATGGCCAGCGTGGCGCTGCCGGCGGCGGTGGAACTGGTGAAGTCCGGGCGCGTGCGCGGCCTGGTCGTGACCGGGAGCAAGCGCTCGTCGGCCCTGCCCGCGGTGCCGACCGTGGCGGAGTCGGGCTTCCCGGGCTTCGAGGACGTGACCTGGGTCGGCATCTTCGCGCCGTCCCACACGCCGCGCGCCGTGCTCGAACGCGTCAACGCGGAGGTCGCGCGCCTGCAGCAGGACCCGGACTTCCTCGCCAAGCTCTCGGCGGCGGGCTTCGACCCCCTGGGCGGCAGCGTCGAGCAGTCGAAGGCCTACCTGCAGAAGGAGCTCGAGAAATGGGCGCAGGTGGTGAAAGAGACCGGCGCGCAGCCCAACTGAGCGGATTTTCCGAACCCGTTTTCCAGGCCAAGGAGTCACGGACATGATCACACGCAGGAACCTCATGGCAACCGCCGGCGCGCTGGGTGCCACGCATCTGTTGCCCGCCATCGGCCAGCCGGCCGATTTCCCCAGCCGACCCGTCAAGCTGCTGGTGCCCTTCTCCGCCGGCGGCAGCCCGGACCTGCTGGCGCGGGTGATCGGCACGCAGGCCGGCAAGCAGATGGGCCAGGGCCTGGTGGTGGACAACCGGCTCGGCGCCAACGGCATCGTGGCCGCCGAAGCCGTGGCCCGCGCCGCGCCCGATGGCTACACGCTGCTGGTGACCACCGGCTCGCAGGCGATCAACCCCAGCATCTACAAGACGCTGCCCTACGACACGGTGGCGGACTTCGCGCCCGTCGGCCTGTTCACGATCGCGCCGGCGCTCACGCTGGTCGTGCATCCGGAGTCGCCAGTCAAGACCTTCGCGGCTTTCCTGGAGCTCGCACGCAAGCCCGATGGCGACGTGTCCTTCGGATCGCCGGGCACCGGCAACACGCTGCACCTGGCCGGCGAGCTGCTCAATGCCCTGGCCGGCACGCGCATGCTGCATGTGCCCTACAAGGGCGCGGCGCCGGCGCTCAATGCGGTCATGGCCAAGGAGGTCACGGCCTGCTTCCTCAGCACCACGGCCGCGGTGCTCGCGATCAAGGGCGGCCAGGTGCGGCCGCTGGCCGTCACCAGCGCCAGGCGCATCGCGGCCTTTCCGGAGGTCCCGACCATGGCCGAGAGCGGCGTGCCGGGCATGGACTACAACGGCGGCTGGGTGGGCGTGTTCGCGCCGGCCAAGACCCCGCTGTCCGTGGTGCAGAAACTCTCGACCGAGTTCAACCGCGCCATGCAGGTGCCGGAGGTGAGGGACAAGATGGTCGCCTGGGACAGCCCGCCGGCCAGTTCCACGCCGGACGAGTTCGGCCGCTTCTTCCGCCAGGAGATGGAGAAGTACGCACGCATCGTCAAGCTGGCGAACATCCCCAAGCAATGAAACCCACACGAGGCATTCCGGCATGAGCACGATCGACACCCGCACGACGGTGGAACAGGGCCTGGTGTTCGAGCGCGACGTCGCGCTCGCCATGGCCGACGGCACGCTGCTGCGTGCCAACGTCTTCCGGCCCGAGGCGCCGGGCCGCTACCCGGTCGTCATGGCCATGGGCGCCTACGGCAAGGACGTGCACTTCGAGGACGCCTTCCATCCGCAGTGGCAGGTGCTCAAGCGCATCTACCCCGGGCTGGACAGCGAAGGCTCCACCGGCCGCTACCTGCGCTGGGAAGTGGTCGACCCCGAGCGCTGGGTGCCCGATGGCTTCGTCGTCATCCAGGTCGACGCGCGCGGCACCGGCCGCTCCGAGGGCTACCTCGATCCCTTCTCGCCGGTGGAGACGCGCGATTTTTACGAATGGATCGAGTGGGCCGGCACCCAGCCCTGGAGCAACGGGAAGGTCGGCCTGATCGGCGTCTCGTACCTGGCCATCAAGCAATGGCAGGTCGCGGCGCTGCGCCCGCCGCACCTCGCGGCCATCGTGCCGTGGGAAGGCTCGAGCGAGTTCTACCGCGACGGCGGCCACCACGGCGGCATCCTGAGCAACAGCTTCACCTTCGAATGGTGGCCGCGCCAGGTGCTGTCGAACCAGTACGGCAGCGGCGAGAGCACGCACCGCGACCGCCTGACCGGCGAGCGCACCACGGGCCCGGCCTTCTCGCCCGCCATGCTCGAAGGCAGCCGGGCCGACCACCCGAACGACCGCCTGACGCATGCGCTCGACGACGCCTGGAACCGCGCCCGCGCCGCGAACCTGGCGGCGATCGAGGTGCCGCTGCTGTCGGCCGCCAACTGGGGCGGCGCGGGCATGCACCTGCGCGGCAATTTCGAAGGCTTCCTGCGCGCGGGCTCGGCGCGGAAATGGCTGTTCGCGCACATCGGCACCCACTACGAGAGCTTCTACCTGCCGCGCTACGTGGCGATCCAGAAGCGCTTCTTCAACCACTTCCTGCGCGGCGAGGACAACGGCTGGGAGCGCGAAGCGCCGGTGCAGCTGGCCATCCGCCAGGTCGACGGCACGGCCACGCTGCGCCAGGAGAACGAGTGGCCCCTGGCGCGCACGCAGTGGACGCCGCTGTACCTCGACGCCGCGCAGGCCGGCCTCGACAGCGCCGTGCCGGCTGCGCCCGCGCAGCGCGGGTTCCGGGCCCTGCAGGAGAGCCTGAGCTTCACCACCGCGCCCTTCGAGCAGGAGACCGAATTCACCGGGCCGGTCACGCTGCGGCTCTGGATCAGCTCGAGCACGCGCGATGCGGACATCTTCGCGGTGCTGCGCGTGCTCGACCCCGAGGGGAACGAAGTGAACTTCGTCGGCGCGCACGAACGCGTGCCGATGGCGCAGGGCTGGCTGCGTGCCTCGCATCGCAAGACCGACCCGTCGCGCGCCACCGGCTGGCGTCCCTGGCACACGCACGACGAGGTGCAGGCGCTCGAACCCGGCGCGGTCTACGCCCTCGAGGTCGAGATCTGGCCGACCTCGATGGTCTTTCCCAAGGGCTGGCGCCTGTCGCTGACCGTGCAGGGGCACGACTTCATCGTCACGCCGCCGGGCCGCATGCGCCACGACCATCCGGTCGACCGGCCGCCGGAAGCGTTCGGCGGCGTCACCACGATCCACACGGGCGGCGCCCATGCCAGCCACCTCGTGATGCCGCTGATCCCGCGTCGCTGAGCGCAGGGGGTTCGCGCAGCTGAAGGGTCCTTCCGCAAGAGGACGGACCTGTGCCGATGGGGCGAACAAGAGCGCCAGGCGGCGGCCGACGCTGGTGCGCGGCCCCCGCTGTTCCGACTACCCGCGTACCAGCACCAGGCCGGGCGGCAGCGCTTCGCCAAACACGCGGCGTTGGTCGGCTTCGTCCAGCACCGTCACGTCGCGCACCATCGCGGCCCAGCTCGGTGCGGCATGGGCGGCTTGCAGCTGCTCCGCGATCTGCAGGCGCAATGCCTCCGGCAGGTCGCGCGCGCGGTCGCCCGTGGCCCGCGCGATCTGGGCCACGGCGAAGGCCGCGCTTTCGTCGCGGGCCCAGTCCGGCGTGATGTCGGCGATCTGCGCGAGCCAGTCCTGCGCGACGGCGGGCGGCAGCACGTGGTGCAGGCTGGCGTACAGCGGTTGGCGCGCACCCAGCCGGCCCAGCGCCCACCAGAGTTCGGCCGCGGCGCCTTGCCGCAGCCGATGCAGCAGCCAGCGGCCGAACTGCATCTTGTCGGCCGGCTGGATGCGTTCGAACGAGGCCGCCATGCGCAGCAGTTCGTCGAGCGCCTGCATGGAGGGGCCCTCGGGTGCGGCGATGTCGGTGCCGCCGGGTGGCTGCAGGTAGTAGGCGATGACCTCGTAGACCCTCTGCTGCTGCTCGGCGTCCAGGCCACCCGCGATGCGGCGCCACAGCGTCCACCATTCGGACCACTGCTGGGTGTCGTCGCTGTGGGCGATGCCAGGGCCGAACAGGTCCCACATCTGTTCCATTCGCCAGCTGTCGAGCGGATCGCCGAAGCCCGGCCGCAGCGTGAAGCCGACCAGGTTGAACCAGGTGCGCTCGTGTTGCAAGGAGCGACGGCGGCGCCGGCTGCCCTGCAGCAGCGCGCCGAACAGCGTGCGCAGCAGCGCGGCCGGCCAGGTGGTGCGCTCGCCGAGCAGGCGCTCCAGCGTGGCGCGCAGCTGGCGGACCTCCTTGGCGTCCACGGCCAGCTTCTTGTCGCCATAGACGCGGGCGATGGCGGCGAGCGCCTCGGCCAGGCGCGGATGCGCGGCGACGGGTGTCGCTGCCTCCGGCGCGGCCGCGTCGCCGCGCAGCTGGAATTCGAGCTTCCAGCGCTGCCGTGGCCGGCCGGCCTCCGGCTGGGCCGCGACGCAGTGCATCTCCAGCGTGCCGACCTCGGTGATCTGGGCATCGAGCAGCACCTGCACCTCGCCGGCCGCGCCAGCCTGTGGCTGCAGCACGGTGGCGATGGGTGGCAGGCGCTGTAGCGCGTCCTGCAACGCCACCAGGTCGCCGGCGCGGTGTTGCAGGTCGACGGCACTCGTGGCGAGGTTGAATCGCACCGGCCGACCCAGGCGCAGGTTGAAGCGCCGGGCTTCGAGCCGCACCGGCTCGCCTTCGGGCGTGCCGTGCGGCAGCACGCAGACGCCCTGACCGTCCTCGAGCGCGAGATAGTAGGCCCGCGCGGCGCCGCCACGGATGCGCGGCGCGCTGCCGGCGCGGGCCATGGCGTAGGCGACCGCACCGCGCGCGACGGCGGCGTCGAGCCGCGGCGCATCCAGCAGGCGGATCGGCGGCGCGCTCGGTAGCTGCCAGCTGCGCAGCGTGGCCAGCAGGCGCTCGCGCAGCACCTGCGCATGGAACACGCCGCCGTTGAGCAGCAGCGTGTCGGGCAGGTCGCCACCTTGACGCTGCAGGAAGGCTGCGATGTGGCGCGTGATGGCGGCATCGCTGGCATAGGGCAGGCCGAACTCGACCAAAGCGCCACGGGCGCGCAGCGGCTGGGCATCGGCAGCGACCTGCGGGAAGAAGCCCTCGACCAGCAGCTGGTCCACATCGGCCCGCGTGAGCGTGGCCGAGCGCGCACCGCCGATAAGCCGGCTGCCGCTGCCCTGCAGCGTGACCGTGGTTTGCGCCGGTCCGTTCGGGGCCAGCAGGCGCTCCTTGGCGCTGCGGCAGCGCTGGGTGAGTTGGGCCAGCTGGACGGCGCTGAGTCGCTGATTCGGCGTACCGCCCGACAGCCGTGGCTCGATCCAGCGCGCGAGCGCGAGGTCCATGTTGTCACCGCCCAGCACCAGATGGTCGCCCACGCCCGTGCGCGCGAGCTGCGGCCGGCCCGTCGCGTCCAGCGTGACCTCGATCAGCGTGAGGTCGGTGGTGCCACCGCCCACGTCGACCACCAGCAGGCGCCGCGTGCCGGCCAGTTGCCGGGCCAGATCGGCACGGTGGGCGAACACCCAATCGTAGAACGCGGCCTGCGGCTCCTCGATCAGATGGATGGTGCCCAGGCCGGCCAGCGCGGCGGCCTGCAAGGTCAGCTCGCGCGCGCCGTCGTCGAACGAGGCCGGGACCGTGAGCACGGTGGGTTGCTGCGCGAGCGGCGCTTCGGGGTGTGCCTGGTCCCAGGCCTGGCGCAGGTGTCGCAGGTAGCTGGCGCTGGCCTCCAGCGGCGAGACCTTGGCCACCTCGTCCGGCGCGCCCCAGGGCAGGATGGCGGCGGTGCGGTCGACCGAGGGATGGGACAGCCAGCTCTTGGCGCTGGCCACCAGCCGGCCTGGCGTCTGCTGGCCCAGTTCGCGCGCGAAGGCGCCCAGAATGGCCGGCTCGTCCGAGGGCCAGGGCAAGGGAAGGTCGGCCACGGCCAGCGCGCCCTCGGCCGCATGGAAACGCAAGGAAGGCAGCAGGGGCCGCGGTGCGACCTCGCCGGCCGCGATGCTCTGCGGGACCGCGAAGACATGAATGTCGTCCTCGCCGACCGGCGCGAACGCCAGCACGCTATGGGTCGTGCCCAGGTCGATGCCGATGCGGAAGGCGGCGGCCATCACGCGTCGCGGACGTCGAATTCCACCTTCCAATGCACGCCGCCTGCCGCTTCGGCCAGCAATTCCAGCGTGCCGATGTCGGTGACGCGCGCGCGCAGCTGCACGGGCACGACCTCGCCCGCCGCGCGGCCTTCAGCCGGCAGCGTGGCCTCGATCTGGGCGAGTTCTTGCAGTTCCTCGGGCGACCAGAAGTCCAGCAGCGTGCCGGGCCGGTCTTCGCGCCGCACCGACGAACCGAAGAAGCGGAAGCGCACCGATTCGCCGACCACCAGGCCCAGCTGCTGCGGCGGCAGCGGCGCCTCGGAGCCTTCCTCCATGCCGAAGGGCGCGACGCACAGCGCCTGCACGGGGGGCTCCAGTCCCGGCACGGCCGGCATGCTCGACTCGATGCCCACGTAGTAGGCCTGGGCCGTGCCACCGCGGATGCGGATGCCCTGGCTCTGGCGCACCTGGCCGTAGTAGGCCGCGCCGCGCGCCACGGCATGGTCCATGTCGGCGCCCTGCAGCAGCCGTGCGGCGGGCGCGCCGTCGGCGGCCAACCAGGCGTTCAACGTGGACAGCACACGTTCGACCAGCAGTTCCGACTTGAACACGCCGCCGTTGAACAGCACCGCCGTGGGATGCAGGAAGCTCGCGCCATCGCGCGGCGTGAAGCCCGCGAGTTGCGCCGTGGCGCCGAGCTGTCGACCCAGCAGCGCGGCCAGGTGACGCGTGACGGCGGCGTCCTGCGCATAGGGCAGGCCGATCTGGGTCAGGCCGGCGCGCGGGCGGCTGACGGGCCGGGCGCTGCTTTCCACGGCCGGGAAGAAGCCGTCGAGCAGAAGGGCGGTCAGCAGTTCGCGCTTCAACTCCGTCCTGATCGAGCCGCCTATGAGCTTGGAGCCCCGGCTGGGAACGACCAGCGGCACGCTCTGCAGATCGGCGTCGCCGAGCAGCTGCTCCTTGGCGAGGCGGCAGGCGTAGGTCAGCGCGCGCATCTGCCAGGGATCCAGCTGCTTGCCTTCGGCGGCCAGTCCGCGTGCCACGCCGTGCGCCAGCGCCAGGTCCATGTTGTCGCCGCCCAGCAGGATGTGCTCGCCCACCGCCACACGGTTGAGCTGCAGGTTGCCGGCGTCCTCGGTCACGGCCATCAGCGAGAAGTCGCTGGTGCCGCCGCCCACGTCGATGACCAGGATCACATCGCCGACCTGCACCTGCTTGCGCCAGTCGCCGGCGCTGCCCGCAATCCAGCTGTAGAGCGCGGCCTGGGGTTCCTCCAGCAGCGTGATGTCCCGGTAGCCGGCGGCCTGGGCGGCCTCGGCGGTGAGTTCTCGCGCGGCCGGGTCGAACGACGCGGGAATGGTGACCGTGATGGCCTGCTGGTCGAACGGCGCCTCGGGATGGCGGTGATTCCAGGCATCGCGCAGGTGTTGAAGGTAGTGCGTGCTGGCGGCCAGCGGCGAGATGCGCTCGACCTCGACCGGTGCGTCGGCCGGCAGGATGCCGGCACGCCGGTCCACGCCGGCATGGCCGAGCCAGCTTTTGGCGCTGGAGACCAGGCGGATCGGCGTCAGCGCGCCGTGGCTGCGCGCCCATTCACCGGTGATGCGGTCGGGCGCGGCGTGCCAGGGCAGGGCCAGGTCGCCGGCAGCGAACTCGCTGGCATGCGGCAGGTAGAGGAAGGATGGCAGCAGGGCGAAGTCCTGCACGGCGCCGGGCCCGCTCTGCTGGGCGACGGGAAGAATCTCGGGCGCTGTGCCCTCGGTCTGCAGGTCGACCCACGACAGCGCGCTGTGCGTGGTGCCCAGGTCGATGCCGATGGCGTAGCGGCTCATGCGAAAACCCTCGCGCGACTGGCTGCGTTGCGAGCACCGGCTGGCGGTCGGGCGGCGCTCACAGCTCGACCTCCGCGGGCGCGATCACGCGCGCGTCGTGTCCTTCGGTCAGCGCCGGCAGCCGCACGGCCGTGGCGCGCCAGCCCTTGTGCTGCAGCGTGCCCGTGAACGGCGGCTGGCCGACCACGTTGCCGGTCACGCGCACGGCGGCGGCATCGAAGCCCGCCGGCAGCGTCAGTCGGCTGCCTTCGGCTTCGCCACGAATGGCCTCGAGGTCGAAGGTGTCCTCGAGCACCTTGCGCGCGCCGCCATGCAGCAGACGCGCGGCGCCGCCCACATCGGCATCGGAGTAGGCCGCGATGTCTTCCTGCAGGAAGTCGACGAAGCGCGACTCGCGTTGCAGCAGCGCCAGCAGTTGCAGGGCAGCGTCGACGTTGGCGGTCGCGCGCACGGGCGCGGGCGCCGGCGGTGGCGGCGTCTGCACAGGTGCGGGCGGGGGCACCTCGCTGGCCAGCGGAGCACCGTTGCGCAGCGTTTGCACGCGCGCGGCCAGGCGGCCGTCGCCCAGCAGCGCGAAGAAGCTGCCGACGGCGATCGACAGACGGGAGAAGAAGGGGAGGGATTGTGGTTCGGTCATGGGAAAAGAGGCCCCAGCGGGGGGCGCAACAGTCGGTGGGCCGGTCAAATGCCGGGCCGCGCTGTCGCTATTGTCTTCAATGCGAGAAAGCAAGCAAAAAACAGCGCATCCTACGCGGCGCGCTGAAGGTTGCATGATTTCGCCTGCGGGGTGATCCGCACCGCTGGTGTACCGCTGGCACAGCGCACCCCGAGGTGCAAGCCGTATCACTTCGCTGGGGCGCAGGCTCGCGCATGTCCCAGGCGGGAAGGCGGCGCGGCTTTACCTCCGCGCGGAAGATCGAATCATGTGCGCGCCTTTCTCCCCGATCATGATCGCCGGCGCATTGGTGTTGGAGGAAGTGATCCGCGGCATCACGGATGCATCCACCACCCGCAGACCCGCGATGCCCCGGACCCGCAGTTCGTGGTTGACCACGGCCATGTGATCGTTCCCCATCGCGCACGTGCCGACCGGATGGTAGACCGACTGCGCTGCATCCCGGATGAAGTTCTCCCAGTCGGCATCGGTCTGCACCGCATTCCCGGGCGCATGTTCGGCCGTGATGAAGCGCGACAGCGGCTCGGTCTCGAAGGTCTTGCGAATCCATCGCAGTCCTTCCCGCATGACATGCAGGTCTTCGGCGTTGCTCAGGTAGTTGGCCTGAATCAGCGGATAGTCGCGCGGATTGGCACTGGCCAGGCGGATCTGGCCGCGTGCATTGGGCCGCAGCAGGCTGCACGAGGCGTTGATCCCCGGGAAGCTGTCGAGCGCGATGGTCCCCTTCTTGCTGATGCTGAGGCTCATGGGCCTGAAGCTGACCTCGACGTTGGGCCGTGTGGCCTCCGGTGTGACGCGCGGGAACGCCGTGGCCTGGACCACGCCGATGTTCAGGTAGCCCGAGCGGTTGACGAAGTACCTCATCGCGTGCAGATACAGATTCGGTCCGGACAGCTGGTGGTTCAGCGAGATGTCCTTGTCGCACTTGGCCACGTAGTAGACGTACAGGTGATCCTGCAGGTTCTGGCCGACACCCGGGAGATCGAGTACCACATCGATGCCATGCGCCTTCAGATGGGCGGCCGGGCCGACCCCGGACAGCATCAACAACTGAGGCGAATTGATGACCCCGCCGGCCAGAATCACTTCGGCCCGTGCCTTGGCGACCTTCTGAATGCCTTTCTGTGTGTAGCGGATGCCTGTGGCCAGACGGCCGTCGAACAGGATCTTCTCTGCCAACGCCTCCACCTCGACGCGCAGGTTGGAGCGCTCGCGCACGGGATGCAGGAAGGCCACCGACGTGGAGGCGCGCCGGCCGTCCCGGACGGTCACCTGGGCGCGGCCGACGCCTTCCTGGATGCCGTCGTTGAAGTCCTCGCGCAACGGAAGTCCCGCGTTCTGCGAGGCCTCGATGAACAGCCGCCCGGCCTTGTCGTCGATGACGAGGTCGGTGACTGCCAGCCCTCCGCCGACGCCGTGGAGCTCGCTTTCGCCGCGCGCCTGATCCTCGCTGCGCTTGAAGTAGGGCACGACGTCCTTCCATCCCCAGCCGGGATTGCCCAGGCGCTCCCATTGGTCGTAGTCTTCGGCATGCCCACGCAGGTAGACCATGCCGTTGATGGAGCTCGACCCGCCGAGCGTGCGGCCTCTGGGCCAGTAGATCTTCCGGTCTCTGAGGTGGGGTTCGGGCTCGGTGAAGTAGCCCCAGTTCACCGCACTCGGTCCGAAGACCTTGGTGGTGCCGGCGGGGATCTTCATCCACATGCTGCTGTCCTCCGGACCGGCCTCGAGCAGCAGGACCGTTTTGGAAGGGTCTTCGGAAAGCCGGTTGGCCAGGACGCATCCCGCCGATCCTGCGCCGACGATGATGTAGTCGTACTCTTCTGTCTGGGTCATGTAGTGGCTCGTCAGGGAATCTGGATGGAGGTACGAAGGGATGGCGACCCGCCTCAGATCCGCATGACGAAGGGATTGGCCGTCGGTGCGTCGTAGTTGAGCCAGACGCTCTTGGTGTGCAGATAGCCTTCAATGGCTTCGATGCCGTTCTCGCGTCCCAGGCCGCTGCGCTTGACCCCGCCGAAGGGCATGTGGACGCCCAGCGACCGATAGGTGTTGACCCAGACGGTGCCGGCCTCGAGCGCGTTCGCGACGCGGAAGGCGCGTCCCATGTTCTGCGTCCAGACGCCCGCGGCGAGGCCATAGGCCGTGTCGTTCGCGATCGACAGCGCTTCCGCCTCGTCGCGGAACTTCAGGATGGACAGCACCGGGCCGAAGACTTCTTCCCGCGCGATGCGCATGTCGTTGGTGATGCCGGTGAAGATGGTGGGTTCGATGAACCATCCACCCCGTTCCTTCGACGCACGTCCACCCAGCACGCAATGCCCGCCTTCGTCCTTGGCGATGCGGATGTATTCGAGGATCTTCTCGTACTGCGGTCCGGTAGCGATGGGACCGATCTGCGTCTCGGCGAGATTCGGGTCGCCCAGGCGGGCGACCCTGGCGACGGCCACCAGCCGGTCCACCAGTTCGTCATGGATGCTGTCCTGCACCAGCAGGCGCGAGCCGGCAATGCAGGTCTGGCCGGCCGCGCCGAAGATGCCCGCGACCGCGCCGTTGACGGCGTCCTCGAGCGTGGCGTCGTCGAACACGATGTTGGGCGACTTGCCGCCCAGCTCCATGGTCACGCCCTTGAAGTCGCGCGCCGCGAGTTCGTTGACGCGCTGGCCCGTCGCCTCGCCGCCGGTGAAGGCGATCTTCGCCACCAGCGGGTGAGCGACCAGGGCCTCGCCGATCTCCGCGCCCAGGCCGGTCACGATGTTGAGCACGCCGGGCGGGAAGCCCGCCTGTGCGAGCAGGCGACCGAATTCAAGGGCGGACGCCGAGGCGTGCTCGGACGGCTTCACGACCAGCGTGCAGCCTGCGGCCAGTGCGGGAAAGGCCTTGGACGCGAGCAGCGCGAGCGGCGAGTTCCAGGGCACGATACAGACGACCACGCCCACCGGCTCGCGGCGCGTGTAGGTGAACATCCCCGCGCGGTCAGGTGGCGGCACGCTGCCTTCGACCTTGTCCGCGAGACCGGCATAGAAGTAGGCCATCTGCGCCACCGCGTTCACCTGCGCCCGCATCTCCGCGTAGAGCTTGCCGTTGTCCCGCACCTCGGTGCGGGCCAGCGCTTCGGCGTTCGCGGCGATCAGGTCGCCGAGCTTGCGCAGGTGGGCGGAGCGCGCGCCCGCGGTGAGCCGGCCCCAGGGGCCTTGCTTCAACGCCCGGTGGGCGGCCTGCACGGCCGCGTCGGCATCCTCGACCTGCGCGCGGGGAATCTGCGCCCAGGCCTGGCCGGTGTACGGATTGATCGTCTCGAGCGTGGCCTTCGAGCTGGCGTCCAGCCACTGGCCGTCGATGAGCATCTGATAGTTCTGCATGGTGTTCTCTTTCGGGGATGCGTTTACTCGTTGCTGCTCAGCACGGGGCCGAACAGGTCCCACTTCTCGCCCTGCAGCCGCATCATCTGCAGCTGGCGGATCGGGAAGAAGTTGGTCGGCGAGCTGTTGGCCGAGATGCCGGGCAGCATCAGCTTGGGCCTGAAGTCCTTCAGGCTGGCGGCCGACTTCATGACGCCTTCGCGCGTCAGGTCGTTGCCGCTCTGCTGCAGCACCTGGACCAGTGCCTGGGCCGCGACATAGCCGAACACGTTCATCCAGTCGGCCTTGTTGGCGTCCGGCAGGTACCTGTCCATGAAGGCGTTCCATTCCTTCATCTCGGGGTGGTCGCGCCAGCGATCGTCCGTCGCGTCCATGAGATAGGCCGAGCTGATGATTCCCTGGCCGTTCTGCAGCCCTGCGGGCCGCATCACCGCGCCCATGGACACCGAGATGCTGGTCAGGAAGTGCGTGGGCTTCCAGCCGATCTCGGCCACCTTCTTGATGCTCTGCGCGGCGAATTTCGGCGTCGTGATGTTGATCAGCACGTCGGCCCCCGACGCCTTCATCTTCAGGATCTGCGAATCGACCGTCGCATCCGTGGGCTCGTACGTCGTCTCGGACACGATCAGGGTGCGGGCCTTGTCGCCCAGGGCGGCTTTCACGCCTTCGACATAGTCACGGCCGAAATCGTCGTTCTGCGACAGGATCGCGATGCGCGCCTGCGGCAGGTTGGCCAGGATGTACTTGCCGTAGATCGCGCCCTCGCTGTGGTAGACCGGTTGCCATCCGATGGTCCATGGGAACTTCAGCGGATCGATGAGACGCGTCGATCCCGCGCCCACGAGGAGCTGGGGCACCTTCTTTCCGTTCAGGTACTTCTGCACCGACAGGTTGGCGGCCGTGCCCACCGCATTGAACACCGCCAGCACCTGGTCCTGCTCGACCAGCCGCCGCGTCTGCTCCACCGTCTTGGGTGGGCTCAGTGCATCGTCGTAGGAGATGAAGTTGATCCGCCTTCCGTTGACGCCGCCCTTCTCGTTGATCATCTTGAAATAGGCGCTCTCGGCTTTGGCGATCGCCCCGTAGGCCGAGCCGGGGCCACTGTAGGGACTGGTCGTCCCGATCTTGATCTCGGTGTCGGTCACGCCGGGACCATAGTTCTTCTGCGCGAAGCCCGGTGTGGACAGCGTCGCGGCGACGCCCGCCGCCGCCCAGATGATCAAACGTCTTTTCATTTTCAGTCTCCAGTTTTTATTGATGAATGCCATGGCGCGCGATCTCAGGTCCGAGCGCTTCCGATCCGCTTTCGGAACCTGTCCATGAGGCCCTTGAATCCCGATGTCGAGTCGGGGCGCAGCACGATGAGCGCGATCAGCAGGGCCCCGTAGACCGCGCCCGACAGACCCTTCGAGACGCCCTCGGCGAGGTTCGGGACGAACAGGATGAAAGCCGCGCCGAGAAAGGCCCCCGGCAGCGAGCCGACACCGCCCACGACCAGCCCCACGAGAAGCGACACGGACAGGAAGAAGGAGAAGCTGTCGGGCGAGACGTACTGGACGACGATGGCGCTCAGGGCGCCGGCCGTGCCGGTGAAGGCGGCGCTGACCGAGAACGCGAAGGTCTTGTAGAGCGGCACGTTGACGCCCATCGAGCGGGCCGCCACGGCGTTGTCCTTGATCGCCAGGAAGGCGCGCCCGGTCCTGCTGCCCACCAGATTGCTCGCCAGCCAATAGACCAGGCAGGTCACGAAGAGCACCAGGTAGTACAGCCATTGATCGGCGCTCAGCGGCAGCGCCATCGGAGCCTCCGGCTTCATCAGGGAGATGCCCTGCACGCCGCCGGTCCAGTCGCCCAGAACGGAAAGCTTCAGGATCTGCGGCAGCGCGATGGCGAGCGTGAACGTGGCCAGCGCGAGATAGATGCCGTCCAGCCGCAGCGCAGGAAGGCCGAACGCGAAGCCCACGACGAAGGTGATGGCGGTAGCGGCGGCGATGGCCGCGCCGTAGGGCAGGGCGTAGCGGTCGACCAGGATCGCGACTGCATAGGCCCCCAGCGCATAGAACGCACCATGGCCGAGTGACAACTGCCCGTTCAGGCCGACCAGCACGTTCAATCCGATGATCGCGATCGCATAGACCAGCAACAGCGTCAGCTGGAAGACCAGGAAGTCCTTGGCGAACAGCGGAATCGCCATCGCGGCCAGCACGATGACCGTGGCGGCGAGTCGCGTGTTCCTGCGTGGAGCGCGGGAGGCAGATGTGGGGGTAGAGGAGGTGGTCATACGCGTTGCGCGATCCGATGTCCCAGCAGTCCCTGAGGACGAACGAGCAGCACCACCACGATCGTCGCCAGGGCAATCGTGGACTTCAATTCGCCACCCACGACGGGGACGAAGGCGCTGACCAGGTTTTCGAGCACGCCGATCAGCACGCCGCCGATCAGGGCGCCGGGAAGGCTGTTCAGCCCACCGAGGATGGCGCCGGCGAATCCGTAGATCACGATGCCGGCCATCATGTTGGGCTCCAGGAAGACCACCGGTGCGACCAGCATTCCGGCGATGGCGCCCACGCTGGCCGCCAGCCCCCACCCGAGCGCTTCGAGCGCCTTGACGCGGATGCCCAGCAGGCTGGCCGAACTGCCGTTGTTGACGGCCGCGCGCATCGCCAGTCCGGTCCGCGTGAATCGAAAGAACAGGAAAAAGAGGAACAGGATGAGAACCACGACGGCGATGACGCCGGCTTGGTGCGCACTGATCAAGGCGCTGCCGAAGAAGGGGGCCACGCCGAACGGGGTCGGGAACGGCTTCACCGTGAAATCCCAGACGAAGCCCGCCACGCTGTTGAAGACCAGCAGCAACCCGATGAAGACGATGATCTGATTGAGCTCGGCTGCGTTGCGGATTCTCTGCATCAGCACCCGCTGGATCAGGACACCGCCCATGAACGACATCACCACCGTCGCTGCGAAGGCGGCCCAATAGGGAAATCCAAGCTGGATCAACTGCCATGCCACGAAGGTCGAGAACATCGCCATTTCGCCTTGCGCGAAATTGATGTGCCCGATCGATCGGTAGATCATGACGATCGCCAAAGCGACGCACGCATAGATGGAACCGGTGGCGATGCCGGCGACGGCCTGTTGAATCAAGAGTTCCATGCTCAGCCTCCCAGGTATGCCCGCTGGATGTGTTCGTTGTCTCGAACCGCCTGGCCGGAGCCGGAAAAGACGATGCGACCGGTTTCCATCAGATAGGCGTGATCCGCGATGTCCAGTGCCAGATGGGCGTTCTGTTCCACCACCAGAATGCTCAATTTCTCCTGCTGGTTCAGCAGGCGGAAGATGTCGAAGATCTCGGCCACGATGCGCGGCGCCAGCCCGAAGGAAGGCTCGTCCAGCAGCAGGAGGCTCGGGCGCGCCATCAGCACGCGGCCCACGGCGAGCATTTGCTGCTCGCCGCCGGACAGCGTGCCCGCCTGCTGCGCCCGGCGCTTCTTGAGCACCGGGAAGTAGCCGTAGATGCGTTCGATGTCCGCTGCGATGTCGGCATTGCGCTTTCGGAAGATCGCGCCGACCCGGAGGTTGTCCTCGACGCTCAGCAGCGTGAAGGTGCCGCGCCCGTCCGGGACGTGCCCGACGCCCAGCCGCGCGATCTGTTCCGTGGCCGAGGCCGAGATGTCCCTGTCGCCGAACACGATCGAGCCCTGGCGTTTCAGCATCCCGCAGATGGCCCGCAGCGTGCTGGTCTTGCCGGCGCCATTGGCGCCGAGCAGCGAGACGATGGTGCCGCGGTCGATCGACAGGTCGATGCCGTGAAGGACCTTGACCGCGCCATAGGCAGCATCGAGGTGGCGTACCTGCAGCAGCGCCGTCACTGGCGGTCTCCCAGATAGGCTGCGATCACGTGCGGGTCGCTCTGGATCTCGGCCGGCGTGCCGGCGGCGATGCGACGGCCGAAATGGAAGGCCACGATCCGGTCCGAGATGCCCATCACCAGGCCCATGTGGTGTTCGACCAGCAGGATCGTGAGATCGAAATCCCGCTGCGCACGGCGGATGAGCTGTCCCAGTCCCTCGACTTCCTCGTGGTTCAGGCCGCACGCGGGCTCGTCCAGCAGCAGCAGCCGGGGCTTCAGCGCCAGCGCCCGGGCCAGTTCCACTCTCTTGCGGGTGCCGAAGGGCAGGGCCGCGACGTTCTCGCGGGCAACCCTGGAAAGATCCAGATAGGCGATGAGTTGTTCGGCGCTGCGCGTGGCCTCGCGGCTGGTCCTTCTGCTGGCGGGCAGGTGCAGCAGGTCTGAAACCAGGTTTCCCGTGTCCCTGGCGTGGCAGCCGATCCGGATGTTCTCGAAAACGCTGGCGCTGTCGAAAAGAGCGAGATTCTGAAAGGTCCGGCCGATCCCGAGCCCGGCAATCCTGTGCGCAGGCAGGGCCATGATCGAATGGCCGTCGAATTCGATGTCGCCGGAGGACGGTTGGTAAATTCGGCTCAGGCAATTGAAAAGGGTCGTCTTGCCTGCGCCATTGGGCCCGATCAGCCCCACGATCCTGGATTTCGGCACCTCGAAGCTCACGCCGTCGAGTGCGACGATGCCGCCGAAGCGCACGCTGATGTCGCGGACCACCAGCAGGTTGTCAGCGGCCTGGTCGTCGCGTATCCGGGGGACGGAGTTTCCAATCGACGTCATTTGGGTGAATTCTTTTTCGTATCCGCATTCAGCATTGCGCGCATGGCGCCGGCCGAAATCGAATCCGAGATGCATGTCTCTTGCGTTGAAATTTGAGTCCGACTTTAGAGGCGAGGAAATGGGTGGGCAATGCATTAATTCGGGCGATACGTTTTAATTTTTCTAAAACCGAGAGTGCATTGGGCAAGCCTCTTGCCGGTGGGTGTGCAGCGGCCCCGTGGCGCGCCCGATGCGTCATGGCGAGCGCGCCGGCGCCGAGCCTGCAGGCTCTTCTTCGATGGGGGAGGGCCGGTCCGCGCACCGCGCGCTGCACCGCCCTGTTAGCGCCCCTGGAAACTCGGCTTGCGCTTCTCGGCGAAGGCGCGACGTCCTTCGATCCGGTCTTCCGAATTGCGCAGCAGGCCGAAGCTCTGCTGCTCCAACTCGAGCCCGGCCGCCAGCGGCAACTCGGCGCCGACCCGCGCCAGCTGCTTCACCGCTGCCACCGCGAGTGGCGCATTCGCCGCGATCCGGGCCGCCATCGATCGCGCGACGGCCTGCAGGTCCTGCGCTTCGACAACCCGGCTCACCAGCCCGATGCGCAGGGCCTCCGCGGCCTCGATGCGTTCGCCGGTGAGCAGCATCCACATCGCGTCCGACTGGCCGACGGCACGCACGATGCGCTGCGTGCCGCCGCCACCCGGGATGCTGCCGATGCAGACCTCGGGCAGGCCGAACACCGCGCCGCGCGACGCGATCCGGATGTCGCAGAGCATCGCCAGCTCGAGTCCGCCGCCCAGTGCGAAGCCGTTGATGGCGGCGATCATGGGCTTCGGGGTCTGCAGCGTCGACACCGGCGGCGTGCCTGTCCGTGGGCCGAAGTGAAGTTCGGCGAAGCTCTCCGGCGGCGGCATGCTCTTCTTGAGGTCGGCGCCCGTGCAGAACGCTCGCTCGCCGGCGCCCGTGAGAATTCCCACCCGCACGTCCTTGCGCGTCGAGATCGCGTGCCATGCCTCGTGCAACTGCTGCGCGGACTCCGGATCGATGGCATTCATCGCCTCCGGGCGATTCAGGGTCACGGTGGCGATGAAGTCGCTCACCTCGAAGGTCACCGGCATCTCATTGCTCCCCTGGGGCCGGCATCGAGGCCGCACCCGGTACACGATCGAAAGGAATCCCTGCTTCGCGCAACACCTCGTGCGTGTGCTCGCCCAGCAGGGGGGCCGAACGCCGCGGTGGCGGCACCTCTCCCACGGCCCGCAAGGGCGTGCGGGCGAACATCAGGTCGCCGGCCAGCGGATGGCTGACCGTCTCGCGGAGGTCCGCGCCGGTGAAAGCCGGCGAGGCCACCACCTCGGCATAGTCGTTGATCGGCGCGCAGATGATGTCCGCCGCCTCGAAGCGCGCCAGCCATTCGCTCCGGGGGCGCAGCACCAGGCGTTCCTCCAGCAGCCGCACCAGCGCCTGGCGATGCGCAATGCGTCCCGACAGATCGCGAAAGCGCGCATCGGCCAGAAGGTCGGGGCGCTCGACCAGCCGGCACAGGGCTTCCCAGCGCGAGGGGTGGTAGGCGGCCAGCATGATCCAGCCATCGGCACAGCGCAGCGCTTCATTGGGCGCTGCATAGGGCGCTGCGCTGCCGATGCGTTCGGGCATGACCCCGTCGGCGAAGTAGGTGGCGAAGCTCATCTGCTGCATGGCAATGGCCGAGGCGAACATGCCGACGTCGATCCATTGCCCCGTGCCGTGGCGGTCGCGCTGCGCCAGCGCACCCAGCACGCCGATGCCGGCGATGTAGCCGGTCACCATGTCGACGACGGGCACCTGCATCTTGCAGGGCGGCGAGTCCGGATGGCCGGTCACGCTCATCAGGCCCGAGAGCGCCTGCAGGACGCCGTCGACGCCGGGCTTGTGTTTCCAGGCGCTGTCCTGCCCGTAGGCCGTGATGGAGCAATAGATCACCGCGGGATTGCGTTGACGAACGTCCTCGTAGCCCAGCCCCAGCCGCTGCATCACGCCGGGACGGAAGTTCTCGACCACCACATCCGCCTCGACGGCAAGCTGCAGGGCAGCCGCGCATTGCTGCGGATCCTTCAGGTCGAGCGCCACGCTGCGCTTGTTCCCGTTGAGCGTGAGAAAGGCCAGGCTCTGGCCGTGCACGAACGGTGCCAGGGCACGGCTGAGTTCCCCCTGCGGGGCTTCGACCTTGACGACGTCGGCGCCGAGGTCCGCGAGCGTCTGGGTGCAGAGCGGTCCGGCGGCGACTTGCGTGAAGTCGACGACACGCACGCCCGAAAGCGCATTTCCAAGCATGGCTGTGGCTCCTCTTTCAGCTGCCGCGCAGCTTGTTGTCGCGGATCACCTTGGTCCACTTCGCGGTGTCCTCTGCCAGCGCGCGTTGGGCGTCTGCGGGCGAGAGCAGCATCGGCTCGAAGCCGCCCGCAAGAAGAGACTGGGTGAGCGCCGGCGTGCGCAGCGTCTTGTCGATCGCGTCGCGCAGTTGCGCGACGATCGGTTGCGGCGTCCCGGTCGGCACGGTGATATGCCACCAGTAGCTCGCGCTGAAGCCCGGCACACCGCCCTCGCTGATGGTCGGAATCTCGGGTGCCAGCGCCGAGCGCTGGGCACTGGCGACCCCGAGCATCTTCAGCTTGCCCTGACGCGCGAAGGACAGTGCCGAAGGCAGGCCCAGCATCGCCAATGGCACGTGGCCGCCGACCAGGTCGGTGAGCGCCTGCGAGGTGCCCTTGTAAGGCACGTGCTCCAGCGGGATGCCGGCCTTCTCCGCCAGGTAGATGCCCGCCAGATGGTGCGGCGATGCGTTTCCGGGCGATGCGTAGTTGAGCGGGCGGGCGCCCGTGGCCCGCGCGAAAGTCAGCAGTTCGTCCATCGTCTTGACGGGCAGGTTCGGGCCAGCGGCCAGCACGATCGGCACCGTCGCGAGCGTGGCCACGAAGGACAGGTCGGCGCTCGGGTTGAACGGCAGCTTGTCGTACAGCAGCGGCAACAGCGGGTCGCTGCTGCCGCCCACGCCGACGGTGTAGCCGTCGGGACGCGAACGGGCCAGATCGCCCAGGCCGATGGTCGTGCCCGCGCCCGCCTTGTTCTCGATCACGAACGGCTGTCCCATGAGCACGGAGACACGCTCGAACACCGCGCGCGCCACGGTGTCGGTGCCGCCGCCCGGCGGATAGGGCACGACCACCCGCACCGGCCGCGCGGGATAGGTGTCGGCCAGCGCGAGGCGCAACGGTGCGAGCACCGCCGCCGCGGCGGCGACGGAAAAATCTCTTCGTTTCATGGCTGTCTCCTGCACTGGAATCAGACGGAGGCGCTGCTCAGGCTGCGGCCGCCGCAGACGTACATCACCTGCCCGGTCACGTAGCCGGAAGCCGGCGAAGCGAAGAAGCGCACCGCGTTCGCGATGTCCTCGGCCTGGCCGATGCGCTGCATGGGCACGGTGTTCTTGAGCGCCTCCTGCGTCTGCGGCGTCAGCGTGTCGAACAGCGGCGTCTCGACGATGCCGGGTGCGATGGCATTGGCCGTGATGCCGTTGCGCGCGAACTCGAGCGCCAGGCTGCGGGTCAGGCTGACGACGCCGCCTTTCGACGCCGAGTAGCTGGCCTGGCCCCGGTTGCCCAGCCAGGCGCGCGAGGAGATGTTGACGATGCGGCCGAACTTCTGCGCCATCATCGTCGGCACCACGGCCTTGCAGCAGATGAATTGGGAAGTCAGGTTGGTCTCGATGACGCGCTGCCAGAAGTCCAGTTCCATCTTCGTCACGAGCTTGTCGCCGCCGATGCCGGCGTTGTTGACCAGCACGTCGATGCGCCCGTTGCGCGCCGCGAGCTCGGCGGTTGCGGCCTGCACCTCCTCCATCGAGGTCACGCTGACCTGGCGGGCCGACACGTCGGCGCCCAGTGCCCGCAACGCCTCGGCGGCGCTCTGAAGCGCGTCCTTGTCGACATCCCAGAGCGCGAGGCGACAGCCCGCGGCCGCCAGGCCATGGGCAATGCCCAGGCCGATGCCCTTGGCGCCGCCGGTGACGATCGCCGTCAGGCCGTCCAGTCCAGCGCAAGTGGTGGAGTCCGTCATGGATGAGCCTCCTTCAGACCGAGAGGATGTGAATCGAGCAGGCCGCGTGGTCCACGCCCCAGATGCCGCCGCCCGTGACCTGGCTCAGGCCGATGCGCGCATCCGCGACCTGGCGTTTGCCGGCGCGCTGCTGCAGCTGCTCGCACAGTTCGACGATCTGCGCGACGCCCGTGGCGCCGGGCGGATGGCCCTTGGCGATCAGGCCGCCGCTGGGGTTCACGGGAATGCGCCCACCCAGGGTGGTGGCGCCGCTGGCCAGCAGTTGCGCGGCCTCGCCGCGTCCGCACAGGCCGAGCGCCTCGTAGTACAGCAGCTCCGAGACGGTGAAGGCGTCGTGCAGCTCGATCAGGTCGAGATCGTTCGCGCCCAGCCCCGCCTGTTCATAGGCCAGCCGCGCTGCGCGGCCCGTGATCTCGGCCTCGGTCATGTCGACCTGATGGATCTCGAACAGGCCCGACTGGACCACCGAGGCCAGGACGCGCACCGGCTTGGCGACACCGCGCGTCGGGCGCGTCGTGAGCACCAGCGCCGCGGCACCGTCCACCACGCCGGGGCAGCATTGCAGCAGGGTCAGCGGGTCGGCCACCATGCGCGAGGCCAGCACCTCCTCGCGCGTCACCTCGCGGCAGAACTTCGCGATCGGATTGAGCATGCCGTGGCGCCGGTTCTTCACCGACACGTCGGCCAGTACTTCGGCAGCGATCCCGTGCTCGTGCATGTAGCGCTTGGCACGCATCGCATACAGCGCCGGCATGATCATCCCGCGGCGGTTGTTCCAGTCCTTCTCGTTCAGGGGCAGCGCGCCGCCACCGAGGCCGCTCAGGTGGTCCATGCCGAAGACCAGCACGGTGTCGTACTGGCCGGCGCTCAGCGCCTGCAGCGCCAGATGGAAGGCCGTGGCCCCGCTCGAGCAGGCGTTGTCGATGTTGTAGACCGCCTCGCCACCCGTTCCCAGTTCACGCAACGCGCGCTGGCCCGGCAGGTGGCCGCCCAGCGCATTGCCGCAATAGAAGGCCTGCACATCGCGCAGGGCCACGCCCGCATCCTTCAGTGCGTCGAGGATGGCCGCCTGGGCCAGCGCTTCTTCGGTGAGATCGGGAAAGCGCCCGAAGTCGGAGATGCCGACGCCTGCAATCAGTGCTTCGTTCATGCTGCAGCTCCTTTCTGGACGGGCTCGAACGCATAGTCGGCCGTGCCATCGGCGAGCGCGAAGGGCACGGTGCGCACGGTGTCGCCGATGGCGGGGGCGGCATCGCCGGACCACACCAGGCGGCCGAAGACGCGCAGGCCGTTCTCGAAATCCACCATGCCCAGCGCATAGGCCGGCGCCTTGCCGGGGTGAACCGTGGTAAAGGTGTAGAGATGGCCGTGGGCACCCATCGCGACCGGCTCCGCGGCCTGGCCCTGCTGGAGGAATTCGGGCGGAGGGAAGCGCAATTCGCCGCTGGCCGGATCGCGTGCGGCCAGCAGGGTCATGCCGCCCGCTTCGTTACGAAAGTGCTTTTCAGGGTACCTGGTGATTTCCATGGATTGCCTCGACGTTTTAGATTGACTAGAGTTCAGTTTAGGGAGCGTTGCCCTCTGTCAGCAAGGCAGTTTTTTGCCTCTTATTTTTTAGCCGATCTAAACAATGAACCGTAGTCGCCTTCCTCTGCTCGGCTTGCGCGCCTTCGAGGCCACCGCGCGCCATCTCAGCGTTTCCAACGCGGCTTCGGAGCTCTGCGTCACCCCCGGTGCGGTCAGCCAGCAGGTCAAGCTGCTCGAGGACCTGGTGGGCGTGCCGCTGCTGCGGCGAAAGGGGCGTTCGATCGAATTGACGGATGCGGGCCTTGTGTTGAGGCCTGCGCTCACGCAGGCCTTTCAGACCATCGAGCTGACGCTGAATGCCATCGCGCGCGGCCCTCGCCATGACACCCTGAAGCTGTGCCTGCTGCCCACGCTGGCCGAGAAATGGCTGGTGCCGCGGCTGTCGCGTTTTCATGGCTCGCACTCGCATCTGGACATCCAGCTCATGACCAGCTTCCGCGAGATCCGCTTCGAGGCCGAGGACGTCGACATGGCATCGTTCATGGGCCAGGAGGTGCCCGACGGCCTGGAAGGGCTGCGCCTGTTCGACGACGCCTTCCAGCCGGTGTGCAGTCCGGCCTTCCTGCGCGACACCTGCCCGCTCGACACGACGGCCGACCTGGCGAAGGCGACGCTGCTCCACTCCGTGCGCCGCATGGACGACTGGCAGCGCTGGCTCCAACTGGCCGGCGAGGCGCAACTGCGACCGCAGCGCAGCCTGTCGTTCGAGAACTCCTCGCTGGCCATTCAGGCGGCCGTCGACGGGCTGGGCGTGGCGATGGTCCAGTGCGAGTACGTCAAGGAAGCGCTGAAGGCCGGCACGCTCGTGGCGCCCTTCGACTTGGTCGCGCGCGGCGACAACGGCTACCACCTGGTCTGGTCGAACGCCCGCAGCAGGACGCCGGCCTTCCAGTCCTTCCTGCAGTGGATACGGCAGGAAGTGGCGCGCGACGCGAACTGAGCTTTACCGCGGCGCGATGGTGCGCAGGATGGCGGCGCGCATCGCGTCGCGGTGCCCATCGAGCAGGCGGTCATGGTTCGCGTTGAAGTTGCGCAGCGCAAGCTCGAGAATCTTGGGCGCATCGGTGGCGGGGATGCCGCAATCGTGCAGGTTCGGGCACCAGCCGAGCGTCTGGAAATGGCGCTCGACCCGTTGGGCCAACTGCTCGGCGTGATTGGCCTGCGCCGTCGAAGCCTCGAGGCCCAGGACCTCCCCCAGCGCTTTCGTGACATCGGGAACGACCGCGCCGAGCGCCCGGATCATCGCCGGTGCGAATGCCGCATAGCCGCGGGATTGGGTCACACCGGCGTAGTGATTGAACACCGCGACAGCGCACGCGTAGGCCGCGCGCGCTGGCAGATGGCAAGACCACGGCCGCCCACCGTCTTCCTCGTCGCGGTTCTGCAGCAGGCCGGCCGCGCACAGATCGATGAGCGCGTTCGTGTCGGTGGGGTCGCCCAGCCGAGGATAGGCTGCGCGGGCCAGTTGCCAGGCCTGGAAACGGCTGGCCTTCACCAGCGGGTTGGCGGCCTCGAGTGCGCCCATGCACATGAGCGACCACCAGTAGATCTCGAAGCTCGTCGAGCGCGCCAGCGACACGGGCGCCGTCGCGAGCGCTTCGGCATCCCAGAACACGGCACGCGGGCGCGTCTTGGGGTCGAAGAATTCCAGGTGGTGCGCGCTTCCGCTGTAGCGGACGGCCGAGCCGCCACGATTCTGGGCCGAGGTCGGCGAGGTCAGCACGTTGAAGATCGGCATCTTCGGCGCCGGCAGGCGTTGGCTCACCGGCGCGGCACCGTCCCGGTGAACGGTCGCCATGTCCGCGAGGGACCGGTTCTCGCCGAGCAGCATGGCCACCACCCGCACGCCCTTGATCACGCTGCCGGCGCCGACCGCAATCAGTGCGTCTGCCCCCGTCTCGCGTGCCACCGCTGCGGCGGCTTCGATGCATTCGGCAGGCGCGCCTTCGGAGATGCCGGCGAACACACCCACCACGCGGCCGTCGGCCAGTGACTCGATGCGCTGCGTCAGTGCGGTACGTTCCCGCACACTGCGTCCGCACAGGATCAGCGCGCGCGAAACGCCAAGGCCCCGAAGCTCCTTGGGCAACGCCGCCAGCGCATTCAAGCCCGAGTGGATCTTCAACGGATAGGTACGCGCTTGGAAGGTATGGAGGGCGGATGCTTCTGGGTACATGAGGAGCGATGGACTGTTGAGGGCTCCTGGAAGAATAGGTAGAGCGATGTCGCTCCACAACGCAGATCTCATCGTTGTTCTGTTGAGAAAATCTAAGAGAAGGTCGCGTGCCTGCGCCTCGTGCGGAAGACATTCGTGCCCTAGACTTGGTCCATCGTGGCGGGCATTCGCAACGGCGTGCCGACCGGATACGCAAGATGCACTGGCGCTGTTCTTCCTGGAAGGATCGGATGCAACAACAGGTTCTGTCGGCACATGACGTCTTTCCGCACATCCGCATCGTCATGGGCATGGTGATCGGCCTCGGGCTCACGCGGCTGCTGTCGGGCGTGGCGCGCATCGTCCAGCACCCGGCCCAATACAGGCTCTATCCCGTGCATCTGGCCTGGGTCGCTTCCGTCCTGCTGGCCCTGGTGCATTTCTGGTGGTGGGAGTTCGGCCTCTACCAGCTCGAGGCCTGGACCTTCGGGACCTATGCCTTCATCGTCAGCTACGCGATCGTGCTGTTCCTGCTGTGCGCCTTGCTCTTTCCGGGCAGCATGCAGGACTACGTGAGCTACGAAGACTATTTCTATGCGCGCCGCGCCTGGTTCTTCGGTCTGCTGGCCGCGACCTACCTGCTGGATGTCGTCGACACGCTGATCAAGGGCGATGCGCACTTCGCCCGCTTCGCGATGGAGTACCTGATCCGCACGCCGATTCTGGTCGGCCTGTGCATCGTGGCGGCCATGAGCACCCACCGGCGCTTCCATCGGTTCTTCGTGATGGCCATGCTGGCCTACCAGCTGTCGTGGATCTTCCGCCTCTTCGATACGCTGGACTGATGTCGCTACCCGGCGGGTCCGATCACAGCGACTGCAACCACGTCAGATAGGCCTGCCCGCGTCTCTCTGCGAAGAGATCCAGCAGCAGCACCAGGCCCGCCTGCACGGCCAGGCCCGCGCCTGCACCTTGCCAGGCGCCGCCCCGCGATGCCAGCAGGACCGCCAGCAGGCCCACGATCAGCAAAGCGATCTCGATCCGGCGATTCGTCGCGAAGCGCTTCATCACGGTCTGCATGCGCGGGATCTCCTCGCTCGCGATGCGTCCTCGCTCCTGAGCGACGATGTGCTGGACGCGCAGGCTGTCCTTCGCGCTTCGCAACCCAACCGAAGCGCCGACGGACAGCTGGATCAAGGCGACCGCGATCAGGGGCCAGGCTGCACCGCGCCAGAACGGGTCCTGGCGCCAGCCCCAGGCTGCAACGGCGACAGCCGCGACGCCGATGAGGACAAACAGCAGACCTTCGATCCGCTCAGCGTTGAAGTAGGTTTCGATCATTCCCATGCACGCGGGCCTGCCGTGCTTCCTGTCGCAGGGAGATTTCAATCTGAGTGGCGCCGGTCACCGCCGGCCCCTCAACGGCCGACCCGTGGTCGCACGCTGTCATCGGTGAAACAGCTCCCGGTCGGCGCATAGCGGATGACCTTGCCAGCCTGGACATAGAAAAGGTTGTTGCAGACGATGCGGTTCTCGGAACAGGTGGTGAATGCCGTGTGGTCGAGGTAGCGGCGGTCGCCGTGGTGGGCATCGACGCGCGTGAAGCACTGCTGTGCTTCCTGGCTGTTGACGTAGTTGCGGATCTCGACACCGCTGTCGGTCAGCGTGCGGTACATCGGGATCGTGAGGAAGAGCGGATGGGTGTCCAAGGCTTCCACGGGTGCGCCGACCCAGGCATCCAGGTCGGGCTGCCGCACGGTGGCGCAGCCGGCGAGGGCGGCGACGAGCGCCGCGGCGCAGAGCAGGGAGGGAGGCGTCGACATCTCAGGCCGTGGCCGCGCGTGCGAGCGCGGCGTCCTGTTCGGGCGTCCCGCCGGAGACGCCGAGCGCGCCGATCAGCACGCCGTCGTCGCCGAACAGCGGCAGGCCGCCGCCCATGAGCAGCAGCCCGCCCGCGTGGACGTGGTCGAAATGCGCAAGGGGCTGCCCCACCTGCAGCGGGGCGTTCAACGCCTCGCTCGGCATCTGGAACATCACGGAGGTGCGGGCCTTGGCGATGGCCAGTTCGTTCGACGCCAGCCATGCGCCGTCCATGCGCGAGAACGTGACCAGGTGCGCGCCGGCATCGAGGAGCGCGAAGACCGCGTTCAGGCCGGCGTCCTGCGCGGCGGCGCGTCCCTGCGCCACGATCCGGTGCGCGTGTTCGAGTGTCAGGTCAGGCATTCTGGGTCCATTCGGTCTGCTGCCATTGCTTTGCGGCATCGATGGTGGCGAGCGGGCGCATGGTGCGGTAGAGGTGCTCGTCGGCGGGGATGATGTCCACCATCGCGTCGACCATCTCCTGCGGATCGGCCTGGCCGACCAGGCTGCCGCTGAAGTCGGGCATCGGCACCACGGCGGTGTCGGCGTCGTACCACTGGACGTAGCTCTCGGCGCCGGTGTCGTTGAAGCCCGTGCCGAAGACGCCGGGATTGACGGTCGCGACCTTGACGCCATAGGGCGCGAGTTCGGCCTTCATCGATCCGGCGATGGCCTCGATCGCATGCTTGGTCGCGCAGTAGGCGCCGAGGAAGGGGACCACCAGGATGCCGCCCATCGACGAAGTCCACACGATCTTCCCGGCCTTGCGGGCGACCATCTTCGGCACGATCGCCTGGACCAGTTCCAGGTGCCCGAACACATTGATGTCGAAGGATTCGCGCACCCGCTGCATGGGGATGTCGACCACGGAGCCGCCTTCCATCACGCCGGCATTGAGCACCAGCACGTCGGGGTCGAACGATCCGGCGCGCGCAAGGTCGATCTTGTCGAGCAGGTTGAGCTTGATCACCTCGAGGGTGACGCCCGCTTCGGCGGCATCGGCGCGCAGGCTGCGAACCTGCGGCCAGGTTTCGGCGGTCGCCACGACCTGGTGGCCCAGGCGCGCAAGTTGCAATGCGGCACCACGGCCGAAACCGGAGCTGGCGCCGGTGATCAGGATCTTCTGTGACATGGGTACTCCTCGGGGTTGTTGCTCAAGCCAGTCTATGAAGCGCCTACCATCAGGACAATCCAGTCAATGCTTCATGCCCAGATGAAAGATGCTCACCAATTGAAAAGCGGCGATCTGTTCGCGCTGGGCGTGTTCCTCTCGGTCGCTGCGCATCGCAGCTTTCGTGCGGCAGCCACCGAGCTCGACGTGACCCCGTCGGCGGTCAGCCATTCGATCAAGATGCTGGAGCAGCGGCTGGCGGTGCGCCTGCTCCATCGCACGACGCGCAGCGTGTCGTTGACCGATGCCGGCGAGCGGTTGGCGCTCAAGCTGCGCCCCGCCATGTCCTCCATCTCCGAGGCGATGCGCGAGGTCGACGAATTTCGCGAGACGCCGAGCGGCACCGTGCGCATCAACGCCAGCGAGGGGGCGATCCGCTGGGTCCTGCGGCCGGTGCTGACGCGCTTCCTGCGCGACCATCCGCTGGTGCATCTGGACATCGTCAGCGACGGCAAGCTCAGCGACATCGTGGCCGACGGATTCGATGCCGGCATTCGGCTCGAAGAGGCCGTGCCGCAGGACATGGTCGCGATCCGCGTGACCGGCCCGGTGCGCTTCGCCGCGGTCGCGTCACCGGCGTACTTCGAGGCACGCGGCCGGCCTGCCGTGCCGCAGGATCTGCTGGGCCACGACTGCATCCGATTCCGCTTCGACAGCGGCGCGATCTACCGTTGGGAGTTCGAGCGCCATGGCGCGGTCGAATCGATCAACGTCGCGGGCCGGATCACGCTCAGCGATCAGCCGCTCATGGTCGATGCGGCGATCGACGGCCTGGGCATTGCCTTCGTGCCGGAGCACCTGGCCCACGCCGCACTGCAGGAAGGTCGACTCGAGCGTGTGCTGCTGGAATGGTGCCCCTCGTACGGCGGGTTGCGTCTTTACTACCCCGGACACCGCCATGTCTCCAGCGGACTGCGCGCGCTCATCGCGGCGATTCGCGTCGCGGAAGAGAGTTGAGTGGCGAGGCGTCGAGCCCGTTCGGTGATCCGGGCAGGCGGTAGCGTCCCCGCATGGCCAGCCCCGTCTGGCACTCGAAGGGCTGTAGCTGGCTCAAGCTATCGATGATCGTGCATTCGCCAAGCACGTCGGCGCTCACGCGCGTTCCCGGATTCTTCGATATCCGTTGCAAAGTCGCGAGCGACGACTTGCCAGCGCGCTCAGTCGATCTTGATGCCCAGCCGCTTCACCGTGGCGCCCCATTGCGCGGTGTCGGTGCGGATCAGCTCGGCGTACTCCGCTGGCATGGTGGTTTTGGGCTCGAAGTTCTGCGTCACGATCCACTGGTTGAAGGCCGGGCTCGCCACCGCATTGCGGATCGCCGTGTTGAGGATGCCCACCACCTGCGCCGGCGTGTTCTTCGGCGCCGAGATGCCGTACCAGCCGGCCAGCTGGAAGCCCGGGTAGCCCGACTCCGCCAGGGTCGGCACCTCGGGCAGGGCGGGCACGCGTTGCGCGTTGGTGATGACCAGTGCGCGCACCTTGCCCGACTGGATGAAGGGGAAGCCGCTCGCGAGGTCGGTGAACATGGCGTCGATCTGGCCGGCCATCAGGTCGCTCACCGCGGGCGCCGCGCCCTTGTAGGGCACGTGCGTGAGGTCGACCTTGGCCAGGTCCTTGAAGATCTCGGTCGCCAGCTGCACCGGGGTGCCGGTGCCGGCCGAGCCGTAGTTCATCTTGCCCGGGTTGGCGCGCGCGGCCGCCACGAAATCCTTGACGTTGCGGATCGGCGATGCCGCGTTGACCAGCAGCACGAAGGAGTAACGCGCGACCAGGCTCACCGGCAGGAAGTCCTTCACCGGGTCGTAGGGCAGCTTGTGGAACAGGCTGGGGTTGATGGCCAGCGCGGTCGGGTCGCTGATGAGCAGCGTGTAGCCGTCGCCGGGTGCGCTCGACACGGTCTGCGCCGCGATCACGCTGTTGCCGCCCGGCTTGTTGTCGACCACCACTTGCTGCTTGAGCGATTGCGTGAGGTGCACGCCGAGCTGGCGCGCGATGGCATCGGCCGAGCCGCCGGGCGGGTAGGGCACGACGATGCGGATCGGCTTGTCGGGATAGCCCTGGGCGCCGGCGGACAGGGCCGTGGACAGCGCGGCGAGCGACAGCAGCGCGAGGCGCGCGAGTTGGGGGAAGTTCATGGCATGTCTCCTGTGAATCGGAAAAAAGAAGAAGGCCGCGCCCGCGGCGGCGCTGCGCGCCGTCGTCGCGGGAAGGCTTCAGGGGGAACGAAACAAAACGCGCGTCAGTCGACCGGCGCGAGATGCAGGCACACGGTGTCGGTATCGCCGTCCAGCGGTGGATAACGCCGCAGCACCTCGGGGTCGTGGCCGGGCACCACATGGCGCGGCGAGTCGGCCGCGGCCAGCAAGCGGCGCTGGCCCTCGAGCATCTGCTGCATGTCCTGCACGATCGGGAACGGCCGGCCTTCTTCGTGGTTCTGGTAGTAGTGGCTGGCGTCCGAGGCCAGCACCACCCAGCCGCGCGCGGTGCGCACGCGCACCGACTGCAGGCCCCGCGTGTGGCCGCCGATCAGCATCAGCTCGACCCCCGGCGCCAGCGTGTCGTCGCCGTCGTGGAACACCACGCGCTCGGCGTACACCTTGCGCAGCAGCTCGGCCACGTCTTCCACCGAATACGCATGCCGCATCGGCGCGAAGCACATGCAGCGGCCGGTGGCGTAGTGCATCTCCGCGTCCTGCAGGTGGAAGCGCGCCGCCGGCAGCTTGGCCAGGTTGCCCGCGTGGTCGAAGTGCAGGTGCGTGAGCACCACGTCGGTGACCGTGGTGGGGTCGACGCCCAGCGTGGCCAGCGTGTCGATCGGGCAGCGGTAGCGGTCGAGCACGCGTCGGCGGGCCTGCGCGGTGGCGGCGGTGAAGCCGGTGTCGACGAGGATCGTGCGCCGCGGCGAGCGCAGCAGCCAGACGTAGAAGTCCATCGCCATCGGGCCGTCGTGCACGTCCATGCCGATGAAGTTGTCGATGCGCCGGCGCTGCACGCCGGCATAGCGGATGGCGAAGACCTCGTAGATCTCGGCGGTGTCTGCAACGAAGGTCATGGCCGGCCTCAGAAATTCAGCGCCAGGCCCGGTGCGGGCCAGCGCATCGCCAGCAGCGTGCCGCTGAAGGACTGGGTGATCCAGGCGGTCGACAGGTCTTCGCCGCCGAAGCAGAGGTTGGTGGTCTGCGGGTCGGGCATCGCGACCTGCCGCAGCAGCGCGCCCTGCGGCGAGATCACCGTGACCTGGCCGGTCACCAGCGTGGCCACGCAGACGTTGCCCGAGGCCTCCACCGCCAGGCTGTCGAAGCGCTGGTAGCCGCCCAGCCCGCAGACCAGCTGGCCGCCGTGCGGGGCCGGCGAGGCGCGGCGCGCCAGCACGCCCGGCGCCTCGATGCCGAAGGACCAGAGCCGCGCGGTCTCGGTCTCGGCCACGTAGAGCGTCTGCTGGTCGGGCGAGAGGCCGATGCCGTTCGGGTTGAGGATGCGCTCGACCACCTCCGTGATGCGCGATCCGTCGGGCTGCGCGTAGTAGACGCAGCCGATGTCGCGGTCGCGCTCGCGCGACTTGCCGAAGTCGGTGAAATAGAAGCCGCCGCTGCGGTCGAACACCAGGTCGTTCGGGCCGCACAGGCGCACGTCGCCGCAGTGGGTGTAGAGCGTGCGCACCGCGCCGGTTTGCGGGTCGACGCGCTGGATGCTGCCGCCCTTGTAGTCCGCGGGCGTGCCGTGCAGCGGCCGCAACCAGCTGCCGGGCTGCACCGGCGGCCAGCGCATGCCGCCGTTGTTGCAGACGTAGAGCGCGCCGTCGGGGCCCAGGGCCATGCCGTTGGGCCCACCGCCGGTCTCGGCGATCACCGTGACGCGGCCATCGGGCGCCACGCGCGACACGGTGCCGCGCGCGATTTCGCAGAGGGCGATGTCGCCGTCGGGCAGGGCCACCGGGCCCTCGGGAAAGAGCAGGCCGCTGGCGGCGATGCGGGGCGTGTTCATCGTGGCACCGGCGAACTCAGTACGACAGCTTGGCCGCCGCAGCCAGGCGCCCGCCGGCCGCCGAGGCTTGCTGCAGCGCGCGCGTGATGAGGCCGGTGGTCACGCCCGCGAAATAGCGCGCGCCCCACTGGCCGTACTTGGCCTCGTCTTCCGGCGTGAGCGCGATTACGCCGGCGCAGTTGCCCGCACCGCTGATGGCGCGCAGCGCGCGTTCGATCTCGGCCTCGACCTGCGGGCATTGCCAGTCGTTGTCGAAGCCCATCGCATGCGACAGGTCGTTGGGCCCGACGAACACCGCGTCGACGCCTTCCACGGCCGCGATCTCGGCCGCCTGCGCCACCGCCTCGGGCGTCTCGATCATCACGATCAGCGCGATGCCCGCGTTGCTGCGTTCGGTATGCGCCACGCCGGGGAAGGCACCGTAGCCCGCGGCGCGCGGGCTGAAGGCGCTGCCGCGGCGGCCGGCGCGCGGATAGCGCACCTGCTGCACCAGGTCGCGCGCCTCGGCCGCGCTGGCCACCATCGGGATCTGCACCGCGCTGGCGCCCATGTCGAGCACGCGCGAGATGTCGTGGCGCAGGCAGCGCACCACCGGCACGATGCCGCTGGCGCGGGCTGCGCGCAGCATGTTCTCGGTGGTCTCGAAGCCGGCGCTGCCGTGCTCGTTGTCGATGATGATGAAGTCGAAGCCGGCATAGCCGCACATCTCGACGATGGCCGGGCTGGGCAGCGAGTTGAAGACGCCGCGCAGGGGCTGGCCGCTGCGCAGCATGCCGGGCAGGCGGTTGTCGAGGGGATGGCGGGTGTCCATGGGATGTCTCTTTCGTGGGCGCGGGTCGCGCGATGGTTCGGTGTCAGTGGATGTCGTCGGCGCTGCGCATCGCCTGCGCGAGTGCGTCCAGCGTGAAGTTGCCGCTGCGCGCCGCGGCCAGCAGCGGCGCCTCCTTGCGCCGCGTCAGTTCGATGCAGCGCGGCAGGTCGTGCAGGTACTGCGGCGCGATCCGCACCGCGCCGTGGTGGTCGGCATGCAGCAGGTCGTCGTGCGCCACGCGCAGCCCGAACACCTCGACCGGCGTGCCGATGTCGACCAGGTGGACGAAGGCATGCGACGGGCCGATGCTGCCGGCCAGGATCGGGAAGCTCGGCGACAGGTCGCCGAGGTCGCGTACCGAGCCGTTGGTGAGCACGCCCGCCACCCCCAGCCCCTGGTGCACGGCCGAGTTCACCTCGCCCCAGAAGGAGCCGGTGCCGGGGCGTTCGTCCAGGTCCTGCATGACCACGATGGTCGGCAGCGCGGCGCTGCCCGCGGCGTGGCGGTAGTAGTCGAGCCGCAGCTGGCGCGCCTCGGCGACCGACAGCGACGACGGCGCCATGGCCCGGATGCGCGCGGTGCGCGCATAGCCCAGCATCGGCGGCAGCGGTGCGGGTGCGGCCACCAGCGTGCCGTAGGTGAAGCCCTGGGCGCTGCGCCCGCCCATGGCGAGCTCGAGCGCGTTGCAGACCGTCGGCGTGTCGACGGCGCGCAGCGTGCGGATCAGTTCGGGCGTCAGCATGGCGGCGCTCTCAATCGATGGAGACGTGGTTGGTCTTGATGAGCTCCGCGAACTTGAGCGTCTCGTCCTGGATGAACTTGCGGAAGGCCTCCGGCGCCATGGGCTTGGGCGTGAAGCCCTGCGCGGCCAGCCGTGTCGTCACCGCGGGCGAGGCCAGCACCGTGACCACTTCCTTGTTGAGCCAGGCCACCACCGGCGCGGGCGTGGCCGCGGGCGCCAGCAGGCCGAGCCAGGTCACGGCCTCGAAGCCGGGCACACCGGATTCGGCCAGCGTCGGCAGGTCGGGCTGCAGCGGCGAGCGCGCCGCGCTGGTCACGGCCAGCGCCTTGGCCTGGCCGTTCTTGGCGAAAGCCAGCGCGGTCGTCATGTTGTCGAACTGCATGTCGATCTGGTTGCCCGCGAGGTCGACCAGCGACTGGCTGCTGCCCTTGTAGGGCACGTGCACCGCCTTGCCGCCCACGCGGTTGAGCAGCATCAGCGTCGTGAGGTGCTGCGAGGTGCCGTTGCCGCTGCTGCCGTAGGAGATCGCGTCGGGCTTGGCCTTGATCGCGGCCACCAGCTCCGGCACGTTGCGCGCGCCGGACTTGTTGCTCGCCAGCAGCACCAGCGGCGTGCTGGCGAGCTGCGTGACCGGCGCGAAGTCCTTGTCCACGTCGTAGCTGATCTTCTTGAGCAGCGTGGGGTTGACCGACAGCGCGGTCTGCGTGCCCAGCAGCAGCGTGTAGCCGTCGGGCTTGGCGCGCGCCACGTACTCGGTGCCGATGCCGCCACCGGCGCCGGCCTTGTTGTCGACCACCACGGCGGTGCTCCAGCGTTTGCCGAGTTCGTCGGCCACCAGCCGCGCCACGATGTCGGTGGCGCCGCCCGGTGCGAAAGGCACCACGATCACCACGCGGCCGGTGTGCGGGTAGCCGCCCGGGCCGGCCGGTGCCGGGGCCTGCGCGGCGGCGAGGCCGGCCAGTGACAGCGCGGCGAGCGCGGCCGCCGCGCGGCCGAAGCGGCGGCGGGCGAAGGAGGGAGAGGTGTGCGATGGCTTCGTCATGGGATGTCTCTTTGCGTTGTGTTCGTCATGCGGCTGTTCATTCGGCCTGGATGCCCGCGTCATGGATGACCTTGCCCCACTTCAGGATCTCGGCCTGCTGGAAGCTGGCGAATGCCGCGGCCGTGCGACCGTCGGGTTCGACGCCGAGGTTGCGCAGCTTCTGCTGCACCTCGGGCTGCGCCACGATGGCGGCGATCTCGCGGCTCAGGCGGTCGACGATGGGTTTGGGCGTGCCCGCGGGCGCGAACACGCCCTGCCACGATTGCATCTCGAAGTTCGGCGCCCCGGCCTCGGCCAGCGTCGGTGCGCCCGGCACGTCGGGCAGGCGGCGGGCGGCGGTCACGCCCAGCACCTTCACGCGCTTGCCGTCGATCATCGGCCGCGCCGCGGCCACGGTCTCGAACACCATGTCGATCTGGCCGCCGACCAGGTCGACCATGGCCTGCGAGCCGCCCTTGTAGATGATCTGGCGCATGCGCGTCTGCGTGATGTTCTGGAACAGCTGGCCCGACAGGTGCTGCGAGGTGCCGGCGCCGGCCGTGCCGTAGGTGAGGCTGTCGGGCTTGGCCTTGAGCTCGGCGATGACCTGCGCCACCGAGTTGAAGCGGCTTTCCGCGGGCACCACCAGCACGTTGCTCACCATGCCCACCAGGTTCACCGGCGCGAAGTCCTTGACCGGGTCGTAGCCTAGCTGCCTGGTGAAGAAGGGATTGACCGCATGCGTGGTGATGGTGCCGCCCATCAGCGTGTAGCCGTCGGCCGGCGAGCGCGCCACGGCCTGCGTGCCCAGGATGCCCGAGACGCCCGGCTTGTTGTCCACGATGACCGGCTGGCCCAGCCGCTCGCCGAGATGCTGCGCGACCAGCCGGGCCACGCCGTCGGACACGCCGCCGGGCGAGAAGGGCACCACGTACTTGATCGGCTTGGTGGGCCAGGCCGGCGCCTGCTGTGCCTGTGCGCTGCGGTTCAGTGCGGGGCCGGCCAGGGCCAGCAGGGCGAGGGCTGCGGGCAGCAGCGCGCGGGTTCGGATTCGCATGGAAGTCTCCTGAAGGGGGAAGCGGGCGCGCTCAGGCGCCCGGTCGGGAAGCAGCGCCGCGCCGTGCGGCACGTGGCTTGGGCGTTGGCTTGGGTGCAGGCGCGGGCGCACCCGCCGCGCGCACCGAATCGCGCTCGACCACGCGGCAGGGAATCACCACGTTGCGCGGACGCGCGTCCTCGCGCATCTGTTCGTGCAGCAGCTCGACGGTGGCCTCGACCATCGCCTCGACGCTCTGCACCACCGTCGTGAGGCGGTAGGCGCCCCAGGCCGCCTGCGGCACATCGTCGAAGCCGACCACGCTCACGTCCTGCGGCACGCGCAGGCCCAGTTCCTGGCGCAGCACGTCCATCACGGCGATGGCCATGTGGTCGTTGGCGACGAACACCGCATCGGGCCGTTCGCCCGGGGCCGCGAAGAGCGTGCGCGCCGCCTCCTGCGCACGCTCGAAGCTGTAGTGGCCGACCGCGCGCCGGTACACCGCCGCGCCGGCCTGGGCGAGCGCATCGTTGAAGCCGCGCTCGCGCTCGAGGTTGGTCGACGACTTCTCTAGCCCGGCCAGGAAAGCGATGCGCCGGTGGCCGCGCTCGAGCAGCAGCTCGGCCACCATCTCGCCGCCCCGGTGGTTGTTGCAGGTGACCGAGCTCGTGCTGTGGCGCGCGAAGGCGCTGATGTCGGGCACGCGGTTGAACAGCACCACCGGCGCGCCGACGTCGGCGCACTGGCGGGCGAGGTGCGGCGAGAGCATGGCCGAGGCCATCACCACGCCGTCGATCTGGTACTGCAGGATCTCGTCGAGCACGCCGTCGGTCTCGTCGCCGTCGCTGATGAACATCAGCACGTGGTAACCCTGCTTCTGCAGCTTCTGCGAGAGCTTCTCGATCACCAGCGGATAGAACTGGTTCTCGAGGTAGCTCATCACCAGCGCGACGATCCGGCTGCGCCCGGTGATCAGGCTGCGGGCCATCGCATTGGGCCGGTAGCCCAGCGTCTTGGCGGCGATCATCACCCGGTTGCGCGTGTCCTCCGACACGCTCGCGCCCGGCGTGAAGGTGCGGCTCACGGCCGACTGCGAGACCTTGGCGAGGCGCGCGACCTCCTGTGCGGTGGGGCCCGGCTTCATGCCGCGCTCCATCCGCCGTCGAGCATCAGCGCGCTGCCGGTCATGAGGCTGGACGCGTCCGACGCGAGGAACACGATGGCGCCCATGATCTCCTCGACCCGGCCGAGCCGGCCCAGCGCGATGCGCTCGACCACCCAACTGCGGAAGGCCGGGTCGGCGAACATGCCGGCCGTCATCGCGGTCTCGATGAAGGTGGGGCAGACGGTGTTGACGCGGATGTTCGCGTGGCCCAGCTCCCAGGCCAGCGCCTTGGTCATGCCTTCCATCGCGTGCTTGCTCGCGCAGTAGAGCGAGCGGCGCGGGCTGCCGACCACGCCCATCTGCGAGGAGACGTTGACGATCGAGCCCGGCAGGCCCGCGGCCAGCAGGCCGCGCGCGACGCTGCGCGTCACGTAGAACGCGGCCTTCACGTTGAGGTCGAACACCGCGTCGATGTCGGCGTCCTCCACGTCGACCAGCAGCTTGGGCCGGTTCAGGCCCGCGTTGTTGACCAGGACCTGGAACGGGCCCGCGGCCGACAGTGCGGCTTCCACCGCCTTCGCATCGGTCACGTCGAGCACCAGGTGGCTGCAGCGGCCGCCCTCGGCGCGGATCTGCGCACAGGCCTCGCGCAGCTCGGGCTCGGAGCGTGCCGCCAGCGTGACCTCGGCGCCGGCCTGCGCCAGCGCCGCGGCCGCCGCCAGGCCGATGCCGCGGCCCGCGCCCGTCACCAGGGCGCGGCGACCGTCGATGCGGAAGTCGGGAGCGCGCGGCAACATGGTCACTTCTCCAGCGCCGGCACCGGCTGGTACCAGGGCACCTCGGCCCGCGTGCCGTAGCGGCGTACGCGCAGGTTGGCCTGCTCGCCGTGGCCGGCGAAGTTCTCCATGTGGCACAGGCGCGAGCAGTACTCGCCCATCAGCGCGCTGGCTTCGTCGGTCAGCACCTTCTGGTAGGTGCAGGTCTTGAGGAACTTGCCGACCCACAGGCCGCCGGTGTAGCGCGCGGCGCGGTTGGTGGGCAGCGTGTGGTTGGTGCCGATCACCTTGTCGCCGAAGCTCACGTTGGTGCGCGGGCCGAGGAACAGGCCGCCGTAGTTGCTCATGTGCTGCAGGAAGTAGTCGGGGTCGCGCGTCATCACCTGCACATGCTCGAAGGCCAGCTCGTCGGCCTTCTGCAGCATCTCTTCCTGCGTGTCGCAGACGATCACCTCGCCGTACTCGGCCCAGCTCACGGCCGCGATGGCCGCGGTCGGCAGGATTTGGAGCTGGCGCTCGATCTCGGCCAGCGTGTCGCGCGCCAGCTGCTCGCTGGTGGTGAGCAGGATGGCCGGCGAGGTCGGCCCGTGCTCGGCCTGGCCCAGCAGGTCGACCGCGCACATCTCGCCGTCGGCCGTTTCATCGGCGATCACCAGCGTCTCGGTCGGGCCCGCGAACAGGTCGATGCCGACGCGGCCGTAGAGCTGGCGCTTGGCTTCGGCCACGTACATGTTGCCCGGGCCGACCAGCATGTCGACCGGCGCGATCGACTCGGTGCCGACCGCCATCGCCACCACCGCCTGGACGCCGCCCAGCACCAGGATCTCGTCGGCGCCGGCCATCGACATCGCGGTCACGATGGCCGGGTGCGGCGCGCCCTGGTAGGGCGGCGCGGTCGCGACCACGCGCTTCACGCCGGCCACCTTGGCCGTCAGCACGCTCATGTGGGCCGAGGCCAGCAGCGGGTACTTGCCGCCGGGGATGTAGCAGCCCACCGCGTTCATCGGGATGTTCTTGTGCCCGAGGATCACGCCGGGGAAGGTCTCGACCTCGACGTCCTTCATCGAATCGCGCTGGATCTGCGCGAAGTTGCGCACTTGCGTCTGCGCGAAGGTGATGTCCTCGATCTCGCGCGCCGACAGGCTCTTGCGGGCCTTCTCGATGTCCGCGGCCGAGAGCCGGAAGTCGGCCGGGTCCCAGCGGTCGAACTGCTTGCTGTAGTCGCGCACCGCGAGGTCGCCGCGGGCCTCCACGTCCTTGATGATGCCTTCGACCGTGGCACGCACCTTGGCGTCGTCGTCGGCGCGGACCTGCACGTCCTTGCCGCGCTTGAGATATCGGATCATTTGTTTTTCCTGATGAGAAGAGAAGAGGGGAGAGATGGCAGCTGCATACGTATGCAATGTGGAAAGCTTGCATACGTATGCAAACAGGGAAAACCCTAGGAAAGCGCGCGCCACGCGGCGCGCGGGCCCTACTCGATGGGAATGTTGTTGGTCTTGACCAGCAGCCGCGCCTTCGTCAGCTCGCTCGCGATGAAGGCCTGCATGGACGCCGGCGACGTCGGCCGGGTGCTGAAGCCCATGGCTTCGAAACGGGATGCGGTATCGGCGTCCTGCAGCACAGCCTGGACTTCCGCATTCAGCCAGTCGACAAGCGGCTTGGGCGTTCCGGCGGGCGCCAGCATGCCGATCCAGGTCAGCGACTCGAATTGCGCGAAGCCCGCCTCGGACAGGGTCGGCAGCGGGGATTTCAGCTTGCCGCGGTCCAGTCCCGTCAGCGCCAGCCCCGTGACCTGGCCGCTGGTGACGAAGGGCAGGGCGGTCGCGTAGTTGTCGAACAGCAGGTCGATCTCGCCGGACGCCAGGGCGCTCAGGGCCGGGCCGCTGCCCTTGTAGGCCACATGGACCGCCTTGGCATCCATCCGATTGAGGAACATCAGCGTGGACAGGTGGATGGAGGTGCCGATGCCGCTGCTGCCGTAGTTCAACCCGTCGGGCTTCTTCTTCAGGGCGGCCACCAGCTCGGGCAGGGTCCTGATGCCGGATTGCCTGCTGACCATCAGCACCAGGGGTGTCGTCGCGATCATGGAAACGGGCGCGAAGTCCTTGGCGATGTCGTACTTCAGCTGCCGGGTGAGGGCGGGTGCGTTGGCGAAGGAGGTCGCACCGATGAGCAGGGTGAGGCCGTCGGGTCGGGCCCGCGAAACATACTCGGCCGCGATGTTGCCGCCCGCGCCGGCCTTGTTCTCGACGATGACCGCGGTGTGCCACCGCGCGCTCAGCGACTGCGCGACGATGCGCGCGACCAGGTCGGTGGTGCCGCCCGGGGCGAAGGGAACGATCAGCGACACCCGGTTCGCACCGGGATAGCCCGCGGGTTGCACGACAGGCTCGGCCGCACCCGCGAGCGCGCTTCCGGCTGCGATGCACAGGGCCGCCGTCCAGCGGGCCAGCGTGCTGATGCGGCGGTCCTTCATGTGCCCTCCTGGATGTTCAGTTCTCGAATCAATTGGCCCCACTTGGCTTCGTCACGGTCCATGCGCCGCTGCACGTCGCGCGGCGTGGAGGTGACCAGTTCCACGCCGAGCCTGGCCAGGCGTTCGCGCAGTTCGGGGTCGGCGCCGATCTTCTGCATGGCCTCGCGCAGGCGTGCGAGCACCGGCGCGGGCGTCCTGGCGGGCGCCACCAGGGCCATCCAGAACACCGCCTCGAAGTCGCGCAGGCCCGAAGCCTCTTCCATGGTCGGCAGGTCCGGCAGCAGCGCCAGGCGCTGGGTGGTGGTGACCGCGATGCCGACGGTGCGGCCGCTGCGCATCAGGGGCGCGGCTTCGTTGGCGGCGGAGAACATCATCTGGATCGTGCCGCCCATCAGGTCCTGGGCGGCGGGTGCGCCGCCGCGGTAGTGCACGACCGCGACCTTGAGGTGGAAGGCGCGCAGGAAGTACTCGGCCGCCAGATGGTTGACGGAGCCGGCGCCCGAGGTGCCGATGGCGTACCTGTCGGGGTGTTCGCGCACCCGTGCCAGCAGCTCCTTCATGCTCCGGACGCCCAGCCCCGGATGCACCTGCAGGACGAAGGGCGAATCGATCATCAGGGAGATCGGCTCGAAGTCCTTGCGGGCGTCGTATTGCACCGTGCCCTGCAGGATCGGATTGATGACCAGCGACACCGGCGCGGCATAGAGCGTGTAGCCGTCCGCCGGCTGCGTCACCATCCAGTTGCTGGCCAGGGTCGAGGCGGCGCCGGCCTTGTTTTCGATCACCACGGCCTGGCCTAGTTCCTTGCCCAGGCGCTCCATGACCGCTCGGCTCGACACGTCGGTCATTCCGCCGGGCGCATAGGGCACGACGACCTTGATGGGGCGGGCCGGATAGGCCGTGGCGGGCTGTGCGGCCGCAAGGCTGGCGCCCAGCATCAGCCAGGCGGCCAGCGCGGTGTGAAAGGTTCTGGAAAATCTCATCGTTGTCTCCTGTCGTTGTTCTGTCGCGGGGCATGCCGGGCCTGCAATGGGCGCCTCAGCCCTCCGGCAGGACCTTGCCCGGGTTCATGATCGCCAGGGGATCGAGCGCGTGCTTGATGGACCGCATGAGGGCGAGCGCCAACGGTTGCTTGTAGCGACGCAGGTCCCCGGTCTTGGCCGAGCCGATGCCGTGCTCCGCCGACATCGAGCCGGCCATGGCCTCGACCACGTCGAACACCGACCGGTGCACCCGTTGCTCGAGGGCCTCGAAATCCGCCTGGGCCAGTGGCTGGGCCGGTTCCACGTTGTAGTGCAGGTTGCCGTCGCCCATGTGCCCGAGCGCGACGATGCGGATGCCCGGGTAGGCCTGCACCAGCACCGCCTCCATGGTGCCGAGGAACTCGGCGATGCGCGAGATGGGCAAGGAGATGTCGTGCTTGATGTTGCGCGGCTGCGCATGCGCGATGCGCTCGCGCAGCTGCCAGAACTGCAGCGACTGGGCCTGCGACTGCGCGATGGCCGCGTCGACGATCACGCCCTGTTCGAAGGCCGTCGTCATCAGCGCCTCGAAGCGTTCGACGGCGTGGGCTTCGCTTTGAAGGTCGGACGATTCCAGCAGCACGTACCAGGGGTGGGTCTCGGCGAAGATCCGGGGGGTGTCCGGAAAGCGCTGGCCGACCAGCTCGACGCAGTAGGCCGACATCAGTTCGAAGGCCGTGAGTTCGGCACCCAGCAGCTGCTGGCCGAGGGACAGCAGGTGGATGGCCTGCGCCGCGGACGACACCGCGGCCATCGCGGTCACCCGTGCCGCCGGCTCGGGAAAGAGCTTCAGCGTCGCGCCGGTGATCACGCCCAGCGTGCCTTCGGCCCCGATGTAGAGGTTGCGCAGGTCGTAGCCGGTGTTGTCCTTTCGCAGGCCGCGCAGGCCATGCAGCACCTCGCCCGCGGGCGTGACCACCTCCAGCCCCAGGCAGAGTTCGCGCGCATTGCCATAGCGCAGCACGCCGGTGCCGCCGGCATTGGTCGAGAGGTTGCCGCCGATGGTGCAGCTGCCCTGGGCACCCAGGGACAAGGGGAAGAATCGACCCGCCTCCCGGGCGGCTTCCTGCACCTGCTGCAGCACCATGCCGGCATCGACCGTCATCGTGTTGTTGGCCAGGTCGACCTCGCGCAGCCGGTTCATGCGGGCCAGCGAGAGCACGATCGCATGGCCCGAGGCATCGGGCGTGGCGCCCCCGGCCAGGCCGGTGTTGCCGCCCTGCGCGACCACGGGCACGCGATGTTCGCTGCACCAGCGCAGCAGCGTGGCGACTTCGTCCGTGTGGCCGGGCTGCACGACGCAACGTGCCGCACCGACCCGGTGGCCGGACCAGTCGCGCACGAAGGGCGCCATCTGTTCGGGCGCGTCGATCACGCGGCCGATACCTGTGGGCAGGGGGGGAGCGTGCATGGGCATCGTCATTCGACCCGCACGTCGGCCTCGCGGATCACGCGGCTCCAGCGGGCGCCGTCGCGCTGGATGATCGCGTCCATCTCGGCCGGCGTGCCGCCGACCATCTCGACGCCCAGCGGCGCGAACTTCTCCAGCATGGCCGGCGAACGCGCGATGGCCGCGATGTCGCGCTGCAGCTGGGCCACGATCTCGGGCGGCGTCTTCGCCGGCGCCGAGATGGCGAACCAGATGTCGCCCGCCAGGCCCGGCAGGCCCAGTTCGGCGACCGAGGGCACTTCGGGCAGCAGCGGCAGCCGCTTGTCCGACATCGCGGCCAGCACCTTGAGCTTGCCACCCTTCACCGTGCCGTAGTTGGAACCGATGATGTCGATCATCATCTGCACGCGGCCGGTCTGCAGGTCGCCCAGTGCGAGGTTCGAGCCTTGGTAGGGCACATGGATCATCTTCGTGCCGGTCTGGCTCTGGAACAGTTCGCTGTGCAGGTGGATCACGCCGCCCACGCCGGCCGATGCGAAGGACAGCTGCGCCGGCCGCTCCTTGAGGTAGGCGACGAAGCCCGGCAGGTCTTTCACCGGCAGGTCGTTGGTCACCATCAGGATGCTGGGCGAGGTCGCGAGCATGGTCACCGACGCGAGGTCGCGCCGACTGTCGTAGCGCATGCTCTTGTAGAGGTGCGGCACCACCGACAGCGTGCTCGAGGTGGCGAGCAGCAGCGTGTAGCCGTCGGGCGCGGACTTCGCGACGTACTCGGCACCGAGCATGCTCGCGGCCCCGGGCTTGTTCTCGATCACCACCGGCTGGCCGTACTTCTTCGACAGCTCGGCCGCGACCGCGCGCGGCAGCGCGTCGGCCATGCCGCCGGCGGAGAAGGGCACGATGATGCGGATCGGCTTGGAGGGGTAGGCCTGTGCCATGGCCAGGCCGCTGCCGAGCGCCAGCCCCAGGGCCAGCAGCGTTGTCTTCAGGATCTTCATGGATGTCTCCGGTCTTCTGGTGGTTGTCGGGGGAATCTCGACCGCTCATCAGCCCAGCCACTGCGGCCGGCCCGGCGTGCGCAGGCGGATGCGGTAGAGCGAGGTGCAGGCCGTGACATAGAGCGTGCGGTGGTCCGCGTCGCCGAAGGCGAAGTTGCAGGCCTTCTCGGGGAATCGGATGCGCGCGATGCGCCGGCCGTCGGGCGTGAACACGTGGATGCCGCCGGGGCCGCAGCAGTAGATGCGGCCCTCCAGGTCGACCTTCATGCCGTCGGGCACGCCGGGCTCGTCGCCCGGCACCTCGGCGAACAGCCGACCGGCCTCGACCGTGCCGTCGGCCTTCATGCGGTGCACGTGGATGCGCTTGCGCGGACTGTCGTTGACGTAGAGCAGGCCCTCGTCGAGGCTGAAGCACAGGCCGTTGGGCTGCTCCAGGTCGACCGCGAGGCGCTGCAGCGCGCCCCGCGCGTCGATGCGGTAGACGCTGCTGTGGTCGAGCTCAGGCTCGCGCGCCGTGCCGTGCGGCAGGCGCCGGCCGAAGATCGGGTCCGAGAAGTAGATGCTGCCGTCGCGTCTCGCCACGATGTCGTTCGGGCTGTTGAGCTCGCGCCCCTCGAAATGGCTGGCCAGCACGGTCAGCGTGCCGTCGGCCTCGGTGCGCACCACGCGGCTGCTGGCATGCTCGCAGCTCAGCAGCCGGCCCTGGGCGTCCCAGGTGTTCCCGTTGGTCATGCGGCTGGGCTCGCGGAACACGCTCACGCCGGACTGCGCGTCCCAGCGGTGCATGCGGCTCTCGTCGATGTCGCTGAACAGCAGGTAGTGGTCGCGGCTGTGCCACAGCGCGCCTTCGGTGAAGACGAAGCCCCCGGCGATGCGTTCGATGGGTGCATCGGGTGCGACCACGGCGGCGGCCGCGTCGTCGAAGTATTCGATGGTCATGGGTCTCCTCGGAGCAATGAAGGAAGAAGGTGCGCCGCGCTCAGATGCCGGGGATGGCGCGCAGGCGGTCGCGTGTCAGTTCGTCGAGCCGGGCGCAGCCCAGCAGCGCGAGGTTGCGGTCGATCTCGCCCTGCAGCAGCCCGATGGCATGGCGCACGCCGGCCTGGCCGCCCACGGCCGCCGCATACATCAGCGGCCGGCCGACGAAGACCATGCGGGCACCGAAGGCCACGGCCTTGAGCACGTCGGCGCCGCGGCGGAAGCCGCCGTCCACCATCACCGGGAAACCCTCGGGCACCGCGGCCACGATCTCCGGCAGCGCCTGCAGCGTCGACAGGCTGCCGTCGAGCTGGCGGCCGCCATGGTTGGAGACGATCAGGCCGTCGAGCTGCAGCCGCACGGCCTCGGCCGCGTCGGCCGGATGCATCACGCCCTTGAGCAGCAGCCGGCCCGGCCAGCGCGCGCGCAGCCAGGCGATGTGCTCCCAGCTCAGCAGATCGCGCCCGGTGCGAAAGCCGTGCGCCGGCTCCTCGGTGATGCGGCAGCCGATTTCCTCGTAGAGGTTGCACCAGCGCGGCACGCCGCCGCGGCGCAGCGTGCGCGCGAACACGCCGAGCAGCCAACGCGGATGCAGCAGGCCGTCGAGCATCAGCGAGGGATTCAGCGCGAAGGGCACGGTGAAGCCGCGGCGCGCATTGTTCTCGCGGTTGCCCGCGACGCAGGTGTCGATGGTCACGACCAGCACCTCGGTGCGCGCGGCCTGCAGCCGCTGCAGGATGCGTTCCATGCGCGCGGTGTCGCCCGGAAAGTAGGCCTGGTACCAGGTGCCGGGCGCCAGCTGCTGGATGCGCTCCAGCGGCACGTTGGACGAGCCGCTGAGGATGAAGGGCAGCCCGGCCGCGTGCGCGGCCTGCGCCAGCGCCAGGTCGGCCTCGTGGCGGCACATGCCGGCGATGCCCATGGGCGCGATGCCGACCGGCAGCGGATGGCTGCGGCCCCACAGCGTGACGTCTGCGCTGCGCCGGCTCACGTCGCGCAGGCCGCGCGGCACGAAGCCCACGCGGGTGAAGGCGGCGCGGTTCTCGCGCAGCGAATGCTCGGCCTCGGCGCCGCCGGCGACGAAGCCGAAGACCGCGCGCGGCAAACGGCGCCGCGCCGCGGATTCGAAGTCGTCCAGAGAATGGAAGTGGGAGAAGGCCATGCGTGTCTCGTTCCGGCTTGGATGCCGCGAAGCTGCGGGCTGCCGGTGCTGGCGCCGATTCTCTGGAGTCGGCAGTTATATTGCCAATACTCAAATTGAATGTGATTGAGACAGTTTCTGTATGACACCCCACCTCGACCTCCGCGTGCTCCAGTCCTTCCTCGTGCTCGCGGAGGAGCTCAGCTTCACGCAGGCGGCGCGCCGGCTCCACATGACGCAGCCGCCGCTGAGCCTGCAGATCAAGCAGCTCGAGGCGCAACTGCAGACGCAGCTGTTCGAACGCACCAAGCGCAGCGTGCGCCTCACCGCGGCCGGGCAGGTGCTGCGCACCGAGGTCGAGAAGCTGTTCGAGTCCGAGCACCGCGCGCGGCAGATGGTCACGCGCGCCGGGCGCGGCGAGGACGTCGGCCACATCGCGATCGGCTTCACGCCCGTGGCCACGCTCGAGCTGGTGCCCGCACTGCTGCGGCGCTTCAGCGCCCAGGTGCCGGGCATCCTCTATTCGCTGAAGGAAACCAGTTCCGATGCGCAGATGGCCGCGCTGCTGCGCAACGAGATCGACATCGGCTTCCTGCGCCCGCCGGTGGTCGATTCGCGCCTCGATGCGCGCTGCCTGCTGACCGAGCCGCAGGTGCTGGCCGTGCCGGCGGCGCACCCGCTGGCGACGCGCGCCAGGGTGCACGTGAAGCACCTGCACGGCGAGATGCTCGCCACCTACGAGCGCCGCACCGGCCGCTACGCGCACGACCTCATGATGACCTGGCTGACGCAGAACGACGTGGTGCCCGCGCGGCTGCACGACGTGGTGCAGCACCACGCGATGATGGCGCTGGTGAGTGCCGGCATCGGCATCGCGCTGGTGCCCGCATCGACCGCCAGCCAGCCGGTGAACGGCGTGGTGTTCCGGCGTCTCTCGGGTCCCGCCGCGCCGCGCATCGAGATGTGGGTGGCCTGCCGCAAGGATTTTTCCAACCCGATGACGCGGCTGTTTGCCGATGCGGCGCTGGCCTACGCGCGGTCCTGGAAGGTGGCCTTGCCGCATTGAGCGCTTCCACCCCAAGGGCCATTCGACGGCGGTCGGATGGCCCTTGGGGCGCTCGACTCGAAGCGGCTTGCGCCGGCAACGAACTAGAAGGCGTGGCGGACGCCGAAGTCGTAGCCCGAAGCGCTCTTCGGCGCATAGCCGCCGCTGTTCAGGTAGGCCGGCGACCCGCCGGTCGCGACACCCATGATCACCGGGTTGTTGGCGGCGTTCTTCAGGTTGATGTGCGACAGCCCGGCGTACAGCGCCGTGCGCTTGGAGAGGTTGTGCACGTAGCTGAGCGCCCATTGATCGGCCCGGGCATCGCCGTTGTTCGCGCTGGTGGCCGGCGCCGCGCCGTTCTTGTACTTCACCGACGAATAGGAAGCGCGGATCAGCCCGACACCGATGGGCGCGGTCACGCCCAGCAGGTAGCCGTTGTACTTGTCGGTCTGCTGCGTCGTGCGGAAGGTCGGCAGGCCGGCGACCGTGGTCGTCGCGCCCAGTTCGTTCCTGTCCTGCGTCTGGCCGAATTCACCGATCAGCTTGAAGGGACCGAAGTCGTACGAGGCGCCGAGGTTGAAGATGTTGATCTTGCGGTCCTGCGTCGCGGTGACGGTACCGGTCGCCGGCGTCGCGCTGTCGGCGGCGATGCTTTGCGAATAGGCCGCGGCGATGTCCAGCGGGCCGTTGGCGTAGCCGAAGCGGGCGCCGATGTAGCGGCCCTTCTTCGACGGGCTGCCGTTCGTGTCGCTGGACTTGATGGTCTCGGGCAGCGCGTACATCGCCTGGCCGTAGAAGCCGCCCAGGTTGCGCGGCAGGAAATAGCCGATCGAGTTGCCGGCGCGAACGTAGGTGTCGGAGGCGGCGATGGCCGAACCCGGCCCGTAGGTCGACATGATTTTTGCGTTCACCCGGAACAGCAGGGTCGTGCCGACGCCGTTGTTGCCGTGCGGATCGAAGGTCCAGTCGTTCCAGTAGGTGGGCGTCAGGTCGCGGCCCAGGCGCAGTTCGCCGAAATCGCCCGACAGGCTGACCGTCGAGCGGCGGTTGAACTGCAGGTCGCCCGCCGAGCTGCTGCCGCGGCCGTCGTCGTTGTTCAGGCCCGCTTCGAGCCAGAAGCCTGCCGCCATGCCGCCACCGAGATCCTCCGTGCCACGGAAGCCCAGGCGGCTGGTGTTGTAGCCCGAGTTGGCCAGCACGGTCTGGCTCTGCTTGAGGCCCGCGGGGGGCACGAGCGGTGCCGCTTGCGAGGGGTTCGTCGGCTGGAAAACGCTCTTCGTCGCGTAGTGGCTGACCGAGGCGTCGAGGATGCCGAACAGCGTGACGGACGACTGGGCCGAGGCCACACCGGCGGCAGCCAGGGTGGCGAGCGCAACTAGGGATTTTTTCATTGCAGGTTTCTTGAAAGGTGAAACGGAGGGGCCGGTGCACAGCGTTCTCCGTGCCCGGCAGGTCTGCGCTGACCGGGGCAACGCATTCGAATGCACTGTGTTGGTCTTGCATTCGAATGCAAACGAGGAAAAACCCTCGACAAGAGCGGCGAATTCAAGGCGCGACGGAAAGTGATGCAAGCACGGGCGTGCGCGGCTGCAGTGCGCCGCCGGATAGGGTTTGTCCGGGGTTTGCATACGTATGCAAGCACCACACAGTGCATCCGAATGCACCAGACGGGTCCACTGCCGATTCCGTCGCTGCGAAACCGTTCCAGCCGCTCAACTTCACACATCCGACAAGGGGACAAACTTGAAAAGAAGGCACTTCATCGAGGCAGCAGGCGCTGCCGCCGTGGCCGGCGCATCGGCATTGCCGGCGTTCGCGCAGACCACCCTCCCATACGCGTTGAAGGCGAACAAGCCTCATGCGGGCAAGACCCTCAACGTGCTGCTGCCTCCGGCTTCGCAGTTCCGCGCACAGGAAAAGCGTCTCGCCGAGTTCGAGATGCTCAGCGGCATCAAGGTCGTCTACAGCTATGTGCCCTATGGACAGTTGCTGGACAAGATCACGACCGAGGCGGTGGCGGGCAATGGCGCCTACGACGTCATCGCCTACCAGGACAGCTGGCTGGCTGCGTTGTCCGGCTACTTCGAGCCGATCGACACCGTCGTCAAGGCCGATGCGCTGGACCTGGCGCGCTATCCGAAGGTCTTCAGCGCGGCGTCGATCTACGAAGGCAAGAACTACGGCTTGCCCGTGCGCGCGCACCCGCAGCTGTTCTTCTATCGCAAGGACCTCTATGCCCAGGCCGGTGCGACCGTGCCACGCACCTGGCAGGAAATGATCGCAAGCGCGAAGCTCGTCCAGGAAAAGACCGGGGTGCCTGGTGTCGCGATGGACTACGTCAAGGGCAGCGGATTCCAGAACCTCTGGCTCTGGTTCAACTGCCTCTGGGGCCATGGTTCGGATCTGCTGGACGCGGCCGGCAAGCCGCGGTTCAACGATGCCGCCGGCGTGCTCGCCACCCAGGCGTATGTCGACGTGCTGGTCAAGCACAAGGTCGCCAATCCGGGGTCGACCCAGTTCAACGAGTACGACATGGTCAACTCGATGGCGCAGGGTGCCTCGGCCTCGATGATGGTCTGGTGGTGGACCTATTCGGTGCTGACGGGCGCACGCTCCAAGCTGAAGGCGGAGCAGGTGGGCTTTGCACCCATGGTGCGCTTCGAGGATGGCCGGTCGCCCACGGTGGCGGTCATCATGCCCTTCGGCATCAGCAAGCAGTCGCGCCAGAAGGAGGCCGCCTGGGAGTTCATGAAATGGGTGACCAACCCGGACCTCGAAGTTGCGATCGTGACGGACAAGAGCGACCCGGCCACCGCGGACATCGTGGCGACCCACATCGCCACGCTCGCCGACGAGAAGGTGAACCAGGCCAACTTCGGCCTGCCCGCGGTCGCGTTGAAGAGCCTCGACGGCGCCCGGGGTCTGCCCAAGCTCGTGGTGTGGCCCCAGGTCGCGTCGGTGCTGGAGACGGCCATTTCCGAGATGGTCTCGAACGGCAAGCCGGTGAAGGCAACGCTGGACGATGCCGCCCGCCAGGTCGAGCGGATCACCCAGCGCGCCGGCGGCCGCCGAGGATGAGGCGCTGCCCGTGAAAGATCGTTATCTGAAATACGCGTTGCTGGCGCCGGCCCTGCTGGTGTGTGCAGCCACGCTCTTCTATCCACTGCTGCAGTCGCTGGTCTACTCGACCCAGGACTGGAACCTGGGACGCTCGCCGGCGCCTGAAGGCTTTGCCGGTCTGGCGAACTACGCGGCCTTGCTGCGCGACCCGGACTTCCTCGGCAGCGCCAAGGTGACCCTGCTGTTCACGCTGCCCTCCGTGACCCTGACGATCGTCGTCGCGATGGCGATGGCACTGCTGCTTGCCGACAACGGGCGGCTGCAGGTCAACGCGCGCACCTTGCTCGTGATTCCCTTCGCGATGTCGCCGGCCTTGATCGGCATCTCGTGGCGCTTCATGCTGAACCCGGAATTCGGCGTCGTCGATGCCGTGGTCCGACGGTTCCTGCCTGGCCTGAGCCCCGTGCCCATCCTGTCCGATCCGGTCCTGGCCATGGCGGCGCTGATTGCCGTCGATGTCTGGCACTGGGCGCCGTACTTCATGCTGACCTTCATCGGCGCGCTCGCTGCCTTGCCGCGCGATACGGTGGATGCCGCGCAGGTCGACGGTGCGGGAAAGGTCCGGATCTTCTTCGAGATCATGCTGCCGCAGTTGTGGCCGGTGCTGACGATCGCGATCCTGTTGAAGACCATCTTCTCGCTCAAGATGCTGGACCAGGTGGTCACCATGACCGCGGGGGGTCCCGGTGTGGCGACGGACACCTTGCCGCACATGGTCTACACCACCGCCTTCCGCTTCTACGACATCGGCTACGCATCGGCCATGGCCTGGTTGCTGGCCGTCGTGATGATGGGGCTGGCTATGCTCTATTCGCGCTTCGTGATGGGGAGTTCCAAATGACCGCGTATGTGAACCCTGGTCTTTCGTCTCTGAAGATCGACGGCCGCCGACGCCGCCGCAACGGCCGCAGCCTGCGCAACGCCGCCATCGTCTTCATCACGGTGCTGTGGGTGCTGCCGGTGCTCTGGATCATGGCGACGGCCTTCAAGCCGCCTTCCGAAGCAGCCGGCCTCGCGCTGTGGTTCAAGCCGACGCTCTCCAATCTGTTCGCGTCCTTCGGCGTTCCCTACCTGCTGGGTTCGCGGCTGCTGAACAGCATCCTGGTGACTGCCGGCACGCTGGCCATCGCGATTCCCGTCTCGACGGCCGCAGCCTATGCCTTCTCCCGTTTCCGCTTTCCGGGTGGGTCGGCCGCGCCGCTGGTGCTGCTCGCGACCCAGTTCCTGCCGCCGGTGATCATCGTGATCCCGCTCTTCGTGGTGTTCCGGAATCTGGGGATGCTCGACACCCGCCTGGCGTTGGTCATCGCCAATCTCTCGTTCGTGGTGCCCTATGCGACCTGGATGATCAAGGGCTTCTTCGACGGGCTGCCGGTCGACATGGAAGAGGCGGCGCAGATCGACGGTGCTTCGCGCCTGATGGCGTTGTGGTCGGTGGTGGTGCCGGTCGCGGTGCCGGGTATCGCCACGGCGGCGATCTTCTCGTTCGTCGTGTCGTGGAACGAGTTCTTCTATGCGCTGGTGCTGACCAGGGACCACGCGGTCACCTTGCCGGTGGCGCTGATGAGCGCCCGGTCCGAGCAGGGCGATGCCTGGGAAATCATGGCCACCATGGGGCTGTTCATCATCGCGCCCATGCTGGTCATCTCGCGCTTCGTGCAGCGCTATTTTGTCGCCGGTCTCGTGTCCGGCGCCGTTCGTTAATTCCGGGGAGGCCGCATGGCAGCAGTGAGACTGGTCAGTGTAGAGAAGCGTTGGGGCGATGTCGTGGGCGTGGCCCGACAGTCGCTGGAGATCGCCGACGGCGAGTTCATGGTGTTCCTCGGCCCGTCCGGCTGCGGCAAGACCACCACCATGCGCATGGTGGCGGGGCTCGAGGAGCCCTCCGGCGGCGAGATCTGGATCGGCGACCGAGACGTGACGGATGCCTTGCCCAAGGATCGCGACGTGGCAATGGTCTTCCAGAACTATGGCCTCTACCCGCACCTGACGGTGGGCGACAACATCGGCTATCCGCTGCGGATTCGCGGCCACAGCCGCAGCGAACGCAAGACCCAGGTGCTGGAGGTCGCACGAAAGGTCGAGCTCGAGCATCTGCTGGAACGGCGACCTCGTGATCTCTCCGGCGGCCAGCGCCAGCGCGTGGCCCTGGCCCGGGCGATCGTGCGCCGGCCGCAGGTCTTCCTGATGGACGAGCCGCTGTCCAATCTGGACGCCAAGCTGCGTGTATCGATGCGCGCCGAGATCCGGCGCCTGCAGGCGGAACTGCGCATCACCACCATCTATGTGACGCACGACCAGATCGAGGCGATGACGCTGGCCGACCGGATCGTGGTCATGAAGGGGGGCGTGATCCAGCAGGTCGGCACGCCCGCGGAGGTCTATGGCCGGCCGGCCAATCTTTTCGTCGCCGGCTTCGTGGGCTCGCCGCCCATGAACCTGATGCCAGCCGTCGTGCAGGAGGGGCGCCTTCGCGTCGCCGGGCAGTCCGTCGGTGCGGTCCCCGTACCCGCCGCAGAAGGCGTCGACCTGGTGCTGGGCATTCGGCCGGAGGACCTGGTCATCGTGCCGCCCGATGAAGCCGACCTTCGCGGTCAGGTCTACATGTTCGAACTCACGGGCGACGCCGTGCTGGTGACCATCGACGTCGGGACTTCACGCATCTGCGTGCGCGGAGACCGGCACCTGCGGCACGGCATCGGCGATGCGATCGGCCTCAGGCTGGACCCGCAGCACTGCCATTTCTTCGACGGCCAGACGCAGAAGCGGCTTCAGCTGGACTGATCGGCGCAAGGGGCGCCGACGCGCGCGCGACGACGGTCCCGTCCACGAGGATGGTCTGAATGGCGGCCGCGGGCTGCTTGATGCGTGCCTCGAGGAGCCTCACGGCCTGTTCGGCCATGCGCTGGATGGGTTGCCGCACCGTCGTCAGCCGATAGCTGGAGCGGGCCGCCTCGGGCACGTCGTCGAAACCGGCGACCACGAGGTCGTCCGGAATGCGCCAGTCGAGCGAGAAGCGGCAGGCGTCCATCACCCCCATGGCCATGGCGTCGTTGGCGCAGAAGACGCCATCCGGTCGCACGCCCGAGGCGGCGGCCTCGAGGAACGCGTCATGGCCGCCTTGATAGGAAAAATCCGTGTGCAGGACACCGATCGGTTCGACATTCGCCTTGCGCAGCGCGGCGAGGAATCCCTCCATGCGCGCGACGTTCACCGGTGCCTGTGCCGGGCCCCCCACGCACAGGAAGCGCCGATGGCCCGCCGCCAGGAGCGCCTCGGCCAGTTCGCCTGCGCCCTTGGCGTGGTTGGTGGAAATGCTGTCGGCCTTCACCCGGCCCGGCAGGCGATTGAAGAACAGCACCGGCACGCCATGCGCTTGGAATTGCGTCACGAAGCTGTCTTCGAGCGTCGCACAGCTGATGAGTCCGTCCAGGGGATAGCCCTGGATGTCCCCGATCGCGCTGGCCACGGCCTCGTCGTCGTCCACCGCCAGCAGCACGAGCCGCTTGCGTGCCTTGCTCAGTGCGTCGCCCAGGGCATACAGCAGGCCCGGCGATCCGTGCAGCGTGTAGCGCGTGATGACCAGGCCCACCGCATGCGATTGGCCGGTGATCAGCGACTGCGCCAGCAGGTTGGGCGTGTAGCCCAGACGGGCCGCGACCGCCTGCACGTGCGCCCTGGTCTTCTCCGAGATGTTGCTGCCGAGCTGGAAGCAGCGCGACACGGTGGACTGGGCGACGCCAGCGGCGGCCGCCACGTCGTAGGACGTGGCGCGGTTGTGGCGGGGGAGGGAGGAAGGATCGGTCAAGGCAGTGAACTTTACCCAGAAAAAAATCCCTCCGGCGCGGGGTGGAAGGCCAAGAGGCCATTGTGAATACCTTGCAAGCTATGCAGAATGCATTCGAATGCATAACTCGCACCCAAACATGCGTGTCTTTTGAAAACCCATCCGAAAGGAAGCTCCCATGCACACCGAAACCTTGACACCCGAGGCGGCATACGCGCGCGCCATCCATCGCTCCGACATGGTCGCCTGCAAGCTGGCCTTCATCGATTGCAAGCTGCCGGGCTCCGACAAGAAGGAGAACTACTCGCTCATCGGTGCGGGCGTGACGCAGTCCGAAGACCAGGTGGTGAACCTCGTCGAGCCGCACGGCTTCAGCCTCGGCGTCGCGGCGATGCCGCCTGGCGTGACCAACAACCTGCACATGCATTTCACCGCCGAGGTGTTCATGGTCCAGCAGGGCACCTGGAAATTCCGCTGGGGCCACGGCGAAAGCCAGGGCGAGGTGCTCGGCGGCCCCGGCGATGTCCTCAGCATGCCGACCTGGATCTTTCGCGGCTTCTCCAATGTGGGCAGCGACGATGGCTGGATCGTGACGGCGCTGGGCGGGGACAACACCGGCGGCATCATCTGGCATCCCGAGGTGCTGGCGGCGGCGGCCGAGCATGGGCTCCACCTGACGCGCGACAACATGCTGGTCGACGTCTCAGGCGGTGCGCCGCGTCCTGCGCCCGATGAGCTGACGCAGCCGCTCGACGCGGAAGACCTGTCGGCGCTGCCGGTCTACACGGCCCGGCAGATGCAGGCGTTCATGGTCCGCGCCGATGCGCGCGAGTGGTCCGACCGTGCACTGGTCGGTGCCGTGCTTTCCAGCGGCGAATGCGCACTGGCGCCGGCCCTGGGTTACGGCATGTCCGAACGCCGAGGCCACGTGGCCCCGATCACCGGGGCGCATGGGTTCTCCATCGATTGGCTGCGCCTCGGCGCTGCGGGTTCGACCGGTGCCTTCCTCTCGCGCGACAAGCAGGTGCTTTGCGTGATGCGCGGCGGCCTCGAGCTGCTGATCAACCGCGGGCCGGACCAGGTCGTCGTCCGGCTGGAGGAGCGCGAGGTCTACTCGGTGCCTGCACACGTCTGGCGCGAACTGCGATCGGTGGGCGAGCAGGCCTGCGAACTGACGGTGACGACCGCGGGCGATCACCGCAAACGGCTCGTGTGGGCGCAGGAGGTGGTCGATGCGGCGGACGCCCGCGGTTTCACGGTCGATCCGAACGGATGCATCGTCCAGCGCAGGCTGCTTCCGCTGTCGGCGCTGGACGTCGGTGTCGCGGCCTGACCCATGGGGGCCAGGGCATGACGCCGTTGCTGCTGCTGCCCGGAACGCTGTGCGACGAACGGGTCTGGGCGCCCGTGCGGGACGCATGGGCATCGGCAACGGGTGAAGGCCGGCGCGACATTCGGACGGTCGCGCTGAGAGGCCGCCGGAGCGCGGCCGCGATGGCCTCGGCATTGCTCGAGTCCATGCCGGACCGCTGCGCGATCGCGGGCTTCTCGCTGGGAGGCATCGTGGCCCTGGAGATGGCTGCGCAGGCCCCGGACCGTGTGCTGGGCCTGGCGCTGGTGGCGAGCAATGCACGCCCGGATCCGCCGGAAAACGCCGCCTCTCGCCGGGCTGCCGTGCACCGGGCCCGCTCGAACGGCATCGAGTCGCATGTGCGGGACGAGCTGCTGTGCCGCTACTTCGGCTCGGCGCATGCGCAGGACCGCGCGTTGCAGGATCTCGTGTGCCGGATGGCCGTGGACACGGGACTCGATGCGTACCTGGCGCAATCGGACATCGCGTCGAATCGCTCCGACAGCCGACCGAGGTTGCGCGACATCGTCGGGCCCACCCTGGTGGTGGGCGGCGACGAAGACGGCATCAACCCGCCCGACAGGCAGGAAGAGATGGCGCGTGCATTGCCGTGTGCCGAGTGGCATCAGGTGAAGCACGCGGGCCATTTCATCCCGCTTGAAGCGCCGGCCGAACTCGCCGAACTGATGGCGCTTTGGCTTCATCGGGTCGACGCCGACGGCGATGAGAAGCTATCGTCTCAGCAGCCTGCCGAAGCGCTCGATGCTCTGCGTGATGAGCGCCTGCGCGGCCGGTGACCAGCGGCCCATGTCGAAGAAGCCGTGGATCATGCCGGGCCCTTCGATGAGCTCGGCCTGCCCGCCCGCGGCGCGCAGCGCCTCGGCATAGGCCGCCCCCTGGTCGCGCAGCGGGTCGAACTCGGCCGTCAGGACCACGGCGGGCGGCAGGTTCGCGAGGCTTCGGGCCTGCAGCGGCGCCAGGCGCGGGTCCATCGTTTCGGTGTAGCCACCCAGGTAGTGGTCGATGAACCAGGCCATCGTGTCCAGTTCCAGGAAGTAGCCCTTGGCGTTCTGCTCGATGCTGGGATACGTCGCCGCCGCATGGTCCACGGCCGGGTAGATCAGGAACTGCGCCGCCAGCGGCAGGCCGGCGTCGCGCAGCTGCTGCGTGACCACGGCGGCGAAGTTGCCGCCCGCGCTGTCGCCGGCCACCGCCACGGTGTCGTTGCCGCCCAGCTCGCGCGCATGCGCCACGATCCATTTCGTGGCCGCCACGGCGTCCTCGATGCCGGCGGGAAAGGGATGTTCGGGCGCGAGCCGGTAGTCCACCGACACCACCACGGCCTGCGCCCCCCGGCAGATCTCCCGGCACATGTTGTCGTGCGTGGACAGGTCGCCGATCACGTAGCCGCCTCCGTGGAAGTACGCCACGGTGGGCAGCGGGCCCGCGGCCTGCGGGCGGTAGATGCGTGCGGGGAGGGCGCCCGCTGCACCGGGCACGGTGGTGTCTTGCGTGCTGGCCACGGGCACGCGCTGTTCGGGCGTGAGCGAGCCCGCGGTCAGCGCCAGATAGCCGGCGCGGCTTTCTTCGGGCGTGCTTTCGTGGATGGGCTTGGCGCCGGATGCGGCCATCATCTGCAGGACGCCGGCGATGTGGGGATCGAGTGGCATGGTCGAAGTCTCCTTTTGTGGTGGGTTCAGTGGTAGCTCAGGGTGGCCTCGGTGGCGGGCTGCAGGGCGGGCAGGGCGGTGCGCTCGTCGCCGTACTCGTGCATCTGCTTCCAGGGCGCCTGCCAGGGCGAGCGGTCGCCCTGGCGCGGCAGCTTGTCCTGCGCGCGCAGCATGTAGCCGGCACTCACGGTGGTGGGGTCGGTCCAGGGCTCGCGCGGCATGTCGGCGTCCGCGGCGCCCAGCGTGGGAACGACCACGTCGTGGCCCGTCGCGCGCATGTGCGCGAGCACCCGGCACACCAGGTCGCTGACCAGGTCGGCACGCAAGGTCCAGCTGTAGCGGAAGTAGCCGATGGTGTGGGCCATGTTGGGAATGCCCTGCACCATCATGCCGCGCCAGGTCATGTGCTGCGTGAAGTCCACGGGCTTGCCGTCCAGGCGGAACGGCACGCCGCCCAGGAACTGCATGTTGAAGCCGGTGGCGGTCACGACGATGTCGGCCGCCAGGTGCCGCCCGCTGCGCAGGCGAATGCCGGTGGCGTCGAAGCGCTCGATGGTGTCGGTCACCACCGATGCCTTGCCGCTGCGGATGGCGGCGAACAGGTCGCCATCGGGGATCACTGCGATGCGCTGCTGCCACGGCCTGTAGCGGGGGTTGAAATGCGTGTCCACGTCGTAGCCCTCGGGCAGGCGGGTGCGGGTTTCCTGCAGGAGGACCTCGCGCAGGTCGTCGCTCTGCTCGCGCGCCAGCCGAACCACTTCATCGGTCTTGGCGATGAAGGCGCGGCGCATGATCTCGTGGAACCAGTCGTCGGGCAGGTCGAGCGGCCGCAGCTGCTCTTCCAGCGGATGCGCCCAGGGCTCGCACGCGAAGAAGGTGGGCGAGCGCTGCAGCATGGTCACGTGCGCGGTCTCGTTCGCCATGTTCGGGATCAGCGTGGCCGCCGTGGCACCCGAGCCGATGACGACCACCTGCTTGTCGGCGTAGTCCAGGTCCTTCGGCCAGTGCTGCGGATGCACGATCCGGCCCTGGAAGTCCTGCATGCCCTCCCACTCGGGCGTGTAGCCCTTGCCATGGTCGTAGTAGCCCGCGCACATCCAGAGGAAGCCGGCGGTGTAGGTGAGCGTCTCGCCGGTGTCGCCGCGGGTGACCTTCACCGTCCAGCGCTTGTCTTGCGACGACCAGTCGGCGGACGCGACCTGGTGCTGGAAGCGGATGTGCGGCGCGAGCGCGTTGTCCTCGATCACCTCGTCCAGGTAGTGGCGGATTTCATCCGCGGTCGCGATCGACTTCCCGCGCCAGGGCTTGAAGCTGTAGCCGTAGGTGAACAGATCGCTGTCCGAGCGCGCGCCGGGGTAGCGATGCGTCCACCAGGTGCCGCCGATGCCGTCCATGGCTTCGAGGATGGCGAAGGTGCCGTCCGGAAAATGCCGGCGCAGGTGGCAGGCCGCGCCGATGCCGGACACGCCGGCGCCGATGATGAGAAAGTCGACATGCTGTGCCATGAGGTTGTCTCCTGTTGTGGGTGGCAGGGTCATGCTAGGTTTTGCCCTCAGGCGCCGCTTGTGTTTGCGCGACAGAATCTTGATCTGACGCGACACACCGGAAGCCCTCCAGCCATGCCAGTCGATTCCTCCGCGAGCCTCGTGCGCGCCGCTGCGCTCGCCCATTTCGATGAGCTGGTGCGCTCGCTGGGCGGCGATCCCGCGGTCCTGCTGCGGGCCTGTGGCCTCGCGCTGGACGATCTGAAGGACCTCGACCGCTACCTGCCGTACCGTTGCGTGGCGCGAGCCATCGAGGAGGCCCCGCGCGCGCTGGCCGCGCCCGACTTCGGCCTGCGCCTGTGTGCGCTGCAGAGCGTGGAAACCCTGGGCCTGCTCAGCCTGGCGATCCAGTCCGCACCCACCGTGCGCGAAGGGATGATGCAGGTGGACAAGTACATCCACTTCCACAACCCCGCACTGACCTTCCGCAATTTCATGAGCCCCGGCGAAGGGCTGGAATGCCTGGGCGTGATCCACCGGCTGCAGCCGCTGGCCGAAATGCCGCAGGTCACGGAGATCTGCGTGTCCTACCTGTGCCGGCTGGTCGACCTGCTGTCCGAAGGCGCGTTGCACCCGGTCGCGATCCATCTGCGGCATGCGCCCCTGGGCAGCAGCGCGCAGTACCGGCGCCACATGGGGCAAGTGCCGCACTTTCGGGCTGCGTTCGACGGCATTGCCATGGACCCCCTGGCCTGGCGCCGGCCGTTGCCGCTGCACAACCGGCTGCTGCAGCAGTTCGTCGAACGCTTCCTGCTCGGGCTGCCGTCGGGGCGGGAGGCGTCGATGGCCGACCAGGTGCGCGGCGTGCTGGGCAACCTGATGCGCGTGGGCATCGCCGACCTGGGCGCCGTGGCACGGGTGCTCGATCAGCACCCGCGCACCCTGCAGCGCCGCCTGTGCGCCGAGGGCGTGGTCTTCGAAGATTTGCGCGACGCCGAAAAACGGGCCTGGGTGCGCCAGTTGCTCGACCAGCCCGGCCTGAGCCTGGGCGAGATCTCGAACCTGCTGGGCTTCGCGGACCAATCGGTTCTCACGCGCGCCTGCCGGCGCTGGTTTGGCGCCGCGCCGCGGCAGTTGCGGCGCGGCCTGAAGCCCTGATTGCAGGCAGCCGGACGAGACCCGAAGGCCCGACGAAAAAAAAGCCCGCTGCCATTTCTGACAGCGGGCTCTCCAGAGGCCTTGCGGCTTGTAGTGGCTCCTCGACCTGGGCTCGAACCAGGGACCTACGGATTAACAGTCAGATAAACACCACTTCCGCCCGCCTCCGCTGGTTTCCGTGGAAGAGAAAAAAACCGTTTGGCGACAACAACTTGTAGGAGATTTTCGTCCGCCCACGTACGATCTGGTTCATGGACAGCCATGAATGGATCGTGACATGAATCGTGACAAGGTTTCGACGGGGGAGGTTGCGGAGGCTGGTTTCAGGCGAACCGCCCCGAAGCCGCTGACCACCGTTAGGATCTCCAGCTTGAAGCCCGGTGAGACCTTGGCCGACGGCGCCGTGCGTCCAAGCAGTGGTAGTCTGAAGATTCGCAAGCGCAAGCTGGCACACGGCTCGGTCACCGAATGGATCTTCAACTGGACGCGCGGCCGCAAGAGTTCTCGTCTCACCATCGGGCGCTACAGCCTGACAGAAACTGATAACTGCTTCACCCTTTCGCAGGCCAGAAGCCACGCTGCGCAGCTGCAGGCGTTGATCAGCGCGGGGCAGGATCCGATGGTGCAGCGTGAGATCCAACGCGAGACGAAGCGCGTGGCCGAGGCCGTGGCGATCACTACATTGCAGGATGCCAAGGGCAAGACCTTTGCCTCGGTGTTGGCTGCCTACATCCAATCGCTCAGGGCGCAGGGGAAAACCGACAGTGCTGCTGACGCGGAGAACATGTTCAGCAACCATGTGTTGAAGGCTTTCCCCGATCTTTCCGGGCTTCCAGCGGCGGCCATCCAGCCTGAACACATCTCCCGAGTCTTGAGACGGCTGGTCGCCCCGGAAGAGGGCAGAGTAAAGGGCCGCACTGCGGTAAAACTTCGTTCGTACATGAGCGCCGCTTTCACGCTGGCGCTGGGTGCCAGCGTCGACCCGATGTCCCCACACGACGCCTCAGACTTTGGCCTGACCACAAACCCTGTGGCAGCGGTGCCTGCGACGAGGATGGCGGCTGCTTTCAACATCGCAGGAAAGCGAGCGCTGTCTCCGGAGGAGCTTCGGTCGTTCTTGTTGCACCTGTCTTGCTGGCCGCAAGACCTTCCTCGTCTGACGCTTCAGTTTCAAGTCGCGTCGGGCGGACAACGCTTCGCGCAGTTGCTGCGGATGACGGTCGCCAACGTCGACGATGTGCTGTGCGCCATGCAGGACCGTAAAGGACGGCGCAAGAAGGCGAGAGATCATCTGCTGCCGATGATTCCAGAGTTGGTTGAGATCGCCGACGCCGCTCGTTCCATCTACCAGGGACGGCCCATCGATCAAGATTCGCTCCTCTTCACACGTGACGGCAGGCCGATGGCGTCGGAGACGCTCTCAGAGGTGGTGCGCGAGATCAGCAAGGTCATGGTCACAACCGGCGAAGCGAGATCGCGGTTCCGTGCGGGAGACCTGCGCCGAACCGTCGAGACCATACTGGGAGAGACATTGAGGATCAGCAAGGATGACCGCGCTCAGTTGTTGAGCCATGGGCTGACGGGCGTTCAGGACACACACTACGATCAGGGGAAGTACTTGGCCGCGAAGACGGATGCACTGCGCACTTGGAATGACTACCTTTCAGACCTTTGCATTGCTATCCCCCTCCCGCGCCGAACATCGCAGGTGACCGACGTCGCCCACGAAGAGCGAAGGACCAAAGCCTTGTATTGATAGCGCAGCCGCGCTCTGAATTGTTAGGATGGCATCGCGATCATGTGGCAGAGTTCGGCCAGGAGCGGTCATCGAGGACCGACAGCTCCTGGAATGCGAACAAGACTAGGGGCTGATCTGATGCTGGGCGCCAGATTGACCCCTAAGGCGAACAGCTGTCGCGTGGCAACGGCGTCTTGCCGCACTTTGCTAGCGCATGCACCGCATGACCCTGCTTGGCGATGTCAATGTCGGCGAACAGAATGGCCATGGACTTCCAGAACGACACATTGTGAACCGGGAAGGGCGACCTCCGTCGCGTTCACCAAAGGAGGAGAGCATGTCTCTATCAAGAACGAAGGAGCGTTTGGTCCGCTTGCTAGGGCAGAACGATAACAGCGTCATCGCGCTGTCAGGCAAATGGGGCACTGGCAAGACGCACCTGTGGAACGAGGTCAAGGATGCAACGGACGACGAGAAGGTCAAGAAGGCCCTCTACGTGTCGCTGTTCGGCCTCTCTAGCGTCGATCAGGTCAAGCGCAAGCTGATCGAATCGGCCATTCCGGGCGTCGAATCGCACGGCGGCGTGTTCGACGGCATCAAGAACCTCTTTAACGCAGGCGTGAGCGCCGCCTCGCAGCACTACAAGGCGATGGCCGCCCTCAAAGACCTCAACGTGTTGTTGATGGCCCCGGTGGTGCTCCAAGACAAGCTAATAGTCATCGACGACATCGAGCGCAAGCACGCGAAGCTCGGTATCGACGAGGTCCTGGGCTTCATCGACGACTACTCCAAGCAGTTCCGCGTGAGGTTCGTCTTAGTGCTGAACGACGACCAGCTATCCACGGACGGCGACCAAGCGAAGCTGTGGGCGACCTTCCGCGAAAAGGTCATCAACGAAGAAGTCAGGCTGTCGACCTCCTCGGAGGAGGCGTTCTCGATCGCCATCAAGCTGACGCCATCGAAGTACGCGCAGGCGCTGGGGCGAGCGATTGCGGTCTGCGGACTCACCAACATCCGCATAGTGGGCAAGGTGGTGAAGACCGCCAACCAGATCTTGACCGGCCGAGATTTGGATCAAGCGATCCAGGCGCGAGTGGTGCCGTCGATCGTCCTGTTTTCCGCGATCCACTACCGCGGCATCCCAGACGGGCCCGACTTCCAGTTCGCGCTGAACGTGGCGAACCCGGACTGGATGCATTTCGGCCGGGACAAGAACGCAGAGCCGACCGAGCAGGAGAAGCGCGAGGATCGTTGGCGCTTGCTCATGCAAGAACTCGGCGTCCACGGCTGCGACGAGTTCGAGAAGGTGCTCGTCGAATTTTTGGAGTCCGGGCTGTTCGACGCGGACCGGGTGCAGGCCATCATCGACCGATTCGTCGCCGAGACGCAGGCGCTGCAAGCCAGGCAGGCGGCGCGCGGCTTCTTGAACCGGGCGTTCTGGGACCATCGGGTGAGCGACGCCGATCTGCTGGCGGAGGCTGGCCAGTTCCCTGCCAGCGCCGAGTTGCTGGATCCCTACGTCGCGACCCAACTCTTCGACACTCTCTCCGAGCTCCCCGATGGGCAGGCGCTTGGCCAAGCGATCGTCGACGCGTGGATAGCCGCCTTCGAGGCGGGCGATCACCACGATGTCGAGGACGACAACCCGTTCAACAACCCGATCCATCCGGACATCAAGGCGGCGTTCGATGCCGCCAAGGCGCGCGTCCAAGCGAGCGCGACGGTAGTCGACGCCTGCATCGACATCATTGATAACAGCGGGTGGGGCACGCTGCAAGAGGTGGCCATGAAGCGGGCCACGGCCGCGGATTTCGATGCCGCAATACGAAACATGGACATAGACACGCTGCGTCGGTTCATGCGGCGGATGATCGAAATGCGCCTTCAACGGGCGACCTACGACGCACACCTCGGCACGGCGACCCAGCACTTCATTGACGCCTGCCGCGCGATCTCGAAAGACTCGAACTCCCCTCGGCTCGCAGCGTTGATTAAGAAGCTCTTCGCCAGGACCGCATTGGCGGTGGAGCTCACCCCGCCACCAGCCGCACAAGCCGAACCTGTCGTGAAGGCTGACTAGCTGAAATCTCAACCAGGCGGCTTGCGCTTCATGGGCTTGTCGAGCTTCCCCTGCATGTAACCCGCGACCGTGCCCACCACCTCAATGGCGGACTCCCCTCAAACACGAGAACCCGATGGCGCTGGACCACCGCTTCTCGGAAGCCGGTATCGATTTTCCGCATGTCAGCTCAGGGCCGAAACCGCCAGACGTTGGACGGTTGGGGATGTGCGCTTTGCAGCGGTTGCGGTCGATTGTGCCGCGCTGGCGACGGGCTACTATCGGCCAAGACCGGACGGTCGCAGCTGGCCCAGAATCTCGCCTTCAACCACCCACAATTGCCTTCGACCATGAGCCCTGCAGATGCAAAAGCAGACCTTGAGAAGCGCCTCGCTCAGGCAGGATTCGACTTCGAGCACCCAGACCTAGAGACTGCATGGAAAGCCTTTCGCGAGCATCTGAGCGTCGAGGTCAATGGAGCCAAGGACTACGTTCTGGTCGATGTCGGCGTATGCGATTTCGACTCTCAACCGTTTCGACCCGCGTTCAAAGTTGACCTGTGTCGCCAGTTCGGATTCTTTGATGAAGATGAGTTCCAGAGCTACGAGCAGCTTCACCTGATGCTCTACTTCCCAGCGACTGCGGACCTACAGGAGTTCACGGCTGGCCTCTTCCTGGATGACGCCGAGGAGCGTGCACAGTTCCATGACGAGGTAGAGCGGTCGACCGCCTTCAACAAGGCTCGCTCGCTGAGGTGCGCCGCGGCGGCGCTCGACTACTGGCCGGTCTGACGCTTCTAAGCCAGCTGCGCGAGAGGCAGAATGCGGCCAACAACGGACATTCATCGAATGGGTCAATCTATGAAGGTTTGGCAGGTCTACGGCGAGGGCGAGGCCTTTGTCATCGACGGCAAAGCGATGGCCTTCGAATTGAGCGGTTTCGTGGAGGCGGAAGACGCCAACGCCGCGTTTTCGCGAGCTTGTGAACTCGCGATGAGGGACCATCCGGCGCTTGCGCAGGCCGCTGGCCAATTTCCTCGTCCCGTAGTCAACCCGCTGGAAATCCAAGAGGTAGGGGCAGGCTTAGCCACTGAGGTGGGCAAGGTCCATCTAGACTGGCTGGAGAACTGAGTGGCTGAGTTCGGCCACAAGCCGACGTTCGAGCCCCTGCCAGAATTTACATCCGAGGCTCGCCCACGATGCCAACGTACCCTAGGCCAGACTTTGCATTCTTCTTCAAGACGACCGCCTGCCTAGCCATCTTTCTGGTTGTGTTGCACTGGCTGCCGGAGCTTGCCACGTGGCTACACGCGACCATCTACGGCGAGAAGCTGAGCGCGGAGCCGCGCCGGTTTCGATTGGTTCTACTTGTCGGATATGCGCTGGTGGGCATCTCCGTGTCGCTCCACCTTGCCGGGCTGCTCTGGGCGTCATGGCATCACCGAAAGCAGCCTCGCTGAAGGTGCGCGGTTCGTACGTCAAAATCCGGCCAACAACGGACATTCCCCAATGAACCCCACCGAACGTGACAGCGAACTGGTCGTGGAGCTAGCAAAGACTTTCATGTCGACGCTGCAGCAGCAGTTTCCCGGCTGGTCGCGTGCTTTCTTCAGGTTTAGCGCGACGGACCTGCACTACGGCTCGAAAGGTTCCGTTGAGCGGGATGGCCAGGTGACTCTGCTCAGCTCAATCAAGCTGTCCGAATTCTTCGAGCACATGAACAGGACGGCGAACGAACTATGGGAGCGCGGTGCGAAGTTCCAAGTTTTGCTTCTCACGGTTCAGTCGGACTTTGACTATCGCATCGACTTTGAGCTTGCCGACTTAGGGCGATGGGAGATCACCAAGTTAAACGGAGCATCAGGGCTTCCTGTCGGGCTCGCCTGAGCTGATCGCGGCTACCAACGAACGATATTGCTGACAAGCTAAGTCCGCTTTCGAGCACAGCGTACGGCCGCTTCGGGCCCGAAGCCGCCAGTCGTGGAAATTGCCGACTGACCGGTTTGCAGCGTCTGCCGCCAGCCGAGGACGTGCTCTCAATGTCAGCTCTGTGGCAAAGAAGCGCCATCCAAAAGTAATGCAGAGAGAACCGCGTCAGTGGGGCAATAAGCGACAGGACGGGGCCGGGGATCAGGGGGCTATCTCATTGGTTTGGTCGCATGTCAGCTGGTCGCATTTCCAGCCCGCTTGGCAGGCCGTTCGCCTGCTGTTGAAGCCGGCCTTAGCCAGCAACCAGCCGGTGGTCGAGGTAGTCAGCCGCGTGGCGGCGGCTGTCAGTGCCCACACTGCTCTGGCTTGCAACGCTAGCGCGCCTGACATGATGAAGTTGGCATCATGATGTCTCATGTCCAGTCCCCTTGATGCGGCCAACCCGTCCGCCCATGCATATCCCGGCCGCCATCATGGCGTGAACCCGCACAAGATCGGCTCGTCCATCGAGCGGCACCGTGCCTCACCCGAAGTCAGCTTGGAGCAGCATCGGCGCCGGCGCGTCCACGCCTTCGGCCGCAGCCTGATGACCCGCAAGGCGGTGTACCTTGACCTTCGGTTCTGGATCGGTTTGCGCGATGCAGCGCGTTACGAAACGCCTGGGGTGATGATGAGTCTCCTGTGTGCCTTGCGCGGCGCCGTGGCAGCGGGCCAGGTGTTTTGCCCGATTACCGACAGCACCTTCCTGGAGATGTTCAAGCAGGCCGATCCGCGGTCGCGCGCCGCCACTGCCGACCTGATCAGCGAACTGAGCCTTGGCGCCACCCTCCTCACATACGACATGCGCGTAGGTACCGAGATCGCGCACTACGTGCATGCGGCCCGAACGCCGGAGGCGGTCGATCCGCTGCGCGAGCTGGTGTGGTCCAAGCCCGCCTATGTGATGGGCTTCGTCGATCCGGTATCGATGGCCTTCGACCCAGCCACCAGCCTGGCCATGCGCAAAGCCTTTTTCGACCACATGTGGGAAGACGTCACACTGATCCAGTTATGCGACACGCTCGGCGACAAATTCGTGCATGCCGACCCGCTGCGCTTTCGCGAGACCACCGGCAGGGTGAACGAGCAGATCCGCGCCCATGCGGACAGCCTCAAAAACATGAGGACCGCCTACCAGCACGAACTGGTCGGCGTCCTGGACCTCTTTGCCGGCCAACTGGCCACCATCCTGGCGCCCACATTGCCGCCCGAGGCGGGACCCTTGCCGAAGGAGGGAACACCGGAGCGCGCGGAGGTCGATCGACAGTGCCTGGCGTTCCTGGTCGGCGCCTTTGGAACGGAGGCGGGCCGGAAAGCCCTGCGCACGCTGCACATCAACACCACCCTGCATGCGGCCGTGCGGTGGAACAACGGGCAGGTGCTGAAGGCCAATGACCTGTTCGATTTCCAGCACGCTTGTGCGGCGCTGGCCTACTGCGACGCCTTCTTCACGGAAGGCCCGTTGTGCACGCTGGTGAACAGGCCCGACCTGGGGCTTCTTGAGCAGTTCGGCTGCTTCGTAAGTGCGGATGTCGCGGCGTGCCTGGCCTACGTCGAAGACGTGGCTCGCGACACGACTGCCTATGATGGGTCGAAGCCGACTTAACGCCCGCAATGCCATCGCCTGAACTCACCGGCGGCGCCGGATTTACCTTTGAGGATGCCGCCGCGGCCTGCTACCTCGCGGCCCTCGTCGGCGGCACCACCGCGCCGGGCCTGGATGCACGTGTGGTGCAGCGCGTCGCGCAGCAGCAGGCGGGTGCCGGGGAGCCCCTCGACGATGTGATCGTCGATGCCCTCGCGCCGGCCGACAACTCCCTGATGCGCCTGTCGCTCCAGATCAAGCGATCGTTGACGGTTTCAGACGCGGCCAGCAACACCGACTTCCTCGAGGTGATCCAGCGCAGTTGGCAGACGTTGCAGAAGACTGATTTCCGCGAGCAAGTCGACCGGGTGGGTGCGGCCGTGGGAAACATCTCCGATGACGCGCACCGCAATTTCACCACCGTGTGCGAGTGGGCGCGCGCGTCCGAGTCACCGGCTTCCTTCTTCCAACGATTCGGCTGCGGCGGCGGCGCGTCGCAGGCACATCAGGCGGTCGTCGACGCCGTGCGTACTTGCGCGCTGGGCGACGCCGGCCCGCTGGCGGACGAAGCCCTGCATAGGCTACTTTCGCACCTGGTCCTTATCAAGTTCGATCTGTTGCACGAGGGCTCGGCCACGGAGGCGTCCGTCCTTGCCGGCTTGCAGCGCGCGCTGGCGGCTGTGCAGCAGGGACGGGCGCAGGATCTGTGGATCCACCTGCGGCAACTCGCGCGTGATGGCGCGGGCCGCAGTGAAGAGTTCAGCCGCGCCTCCGTGCTGCGGCGCCTGCCCAGCGGCTACCGTTTCGCCGGCGTCCCGGCCCTGGTCAGCGACCTGCAGGTCTTGCGCGAGAGCAGCCGCCACTGGCTGGCGCAGCAGGCTCACGACATCGGCGGCGCGCACGTTGATCGGACCGATCTTCGGGCGGCCTTAGCGGCCGAAATGGGACGTCACCGACTGACGCTGATCAAGGGTTTGCCGGGCACCGGCAAGACGGTCCTGTTGCGCGACCTGTTGGCGCGGTGCTCCATCGATGGAACCACCCTGTTGCTCACTGCGAACCGGCTTTCCGGTCGCAGCTGGGCCGAAAACGCGGTCGCGATGGGACTGTCCACCGTCGCCATCGAGCCGCTGCTGGTCGAAGTCGCCGCAACCGGCCAGGCGGTGCTGTTCATCGACGGCCTGGACCGCATCGCGCCGGAACAGCGGGCGGTCGTTACTGACCTTCTCGGCCAGATCCTGGCCAGCCCGGCGCTTGCCGAGTGGCGAATCGTCGCGACGGCGCGGGACGCGGGCATCGAGCCGCTGCGCAACTGGGTACCCGCGGCGCTGATCTCGGGCAGCGGTGTCGGGTACGTCGATGTTCAGGATTTGTCGGACGACGAGGCGGCAGGTCTTGTCGCGAACCTGCCCGCATTGCGCCCGCTCTTGATCGGGGGCGACGACAGGGTTCGGGCGCTCGCGCGCCGTCCGTTCTTCGCTTCGGTTCTGGCCCGAGGCTTCACAAGCGCGGCCGACCCTATAGGCTTCGTGCCACGTTCCGAGCTCGACCTGATCAACGCATGGTGGGCGCGTGGCGGTTACGACGCGCATGACGCGCAGGTTCTGGCGCGGCAGCAGGCCTTGATCGAACTCGCGCAACGCAGTGCGCCAGATCTCGGCCGGGACATTCGGATTCGTGCCCTTTCACCGGCCACGCAGGCCGTCTTTCCGGCGCTGCAGCTGGATGGGTTGGTGCAGCAAGTCCGGCCCGGCCTCACGGCGCAGTTCGCGCATGACATCTTTTTCGAATGGGCGCTTTTGCACCTGCTGCTGGACGAAGGTGAGGACTGGATCTCCTTCTTGACGGCCGCCGGTGAGCAGCCCGCGCTGGCGCGAACGGTGGAACTGCTGTCGCAGAGCATCTACGGCGACCCGGCGGCGTGGGGGCGGCACCTGCAAGCGCTCGAGGCGCCGACCTTGCGTCCGCAATGGTTGCGGGCATGGCTCATCGCACCGGTGTTTTCGCCTGACTTCAACGAGCACGCGCAATCCTTCACCACGACGCTCTCGGCGCAAGAGCACCGGCTGCTGCGCAAGCTGCTGGTATGGATGCGGGCCGAGAAGACGACCCCGAATCCGCTTGTGCTGTCGGGCCAGATGGGCGGCGAGAACCTGACCCCGACCGCTCGCCTCCGGATCGCTGACATGCTCGGGTGGCCATCGGACTTCGGTGCCTGGGCCCGCTTGCTGACCTGGGCGCTCGACCATGTCGCCGAAATGCCGGACGCCTGCCTGCCGGATCTGGTGGCGCTGTTCATGACGTGGCAGGTGCCGCTGATGGACCTCCCGCACCCGATCTCGCGGCGGATCGTAGACCAGTGCGCTGTCTGGTTGCACGCGATCGAGGATGTCCGTGCATCCCCGCGGTGGTACTTGGCGGACGAAGAGGGGCCCGAAGCGCTGGCCGTGCGTACGCCTGCGGGCCTTGATTCGGAACTGCGGTCCCTCGTACTGCGCGCGGCGCGCTCTTTTCCCGAGGTGGTTCGCGCCTACTTGCTCAAGATCGAGCCAATCGAGCGGTTCAAGGAGTCTTCGTTCCAGCAGGTGATGTCGCACGCGTCACTGCTCGCGCAGACTCATCCGGAACTTCTGGCGCAGGTCGCCCGCAGGAGTTTCCTGAACGAGCTGCCGGATGACCAGGAGGCCAGGGAGCGACGAGAGTCGAGGGATCTCGCGACCCGCATCGCCGCCATCCGGGCCAAGCCGGAGGCGGAGCGCACCCGCAACGAACAACGCGCGCTCGACCACTTGCCGATGTCGATCATGTCGGGCCGGTCATTTTCGAATCATGATTGGGACCGGCTATCGATCGGCGGCGACCTGCAAGAGTACTTTCCGGCATCGCCGCTGCGCGAGCCGTTCCACGCGCTGTTGACGCACGCACCGGTTGTCGGGCGCGCCCTGGTGCGAGACTTGGCGAACCAGGCGGCGTTGGCTTGGCGCCAGCTACACCGGCACAGCGGGCGTGGCGGCACGCCTGCCCCGCTCGTGCTGGCATTTCCGTGGGGTCGCCAGGAGTTTTGGGGTGGGGCTCACCACTACATGTGGGCGCGTGGCCATGGGGGGCCCAATGCGGTTCAGTGCGCAACGATGGCCTTGGAACGTTGGGCACTTGGGCAGCTATCGTCGGGCCGACCCGCCACCGAAATCTTGCGAGAGGTGGCCGAGGGTCACTCGAGTGTCGCTCTGTTGAGTGTGGCGGTGCTCGTCGCCTTGCGATCGAAGGAGGTCTCTATCGTGAGCCTACCGCTGGTGGCCAGCCACCGGCTGTGGCGTCTGGACGTGGAGCGCAGTCGGCAGGAGCGACAGCTACGCTCGGCCGGTCTCATCGGCTTCGATAGCGACGACATGCACCGCAAGGCGGTCGTCGAGGCGGGCAACTTGCCGGAGCGAGGCATGGACATCCGCTGGCTTGCGCAACTCTTTGCGCTGGGGCCGGACACGGCGCTGCGCGGGGCATTGCGGGCCGCCCTAGATCGTTTCCCTGTCGAACTGGAGCTGGAGTACGAAGAGCAAGCGCAAAGCGAAGAACTTCTGGCCGAGTTGCGCCGCGATGCGGAGTTGTGGGCCGAGTTCGGTCGCGAGGAAAACTACGTCACCGTCCCAATCGCCGGCCGGGACGATGTGGTCGGCATCGAGTTGCGCAGCGCCCGGCATTCCTCTCCGGACATCCTGGCGGCCCGGCAGCACTACGAAGAGGTCTCCCGCGAGTCGCAGCTGTGGTTGTGGGTGGAGAAGTGTTTCGAATCGGACGCGTTGGCGCCGGGTTTGTCGATCACCGAAGCCGTTGAGCGCGCGATGGCGATGGCCACGGCGGTCGCCGCGGGAACGGCGGCGTCGCTGATGCCGGACCATGCGGTGGCGCATGGTTGCATCGCCGGCACGGCGGCGGTCGTGATGTGCTTCGACGGGCCGGCTGAACACATCAACTGGGCCCGCGCCACGCTAGACGGCTATCGCGACCAAGTAGAGCCGCCCCGGGACGACATCTTCGCCAGGTCCCGGATTCCCTGGCACCCGAAGATGTTTGTGGCCAGGGCCCTGGCGGCCGTCCTCCGAAGCGGCAAGGCGCACGCAGCTGATCGCGAGGCGCTCTACCGGTTGGTGACGCACCCTCTTGAGGTGGTCGCGCTGACGGCGCTCGGTGGAATTGCCAGTTGCTGGGCGCATGATCCGCATTTCGCCTGGTGCGGCTTCAACCTCGGGCTTCGCCTTGCGCGCTACCGACGCGCGCCCGGCGATCACAGGCTTGATGCACCGACCCGCGCTCGATTGGAAGAGGAGCGCAGGATGCTTGCCTTGTCCGAGGCGATGGACGACTTGGTATCCACCGAAAGTTTTCCGTCGTGGGTGCAGCCCCTGCCGTCCTGGACGCAGGCCCCACGGGAGGCTGGGAATGTGCGCCGGCACCAGGAAGAGGATGGATGGCGCCGGTCGAACGATATCTGGCTCAGTGATTTTGCGTCGGAGGTGTTGAAGCGGGTCCCGGTGGCGGCTGTCATGCAGAGCCCGGCGAGGGATCGCTATGTCGAATCTCTCGAGGGGCTCGTCGATTGGACCCTGGACACCATCAACCCTGCGTGGCGCAGGGAACAGCGCCGCGGCAGGGGACGCGAAGGTTCGGACCCGTTTCAGTGGCAGCGCCAGTTGGGCCGGTTGTTGGCAGGCGCCGCAGAGCAGCTTCCTGCCGCAGAGTTTCGCGCCAAGTTGCTCACGGCCATCCTGGATCAGCCCGACGAGACAGCGATGCGTATGCTCGCCCCGTTCACCAGCGCCCTTGCCGCCTCCGCCATCTTAGATGCGCCTCGTATGGATCCAGGCGTGCTGGGCATCCTGGACACAGTTCTTGTCCGGGTGCTGGAGCACCGCGACTTCCGCCGGTCTGGGTACGGCGACGGAAGCATCCGTGGCTTCGACATGCCCGAATTGATCAAGGTACTGCTGTGTGTGGCCATCGACGGCGCGAACGGGGCCACCCGGTTCGCCAACGGGCGGTGGGATGACCTGCCGCAAGTGCTGCCGCTGGTGGACAAACTTTTCCGGAAGGGTGGCTGGATACCGTACGTGGCGACCCAGTTCATGACCCTGTGCGAGCGCGCAGGCGCAGCGTATCCGGCAGAGGCCTTTGCCGACCAGATCCTCGCGCAACTGGTGGATGGGCGCCTTCCCGAGGGGTGGCGAGGCACCGGCATTCCGGCCGCAGTGGCGGCACTCGTGCAGGCCCATGCGGACCGCCGGCAGCCCCTGTCCGCGGAACTGGCGATAAAGCTGCTGCATGTCCTGGATGCTTTGGTAGATCTCGGCGACCGTCGCAGCGCTGCGCTGCAGCAGATGGAAGCCTTCCGCGGCGTGCGCCTGCCCCCGCGCGAATGAGTTAGAGGTTGAGCCGGCTACCCCCAATTGGGTTGCGTGGGTTCGGCGCGGTTGCCAATAGAGTATTGCATCCGACCATACGAGCTCTTGAGACTTCCCGCCAGAATAATGGAAGAACGAGTCGGCGCCATCGACCCCTAAATGCTGGTACGAAGCTAGCCCGCCGCATACATATTAAGTCAGGAGCGTTTCCGTGCCCGAGCTCGAACTCACAGGTGAACACGTCGCCCAGCTTGGCGACGAGGACCTTAGGCTGCTTGTAGTAAAGCTTTGCGAGGCAGAGCTACGTCGTACCGGCCGACCTTCTTCAGCCGTGCTCGCAGGTGGCAATCAGACTGCCCCGGATGGGGGCGTGGACGTTCGCATCCAACTCGAGACCGTAGACAACGCTCTTGACACCAGTATTGCGGTCACCGGGTTTAACGCCGAGGCCGTGAGTACCACTGAGCCCCGGGTTGCCAGCGCCGCTCCTGATCCCACGCCTGCGAGCCTCTCGCTTGATTTTGTTCCTCGTGCAGATACTGGATTCCAGGTGAAGTGCGAGAACATGCCCGTGGGTGAAATTACCGACGAGATGCGGCCAAAAGGCGTGCTGCGGGACTCCATCAAGGAGCTCATTGCCCGCAAGGGGGCGTATGTCATCGTGAGCTCAAGGGGGACAGTCGCCGATACGTTCCTTGCAAAGCGCCTCAAGGCGATGCGCGAAGCCGTGGCAGACCAGCCTAACCACGCCGACTTGAAAGTTGACTTCTACGACCGAGAGCGCTTGGCGCGGTGGGTACGCCAGTACCCGGGTGTCGAGATGTGGCTGCGTGGGCGAGTGAACGCGCGCCTTCAGGGCTGGCAAGGCTATGGGGCCTGGGCCGGACCGGAAGGCGTTGCCTATCTGCTTGACGATACGGCCAGGCTTGTGGAACGTACGGAGGGCAGCGCGGCGACAGCGCTACCAGTCGCTGAGGGTTTAGGCAGGCTTCGCACGGCCTTGAGCAAGCCCGGTCACGTACTTCGCATCGTCGGGCTGTCCGGCACGGGGAAGACTCGTCTCGTGCAAGCGCTCTTTGAGGATGGTGTCGGAAGCGCCGAGCCGCTTGACGGGGCATCCGTGCTCTACACCGACTTGGGGAACGATCCCGAGCCAAGTGCCCGAGAAATGCTTTTGCGTCTGGGTGCTCTGGAACAGCGCGCCATCGTCGTTGTCGATAACTGCAATCCGAAGACGCACCGGGCGCTGGCCGATGTCGTCAGTTTGAACAAAGCGCACCTGAGCCTTCTCACAGTCGAGTACGACGTCACGGATGACGACGCCCCTGACGCGACGGACGTCTACGAGCTTGCGCCGGCGTCGGACAAGGTACTTGAGGAAATCCTAGAGCGCTTAGTACCTCACGTCTCAGGGCCTGACCGCCGCCGCATCACAGAGTTCTCTGGCGGTAACGCGCGCATCGCGCTGGCCCTCGCCCGAACTGTTGCGAAGGGAGAGACCCTTGGTGTTCTGAATGACGCTGAACTGTTTCGCCGGCTCTTCCGGCAGGGGCAAGACGATGACCCGGAGTTGCTCAGGGCCGCTCAGGTCTGCTCGCTCGTCTATTCCTTCGATGGCGAGGACACCAAAAGCGATGCCGCAGAAATGAGGGTGCTTGCCCAACTGGCTGAGATGACGCCAGCGGAGCTGTACAGGCACGTGAGCACTCTGAAACGGCGAGACTTGGTGCAGTCGCGAAGCAAGTGGCGTGCAGTGTTGCCGCCGGCGCTGGCTAACCGCTTGGCCAAGTGGGCTCTCCAAGAAGTCCCTGCGTCCGACATCATCGACGCGTTTGAAGTTAGCGAGCGCCTTCTCATCTCGTTCAGTCGCCGCCTTGAGTATTTGCACGACAGCGAAGAAGCTTGCGCGATTGCCGGCCGCTGGATGGATGACGAGAAGTGGCTAGCCAACCCCGCGCAGCTAACCCAGTTCGGCCGCAAGCTGTTCATCAACCTCGCTCCACTGGTACCGGACAAGGTTCTTGCGTCTTTGGAGCGCACATTGGATGAAGGCAGTTCCGACTTCGTGCTACGGCATAAGGACTCGGTGCACGAATGGAGCACGCTCTTGCGGCACCTGGCCTACCAGCCAGAGTCTTTTGATAGGGCCGCGACTCTGCTCCTTGCGCTTGCGCAGCATGAGGAAGGCAATGCAGTCGACTGCCGCGGCGCCTGGAAAGAAATGTTCCGCATCGGGCTCTCGGGGACGTTGGCCCCTCCAGGGCAGCGTGTTCGGCTGTTGGAGCGCCTGCTGGCGGCCAGCACCGGCATGCGGCGTGAGCTGACGTGGGCGGCAGTCGACGCTATGCTCGACGTCAATCACATCAATTCCTCGCACGATTTCTCGTTCGGGGCGCGGTCCCACGGGTTCGGCTGGGAGCCCACATCGAACGCCGACATCGTGGCATGGTTTGAGAGCGCGTTCTCGCTGATTCGCCGCATTGCAGCTCAAGGAGCTGACGGCCGGCAGATGGCACGGCAGGCCATCGCGGCTCACTTTCGCGAGGTATGGGCCTTCGGCTTGAACGCCCAATTTGCGGCTTTGGTGGTTGAGCTAGCTGGTACGGACGGTTGGCCCGCGGGATGGGTGGCAGCGAGGAGCGCCATGCGGTTCGATAGTGACGGGATGTCGCCCGAATCGCTGAAAGCATTGAAAGAGCTAGACGCGGTACTCGCACCGAAAGGGCTGGTGCAAGAGGTCCGAACGTACAGCTTGGGCCACGCTGGGGGCCTGCTGGACGTAACCGACGCCGTGGACGAGTCGGGCGAGGCTGAAGAGAAGAACCCGGTCGGCTCGTGGGAGCGAGTGAACGACAGGGTCGTAGACCTGGGTACCGCTCTTGCTGCCAACGACGTCGTTCTGCAACAGGTCCTGCCAGACCTTTTCTCTGATGAGAACGGCCGACAGCATTTCTTGGGGCAAGGGCTAGGCAGAGGAACGCCTGACGTGCAGCGTCACTGGAAGCTTCTTCATGAAGCCTTCGTGCAGGCGCCCGGCGAGCCGAACATTGCCGTGCTGGCCGGCTTCGTCCATGGCTTACGTACAAGAGACCACGAAGGCGCCGCCGCAATCCTGGACGGCATCGCAGGCGACACAAAGCTCGACGTGCACTACCCAACTCTGCTCGGCGTGCCGCAGAACGACGCTGACGGGGACCGGCTAATTTCTTCCATGAAGCGCGCGGTATCCAGGCCTCACAGGTACCTCTTGCGCACACAGCGCGGGACGGACGGAGGTCTGTCAGTGGCGAAGTTCTGCCAGGCTATGGAAGTGCTCTCCCAGATGGAGAACGGCCTCCTCCCCGTCATCGACGAACTAGGCACAGAGTTGCATCAATGGAAGGCTCGCAAGGCGGCCGTTCCCGCTGAGCTGGTGCTGCTGGCGCGCCATTTGCTCGCGCGCTTCACCTTCGACGCCCGCACGCCCAACGTCGCTTGGCGCGTCAATGAGTTGGCCAAGCTCGCGTTCTCGGGTCCGGAAGCCGCTGACTCGGCTGCGCAGTTCGCCACCAGGTTTGCAGCCGCCCTGGAGGATTACCGCACTCACGGTGACGACTACGGCGATTTGGCCTGCACCCTCTTCAAGCTGCAGCCCTTGGTCGCGCTAGACGCATTCCTGAGCAAGCCGAATCCCAAGCGTCATTTCGGGTTCCGCGCCCGATTTGTCGCACGCCACGGTCCTGTGGTGCAGTGTGCGCCTGAGGAAATTCTTATTCAGTGGGTAAGCGCCGCACCTAACACCCGCGCTGCACTGGTGGCTCGGGAAATCAACATCTTTGCCACCAAGAGTACCGTGGAGGTCGTGTCGGCACTGAGTGGCGACGAGAGCGCGGTGGGACTGAGCCCGTTGGCGGTTCGCCTCCTGGAACTCGCACCTGACAAAGCAGCCGTGCTTCAGGGCTTCAGTAAGCATTTTCACCCGAGCCACTGGTCCGGCAGCCTTGCGCAGACCCTGGCGCCTCACTTGGCTCTCGCAGAGAGCCTCACCGGGCACGCCGATTTGGTCATCGCGACCTGGGCTCAGGAAGCTATGAAGGTCATGCAACGGCGTATCGCAGGGGATCGATCGATGGACGTCATTCGAGAGCAGTCGTTTGAGTAACTCAGTGGTTTGCTGCTCGGTGCTGCTGTGCGGTCTGCGGGGAAACAGGAAGTTGTCGGACTTCAGGCCCGTAGCCTCTATCCATTTCTGAAGCGCGTTGCGTGTGGTGGCTATGATCTCAAACTGGACAGGTCGCTGCCGTCTTAGTTTGCATGACCACTGATCGAGAAGCAACTTGGTCGCCATTGCAGACATCGCGAAACTTGAGGGCAATCAGATCGCAGCCGCGCAGCTTGCTGTCGATCCAAAGGTTGAGCAGCGCGAGTTCTCGCACCCGATTCTCGATCTGTAAGCGAACGCGCATAGCCCCGATGCCCTTTGGCTTTAACGGTGCCTTCTGACCGACGATCTTTCCCTTGTTCCAGTGCTAGCGGCGAACGAGAGGGACAGCGGTTTTGATGATGGATTTCCATCGAGTGAATGGGTGACGACGATGCGCCTTCTTGATATCGCTGTCCAGAGTGCGCTGAAAGACCGCTCATGGCCGACTCCTGCCATAGGATCGCCTGCACGCTGGTTCAATTGCAATGCGGTCGATGTGAACCATTCCTAGGTCTGTCCGACTGCATCAGGCTTGAATTCCAGCAATTTCATCGCCCTCGCCAAACCCTGAGCCGCCTGGGCGTAGTTCTCCCACGGCCCATTGCCTTTGTCCAGACGCGTATGAATGTTCTGCAGCGTCCAGTGGGCACCGCCACCGATCTTCGAGAGTTCATCCCAGCCGATCGGCACAGACACTCCCAGGCCTGCCCGCGCGCGCACCGACCAAGCACACGCCGTCGTTGCTCCGAATCCGTTGCGTAAGTAGTCGATGAAGATCTTGCCTACGCGATTTCGCGGCCCGCTTTTGGCTACGAAGAGCTGGGGCAGGGTACGCGCCATGTGTTGAACGATGGCTTGCGAGAAGTCCTTGACCGTGTCCCATCCGTACTGGCGCTTCAGCGGCACCACCACGTGCAGGCCCTTGCCGCCGCTGGTCTTGCAGAATGAGACAAGCCCCAGCTGTTCGAGAAACACTCTCATGAGTTCGGCGGCCTGCTGGATCGCCGGCCAGGCCACTCCGTCTCCAGGGTCCAGATCGAATGTCATGCGGTCAGGCTTGCCGATGAGCGTCTTGAGCGCGTTCCAGGTGTGAAACTCGATCACGTTCATCTGTGCAGCCGACAGCAAACCTTCAGCGGTTGCCACCTCGATCATCTGGGGATGACCGGGATAGAGCGCTGGGTCGAGTTGAAGGATGCCTTCCATCTTTCCCTTGTCCAGGTGCTTCTGGAAGAAGAGCTCGCCGCCGATGCCTTCGGGTGCGCGTACAAGCGCCACCGGACGCGCCTTGAGGTGCTCCATCATCAATGGCGCCACCAGGCCGTAGAAGCGGACCACTTCCACCTTCGTCACGCCGGTGGACGGATCGATCACTCGCTCGGGGTTGGATACCTTCAGCTTGGCCGGAAGCGTGTGCATTGTTGCCTGATCGAGGTTCGCCCCTGTCGGATGCACAGGCTTCTCGCGCACGATGGCCTTTGCAGGCTTGTCACTGCGCAACGCGTGGAACACCGCGTGTCGGATGCTTCCAGAACTGGTCCACTCCGCAAAGGTGACCTCAGCGAGGAGCTGAGGCTCTACCCAGTGAGTCTGGCGCTCCTTCTCGATGCGCTGCGCGAAGGGCCGCTTGTCGGTGCCAAGCGGCTTGAGCTTCTCGAGTAGCGCAGCCAGCGACCGGTCGTTGAAGCCCGTGCCCACGCTGCCGGCGTAGATCAGTTTCCCCTGGTCATCGTGAACACCGAGTACGAGCGCGCCGATGCCCACCCTCGAGCCCTTTGGATCGGTGTAGCCGCAGATGACGAACTCCTGCCGATGGCTGCACTTGAGCTTGAGCCAATCCCCCGACCGGCGGAACACATAGCTGCTGTCCTTGCGCTTGGCGATGATGCCTTCCAAGCCGATCTTGCAGGCCGAGGCCACGATGTCACGGGGCGGCGCCTCGAAGGTCTCGCTGAAGCGCAGGGGCGGTTGCGCTTCAGCGAGCAGGGACTGCAACAGGGCCCGACGCTCGATGAGCGGGACCGCGGTCAGGTCATGGCCGGCGTAGAACGGGATGTCGAACAGGAAGTACACGATGTCCTGCGTGCGGGCACTGTCGAAGGCGTTCTGCAGCGCCTGGAAATCCGTCGTTCCACGCTCGTTCAGTACGACAATCTCGCCGTCGAGCCAGCCCGGCTTAAGCTTCATCCGCTCGATCGCCTTGGCCAGGTGCGGCATGCGGTCGGTCCAGTCGTGACCGTTGCGAGTGATCAAACGCGCACGTCCACCCTCGACACGCGTCAAGATCCGATAGCCGTCGAACTTGATCTCGTAGATCCATCCGTCTGGGCGAGGGGGCGGGCCATCGGCGAGCGTTGCGAGCAAAGGAGCGAGCTTCTCGGGCAGCGCGGCCTTGACAGCAGCAGCGGGAAGGTCGGAAGCGGTAGCCTTGCCGACTTTGGTTCGCTTCGCACGCACTGCACGCGCCTGGTCCTCCCGGGGCAGCGTTGCCTGCGCAGTGGGCCCGGCCGGCATCGCGAGCTGCGCGACGCTATCCGAGAACTCATCGACGACGCTGAACTCGGCCGCCGGTCGTTCGAAGGCGTCGTGCTCCTTGATCAGCAACCAGGTGTTCTGCTTGCTGTCTCTGCTGCGAATGCGGATCAGCGCCCACTTGCCGTGCATCTTGTGCCCATGCAGCTCAAACTTGAGGTTGCCGTCCTCGTAGCCCTTGTGCGGATCACCGATGGGCACCCAGACCCCTTTGTCCCAGATGATGACCTTGCCGGCGCCGTACTGCTTGGCGGGGATCTCACCTTCGAAGCTGTTGTACGAGATCGGGTGGTCTTCGACGTGAACGGCCATGCGCTTGTCGTGCGGGTCGTAGCTGGGGCCCTTGGGCACCGCCCAGCTCTTCATCACGCCATCGAGTTCGATGCGGAAGTCATAGTGCAGCCGGCTGGCCCAGTGCTTCTGGATCACGAACTGCAGCGCATCAGGGCTTTCCGAACCTCCCTCTGCAGGTTCTGATGTGATGGCGAAGTTGCGCTTGGCCTTGTAATGGGTGAGCTTGTCGGTGGTAGCCATGAGCCCCTCGGCAGTGGAAATGTTCAGTCGGCGAGCTCTATCCATGCCGGTGCATGGTCGCTCGAGCCCTACATGCCTCGCACAGCCTTGTCGACCCCTGCGGAGAGCACTCGCGGGCGCAAGGATGAACTCACCAGAAGGTGGTCGATTCGCATGCCAGCGTCACGCGCCCAGCGGTTGCGCAGGTAGCTCCAGAAGGTGTACGGCACCTGCTCTGGGTGCAGTTCGCGGATCACGTCGCTCCAGCCCTGCTTGAGCAGCTTGCGGTAGGCAGCTCTCGCGAGCGGGTGGAGCAGCGCGTTGTCTTTCCAGGAGGCCGTCGAGTAGATGTCCTCATCGGTCGGCACCACGTTGTAGTCGCCTGCGAGGACGACCGGGTGGCCCGTCTTCATCAGCGATGCCGCATGGCGGTGAAGGCGCGCGAACCAAGCCAGCTTGTAGTCGAACTTCGGGCCCGGCTGTGGATTGCCGTTGGGAAGGTAGAGGCAGCCGATCACGATGCCGCCCACGGCTGCCTCCAGGTAGCGCGCTTGCTTGTCTGTGGCGTCACCGGGCAGGCCTCGGCGGATTTCCAGCGGCTCGGCGCCGCGTGCCAGGATGGCAACGCCATTCCAGGTCTTCTGCCCATGCACGAGCGATGCGTAGCCCGCGGCGAGCAGCTCCGCGCGCGGGAACGCCGCATTGGTCGCTTTCAGCTCCTGCAGGCAAACAACGTCTGGGCGCGTGACATCGAGCCAGGCCAACAGCTGTGGCAGCCGGCCGACGACGTTATTCACATTGAACGTGGCGATGCGCATCGCAGCGGGAAATCAGGCTGCCTTGCGTTCCTTGAGGGCAGCGCTCTTCTTCGCAGGCGCCTTGGTCTTCGCCGAAGCCTTCTTCGCAGCAGGCTTCCCCGCAGCTGCACTGCTGCCCGACGCTTTCTTGGCGCCCCCCTTGAGGCTTCGCGCCAGCAACTCCGTCAGATCGATCACCTCCGCTCCTTGGCTGGGAGCTTCTTCCTCGGGCTGGATGACCGTTTCTGTCTTGCCAGCCTTGACCTTCTTGGCGACCAGCTTCATCACCGCGTGCTTGAACTCGTCCTTAAAGTCCTCAGGCTTCCACTTTCCGCTCATTTCTTCAACCAGCTGCGTAGCCATCTTCATCTCCGCCGGGGCGATCTTCGGCGCCTTGGCGCCTGCGGCCGGAAGATCCAGGCCTTCCAGGGCCTTGACCTCGTCTCCCCAGCGCATCAGGTTCAGTACCAGCACCGGCCCGGACGGCACCAGGGCAGCCAGGTGCTGCTTCGTTGCGATCACCACCTTGGCCACGCCAACCTTCCCCGTCTTGACCAGCGTATCGCGCAGCAACGCGTAGACCTTATGCCCCTTGTTGATCGGCGCGACGTAGTAGGGGCGCTCCAGGTACAGAAAAGGGATCTCGGACGCGTCGACGAACATCTGGATCTCGATCGTCTGCGTGGTCCGTGGGAATGCGGTCTCGATCTCTTCAGGCGAGATGATCACGTAGTGCCCATCCTCGTACTCGAACCCCTTGACGATGTTCTCCTTGTCGATTTCTTTGCCGGTCTTCTTGTTGACCCGCTTGTAGCCCACCGGGTCCATGCTTCGCTTGTCAAGCCAGTCGAAGTCGATGCCCTGCTCTGTGCTGGCCGTATGCAGGCCTACGGGAATATGGACGAGGCCAAAGGTGATGGCGCCCTTCCAGAGGGTTCTGCTACCGGTGGCCATAGGTGCGCCCTTGCGAGGTTGTGCTTCGGTCGGCAAGTGGCACAGCGGCCAAGCGTGCGAAAGGGCTCGACGGGGTACTAAGTGGCATGGCGCCTCCTGTGTGGGGAGGACGAGGATGGCTGTGCATCAGTGAATGCGATGACAGACGGTGACGCGTTAGATCGCGGGAATTTGCGCAAGGCGAGCGACTCGTACTTTGAGCAGGGCCGAGCATGAACATTTAGTCGAAGCTGCCGGGCAGCGAATGGCTGATGGGTGGCCGCCAGAACACCCCACGCGAGCGCGGCTTCTGCTTAATCTCGAGCGGACGCATGGCGAGCGTGTCGTAGGCCGGCAGCGGTTCACCGTTACGACGCTACAACTTGCTTTCCCGCTCGTACGCCATGCTTTTTGCGCGCAGGCCACCGCAGGCAAAAAGAAGCCCACCGAAGTGGGCCTGGAATGCTGGGCATCTTGAAGGGGGAAATGCCGAGCAGCTCTCGCGTATTGAACATGCGACAGACGCACGGGCCGCCCTGTGGGAGGAGGGCCCATCCCGTTGAATGCGAACCCTCACGTGCCGAATTTCAAGATGTGTGTCGGGGCATAGCCTCGGTCCTTGACAGCCAAGCGCGCCGATTTCCTACATGGCAGCCCGCGCCGATCTGTTTACCTCAATGCTCTACAGGGAGTTGGCAATGACGGAAATCGACAAATTGCTCAGTGCCGCCGAGGAAGGTTGATATGCAGTTGCCTCATCTAGCCCTGACGGTGATCGAAGACCCTGACCACGGAGGCGCTTATCACTGGCTGCTGCTGCATTCAGCAGACGACGGCCGGCCCGTCGAGCACTCAGCATCAGAGCTGAGCTTCCCTTCAGCCGTCCAGGCATTTCAGGCCGGCGTCACTCGTTGGACTGAGCTGACAACCCGCGAAGATGAGGACGCAGACCCAGTAGGGGACAACGTTGAGCCATGAATGCAGGGGGGCGTCCCATGGATTCGATCAGATCACGATCGGTCTCTAGGGCTTAGTCTGGTTCAACGATCGAGAAGCTGCCCGCCTGTAAAGGCGGCGTATCGAAATTTTGAAAGCAACACCATGAGAACCAAAGAGTATCGCGGCCGTACCTATGACGCCGCCTCGACGGTCGTTTCAGCAGGCGTCTTTCGCGGTGTTTTCGATGTCGATAGCACAAGTCCTTCAGTGACGGACGGTGTGATAAACGAAGCGACTGAGGGCACTTTCCCCACAGGGAGAGAGGCTGAGGAAGCCGCCGCCGCTGCAGCCCAACAGTGGATCGATAGCGAAGCGGACAAGGTGTGACGCCTAGTCTCGAAACACGAGGTGTATATGACACACAGAGACCGAAAGCTTGAAGCCTTCGACAGGTTGGCTGTTGAAGAGATGGACGACATCGCGACCTTTAAACAGCGTGAATCCGCGAGGGCGCCTGTGACGCGTCCGGTTGCACATTCCCAAGCTCCAAGGGCGGTGCGAAGTGCTTGGAGTTTGATCTTTGGTACTTGCGCGATCGGCCTTGTGTTCCTCGCTGCACGTAGGTAGAGGGTGCAGGAACCCGAGTCTCTCCTACACGCGACCCGCGGCATCGGCCTCACAACGAATGATCGCAACAGGAGACATCATGAGCAAGACCACCGATCAAGGACAGCGAGTCGACAACCCCGCCGCCGTTACCGGCGACTCGCCTGTCCGCCCCGAAAAAGATGAGCAAGCCCTCAAGGAGGACATGCGCAAGGCGGAGAACGGCTCGGACGCCAAGCTTCGCAAGGCCGAAGAAGACGCTGCCGAGAACGTCCGAACGGTCCAACCTGACCACAGCCAGAACGACGCCGGCCAGTAGAAGAGCATTCACCGCACCTCACCACCTGAAGGGGCCAGTATGGGCAAAGGCATACGACAGCAGGTCGGGGACCGAAGAGACAACAATCGGATCTTCGCCTGGGGCATCGCGGTCGTCATCTCTTGGTGGTTGCGGCCGTGGTGATCAATGCTTTCTTCTGGCGCTCTGATCCGACGCCTGCGATTGCCGACACGGTGATTCAGCGCACCAGCCCCGATCCGGTGGGCAACCCGGCACCGAAGTGAGCGTCGACGCATGGGGCAAAACAAAACTCGCCGCGTCGGCGGACGCCCATTTCGGTGGATGCTGATCTTCTTGGTTGTGCTTGCGCTGGCGATCCTGGCCGTAGTCACGTTGTTTCACTTGGAACCTGAGCACTTTGGCGACCCGCCTGCGGCTCCGAAACCCCCCATGCACAACGCTCCGAACTAGCTTTTCAACGTCCTCAGATACTTTCGATAGGGTGCACTCTCCCCTCGATACGACCTTCCAAACGAAGGTGTAACGCTGCTTGCTGTCGGCGGTTGGCATGGCAAATACTGTATGTATGAACAGTATTTTAACGGAGCCGCCGCCCTTCGCGGAGCTCTACTGCCGCTCGAACTTTACGTTCCTTGTCGGCGCCTCCCAACCGGAGGATCTGGTGGAGCGCGCAGCCGCGAAGATGTATTCGGCTCTTGCCCTTACCGATGAGTGCTCGGTGTCGGGCGTCGTTCGCGCCCATCTGGAGGCACGGGAATGCGGCCTCCATTTCATCGTCGGCAGTGAGATCTTGCTGACCACGGCCGCGGGTACGCCGTTCGCGCGGGTGGTGCTGCTGGCCCAGGACCGCGAAGGCTACGGGAACCTGTGCGAGCTGATCACGCTGGCGCGCCGGCGCGCGTCGAAGGGCAGCTACGTCGCGCACGTGGCGGACATCGAGGGCAAAACCACGAAGGCCACGCACCTTGCGGGCCTGCAGGGCTGCCTGCTGCTGCTGCTGCCCGACCGCGAGATCAGCCCCGAGGCGCTGTTTGCGCAGGCCATGTGGGCACGCACCTGGTTTCCGGATCGCGCCTGGCTGCTGGCGCCTCGCACGCTGGCCATGAACGAGGAGCACTACCTCGACGTGATCGAGGAGGCTGCCAAGCGAGCGGGATTGCGAATCGTGGCGAGCTGCAGCCCGCTCATGCATACGCGCGGCTCCAAGCCGATCCAGGACACCCTGTCGGCGGTGCGCCTCGGGTGCACGGTGGCCACGGCCGGGTTTGGCCTCCTGCCCAATGCCCAGAACTACCTTCGTGGGCGCGCCATGCTGGCCGCAGAGTTCCCCGCCGAGTGGTTGCATGAGACCGTCGCAGTGGCCGCGCGCTGCACGTTTTCGCTCGAGGAACTGCGCTACGAGTACCCGCAGGAGATCGTGCCGGCGGGGGAGACGCCGGCCTCGCACCTGCGCAAGCTGACCTATGAAGGCGCGGCGCTGCGCTTTCCGGGCGGCACCCCTGAGAAGGTGGGCGCCCAGATCGAGCACGAGCTCACGACGATCGCGCTGCTGAGCTACGAGGCTTACTTTCTCACCGTCGAGGACATCGTGCGCTTTGCGCGGTCGGTAGGCATCTTGTGCCAGGGCCGCGGCTCGGCGGCCAACTCGGCCGTCTGCTACTGCCTCTACGTGACCGAGGTCGACCCGGCGCGCATGAACGTGCTGTTCGAGCGCTTCATCAGCGTGGAGCGCCGCGAGCCCCCCGACATCGACATCGACTTCGAGCATCAGCGGCGCGAAGAGGTGATGCAGTACATCTACAACAAGTATGGCCGGCACCGGGCGGCCCTGACGGGCGTAGTGACCTCCTACCGCACCAAGTCCGCCCTGCGCGATGTGGGCAAGGCCTTGGGCTTCCCGATCGAGATAGTCGACCGGCTGTCGAGCACCGCCTACGGGATCGAGGGGCAGTGGATCTGCGATGCCTGCCTTCTGGAGAGCGGCCTCGATCCAGCCGACAAGAAGGTCCGTCGGTGGCTTGCGATCGCCAACGCGATCCGGGGCTTCCCGCGCCACCTGAGCCAGCACACCGGCGGCTTCGTGATCGCGCGCGACAAACTCAGCCGCCTCGTGCCGGTCGAGAACGCCGCGATGGACGATCGCACTGTGATCCAGTGGGACAAGGACGACTTGGACGCGCTGGGCTTGATCAAGGTCGATGTGCTGGCGCTTGGCATGCTGACCGCCATCCACCGCGGGCTGGACTTCATCGCGCAGAAGCGCGGGCAGCCCATGCGCATGCAAGACGTGCCGGCCGAGTGCGCCGTCACGTACGCCATGATCCAGAAGGCCGACACCGTGGGCGTGTTCCAGATCGAGAGCCGCGCGCAGATGACGATGCTG
>Ga0182008_10000057_pt1 | contig 100700 bp, 95 predicted proteins | sample Sormic07211129_1_FD_120482 | JGI IMG/M metagenome (GOLD analysis project Ga0182008, IMG submission 120482) | Rhizosphere microbial communities from Sorghum bicolor, Mead, Nebraska, USA - 072115-129_1 metaG | ecosystem: Host-associated > Plants > Roots > Rhizosphere | place: USA: Nebraska...
CACGCTGTCGGCCACCTTGGCCTCCTGCATGGCCTTGCCGAGCGCGCGCCCGGTCGTGTCCCAGCCACCGCCGGGGTTGGCCGGGATCATCATCTTGACGTTGGCGGCGGCGTGCGCCGACAGGGGCAAGCCGCCCACGGCGGCCAGGGCGGCCAATGACTTCAGAAAGGTATCGCGACGCATCGAGTGTCTCCTTGTGCGGTGAAAGCTGAGTAGAACCTGAACGCCGCTATGATGCGCCGCCCTGCTGTCAGTTGGCTGTCCGGCACACTGGGGTAAACACCGAACCCCCCTCCCCCATGAAGCTGCTGCTGGTCGAAGACGACCCCACGATGCAAACCACGCTGCAACGCACGCTGGGCCGCCGCCGCATCGACGTGCGCGTCTGCGGCGACGGCGCGCTCGCGCTCGCGCAGTGGCAGGCGCTGGAGCCCGACGTGGTGGCGCTCGACCTCAACCTGCCCAACCTCGACGGCCTGCAGGTGCTGGCGCGGGCGCGCGCCGCCGGCCTGCGCACGCCGGTGCTGCTGCTGACCGCGCGCGGCACCGTGGGCGATCGCATCGTCGGCCTCAACGCGGGTGCCGACGACTACCTGCCCAAGCCCTTCGACCTCGACGAGCTGGAGGCGCGGCTGCGCGCCCTGCGCCGGCGCCACCAGGGCGCCGAGGCGGGCGCGCCGCCCGACGGCCCGCGGCCGGTGGGCGGGCTGCGCTACGAGGCCGACAGCGGCGCCATCTACCACCGCGCCGAAGTGCTGGAACTCACGCCGCGCGAGCTCGCGCTGCTCAAGGCGCTGATGACGAACCCGGGCCACGCCGTGGCGAAGGAACGGCTGTTCGAACTGGTGTTCCCGGGCGAGGCCGACGTGCAGTACGAGGCCGTGGAGGTGGTGGTCTACCGCCTGCGCAAGAAGCTCGCCGGCACCGGCGCCGCGCTCATGACGCTGCGCGGGCTGGGCTACCTGCTGCGCGAAGAGAAGTCCTGATGGCCGAACGCGCGTCCTCGCTGCGCGCGCGCCTGCTGCTCGGCATCCTGGTGCCGGTGGCGGTCGTGATCGCGATCAACAGCGTGAGCCTCTACCGCCAGAGCCTGGCGGCCGCCACGCTGGCCTACGACCGCACGCTGCTGGCCTCGGCCAAGACCATCGGCGAGCAGCTCGACGTGGTGGGCTACGACGATGCCGCGGTGCTGCGCGCGGTGGTGCCCTACTCCGCGCTCGAGGCCTTCGAGGCCGACAACCAGAGCCGCATGTACTACCGCGTCTCGAGCATGCGCGGCGAGATGATCTCGGGTTTCGACGAGCTGCCCTTCTGGCGCGGCCAGTTGCCGATCCGGCCGCCCTATGCCTCGCTGGTCGATTTCTACGACGCCGAGTTCCGCGCGCACCCGGTGCGCGTGGCGGTGCTGCTGCAGCCGGTGGCGAGCTCGACCGGCCGCGGCATGGCCGTGGTGCAGGTGGCCGAGACCCTGGAGTTGCGCGAGACGCTGGCGCGCAAGCTGCTGCTCGACACCCTGTGGCGCCAGGCCGTGCTGATGGGCGTGATCGCCGCGGTGACCGCGCTGGTGGTGCAACGCGCCACGCGCGCGGTGCGCACGCTGGGCGAGGCCATCGAGGCGCGCCCGACCGACGACCTGTCGCCCATCGATGCGGCCGGCGCGCCACGCGAGCTGCGCCCGCTGGTCGAGGCCACCACCCGCGTGATGGGGCGGCTGCAGGCGCTGCTCGACCACCAGAAGCGCTTCGTGCGCGACAGCGCCCACCAACTGCGCACGCCGCTGGCGGTGCTCACGGCCCAGGTGCAGTCGGCGCGCCGCGGCGACGTGCCGGCCGACCAGGCCCTGGGGGAGATCGCCGACACGGTGACGCGCGCCACCCTGCTGGCCAACCAGATGCTGTCGCTGGCCAAGGTGGAGCAGCTGCGCCAGCAGCCCGAATCGAGCACCCTGGATTTCGGCGAGATGGTGCGCCAGGTGGCGCTCGACATCTCGCCGCTGATCGCCGACCGCGCGCTCGACTTCGACCTCGACGCCATGGCCGTGCCGGTGCACGCGCACCGATGGATGCTGCAGGAGCTCGCGCGCAACCTGCTGCACAACGCCATCAAGCACAGCCCGGCCGGCGGCGAGCTCTCGGTGCAGGTGCGCGCCGACGGCGAGCACGCCGTGCTGCGGGTGCGCGATGCCGGCCCCGGCATCTCCTCGGAACTGCGCCAGCGCCTGTTCGCGCCCTTCGCGGCCGGCGACATGGCCAGCGGCTCGGGATTGGGCCTGACGATCTGTCGGGAAATCGTGCATGCGCTGGGCGGCAGGATCACACTGGACAATCGGGTCAGCGACGGCCGCGTCGTCGGGCTCGATGCCATCGTGCATCTGCCGCTGGACAAAGGATAAGGACAGGAATGGACCGTCTGCGCATCGACAAATGGCTCTGGGCCGCGCGCTTCTACAAGACCCGCTCGCTGGCGGCCGAGGAGATCGGCAAGAACCGGGTGCAGGTCAACGGCGACGTGGCCAAGGCCTCGCGCGAGGTCAAGGCCGGCGACACCGTGGCCTTCCGCCAGGGCCCGGCCCAGCGCACGGTGCGGGTGCTCGGCATCAGCGGCCAGCGCGGGCCGGCGCCGGTGGCGCAGCAGCTCTACGAGGAAACGCCCGAGAGCCTCGCGGCACAGGCCGCGGCGCGCGAGCAGCGCCGCATGGGCAGCGAACCGGCGCTGAGCATCGAGCAGGGCCGGCCGACCAAGAAGGACCGCCGCCACCTCGACGACGCCTCGCGCAGCTGGGGCTCGCGCTGGAGCGCCAGCGTCGACGACGACAGCTGAGGCGCTGTCGACGCCGGACGGTTCAGCCGTCCACCGGCTGCGCCGGCGTCTCCAGTTCGAGCTGGTAGAAGGCCGCGTCCAGCCAGCGCCCGAACTTGAAGCCGACCTGGCGGAAGGTGCCGCAGTGGGTGAAGCCCAACCGCTGGTGCAAGCCGATGCTCGCGCCGTTGCTGGCGTCGATGCACCCCACCAGCACATGCACCTCGGTCGCCCGCGCCCGCTGGATCAGCGCCTCCATCAGCACCCGGCCCAGGCCCCGCCCCCGCTGCGCGGGATGCAGGTAGACGCTGTGCTCGACCGTGTACTTGTAGGCCGGAAAGGCCCGGAAGGTGCCCCAGCTCGCGAAGCCGGCCAGCCGACCGTCCGCGTCGACCGCACCGATCACCGGAAAGCCATGGGCCCGCTTGGTCGCGAACCAGGCGGCCATGGCTTCCGGCGGCCGGGGCACGTAGTCGTACAGCGCGGTCGAATGCACGATGGCGTCGTTCAGGATCGCCAGGATGGCGCCCGCATGTTCGGCCTCGGTGCAATCGATCAAGCGAAGCGCGGGGTCTGGGGTGGCGGTGTTCATGCAAGCTCCTCGGTTGAAACAGGCCGTGCGCGCCGGCGGCGCGCGAAGCGCACCACCGTGACGCCCGCGCGTGCCTGGCGCAGCGAGGGCATGACCAGCACGCAGTCGTCGAAGGGTGTCACGATCGGCTCGCCATTGAAACCGATGACCGTGCCCGCGGCAGGAATCACCTCGAGGCCCTGGAAAGGTTGCGAGAAGCGCACCGTCTCGTCGCGCGCCACCACGCCGCCCGTCACCTCGAGGATCCACTGGCCGTCGGCATCGGGCAGCCGCCAGCCGGGCAGCCAGGCCGCGCCGTCCGGCGCATCGATGCTGCCCGCGGCCAGCAGGAAGCGCGCGCACTGGTCCTGCGCGACGCGCCGGCTGTGCGGATCGCCGTGGAAGCCGCACTCCACCAGCAGCGAGCGCGCGCCGGCGGCGATGCCCTCGGGCGTGCCGAAGCGGCCGAAGTCGCGCATCCGCACGCCGTCCTTGTGGCCGGCATCGACCACGATGTGCTCCGGCGAGGCCATCGCGGCGGCCAACGCGATGTTCGCTGGCGCCAGGCCGGTGAGCGTCAGCGGCAGCCCGGGCTCGTGCATCGAATGCAGGTCGAGCAGCCAGTCGGCGGCCTCGACGAAGGGCGCGAGCTCGGCGGCGCGGCGCCGTTCGAGGCTGGTCGGCTGGCGCAGGCGCTCGGGCGACCACTGCCGGTTGAGGTCTTCCTCGACGAAGCGCGCGGCATCCGGATCGGCAGGGTCGAAGCGGTCGAAGGCCGCGAGGTTGCAGAAGGCCAGCGTCAGGCGGCCGCGCCGCGGGCGCAGCCCTGCGTCGAGCAGGCCCTTGAGCGCCCAGGCGCCGCAGAGTTCGTTGCCGTGCACCAGCGCCGTGATCAGCACATGGCGCCCGGCGAGGCCCGAATCGAACTGCCAGACGCCTTCGACACCGGTGTTGCCGGCGCGCCAGCCGTCCAGATCCGGCGCGTCGAGCAGGAAGGGCACAGCGGGTTGCATGGCGTTCATCCTTGTTGCTGCTGCAGGCGCGGGCCGGCGTGGCGCGGCGCCCGGGTCAGCGCGGACACCACGATCAGCGTGAGCACGTTGAGCGTCAAGGCGACCATGCCCACGTTCAGGTCCTTCAGCGCGTCGGGCAGGAAGGGGAACAGCGTGGCGACCGACAGCTTGTTCAGCGACAGCACGGCCACGGTGGCTTCGCCGACCAGGATGCTGGCGAAGGCCGCGACCTTGGTCACCGGGTTGACGCGCAGCAGGCTGGCGAGCAGCACCGGGAACAGCTGCGTCACCAGGCTGTAAGCCATCAGCAGCAGCGCCACGATGGTCTGCCCGCCCTGCAGCGTGAACCACAGCGCGACGCCCATCACCGCGGGCGCCATCAGCCGCGCCACGCTGATGATCCGGACCTGGCTGGAGCGGGCGCGCAGCGGGCCGTAGATGTTGTTCGCCACCAGCGTGGCGGCCGCCATCAGGATCATCGAGCCCGGCACGATCGCGGTCAGCACGCCGGCCGCGCCGATCAGGCCCACCACCCAGGGGTCGAAAGTGGCCATCGAGATCTTGAACAGCGCCAGGTCGATGTCGGCGCCCTTGAGCCCGGGCACCTGCAGCACCGCGGCGAAGCCGACGAAGAAGATGAACAGCAGCATCAGTTGGTAGATCGGCAGCACGAAGGCGTTCTTGCGCAGGCCGCGCTCGCCCTTGGCCGAGAACGAGGCCATGAACATGTGCGGCCACATGTAGAAGCCCAGGGTGCTCAGCAGGATGGTCGAGACCATCCAGACCGCGCTCTCGCCCTTGGCCGGCAGGGCCAGGAAGCCAGGCTTGGCCTGCTCGATGGCCTCGAACATGTGGCCGATGCCGCCGTAGTAGTGGAACGGCAGGTAGAGGCCGAGGAAGATCGCGACGCCCATCACGAGGATGTCCTTGAGCACCGAGGTCCAGGCCGAGCCGTGGATGCCCGACACCATGACGTAGGCCGTGATGACCAGCGCGCCGATCACCGTGCCCTGCGTCGAGCTGATCACCGAGTAGGAGGCGACGCTGACGATGATGCCCAGGCCGCGCAGCTGCAGTACCAGGTAGGGAATCAGCGCCACCGCACCGACCACCGCGACCAGGATGCCGAGTGCCGGGCTGTCGTACTTGGCGGCGAAGAAGTCCGGCTGCGAGACCAGCTTGCGCTGCTGCGCATAGCGCCAGATCGGCGGCAGCAGCCAGTACGAGAGGATGAAGCACAGGCTGCCGTAGCCCAGCATGTAGTAGGCCGGCCCGCCGTGCCCGTAGGCGTAGCCGCTGCCGCCGAGGAAGACGAAGGTGGTGTAGATCTCGCCGGCCATCAGCAGGAACACGATGGCGGTGCCGAAGCCGCGGCCGCCCACGGTCCATTGCTCGAGGTTCATGTCCTTGCCGCGCTGCGCCCGCAGGCCCAGCCAGAGCACCAGCGCGATGGTGAAGAAGATCAGGACGATGGAGATGTTCATTCGCCTTCTCCCACGGCGTGTTCGGGGCCGGCGTTGGCCGGATCGAGGCGGTAGACGATGGCCATCACGACCGAGGTGAGCACCAGGGTCAGCGACATCCAGGCCAGCAGAAAGGGCATGCCCAGCACCAGCGGTGCGACGCGGTTGCCGACGAAGGGACCCAGCAGCACCGATGCGACGGGCAGCAGGGCCAGAGAACGAAACCAACTCATTTTTGTCTCCTTGGTTGAAAAGGGGTGGCGTGCGAAGGCCGCGGGATGCCTCGCGGCTCCCGATGTGTCCTTCGAGGAATTTCGTGGCGGGTGTCAGTGCACCTTGTGCGAGATCGACTTCGCGTGCGTGTAGCACTCGAGGCCCTCGGTGCCGCCTTCGCGGCCGTAGCCGCTGTCCTTGACACCGCCGAAAGGGGTCTCGCTGACGGCCGACACCAGGTGGTTGATGGCCAGGTTGCCCAGCTCGAGGCCTTCGCCCAGCGCGTGCGCATTCCGCGCCGATTCGGTGAAGGCATAGCCCGCGAGCCCGAAGGGCAGGCTGTTGGCCTTGGCGATCGCCTCGCCGAGGTTCGCCACGCGCGCGATCAGGCACAGCGGGCCGAAGGGTTCCTCGCGCATCGCCAGCGCATCGTCCGGCACCTCGGCCAGCACCGTCAGCGGGAAGTGGTAGCCCGTGCGGCCGATGCGATGGCCACCCGAGACCAGGCGCGCGCCGCGCCCCACCGCATCGTCGACCATGGCCTGCAGCGCCTCGAGCCGGCGGACGTTGGTGACCGGGCCGATGTCGCTGCCGGCGGCGGTGCCGGGGCCGACGCGGACCGCGTCGGCCTTGGCCTTGAAGGCCGCGACGAAGGCGTCGTAGACCGCGGCGTGCACATAGAAGCGGGTCGGCGCGACGCAGACCTGACCCGCGTTGTTGAGCTTGCCCTTGACGCAGGCGATCGCGGCCGCGACCGGGTCGGCGTCCTCGCAGACGATCACCGGCGCATGGCCGCCGAGCTCCATGATCACCGGCTTCATGTGGCGGCCCGCCAGCTCGGCCAGGTGCTTGCCGACGGCGGTCGAGCCGGTGAAGGTGACCAGGCGCACCACCGGGTCGGCGATGAGCCGCGACGAGATCGCGGCCGGATCGCCGAACACCAGGTTGAGCACGCCGGGCGGCAGTCCCGCATCGACGAAGGCCTGGGCCAGCAGCACCGCGCCCGCGGGCGTTTCCTCGGCCGCCTTGAGGATGATCGAACAGCCCGCGGCCAGCGCACCGCCGACCTTGCGCGCGGGCGAACTCATCGGGAAGTTCCAGGGCGTGAAGGCCGCCACCACGCCCGCGGGCTCGCGCACCACGGTGTGGCGCATGCCGGGCTCGGCCGGGATCACGCGGCCGTAGAGCCGGCGCCCCTCCTCCGCATCCCAGGCGATCAGGTCGCAGCCGCGCAGCACCTCCGCCCGGGCCTGCGCCAGCGGCTTGCCCTGCTCCAGCGTGATCGCCAGGGCGATGGTCTCGACCCGCTCGCGCATCAGGGCCGCCGCCTGCAGCATGACGTGGGCGCGCTGCTGCGGTGCGGTGCGGCGCCACACGGCCAGGCCGCGCGCGGCCGAGGCGAGCGCGGCATCGATGTCGTCGGGGCCGGCCACCGGCACACGGCCGATCTCGGCCTCGTCCGAAGGGTTGAGCACGGGGCGGCTGTCGGCGCAGCGTCGCCATTGGTTGTCGATCAGCAGGCGGATTTCGGGATAGGCACTCATGATTCGCGTCGCGTGGGAGGTCGGAGAAAGGAAGGAAATCGAGGCGGCGCGGCTAGCGCCTGCCGTGGGCCAGCCGCAGGGCCTGGGGCCGCTGCCGCAGGCGGAACATCGCCACGCAGCCGAGCAAGGGCCCGAGGGCCAGCATGCCGAAGGCGCCCGGCCAGCCCGCGAGGGCGACCACGTGCGGCACCAGGTGGATGCTGACCAGGGTCAGCAGGAAGCCGGCGCAGGTCTGCACCGTCAGCAGGGTGCCGACCGAGGACGGCTCGGCCAGCTCGGCGATGCTGGCCGAGAACTGCGCGGAATCGGCGATCACGCTCACGCCCCAGACGAGCGCCACCGGGATCACCACCCAGGGCGAGGCGCCCAGCAGCCAGCCCATCAGCAGCGCGCAGGCGGCGCTGGTGGCCATCGCGGCGATGGTGACGGCGGTGCGGCCGATGCGGTCGGCCAGCACCCCGCCGCCCCAGGCGCCGAGCACGCCCGCCGCCACGGTGGCGAAGGTCCAGAGGCTCGCGCTGTGGCCGGCGTCGGACATGCCGTTGAGGCTGAAGCTGGCCTGCAGGAACACCGCGAGCCAGGCCCACATCGCATAGAGCTCCCACATGTGGCCGAGGTAGCCCAGGTTGGCCAGCCGCACCGCCGGGTCGCGCCAGGCCTGGGTGAAGGCCGACAGGTCCAGCCGCGCGGCCCGCTTCATGTGCGGCCCGAGCTCGCAGGCCAGCACCGCCAGCCCCGACAGCGCGGCGCAGGCCGCGGCGACGGCGTAGACCCAGCGCCAGTCGAGGCCGCCGCTGGCCGCCAGCAGGTGCGGGCTGGCCGAGCCCAGGGTCAGCGCGCCGACCAGCAGGCCGATCAGCAGGCCCAGGTCGCCGCGCGCCCAGGTGGCGGCCAGGCGCATGCCGACCGGGTAGACGCCGGCCATGCACATCCCGGTGAGAAAGCGCAGCGCATAGATCAGCGTGCCGGTCGGCGGCAGGAACACCAGCCAGGCGGTCGCGGCCGCGGCCACCAGGGCCGAGCCCATGAACAGCCGGCGCGGATCGAAGCGGTCGGCCAGCGAGAACAGCGCGCTCAGGATGGTGCCGATGACGAAGCCGGCCTGCAGCGAACTGGTCAGCAGCGCCGCGGCCTGCGCGCTCACGGCCTGGCTCTGCTTGACCGTCGCCACCACCGAGGCCGAGGAGAACCAGACCGTCATGGCGCCGACCTCGCACAGCAGCAGGATGGCCAGCGAGCGGGCCTTGTGGCGGTAGGGGTCGACCATGGGCATCGGCTCGGTGGCGGGGTTCAGCGCAGGGCCGAGGTGGCCTGGTTGAGCCGGTGGTAGCCGCGCCCGAAATAGACCAGGCCGTCGCCGCGCTCGGCGGTGCGCACCGCCTTCACGGTGCAGGAGAACACCGTGTGGGTGCCGACCTCCATCGCCGAGACGATCTCGCAATCGAGCGAGGCCAGCGCATCGCGCAGCGCCGGCGCGCCGGTGGCCAGCACATCCCATTGCGCCAGGCCGAAGCGCTCGTCGGCGCTGATGTTCTTGGTGGCGAAGCGCTCCGCGATGCCGCGCTGGTCGGCCGAGAGCACGTTGACGCACAGCGCGCCGGCCGCCTTGAAGGCCGCGTTGTTCTGGCTGCTGCGGTTGATGCAGACCAGCAGCGTCGGCGGCTCGTCGGTCACGCTGCAGACGGCCGAGACCGTGCAGCCCACGCGCCCCTCGGCGGCGTGGCCGGTGATGACGTTCACGGCGGCGCCGAGGTTGGCCATCGCTTCCTTGTAGCTTTGCTTGTCGAGCATGTCGTCTCCTGCCAATGAAAAGGGGCTGGCGCTCAGGCCGCGGCCGGCCGGCGGTGCTGGGCCACCGGGTGGCTGGCCGGTAGGCGGTCCTGGCCGAACAACTTGCCGCGCAGCGAGCCCTCGGCATAGCGCGTCTTGTAGACGCCGCGTTCCTGCAGCAGCGGCACCACCAGCGCGATGAAGTCGTCGAAGCACTCGGGCACCACGGTGCGCGAGAGGTTGAAGCCGTCGACGTCGGCCTCTGTGGTCCAGGCCACCAGGGCATCGGCGATCTGTTCGGCCGAGCCGACCATCGGCTGCTGGCGGCTGCCCAGCACCATCTGCTCGAGCAGCTTGCGGCGGGTCCACTGCGGGCCGGCGCTGCGCGTCATGGCCTCGACGTTGGACACGATGGCCTGGCTCTTGCCCGTCTCGATCGGCTCGTCGATGTCGTACTTGGCGAAGTCGATGCCCATCGACGCCGCGGCATGGGCCAGCGCCGCCTCGGAGCTCACGTAGCGCCGGTACTCGGCGTACTTCTCCTGCGCTTCGGCCTCGGTCCGCCCGGTCACCACGGTGGCGCCGAGGAAGACCTTGATGTCGCTGCCGGCACGCCCGCGCTGCACCGCCTGCTGGCGGATGTCGTCGACGATCTTCTTCACTCCCGGCTTGCTCTGGCCGTTGACGAACACGCATTCGGCATGGGTCGCGGCAAAGCGCGAGCCGCGCGCCGAGGAGCCGGCCTGGTAGAGCACCGGCGTGCGCTGCAGCGAGGGTTCGCTCAGGTGCATGGCGTCGACCTTGTACTGCGGGCCCTGGTGATGCACCGCGTGCACCCGGGCCGGATCGGCGTAGAGGCCGCGGGCCTTGTCGGCGAGCACGGCGCCGTCTTCCCAGCTGCCTTCCCAGAGCTTGTAGACCAGCGCCATGTACTCGTCGGCCAGGTCGTAACGGTCGTCGTGCGCGGTCTGGCCGGTGAGGCCGACGGCGCGCGCGGCGCTGTCCAGGTAGCCGGTGACGATGTTCCAGCCGATGCGCCCGCCCGTCAGGTGGTCGAGCGTGGACATGCGGCGCGCGAAGAGGTACGGCGTCTCGTAGGTCAGGTTGGCCGTGACGCCGAAGCCCAGGTGCCGGGTGGCGGCGGCCATGGCCGGGATCAGCAGGGTCGGGTCGTTGACCGGCACCTGGACCGCGCCGCGCAGGGCCGCGTCGGCGTTGCCGCCGAGCACGTCGTAGACCCCCACCACGTCGGCGAAGAAGATGCCGTCGAACAGGCCGGCTTCGAGGCGGCGGGCGTAGTCGGTCCAATAGTGGATGTCCAGGTAGCGCGCCGACTGGTCGCGCGGGTGCGTCCACAGGCCCTGCTGGATGTGGCCCACGCAGTTCATGTCGAAGGCGTTCAGATGGATTTCACGGCGCATGTCTCTCTCCTTGTTGCAGTGCATCGCGACGGTTCCTTGCGCTGGATCAAGGGGCGATGGTGTTCGGTTCGTCCATCATAGTAGACGATCAACTACTTTGAAAGATTTTTTTTTGATCCAATAGCCCGGACATGAACGACGACCCCACCGACGCCATCTCGGCTTCCATCAAGAAAGAACGGGTGGCGCGCGGCCTGTCGCTGGCCGACCTGTCGGAGCGCTCCGGCGTCTCCAAGGCCATGATCAGCAAGATCGAGCGCGGCGAGGCCAGCCCCACGGCCACGGTGCTCGGCAAGCTCTCGGGGGCGTTCGGAATGGCGCTGTCGGCGCTGCTGGCACTGGCCGAGAAACAGGGGGAGCGGATCAGCGTGCGGGCGACGCAGCCGGTCTGGCGCGATCCCGAGACCGGCTATCTGCGGCGCGCGCTCTCGCCTCCCGACCACGGCATGCTCGAACTGCTGGAGATCGAGTTGCCGGCCAACGTGCGCGTGCCCTACCCGGCCACCGCCTTCGCCTTCCAGCACCAGCAGATCCTCGTGACCCAGGGGCTGCTGGAGTTCCAGGAAGGCACCACGGTGCACCGGCTCAACGTGGGCGACTGCCTGCAACTGGGTCCGCCGGCCGAGTGCAGCTTCTTCAATCCCGGCCAGCAGGTCTGCAAGTACCTGATCGCGCTGGTGCGGCGCTGAGCCGCCCTGTCCGGGATAGGCCGACGGGCCCTAGCCAAACGGCGTATTGAAGCCCGGGGCCGCGCGGCGCAGACTGCGCTCCCAAGCCCCCCGCCGGGCGCCATTCGAGGACACAATCATGCAAACACTGTCGAATGCGGAGTTTCTGGCCATATGGTTCGCGCTGGCCGTGGCGGGGCTCGGTGCGGTGATCGCATTCGCCCGTCCGAACGGGCTGCTGACCGATGCGCTGGCCCGCCGCGTGCGGCGGTCGATCGCCACCCTCCAGGAAAACGCATCAAGCCTCCACGAAGGCTCGTCGACCTAGCCGCCTGGCGCCGGCGCTCAGCGCGGGCGCAACGGCGGAAATCGCTTGACCATCTGCCGCCCGAGCGGCGTCACGGCGGTCACCGTCGCCGGCGGCTGGTCGTGGCCGGTCAGGGTTCGCACCGGCAATGGAATGTCCGCCTTGATATGGCCCGCGAGCTGGAGCACGCACAGGCCGTCGACGTCCTTTCCAGCAAAGACGGTGACCGGCAGGCGGGATTGGGCGAGTTGGTGCAGCAATTGGAATGACACCCGTCGAGTATCAGGCCGCCGCATGACGCGCCAGGCCGCGGCCCCCCACGAATCCCGCGCCGCCGAGGCAAAGTGCAGCCCTTGGCGGCCTTCTTCGGCGCGCCTCTGCGAGCGATGAATACCAAAGAACTCATCGCTCTCCGGTCGCCCTCCCCACCCTCTCCCGCCCCGTCCCGGCCGGCCTGCAATGCGGCGAAAAAACCGGCCCGCGCCCGGCGAACAAAGCCGGTCGCCGTGAAGAAGTTAACATTGGGTAACAGTTCGACGCAATCATACTGGTGCGTCAACCGGAGATCTTATGAGTCAGTGGGAATTGGAATTTGCAGAAGCCGTCGCAGCGCTGGAAGCGGCCTACAAGGCCGACCAGCGCGCCTATGACGAGCTGCGCGACCCGCTGAAGGCGTCCTGGGCGCTGTTGCCGACCTGGATGTGGCCCGAACCGGACCGCGTGGGCCAGATGCTCAAGGCGCGCAACGCCTTGATCGCGGCCGAGGACGCGGTGCGCGAGATGGTCCGGCGCCAGAGCATCGCGGTGCGCAACACGCGCGCGCGGCGCCAGACCATGTACCAGCAGCGGGCCTTCGCCCAGACCTCGACGGGCGAGGTGTCGGCGGCGGGCGAACTCTCCGTGTCGGTTCGCCAGCCCACCGACGCGCGCACGCCCACGTCCCGCAACGCCTGACGGCCGTTCCCGCCCCGGCGGACGTGCAAAGGCCGATCCCCCTCGCGGGCGGATCGGCCTTTTTCGTTGGCGGTGCGGCGCCTGACGCGCCGCCGGGTCACTGCAAGGTGGTGTGCTGCAGGTCGATCGAAGGGCTGATGAACAGGGGCGCCACCGCGCCGCCCCGGCGCGGACCGGTCAGGCCGCACACCGCCTGCAGGGCGATGTAGCCGGCGGCCAGCGCCGAGTGGTAGCTGCTGGCGGGCGACTCCGCCGAATCGATGGGCTCGTAGATGCCGGCGTCGTCGTTCTCCTCCTGGAGCACCCAGAAGTACATGCCGGGCCACGGCTCGTCGACGGTCAGTGCAATGCGGCGGAGATCGGTCGTCATGTCTTTTTCCAGCTTGAACACGAGGAATGGCGAGCGTCGGCGAGGGCCCGATTGCGTGAGGCATTTTGTTCTCACTTAACAATCTGTGACAAACCTCGCCGGCACCCCGATTAAGCCGTTCTTTCGCCTGGAATGCACGGGCCCCAGGGCGGTCCGACCCCGCAATCAGTGACAAATCCCGCGTTTTTCAAGAAACTTTAGTTCTCTTTTCCATCAGGAATGCACCCGCAAGGGCGGCGGGCGAGGAAACCAGGGATGGAAGGTCGCGGCGCCCCCTCAGTTGGCTGCCTGCCCCGGGTCGCCGGCCGGCGGCGCCAGCGGGAAGCCCAGGTCGTCGAGGGTCGGCGCCATGCCCGCGGCCGCCCGCACGGCCAGCACCGAGGCGATGGCGGCGTCGTGGTCGGCGAAGCCTTGCGAACTGCGCGCGTAGAGCGCGTTGTCGCGCTTCGACCGAAGCTCCCAGAACCATTGATTCCCCGAGCCGTTGTGAACGACGAATTGCATGACATCTCCTCGTGAACAGGTCGCCGAGTGTCCGGGCAAAGCCGGCCGTGCGCACCCGGCCCGCTCGCCTTTCGGGCCATGTCTTGCGCTGGATCAAGCTTTTGCCAGATCGTCGGCGATTTTTTCGCTCAGGCAGCCGGCGCGGCCTGCCACCGGGCCGCGCAATCCTCGGCCAGCAGCGGGCGGCTGAAGTAGTAGCCCTGCACCAGGCGGCAGCCGATGGAGCGGACGAAGGCCAAGTGCTCGGCCGTCTCGACGCCCTCCGCGATGATCTCCAGGTCGAGCTCCTCGGCCAGCCTGCAGATGGCGCGCACGATCACCGCGTTGCGCGGATCGGTGTGGCCGGCCTGCATGAAGGACTGGTCGATCTTGATCTTGTCGAGCTCGAAACGCCGCAGGTAGCTCAGCGAGGCGAAGCCGGTGCCGAAATCGTCGAGCGCCACCTGCACCCCCAGGCGCCGGAAGCGGCTGATGATGCCGGCCGCGTTGTTGTGCAGCAGCACGCTCTCGGTGATCTCGAAGATCACCCGTTCGGGCCGGATGGCGAAGCGCAGCAGCGCGCGCTCCACGAACACGCAGAAGGTGGCGTCGGTGAACTGCCGGGCCGAGAGGTTGATCGAGATGAAGACGTCGTCGGGCCAGGTGGCGGCGTCGCGGAAGGCCTCCTCCACCACCCAGCGGCCGATGGAGACGATCTGGCCGCTGCGCTCGGCCACCGGGATGAAGTCGGCCGGCGACACATGGCCCAGCTCGGGGTGGGTCCAGCGCAGCAGCGCCTCGAAGCCGACGGTGCGGCCGCCGTCGATGTCGACGATGGGCTGGAAGCGCAGGTGGAATTCCGCCCGCTTCTCGGCCTCGGCCAGCCCCTGGCGCAGCCGCTGCTCGCGCAGCGCCCGGTCGCGCATCGCGGGGTCGAAGACCAGGTGGCGCGCGCGGCCCGCGCCCTTGGCCGCGTAGAGCGCGATGTCGGCGCTCTTCATCAGGGCCACCGCGTCGTCGAGCTGTCCCGAGGCCTTGAAGGCGATGCCCATGCTGGCCGTGGCCGTCAGGTGCGCCTCGCCCACGTCGAAGGGCGCGGCCAGTGCGCGCGCGATGCGCTCGCAGCAGGCCTCGGCCTCCTCGCCCGCCTGGGGGCCCAGGAAGACGATCGCGAACTCGTCGCCGCCCAGCCGCGCCACCAGGTGCGCACCGTCGACCACTTCGGCCAGCCGGGCCGCGAACTGGATCAGGAAGACGTCGCCGGCGTCATGGCCGAAGCGGTCGTTGATGTCCTTGAAATGGTCGATGTCGAGCAGCACGATCGCGCAGGCCGCGCCGGGCGGCTGGCCGGCCAGCGCGAGATTGAAGCCGTGCCGGTTCAGCACGCCCGTCAGGGCGTCGTGCCGCGCGTCGCGGTCCGACCGGCGCTTGAGCCGCAGCACGAAGCCCATCAGCGCCAGGCCGACGAGCACCAGCACCACCACGATGACCGACACGCCGGCGATGACCCGGCCCAGGCTCTCCTGCTTGCGCGCGATGTTGTCGGTCAGCACGGTCTGCGCGCTCGAGGCCAGCCGCAGGATGCGGCCGTTCAGCGGCAGCAGTTCGCCCAGCACCTCGCGCGCCGCCGCCGGCTCGCCCAGCTCGGGCAGCCGTTGCTCCACGCGGCGGATCGCCTCCGTCGCATGGGCGTACTCGGCGGCGCCCTCCGGCAGCTGGGTCAGCGCGGCGAAGGTCTCGCTGTTGTGGATGATCTCGAGGCGGTTGAGCAGGATCTGGTAGCGCAGCTCCACCTCGGCCTGGGTGGTCTGCGAGCCCGGCAGGAAGCGTTCGGCCACCGCCAGCTCGAAGCGGAACAGCTCGGCCGACAGCTGGCCGCTCTCGATCGTGATGTTGAAGCGCGTCGATTGCGAGCTCCACATCAGGTAGTTGGCCAGCGTGACCGTCACCGCGATGCCTGCCACCACCAGCGCCACCACCGCCATCAGCACGGTTCGAAAGCGGCGCAGGGGTTTCAAGATCGGCACCCCGACTGGCACGCGCGGGCATCGCGTCGCGAACGTGGCGTGGCCACCGGCGCCCGGCGCCGCCGTCCTGGAGATCGCGCAGGCAGGGCCGGAGCACGCAGCCGCATCATGGGCACGCGCCTAGAGCACGTCGATCTGGCACAGCTGCCAGACCGCGTAGAGGTAGAAGCTGTCGGAGCGCAGCTTGGAGTCGCGGTCGAAGGGGAAGACCACGAAGATCGGCCCCTTGTCCGAGATCGGCAAGGCGACGCCGTCCTTGGCGATGGCCAGGATCGCGCCGTTGCTGGCCAGGTCCTCGATGTCGGCGACCACCGCGTAGTCGTTGAGCGCGATCAGCCGCACCCGGCTGCCCTTGGCCTTGAGCGACGAGAGGAAGGTGCCCACCGCCACGCCGCTGTAGGTGACCGGCGTCTTGTTCCAGGGGGTGGCGGTCTTGAAGGCGGTCTGCGGCATGGCCTGCAGCGCCTCGAGGTCGAAGCGCCGGTTGCCGGCGGCATCGGCGCCCTCGATGGCGCCGCGGACCAGCAGGATCGGCGCCCCGGCGAACGATGGGCCCGCGATGCCGAGCGCCAGGGCGGAAGATCCCGCAAGAAAGGCGCGCCGACTGACAGTGCTCATCATCGTGTGTTCTCCGAAAAACGTCCGGTGGTGCCACGATACATCGGCAACCCCGCCAGCGGAGACATCGTTTGCATTCGGGCATCCAGTGGGAAGCCCTTGCGGACTGGACGATGAACGATTCTATAGAGACGCGGGCGCACCGCGCGCCGGCCCTGCCGGACCGGCGGGCGGCCCGTTCACGCGGCGTCGAACACCCGGTCCTTGAACTGCTCGCGCAGCTTGGTCTTGAGCAGCTTGCCGGTCGCGGTGTGCGGCAGCGCATCGACGAAGGTCACGTGGTCGGGCAGCCACCACTTCGCGACCTTCTGCGCGAGGAAGGCCTGCAGCTCGGCGCCCGTGACCTCGGCGCCCGCGCGCCTGACGATCACCAGCAGCGGCCGCTCCTGCCATTTGGGATGCGGGATGCCGATCACCGCCGCCTCGGCCACCGCCGGATGCGCGTTGGCGGCGTTCTCGAGGTCGATCGACGAGATCCACTCGCCGCCCGACTTGATCACGTCCTTGGCGCGGTCCACCAGCTGCACGTAGCCGTCGGTGTCGACGGTCGCGACGTCGCCGGTCGGGAAGTAGCCTTCGGCGTCGAGCACCGGGCCGCCCTCGCTCTTGAAATAGCCGCTCGCGATCCACGGGCCGCGCACATGCAGGTGGCCGAAGGCCTGGCCGTCGTGCGGCAGGCGCTGGCCCGCCTCGTCGACGATCTTGAGCTCCACGCCCCAGACGCCGCGGCCCTGCTTCATCTTGACCGTCGTCTGCGCCTCCTTCGACAGGCCGCGGTGCTTGGGCAGCAGGTTGCCGATCACGCCGATGGGGCTGGTCTCGGTCATGCCCCAGCCCTGCACGAAGTCGGCACCGAAGTCGCGCTCGAAGCGCTCGATCATGCTGCGCGGGGTGGCCGCGCCGCCCACGCCGATGCGCTTCAGGCCCAGGGCCAGCGTGTCGATCTCGGGATGCGCATCGAAGTACTGGAACTGCATCAGCCAGACCGTGGGCACGGCCTGCGAGAAGGTCACCTTCTCGTCGCGCATGAGTTCGTAGAGGCTCTGGCCGTCGAGCTTGGGCCCGGGCATCACCAGCTTGGCGCCCGCCATCGCGGCCGAGTACGGCATGCCCCAGGCGTTGGCGTGGAACATGGGCACGGCCAGCAGCAGCGTCATGCCCGAGTTGACGTTGAAGGTGTCGGGCGCGCATTCCATCAGCGAATGGAGCACGGTCGAGCGGTGCGAATACAGCACGCCCTTGGGGTTGCCGGTGGTGCCCGAGGTGTAGCAGAGCGACGAGGCGGTGCGCTCGTCGAACTCGGGCCAGGTGTAGTCCTCGCTCTGCGCGGCGATCAGTTCCTCGTAGCACAGCAGCTTCGGCACATCGATCGCGGGCATGTGGGCGCGGTCGGTCATGGCCACGAAGGTGTGCACCGTCTTGAGCGAAGGCGCGAGCTGCGCCACCAGCGCGGCGAAGGAGATGTCGAAGAACAGCACCTGGTCTTCGGCATGGTTGACGATGTAGTCGATCTGCTCCGGGAACAGCCGCGGGTTCACCGTGTGCAGCACCGCGCCCGTGCCCGAGACGCCGTAGTACAGCTCGAGGTGGCGATGCGTGTTCCAGGCCAGCGTGCCCACGCGCTGGCCGGGCGCGATGCCCAGCGCCTGCATCGCGTTGGCCACGCGCTTGGCGCGGCGCTGCACCTCGCGGTAGTTGGTGCGGTGCACCGGGCCCTCGACGGTGCGCGCGACGATCTCGGTCTCCGGGTGGAAGGTGGCCGCGTGATCGATCAGCGACGAGATCATCAGCGGGCGGTCCTGCATCAGTCCGAGCATTCTTGTGTCTCCGGTGGTTCTTTGGGAATGGCGCTCATTTGACGGCAATGGACTGGCCCATGGGCTCGAATTCCTTGCCGTTGAAGCGCACCAGCTGCAGCGTGCTGAAGGGCCAGTAGTCGGTGCTCGAGGTGTTGAGCGCCACACCGGGCAGCAGCATGCCGGTGCTCACCGCCTTGAGGCTGGTGGCCTGCTTCAACACGTTCTCGCGCGTCAGGTTGTCGCCCGACGCCCGCAGCACCTGCTCCATCGCCTGCGCCACGCCGTAGCCGTACACGCCGGCGGCGTTGGTCACGTCCTGGTCGGGGGCGTACTTCTTCATGAAGGCCAGGAATTCCTTGGTCGCCGGATCGTCGGCCCAGCGCGGCTGGGTCGCGTCCTTGAAGAAGGCCATGGCCATGATGCCGTTGGACTTGTCCAGGCCGGCCGGCTCCAGTGTCATCTTCACGTAGGCCGACACATAGGTCAGGTACTGCTGCTTGGGGCGCCAGCCGATGTCGTAGACCTTGCGGATGGCCTGCGCCGCGAAGCGCGCGGTGGCGAAGTTGACGAACACGTCGGCGCCCGAGGCCTGCAGCTTGATGATCTGCGAGTCGACCGTCGGGTCGGCGATCTCGAACGAGGCCTCGCCCACGATCATCGAGCCTGCCTTGTCGCCCAGCCCCTTCTTCAGGCCCTTGAGCAGGTCCTTGCCGAAATCGTCGTTCTGGTAGAGCACGGCGATCTTCGCGCCGGGCATCGTCTTCAGGATGTTCTTCGCGTAGAGGCTGCCCTCGCCCTCGTAGCTGGGCATGTAGGGCGTGGTCCAGGGGTTGTTCTTCGGGTCGTTGAAGCGGTCGGCGCCCACGCCCAGCAGCAGGTGCGGCACCTTCTTGGCGTTCATGTACCGCATGATGGCCGCGTTCGACGCCGAGCCGAGGTTGCCGTAGACGGCGAGCACCTCGTCCTGCTCGACCAGCTTGCGCACCACCTCGGTGGTGCGCGGCGGGGTGTACTGGTCGTCGTAGCTGATCAGCGTGACCTTGCGGCCGTTGATGCCGCCCTTGTCGTTGATCATCTTGAAGTAGGCCTCGTTGACCTTGCCGACGATGCCGTACGACGAGACCGGGCCGCTGTAGGGCATGGCCATGCCGAGCTTGATCTCGGTGTCGGAGGCGCCCGTGTCGTACTTCTTCTGGGCGAGCGCCATGGTGCTGCCCAGCAGGAGGGCCGCGCCGGCCAGCAGCAGCGCGGTGCGCCGAGGGAGGGTGTGATTCTGTTGCGTCATGTCGTGCTCCGGGCTCAACGGCCCATCACCGGGCCGAAGGGCTCGTAGTGCGTGCCGGTGAAGCGCAGCAGCTGCATGCGCTCGATCGGGTAGAAGTCGTCGGCGGCGGTCTTCACGTCGATGCCCGGGTAGAGCATGGGCAGCGTGAGCTGCAGGTTGGCCGAGATCTTCATGATGTTCTCGCGCGTGAGGTTGTCACCTGCCTTGCGCAGCACGTATTCCAGCGTCTGCGCCGAGGAGTAGCCCAGCACGTTGAGCGAATCCGTCATGTCGCCGCCCGGGTAGTACTTGGCCATGAAGGCCTTGTAGTCGTCGAATTCCTTGGTGTTCTTCCAGCGATCGTCGGCCGGGTCGCGCAGGTAGGTGGCCGAGATCACGCCCTGGGCGTTCTCGTAGCCGGCCGGCTTGATCACCGCCGAGACCGACACCGACACGCTCGACAGGTACTGCGTGGGCTTCCAGCCGATGTCGGCCGCCTTGCGGATCGCCTGCGCGGCGAACTTGGGCGTGGTGATGCTGAAGAAGGTGTCGGCGCCCGAGGCCTTGAGGTTGACCATCTGGCTGTCGATGGTCGGGTCGGTCACCTCGTAGGTCGACTGCGCCACCACCATGCGCTTGGCCTTGTCGCCCAGCCCGTCCATGAAGCCCTTGAGGAAGTCCTTCCCGAAATCGTCGTTCTGCATCAGGATCGCGATCTTCGCGTCGGGCTTGGTCTTCAGGATGTGCTCGGCGTAGATCAGGCCCTCGGTCTGGTAGGTCGGCTGCCAGCCCATGGTCCAGGGGAAGTCCTTGGGGTCGCCGAAGCGCGTGGCACCCGTGGCCACGAAGAGCTGCGGCACCTTCTTGGCATTCATGTAGCGACGGATCGCCATGTTGTGCGCCGTGCCCAGCGGGCCGAAGAGCACCAGCACCTCGTCCTGCTCGACCAGCTTGCGCGCCTGCTCGACGGTCTTCGAGGGCGTGTAGGCGTCGTCGAGCGAGATGAACTCGACCTTGCGGCCGTTGATGCCGCCTTCGGCATTGATCTTGGCGAACCAGGCGCTCGCGGTCTTGCCGATCGTGCCGTAGGCCGAGACCGGGCCCGAGTACGGGACGATGTGGCCGATCTTGATCGTGGTGTCGGTGGCGCCGGTGTCGTAGCGCTTCTGTGCGTGCGCGGTGAACACCGCGGCCACGCCGAGCAGCAGCGCGGCACCGGTGCGCAGGAAGCCCTTCGACGGGCGGGAGGGGAATACGGGCATGACGGTCTCCTGGTTTTTTCTGTTGCGCCACGGTCGGCGTCGGGACGGATCGTAGGCAGCCGCTCCGGCCGGCGGCATCGTCGGAAGAGACGATTGAGAGGCCCGGGCCTTGGTCCTAGCATGGGCCGCACAACAGCCAGACCGGAGACAAGCCGCAGGCCCGCGCCTGCCGGCAGCCACAGCCGATGAACCTCAGTTCGACCCCGCGCTACGAAGCCTTCCGCCAGGAGATCCGCGCCTTCCTCCGGACCCACGGCCACCGCTCGGCCACCGCCCCGACCGCGCAACGCCCGCCCGCGGGCGCGCTGGCCTGGCAGCGCCTGCTGCTCGAGCATGGCTACGCGGGCCGCACGGTGCCGCGCGAGTACGGTGGCTACGGCGCCGCGCCCGACGTGATGGAGGCCTACCTGATCACCGAGGAGTTCACCCGCGCCGGCGCCGCGCCGCCCCTGGGCAACCAGGGCATTTCGATGCTGGTGCCCACGCTGCTCGAACTGGGCACCGAGGCGCAGCGGCGCGAATGGATCGCACCCACCTTGCGCGGCGAGGTGCTCTGGTGCCAGGGCTACTCCGAGCCCGGCGCCGGCTCCGACCTGGCGGCGCTGCAGACCCGCGCCACCGAGGACGGCGAGGACTTCCTGGTCAACGGCCAGAAGATCTGGACCTCGACCGCGCACGTGGCCGACATGATCTTCTGCCTGGTGCGCACCGAGCCCGGCGCGGCCAAGCACGCGGGCATCAGCTACCTGCTGTTCTCGATGCAGACGCCCGGCATCGCGGTGCGCCCGCTCCAGACCATGACCGGCCACGCCGAGTTCAACGAGGTCTTCTTCACCGACGTGCGCGTGCCGCAGCAGCAGATCGTGGGCGGGCGCGGCGAAGGCTGGAAGGTGGCCAACGCCACGCTCAAGCACGAGCGCGGCTCGCTGGGCAATGCCGCGGTCACGACCCAGCGCTACCAGGAGCTGGTCGAGCTGATGCAGGCCGAGACCGTCGACGGCACGCGGCTGATCGACCTGCCGGTGCTGCGCGACCGCCTGATGCGGCTGCAGGGCCAGGTGCTGGCGCAGAAGTGCCACGGCCTGCGCCTACTCACCGCGGCCGCCGCGGGCGAGGACCTGGGCCTGGCGGCGCTGGTGGTCAAGCTGCAGGGCTGCGAGCTGCGCCACCAGCTGGCCGGGCTGGCCATCGACGCGCTGGGCGAGCTCGGCCTGCTGATGCACGGCAGCCCGCACCTGCGCGCGCAGGCGATCTGGCAGGAGCGCTACATGTTCGACCTCGGCCTGATCATCGGCGGCGGCACCGCGCAGATCCAGAAAAACATCATCGCGGAACGCGGCCTCGACATGCCGCGCGAGCCACGCCTGGCCGCCTGACGCGCACGGAGACCTCCCCCTCATGGAATTCGCCCTCTCCCCCGACCAGCGCGCCCTGCAGGACAGCGTGCGCCGCAGCCTCGAACGCGCCTGCCCGCTCGACCGGGTGCGCGCCGTGGCCGCCACCGAAGAACCCTTGGACCGCGCGGTGTGGCAGACCCTCTGCGAGATCGGCGTGCCCGCGCTGCTGGTGCCCGAGGCGCACGGCGGCCTGGGCCTGTCGCTGCTCGATGCCGCACTGGTGGCCGAAGAACTGGGCCGCCATGTGGCGCCCGTGCCCTTCCTCGGCAGCGCGGTGCTCGCGCCGCTGGCCCTGCGCGAGGCCGGCAGTGCGTCGCAGCAGGCCGAATGGCTGCCGCGTCTGGCCCGCGGCGACTGCATCGCCGGCGTGGCCATGGCCGAGCGCGTGGCAGGTGCGCGCGACGGCGCGGGCGTGCAGGCCGACGCTGGCCGGCTGAACGGCAGCGCGCTGTTCGTACTCGACGCCGCGCAGGCCGATGTCTTCATCGTGGCGGACCGCGACGGCGGCCTGCACCTGGTCGCCGCCGATGCGCCGGGTTTGCAGCGCACGGCCCTGCGCAGCATCGACGCGACCCGCCCGCTGGGCGCGCTGGTGTTCGAGAACGTGCCCGCGCAGGCCCTGCCCGGCGTCACGCCCGCCACGCTGGCGCGGCTGCGCAGCGCTGCCTGGGCGCTGCTCGCGGCCGACACGCTGGGGGCGGGCTGGGCCATGATCGACCAGGCCGTCGCCTATGCGAAGGAGCGCCGCCAGTTCGGCCGCGTGATCGGCTCCTTCCAGGCGGTGAAGCACCTGTGCGCCGAGATGGCCGCGGGCCTGGAGCCCGGCCGCGCGCTGGTCTGGTACGCGGCCCATGCCTTCGACGCGCTGCCCGGCGAGGCCGAGCTGCTGTCGGCACATGCCAAGGCCCACCTGTCGGAGACCGGCACCTTCGTCGCGCGCACCGCCACCGAGGTGCATGGCGGCATGGGCATCACCGACCTGCTGGGCCTGCACTTCTGGTTCAAGCGCATCGGCTTCAACCGGCAGGTCCTGGGCGGCCCCGAGCGCCTGCGGCAGCACGCCGCGCAACTCCAAGATTTCGAAGCAAGGAAGGAAACAACATGACATCGCCCCGCATGCTCGAAGGCCTGCGCGTCACCGACCTCACGACGGTGATCTTCGGCCCCTACTGCACGCAGATCCTGGCCGACCTCGGCGCCGAGGTGATCAAGGTCGAGCCGCCCGAGGGCGACAGCATCCGCATCATCGGCACGCCGCCGCACACGCCGCTCATGAGCCCGGTGCACCTGCGGCTCAACCGCGGCAAGCGCTCGGTCGACTGGGACCTGAAGAGCGAGGCCGGCCGCGCCGCCATGTACCGGCTGATCGAGACCAGCGACATCTTCATCCACAACGTGCGCAGCGACGCCATCGCCCGCGCCGGCCTGTCGTACGAAGAGGTGCGCGCGATCCGGCCCGACGTGATCTACGTGCACTGCACCGGCTTCGACCAGCGCGGCCCCTACGCCAAGCTGCAGGCCTACGACGACATCATCCAGGCCGCCTCGGGCGTGGCCTCGCTGCCGCCGCGTGTCGACGGCAACCCGCAGCCGCGCTACGTGCCGATGACCATGGCCGACAAGGTCTCGGGCCTGCACGCGGCCTATGCGGTGCTGGCTGCGGTGATCCACCGGCTGCGCACCGGCGAGGGCCAGAAGGTGGAGGTGCCGATGTTCGAGTCGGTCACCAGCTTCAACCTGGTCGAGCATCTGTGCGACATGACCTTCGTGCCACCCACCGGCCCCTCGTGCTACCCACGCCAGGTCGACCCCACGCGCCAGCCGATGAAGACCCGCGACGGCTACCTCGCGCTCGCGCCCTACCTCGACGAGCGCTGGGTGCGCTTCTTCGAGGCCACCGGCCATCCCGAGGTGCTGCAGCAGCCGCAGTTCGCCGACAAGGCGCTGCGCCGCAAGAACACCAGCCGCATGTACGAGGCCGCGGCCGCGATCCTGCCCGAGCGCGGCACCGACGAGTGGCTGGAGATCCTGCGCCTGGCCAACATCCCGGCCATGCGCGTCAACGACATCGACGACCTGCCCACCGACCCGCACCTGCAGGCCACCGGCCTGTTCCGCCAGCGCACCCATCCCACCGAGGGCGAGTACCTCGAGGTGCGCCCGCCGGTGCAGTTCTCGGCCTTCGACTACGCCGAACTGGGCCATGCGGCCGCCTCGGGCCAGCACAGCGCCGAGGTCGCGGCCGAGCTGGGCGTCGTGATGCCGAAGCGCGACGCACACTGAGTTCCCCTCTTCCACCACCGGACATCCCATGAACATCCAGGACGCGATCGCCAGCCGCCGCTCGGTGCGCCACTTCCTCGACCGGCCCGTGCCGGCCGACACCCTCCGGCGCGTGCTCGAACAGGCGCTGCGCGCCCCCTCGGGCGGCAACCTGCAGCCCTGGCACCTGCACCTCGTGGGCGGCGAGCGGCTGGCCGAACTCAAGGCGCTGATGCGCGAGCGCGTGCAGCAGGCACCCACCGGCGAAGGCAGCGAGTACGACATCTACCCGCGCGAACTGGTGTCGCCCTACCGCGACCGGCGCTATGCGGTGGGCGAGCAGATGTACGCGCGGCTGGACATCCCGCGCGAGGACAAGGCCGCACGGCTGCAATGGTTCGCTCGCAACTACCAGTTCTTCGGCGCGCCGCTCGCGCTGTTCTGCAGCGTCGACCGCCGCATGGGCCCGCCCCAATGGTCGGACCTGGGCATGCTGCTGCAGAACGTGATGCTGCTGCTGCGCGGCGAGGGCCTGGACAGCTGCGCGCAGGAATGCTGGGCGATCTACCCGAAGACCATCGGCAGCTTCCTCGCGCTGCCGGCCGAGCGCATGCTGTTCACCGGCATGTCGATCGGCTACGCGGACCCGGACCATGCGCTAGAAGGCTTCATGACCGAGCGCGCGCCGCTGGCCGAAGTCGCCGAGTTCATCGGAATCTAGCCATGGCCGCACCCGACACCGACTGGCAAGCCGCCTGGCAGCCCCTGGTCGCCCGCGTGGGCGAGGACTTCGGCAGCGCCGAGACCTTCCACGGCGCCGACGCCATCGACCCCAGCGCGGTGCGCCGCTACCTCGAGGTGCTGGAGTTCGACTGCCCGCTGCACACCGATGCGGCCGTGGCACGCGCACACGGCCATGCGGCGCCCACCGTGCCCTCGACCAGCCTCATGACCTGGACGCTGCCACCCATGTGGTCGCCCGGCCAGCCGCCCATCTTCAGCAGCGACACGCGCGACGCCGAGCCCGAGCGCAGCCCGCTCAAGGGCGTGCGCCCGCCCGGCATGCCGCCGACCAGCGCCTACATGGCGACCGACTACGAGGTCGACTACCTGCGGCCGGTGCAGGTGGGCGACCGGCTCGCGCGGCGCGGCAACCGCCTGGTGCGCTGCCAGCCCAAGGCCACCCAGGTCGGCCGCGGCGCCTTCACCACCTGGGAATACGAGATCGTCGACCAGCACGCCGAGGTCGTCGCGCGCTGCCGCTTCAGCATGTACCACTACAACCCCCACGCCGCCGCATGAAGTGCATGAGCCATGAACAGAACCCCGTCATCGACTGGGGCCAGCAACGCACCTGGAGCGAGGTCGCGGTCGGCGACACGCTGCCCCCGCTGCGCTTTCCGCTCACGGTCTACCGCATGGTGATGGCCGCGGGCGCGAACCGCGACTTCAACGCGATCCACCACAACACCGCGCATGCGCAATCCACCGGCGCGCCCGAGATGTACGCCAACGTGATGTTCCTGCAGGGCATGTGGGAGCGCACGGTGCGCGAGTACATCGGCCTGGCCGGCACGCTGCATGCCATCCGCGGCTTTCGCATGAGGTCCTTCAACACCGCGGGCGACACGGTGGTGGTGCAGGGCCGCGTCGAGCGCAAGTGGATCGACGAGGGCGCCGACGCGGCGCAGCGGCATCGGCTCGAACTCCAGGTCTGGAGCGAGAACCGGCACGGTGTCTCGGTCGGGCCGGGGACCGTGGTCGTGAGCCTGCCGGCCTGAATCGTCGCCCCCCAAGCCAGAAGAACAACCCGGAGACAACCCATGAACGAAGACACCCGCCTTTCGCGCCGCCACGCGCTCGCCCTGCTGGGCGGCGCCCTCACGGCCGGCACCGCCCTGCCATCGATGGCCCAGCCCGCGGCCTGGCCCAACAAGCCGATCCGCATGATCGTGCCCTATGCCGCGGGCGGCGGCACCGACGTCTTCGCACGGATCGTCGCCGACGGCCTGGGCCAGCGACTGGGCCAGACCGTGATCGTCGACAACCGGCCGGGCGGCAACGGCATGATCGGCATCACGACGGTGCAGCGCGCGCCCGCCGACGGCTACACGCTGCTGTTCTCGCTGACCTCGATCATCCAGAACCCGCTGCTCTACCCCAACGTGGGCTTCGACCCCTTCAAGGACTTCGTGCCGGTATCCGAAGTCGGCCGCCAGCCCATCGTCTTCACTGTGAGCAACAAGCTCGGCGTCGACACCCTCGAGGGCTTCATCAAGCTCGCCAAGGCATCGCCGGGCAAGTATTCCTACGGCTCGTACGGCAACGGCTCGAGCGCGCACCTCTATGCCGAGGTGCTGCAGGACGCGGCCGGCATCCGGCTGCTGCACGTGCCGTACAAGGGCGAGACACCGGCCATCACCGACCTGCTGGGCGGCAACGTCGATGCGGTCTTCGTCTCGGCCAAGGGCGTGGGCCCGCACGTGGCGGCCGGCAAGGCCCGCTCGCTGGCGGTCGTCGGCACCGCGCGCGCGCCGCTGGCCACCACGGTACCGACCTTCAAGGAACTGGGCTTCGCCGGCATGGACTCGGTCGGCTGGTTCGGCCTCTACCTGCCCGCGGGTGCCTCACCGGAGATCACGAAGCGCCTGTCGACCGATGTCGCGACGGTCGTGCAGGGCGCGGACGCCGCCGCGCGCATCGATGCGATGGGCATCATCCCGGTCGGCAGCACGCCCGCGCAGCTGACCGCGACCATGCGCGCGGACCACGAGCGGTGGCGCGGGGTGATCCAGGCGAAGAACATCCGGCTCGAATGAAGAAACGAGAGAGGCACCCGATGGCACAGCACTCGCTCACCCTGGTCCTGGGACTGGCCCTCGGCGCACTGACCACGCTGCCCGCCGCGGCGCAGGCCACAGCCGCCGACTACCCCACGCAGACCGTCACGCTGCTCGTGCCCTTCCCCGCCGGCGGCATCACCGACAACATCGCCCGCCTGGTCGCGCAGGAACTGGGCACGGCCTGGGGCAAGCCCGTGGTGGTCGACAACCGCGTCGGCGCCAGCGGCACCATCGGCGCCGCAGCCGTGGCCCGCGCCCCCAAGGACGGCCACACGGCCCTCTTCACCATCACCACCCACGTGCAGATGCCGGCGCTGCGGCGCGCCCTGCCCTACGACGCGGTGAGGGATTTCGCGGCGGTCTCGCAGATCGGCATGTCGACCTCGGCCCTGGTCGTGACGCCCGACTTCCCCGCGATAACTTTGAAGGAGCTGGTCACGGTCCTCAAGGCCGAACCTGGCAAGTACGCCTACGGCTCGACCGGCGTCGCGACCACCTCGCACATCTACGGCGAGCTGTTCAAGAAGGAAGCGGGCGTCGACATGCCGCACGTGCCCTACAAGGGCGCGGCGCCCATGGTCACCGACCTGCTCGGCGGCCACATCCGCGTCGCGGTGCTCGACACCGGCACTGCGCTGCCCTACCTGCAAGGCGGCAAGCTGCGCGCCCTCGCGGCTTTGGGCACGCGGCGCTCCGAAGCCCTGCCCCAGGTGCCCACCTTCCAGCAGGCCGGCTACGCGGGCTTCGAGCCCTACGCCTGGATCGGCCTCTTCCTGCCCGCCGGCACGCCGCAAGCGCGCATCGACAAGATGTCGACCACGGTGGCAGCGATCATCGCCAAGCCGGAGATGCAGAAGAAGATGCGGGAGATGAACATCGAGCCGGTGGGGAGCACGGCGGCGGAGTTTTCGGTGGTGCTGCGGGATGATGCTGATACGTGGCGGCGCGTGATTGATCGGACGGGGATTCGGGTGGAGGAGTGAGTGGCGCTCTGCGCTGCCCCCGGAGATCAGCAGCACTGAGATTTAGAGTTCGATCAATCCGAAATGGAGATCGGACCTATGAAGGAGCGTTACACCGAGGAACAGAACATTGGCTTCCTGCGAAGGCTCCCGACGGGGTCGCTTGGCAAAACTGTCAACGATGCAAAATCGGCGCGCGCCAACTACTTCAAAAGAATCTCATGGTCCCTCCGTTCCAAGACTTCATGCTTCCCTTCCTTCAACACATTGCTGACGGCAAGGAGCACCGAATCACTGAGTTGTTCGAGTTTCTTGCGGAGCGCTTTGCACTCGGAGAGGACGATCTAAAGGAGGTGCTTCCGAGCGGCCGAGAAACCCGCTTCAAGAACCGTGTGTACTGGACGCGCGTTCACCTTGGACAGGCCAAGCTCCTCGACGCAACTGGGCGCGGTAGATTTCGCATCACGGACCGCGGGCTTGCACTGTTGAGAACCAATCCTTCCCGTGTCGACAACAACACGCTGGCGCAGTATCCGGAGTTCCAAGAGTTCCGTGGTCGCTCCTCGACCAACGGGGATGCGGCACCAGTTCAGGTCTCGGCTCAAGCAAGGGAGTTGGACACGGAAAGCCCCGAGGAGCGGTTGGAAGCGACCTATCAACTGCTTCGCGGCCAAATGGCGCAGGCACTCCTGACGAGCATTCGCAAGGCGCCCCCTGCATTTTTCGAGCAATTGGTCGTAGACCTCCTCGTCGCGATGGGCTACGGAGGATCGCGTGTGGATGCTGGTCAAGCTATCGGTCAGAGCAATGACGGCGGGATCGATGGCATCATCAAAGAAGATCGTCTGGGCCTGGACATTGTGTACCTTCAGGCGAAGCGGTGGGAAGCCCCAGTTGGCAGCCCGCAAGTCAGAGATTTCACTGGCAGCCTTGAAGGTCATGGAGCCCAGAAAGGCGTACTCATCACCACGTCGAAATTCACCAAGGACGCAACAGATTTTGCTAGGCGCCTCCAGCAAAAGAAACTAGTGCTGATCGATGGCGAAAAGCTGGCCGAACTTATGATGGACTTCGGCGTCGGCGTGAATAAGGTTGCTACTTACGTTGTTCAAAAAATTGACCCGGACTACTTTGGTGATGAATAGCAAAAGTCTTTCCACAGACGCGCCCGCCCATGCTTCGCCGACCTACATTGGCAATGGAACATAGATACGTCGATCCCGCTCTTGATGGCAACGGCGTACGCACCCCGGTCGCTTAAAACTCGTTCCTCCTAGCGAGAGTAGCGCTGATCCAAAGCTGAGGAGCGGCCCGTCGAGCCGACCGCTTTGCAATCAGCAAAGAAGTATCGAACAATGCTCGACGATATTAGAAAGCCGTGAAATCTAAACCGGTTCTCCCCTGGCGCCGCCGTCAGCAAGCGGCAACCTCAAAGACGTGGTGGATGAAACTCTCGGCCTCACGTTCTTTTTGGGCTGGTCTTGCTGCGGTTGCAACTTTCGTCCTTACTCACGGAGTCGAAAGTCTTAGCAACCTCAGAAAGCTACCATCGGAAATTCAGAGCACCTATTTCTTATTTCAGAGTTGGTATTACGACGATGCGAAGTGGACAGGCATATGGTCCAGCCGGGAAGAAGGATACATTGACGATTACAAGCAGGCGGAGGCACCTTTAAAGCTCGCTCTTAGTACCGAGAGGGGGAAAGCCTACGGGGAAATGTTCAACCTGTCGGTGTGTAATCTGAGTCCCATGCTTCCACCCGTTCTGATTGAGGGCGAGATCCGTCGCGGGAAACTTATCGCCTACGCTTTTGCCTATGTGGCCGGCGAAAAGAACTTTCTGTACTCGTTCGTAGCTACTCAGAACGAAATTGACCCAGTCATCACGCTGTTTCCTCTGCAAGACCACCTTGAACTGATGCCTGCTTCAGCGCGTCTCGTTCATCGGATAGAAACTGTCCAGACAACGAATGCGACTCACGACCCTGAGCATGCTGACCTAAAGTGCCCAGAAAGTCCCGTCGATTATCTGCGACGTCTGCGCCAGGAGGGGAAGCTGAAAAGCGTCGAGGAGTTGGACATCACTTCCGAGCTTAAGCAGCAACCCAAGTAGCATCTGCTCAGTCAAGCTATGTTCCGTTAGTTGCGAACGAAACAGGATCAATTAAGATATCGAACGATATATAGCATCGATTTTCTCTTTGAATCTTCGTATGACTTTGACGGTGCGCCGAGACGTAAGCATTTGCATGGGTTCTTATGCACCCCGTCGAAGCGTCTGAGTAAACAGAAGCACGGCGCCAGCCGAGCCAGTGCTGGGCGCCGCTGGTCTGCACACCACAACTCTCTCTTCTGCTGATTACCCATTGATCCTGCAGCGCCGCCACAAAACCTGTGAATCACATGTGTTCCGGTCGCAGTGGCTCAACGGGAGCTCGAGGGCGGGGGACATTCGCGGAGGAGAGCACCCGGCCGGTGGCCTGTGCACTCGTTCCGAACAAAATTTCGAACTGACGCTCAAGGCCCCTTCGCCGCGGCTACCGCCTTGATCGCCTCCCGCACCTTCGCCACCTGCCCCGCCGTCACCGCATCCCCCTGGTTCCCCCAACTGGCCCGCGCAAAGCTCAACACACTGGCCACGTCCGCATCGGTCAAACGCCAACCGAAGTCGGGCATGGCAATGGGTGACGGCGCTTGCACGGTACTCGGCATGGCCGAGCCCGCGAGCACGAGGCGGATCAGCGAGGTCGGGTCCTTGGCATTCACCACGCTGTTGCCCGCGAGCGCGGGAAAGGTCTTGTTGGCGCCCGTGCCGTCCGAGCGGTGGCAGGCGTTGCAGTTGTTGAGGTAGATCATCGCCCCGCTGTTGGCCTCGACAGTGCCGTTGCGCAGTGCCTGGGCGGTCGGGTGCTGCGGCGCCGCGGCGACCAGTGCGGCCTGCGTCGGCACGGCCGGCCCGCCGGACTTGGCGCCCAGCGATTGCAGGTACACCGCGATCGCCTGCAGGTCCTGCGTCGACATGTGCTGCGTACTGTTCTGCACCACGGCGACCATGGCACCGAAGGCGGCAGTCTGGCCGGTGCGGCCGGTCTGCAGGTACTGCACGATGTCTTCGGACGACCATTGCGCCATCGTCGGCCGGTCGGTATGGCGCAAGGGCTGCGCGTACCAGCCGTCGATGATCGCGCCCGACAGGTACAGCTCGCCCTTGCGGTCGCTGACGGCCTTGACGCCGCCGAGCACGCTGCGCGGCGTGTGGCAGTCGCCGCAGTGGCCCAGGCCTTGCACCAGGTAGGCGCCGCGGTTCCATTCGGCGCTGCGGGCGCTGTCGGGCTGGAACGTGCCCTTGTCGAGGTAGAGCCAGTTCCAGCCGATCATCAGGCTGCGCATGCTGAAGGGCCATGGCAGGTTGGTGAGTGGCGGCTGCTGCGCCACGGGCTGCACGCCGTTGCGGAAGAAGGTGAAGAGCGCATGCATGTCCTCGTCGTTCACGCGGGCGAACGAGGGGTACGGCATGGCGGGATACAGGCGATGGCCGTCCTTGGCGACGCCTTCGCGCAGCGCGCGGGCGAAGTCGGCCTCGGTGTAGGTGCCGATGCCGGCCTGCGGGTCGGGCGTGATGTTGGTCGAGACGATGGTGCCGAAGGGCGTCTTCATCGGCAGGCCGCCACCGAAGGCCGGCTTGCCCGGCGCGGTGTGGCAGCTGACGCAGTCAGCCACGCGGGCAAGGTAGCGGCCGCGCTCGAACACGGGGTCGCCTGCCGCAGTGGGCACCGCGGCCGAAGCAGCCGGTGTTGCGGCGCCAGGCGCATCGCTCTTCTGCGCCATGGCCCAGGCCCCGGCGCCCATCAGCACCACGGCCGCGGCGATGCCGCCGTACACACGACGCGCGTTCATGCCAGCGCTCCCGGGTTCTTCAGGTACTGCTCGCGGATGGCCTTGGCCGACCAATAGGCCAGCGCGCCCACCATGCCGGTCGGGTTGTAGCCGAAGTTCTGCGGGAAGGCGCTCGCGCCCATCACGAACACGTTGGGCACGTCCCACACCTGCAGGAAGCGGTTGACGGCGCTGGTCTTGGGGTCGGTGCCCATGGGCGCGCCGCCGGTGTTGTGGGTCGACTGGTAGAAGCGCACGTCGTAGTGGGCGTCGGGCTTCTGGAAGTTCATCTTCATCTGCTTCGGGCCCATGGCCTTGGCGATCTGCTCGACCTTGGTGCCGATGAACTGGGTCATCGCGAGGTCGTTGGCCTTCCAGTCGAAGGTCATGCGCAGCAGCGGCTGGCCGTGCACGTCCTTGTAGGTCGGGTCCAGGTCGAGGTAGTTGTCGCGGTAGGCCATCACCGAGCCCTGGCTGCCCACGCTGGCCATGTAGAGGTAGTTGTCCTTCACGGCCCTCTTCCAGCCCGCGCCCCAGTTGGGCGCGCCGGGCGGCAGGCTCATCTGCTGGATCGGCCGCCCGCCGGTGTTGATGCTGTTGATGGTGGCGCCGCCGACGAAGCCCAGCGGGCCGTGGTCGAAGTTGTCGCCGTCGAAATCGTCGATCACCGAACCGCTGGCGCCCGCGCCGACGAAGGGGTTCATCGGCTGCTCCTTGTCGAAGAACAGGCTCGCGCCGCCGTTGAGCTGGTAGGCGTAGTTGCGACCGATCACGCCTTCGCCGGTGGCGGGGTCGTAGCGCTTGCCGATGTTCGACAGCATCAGCAGCCGCACGTTGTGGAACTGGTAGGCGCACAGCACCACCAGGTCGGCGGGCTGCTCGACCTCGTTGCCTTCGGCGTCGACGTAGGTCACGCCGGTGGCGCGCTTGCCGTCGGGCGACATGTTCACGCGCAGCACATGCGACCTGGTGCGCAGCTCGAAGTTGGGCCGCTTCATCAGCACCGGCAGCAGCGTGGTCTGCGGCGAGGCCTTGGAATACATGTAGCAGCCGTAGCGCTCGCAGAAGCCGCAGAAGTTGCAGGGCCCGAGCTGCGCGCCATGCGGGTTGGTGTAGGCACGCGAGGCGTTGGCCGCGGCCTGCGGGAACGGGTGGTAGCCGAGTTCGCGCGCGGCCTTCTCGAACAATTTGGCGCTGTTGACCGAGGCCAGCGGCGGCAGCGGAAACTCGTTGGCGCGGGCGCCCTCGAAGGGGTTGCCGCCGGCCTGGATCTTGCCGCCGATGTTGCCGGCCTTGCCCGAGGTGCCGCAGATCTTCTCGAACTGGTCGAAGTGCGGTTCCAGCTCTTCATAACTCACGCCGAAGTCCTGGATGGTCATGCCCTCGGGGATGAACTTCTTGCCGTAGCGCTCTTCGTAGGTGCTGCGGATGCGCAGGTCGCTGGGCAGCGGGCGCCAGTGGTGGCCGTTCCAGTGCACGCCCGCGCCGCCCACGCCGTCGCCGGGCAGGAAGGACGCGAGCTGCCGGTACGGCACGGCGATCTCGGCCGGCGTGTGTCGGATGGTCACGGTCTCGCGCGAGAGGTTCTGGAACAGCTTGCCGCGGATGCCGTAGCTGAGCTCGTCGGTGATGCGCGGGTAGGCGAAATCGGGTTGGGTGTCGCGGTTCTCGCCGCGTTCCAGCGCCAGCACCTGGAGGCCGGCGGACGTGAGTTCCATGCCCATGATCGCGCCGGTCCAGCCGAAGCCGACCAGCACGGCGTCGACACGGGGCTTCTTGATGTTTGCCATGGTGTCGTCCTTCAGCCCTGCGGGCCGCTGATGCTGACCGGCGGCAGGTTGTACTTCACGCCGGGGCGGTCTACCCAGTCGGCGTAGTCGGCGCGCGCCCCCGGAAAACCGATCATCTTCCAGGCCGCGGCGTTCTTGTTGCCGCCGTGGATGGGGTCGCTGAAGTAGCCCTCCTTGGTGTTCTGCAGCAGGAAGCCGAAGAAGTCCTTGGCACCCACGCCCTCGAGCGTGACGGTGCCGGCCTCGAGGCCCGTGAGCACTTCGTCCTGCTGCGCGGCCGTGAGCTGGGCGAAGCCCTTGTCGGCGTACTGCTTGCGGCAGTAGGCATCGGTGGCGGCGATGCCCGCGCGGTACACCTCGCGCGGCGGCATCTTCTTCTGGTAGCCGAAGAGCGGCGACACCTCGACGAAGGGGCCCTGCATGTACCAGGTGGCGGCATGGCCGAAGGACCCCTCCATCTGGCGGTCGATGAACTCGGGCACGCCGGCTTCGATGGCGCCGGGGCCGGCATCGTCCGATGGAATCAGGCGCGCGACGGCGGCCTGGACGAAGGTCCATTCCGTGGCGTTGAAGTAGACCGGTGTGTAAGGGGGGCCCGCCGTGACAGCCGGGGGCGGCGCGTTGGCCATGGATGGCTGGGCCAGCGTGGCGCCGGTGAGGCCACCGGCACCGAAGGCCGTGGCGGCCGGCACGATGGCGATGGACCGGCGCAAGAAGCTGCGCCGGTCGGCAAAGGACTCGTCTTTCATCGCGTTGTGTGCGGCCCCTGAGACCGCTTGTTGTGATTGCGAAACGCGATGATGAAGTCGCCTGCGGCCGGCCGATGTAGGAAAGAGGCTTGCGGATGCGCCGCATGGCTGAAGCGGCGTGCATTCGAAAGCCAACTGAAAGCATGGCAGCCGTCGTCGTCGCGCGGAGCGTCTTCCTGCTCCGCTACGCTCGGTCTGTCGGGGCCCACCGGCCCCTCAGGAGAACCGCCATGCAAGAAGACGCCATCGACTTCCGCAACACCTCGCCGTTCAGGCCGGTCAACACCTTCAGCCACCTGCGCTTGAGCGAGGTGCGCTCGCTGTCCGAAGTGCTGGCCTGCCTGGACGCGCTGCAAAGCCGCGAACCGGCGCACCGGTTCCTCTGCACACTCGATGACATCGACCAGTGCTGCTACACCAGCATGCACGCCCGCGAAGATGCGCGGCTCACGCCCGACGATGATGGCGCGGACGAGGACCTGGATTACGACGACCCGGTCGCGCTGCACGGCCACGAGGCGCGGCAGCTCGCGCATGTGGCGGCCCAGCTCGACGCCCCCGCGTTGCAACAGGACTGGGGCACGTTGGCCCAGGCAAGGCTGAGCTCGCAGGACGACGTGGACGCCTTGCTCGCGATGAACCGCGACCCCGACCAGCTGCTGGCCCACGACGACGTGGTCTATGTGCAGCGCGTGCCGGTGGCGCGCGACGACCTGCTCATCGCCGGCCTGCCCAACGGCTACTTCACCTCCGACTGGGACGTGTTCCAGAACCACGCGCTCATCCGCCACCTCGCCACCACGCACGGCTACCGCTTCTTCGGCATCGGTGCGTCCTGGCTGGGCTTCGTGCGCCCGCAGGCGCCGGACGAAGCGCAGGCGCGCCGCCTGGTGGACGATCTCGCGCGGTTCTATCCCTCCGACGACGCGGCGGCAGCGGCCGAGGCCTGGAACTCGCTCGCTTCGCTGCTGACAGGGTGCAAGACCTTGCTGCTGGGCTACACGGAGAACTTTGCGGCGTAGTGCGTCGAAAAGCGCGCCCAGCGCCGGCGTCGATGCAGAATCCGGCCACGAGCGACGCTTCGAAGGAGCACACCGTGAACGAACAGCAGTGCAAGGCCCGGAACCTCGGGCATCACGGTGCCCTCCAGGCCGCGGCCGCCCTCCTCCTCCTCTTCGCAGCCGGCGCCGCCGGGGCCGCATCGGCGCCCATCGAAGTGTTGAAGGAAATGCCGCAGACCGGCAGCGTGCGCCAGGGCGAGGTGGTCTACGTCGACGACGGGCGCTGCCCCGCGGGCGAGATCAAGAAGATCACCGGGGGCAACCAGAAGACCGGCGTCGCGCGGCAGGTGGTGTGCGTGAAGCGGCCGCAGCCGGAGGCCCGGCCCTGAGGCCGCGCAACCACCGCGGTCCACCGGAGCAAGCGCCTCACTCCACCCGCAGATTCAAATCCTTGATCAGCCGCGACCACAGCAGGTTCTCCCGCCGCACCGCCGCCATCAACTCGCCCGGCCCTTCGCCCGAGGGCTCCAGTCCCAGCCCGATCATCCGTTCCTGAAGGTCCGGCTGCGCCACGGCCTGCCGCACGGCCACGGCGACCTTGTCGATGGCCAACTGCGGCGTGCCCGTGGGTGCGAAGAAGCCCCAGAAGCCGCCATGCTCGTAGCCCTTGAAGCCCTGTTCGGTGAAGGTCGGGATCTGCGGCGCGAGCGGCATGCGGCGGGTGCCGAACACGCCCAGCAGCTTGGCGCGGCCCGACTTGGCGTGGGGCAGCGCCTCGCCCATGGTGACGAAGCCGCCCTGCACCTGGCCGCCCAGGATGTCGACCATCAGCGGCGCGCCGCCCTTGTAGGGCACGTGCGTCATCTCCAGGCCTTCGTCGCGCATCAGCTTCTCGCCGTAGAGATGGCCCGATGAGCCCTGACCGGCCGAGCCGAAGCTCAGCTTGCCCGGCTGGGCCTTGGCCATGGCGATGAACTCGCGCATGTTGTTGGCGGGCACCGATGCGCCCACGGTGAACACCAGCAGGCCGTAGTTCGACAGCGAGACCGGGGTGAAATCCTTGAACACGTCGTAGCCCGGCTTGGCCATCAGCAGCGGCGCGAGCACGAAGGAATTGACCGCGAACAGCAGCGTGTAGCCGTCGGCCGGGGCCTTGGCCACGAAGGACGCGGCGATGGCACCGTTGGCGCCCGGCTTCGGGTCGACCAGCACCGGCTGGCCCAGCGGCTTGGCGATGCGTTCGGCGATCGTGCGGGCAATGCCGTCGACCAGCCCGCCCGCGGCAGAGGACACGATCACCTTGACGGGCTGGGTCGGGTAGGTCGTGGCCGCGCGTGCGGGCAGCGCGCCGAGTGCGGGTGCGAGCAGCCCGCTGACGCCCCATTGGGCGAATCGTCGTCGTTGCAGCATGGGGTCTGTCTCCTGTGGTTTTTCGATGGATGCGGCGCGTCAGCCGGCCGGGCCCCACACGGCCAGCGCATCGAGCGCCTCGACCGTAGGGCCCTGCACCCGCAGCGGGTTGACCTCGAGCGACACCAGCGCGGGGCCCAGGGCCAGCGCGGCGTTGCCGATCGCGGCCACGGCCTCGGCGATCGCGTCGCGGTCGGCCGCGGGGGCGCCGCGCCAGCCGTCGAGCAGGCGGCTGCCGCGCAGCTCGGCCAGCATGTGCTTCACGTCCGCCGGGGTCACGGGCAGCACGCGCAGGCTGGTGTCCTGCAGCACCTCGACCCAGATGCCGCCCAGGCCCACGGCCAGCACGGCCCCCCATTGCGGATCGCGCAGCGTGCCGACGAAGAGTTCGAGGCCATCGCGGCGCATCGGTGCGACGAGGATGCCGTCGATCTGCGCATCGGGCCGGGCCGCGCGCACGCGGGCGTGCATCGCGCTCCAGGCCTCGGCCACGGCGGCGTCGCCCTGCAGGTTCAGCGCCACGCCGCCGACCTCGGTCTTGTGCGGGATCTGGGCCGAGGCGATCTTCAGCACCACCGGCGCCTCGAGTCCGCGCGCGAAACGCACGGCCTCGTCGACGTCGCGCGACAGCTGCATCGGCACCACCGGCACGCCGCGCGCACCCAGCCAGGCCAGGGTCTCGCGCTCAGAGGCCGGGCGATCGGCCGAAGGCGCTGCCACCGTGGCGGCGGTCTGTGCCTGGCGATGGCGGTGCACCGCGTCGGACCAGCGCCGTACCGCACCGGCCGCGCTCATCGCGTGGTGGATGCCACAGGCGATGTGGCGCACGCCGCTTTCTTCGATGAGTTCGCGCGAGCGCTCGGTGACCTGCATCACGTAGTGGCTGCAGACGATGGCGGGCACGGGGCTCTGCGCCAGGCCACGCGCCACTTCCTTCAGCACGGCGCCGGTCAGCGGCGTGTCGTTGACGGGGGCGTTGGGCACATCGGCCACCACCACGGCCAGGCCGATGCCCGGGTCGCGCACCAGCGCGGCGAGCGCGTCGCCGAAGAGCTCGGGCTTGAGCATGGCGGCGCCGGTCACGTCCAGCGGGTTGTGGGCCGTGCCGTAGCCCGGCAGCACCTCGCCCAGCGCGGCCACGGTCGCGGGCGCCAGCGCGGGCAGCGCCAGGCCTTCCTCGTCGGCGCGCTCGGCCATGATCTCGCACATGCCGCCCGACATCGAGACCGCGGCCACGCCGCCGGCCGGCAGCACGCCGGTGTGGCTGGCGAAGGCCGCGGTGAAGACCAGGTCCTCGATGCCGCGCACGCGCATCAGGCCCAGGCGCTGGCAGACCGCGTCGAACACGCGGTCGTCGCCCACCAGCGAACCGGTGTGGGCCTGCGCCGCCTGGGCCGTGATCTCGCTGCTGCCCATCTTGAGCACCACGATCGGCTTGGCCGCAGCCAGTGCGCGCTCGGCCGCGGCGGCGAAGCGCACGGGGTCGCGCACGGTCTCGGCGAAGACCGCGATCGACTGCGTGTGCGGGTCGTCGACCAGGTGGGGCCTGTTCACCCTGTTTCCGGAGATCGCGTTGGCTGAGCCAGGGGCTGGATGCAAGGCGCCCGTGCGCAGCAAGGCTGAAGCCTTGCAAGCGCGGGCAACGCCGCAGACGGCCCCTGGCTCAGCCAACCCTTCGGGAAGGCCTGCCTCGGCGGGCCACTCGGCGTTGCGTTCCTTGCGCGTGCTTCAGCACGCGCTGCGTCACGCGCCTTGATTGGCCCGTCGGGGCAGGCCTTCGCGACTCCGGAAACAGGGTGAACAGGCCCCATCGATGACCTCGGCGATGTGGATGTCCGACTCGTTGCCGGTCGAGACCAGCCGGCTCAGGCCGATGCCGTGCACCTGCGCCATGAACGACAGCTGGCCCGCGAGCGCGCCGCTCTGCGACACGATGCCCAGGGTGCTGGCCGGCAGCGGGTCGCGGATGGAGGCGGTCCAGACCGCCGAGCGGTCGACGTAGTTGATGAAGCCCAGGCAGTTGGGTCCGAGGATGCGCAGGCCGCGCTCGCGCGCCATGGCGCTCAGGCGCTGCTGGCGCTCGCGCCCCTCGGCGCCGGCCTCGGCGAAGCCCGAGCTCAGCAGCACCGCGTTGCCGATGCCGGCCGCGTGCAGGTCGTCCAGCGCTTCGTCCAGCGCCTCGGCGGGGATCATCAGCAGCGCCATGTCCACCGGCTCGCCGATGGCCTTGGCCGAGGTGGCGGCGTGGCGGCCGTAGACCTCGCCGCCGCGGCGGTTCACCGGGTACAGGCGGCCGTCGTAGCCGAGCTTCTGCAGCGTGGCGTGCGCGGCGTTCGACCAGACCGAGCGTTCGGTCGCGCCGACGAAGGCGATCGAGCGCGGGTGCAGGAAACGGTGCAGTGAGGAGGATGCTTGATTCATTGCGTTGTCATTCGTTGAGCTTGAAGCCGAGTTCCTCGACGAAGCGCTTGTCGCTGGCCGTCTGCGCGATGGCGAAGCGGCGGTATTGCTCGCTGTCCATGTGGACCGCGGGCTGGCCCTGCACTTCGAGCGCCTTGAGGAATTGCGGGTCGGAACTGGCGGCCAGGAAGGCGTCGTGCAGCGTCTTCACGACCTGCGGGCTCATGCCCTTGGGGCCGGCCAGGCCGACCGGCGAGCGCACCGCGATGTCGTAGCCCAGTTCCTTCAACGTCGGCACCTGCGGCCAGCGCGGCGAGCGCTGCTCGTCCATCACGGCCAGCAGGCGCAGCTTGCCGGCTTCCACCATGCTGCCCCAGCCGGCCTCGGTCATGACCTGGATGTGGCCGCCCATGGTGGCCTGCACCACTTCGGAGGCGCCCTTGAACGGGATGTAGTTGAGCGGGAAGCCCGCGGCCCGCGACAGTCGCGAGATGCCGATGTGGCCCGAGCTGCCCTGCCCGATCGCGCCGAAGGAGATCTTGTCGGGCGTGGCCTTGGCCGCGGCGATGAGTTCGGGCAGCGTCTTCCAGGGCGCGTCCGCGGCCACCACGATGCCGAAGCTGTAGCTGGTCACGCCGATGATGTAGGTGAAGTCGGCCACCGGGTCGTAGTTGACCTTCTGCACATGCGGCAGGCGGAACAGCGTCGAGGGGATCATCGAGATCGTGTAGCCGTCGGGCGCGGCGCTGCGTGCCATCGCGGCCGGCGCCATGGTGCCGGCCACGCCCGGCTGGTTGACCACCACCACCGGCTGGCGCAGCGTGTGCGAGGCGGCCTGCGCGAGCGCGCGGATCTGCACGTCGGTGGCGCCGCCCGCGGTGAAGGGCAACAGCAGCGTGATCGGCTTCGACGGGAACGGCGCGGCCGACTGTGCCTGCCCCTGCGCGTGGAACGAGAGCGAGAGCACGGCCGCGGCGGCGGCCATGGCGCCGCGGCAGAAGCCGCGCCTGCAGAGATCGGCGGCGCGGGTGGCGGGTGGTTGGGGCATTGTCTTGTCTCCGGTGTGTCGCAGGCCGCGTGCTGCGGCCCCGGAGAATTCTCGGCCGCTGCATCGCGGCGAACGCTCGTCCAAAGGGACGAATTTGGCGCGACCTACCGCGACGGGCCATCGAACGCCGCGTGCCGAATCGTCGATTCGGACGACAGCCAAGGCGCGGCCCGCGCACAAGAATCGAGGCCGGGCGGGACCCTCACGCGCCCCGCCCTTTCACGCCCTCCCGGAGACCGCTTTTCATGGAACTCACCCAGCCCCTGCACAAGGCCCTGCAGGAAAAACCCCAGGCCACGGCCCTGGTCTGCGGCGCGCGCCGCAGCAGCTTCGCCGTCTTCGTCGACCGCGTGGCGCGGCTGGCCGCGGTGCTCCAGGCGCAGGGCGTGCAGCCCGGCGACCGGGTCGGCATGATGGCGCTCAACTCCGACCGCTATGTGGAGTTCTTCTACGCGGCCTGGTGGGCTGGCGCGGTGGTCAACCCGGTCAACATCCGCTGGAGCGCGCGCGAGGTGGCCTACTCGCTCGACGACTGCGACACGCGGCTGCTGCTGGTCGATGCCAAGCATGCGACGCTGGGTGCGCAGCAGCACGGCCTGTCACGCTCGCTGCAGACGCTGGTCTGGTTCGACGACGGCCCCGCGCCCGAGGGCCTGCACGACGCCGAGGCGCTGATGGCGCAGGCCGTGCCCGTGGCCGATGCGCGCCGCGGCGGCGCCGACCTCGCGGCCGTGATGTACACCGGCGGCACCACCGGCCAGCCCAAGGGCGTGATGCTGACGCACACCAACCTCTATGCGGGCCAGCTCTCGGCCAACATGGCGGCCACGCGCCCGATCGATGCGGTGGGCCTGAACATGGCGCCGCTGTTCCATGTGGGCGGCGTGGGCCTGACGCTGCAGCTCATGCTGCGGCTCTGCACCCAGATCGTGATGCCGGCCTTCGACGAGGTCCAGGTGCTGGAGGCGATCCAGAACGAGCGCGCCAGCGAGACCTTCATGGTGCCCACCATGGTCAAGCGGCTGATCGAGCATCCGCGCTTCGCCGACTACGACACCTCGAGCCTGCAGCTGGTGCTCTACGGCGCGGCGCCCATCGACGACGCGCTGCTGATGCAGGCCATCGAGAAGCTGCCCCAGGCCGGCTTCTGCCAGCTCTACGGCATGACCGAACTCTCGCCCGTCGTGACCGTGCTGCCCGCCTGGTGCCACCACCCCGAGCAGCCCGCGCACCGCCGCCGCTCGGCCGGCCGGCCGGTGCCGATCGCCGAAGTGCGCATCGTCGATGCCGAAGGCCTGCCGGTCCCCCACGGCACGGTGGGCGAGATCGCGGCGCGCGGCCCGATGGTGATGGCCGGCTACTGGAACAAGGCCGCGCAGACCGCCGAGGCGCTGCGCGACGGCTGGATGCACACCGGCGACGGCGGCCGCATGGACGACGACGGTTTCCTCTACATCGTCGACCGCCTCAAGGACATGGTCGTGACCGGCGGCGAGAACGTCTACTCGGCCGAGGTCGAGAACGCGATCACCCAGCTGCCGCAGGTGTCGATGTGCGCCGTGGTCGGCGTGCCCGACGCGCATTGGGGCGAGCGCGTGCACGCGGTGGTCGTGCTGCGCGAAGGCCAGGCGCTCACGGCCGAGGCGCTGATCGCGCACTGCCGCACGCTGATCGCGGGCTACAAGTGCCCGCGCAGCGTGGCTTTCGCGAGCGAACTGCCGCTGTCGCCGGCGGGCAAGATCCTCAAGTACAAGCTGCGCGAGCCGCACTGGGCCGGACGCGAGCGCAAGGTGGGCTGAACAGCGCGGTCAGCGCCCCGCGGGCAGCGGCGAGAACTCGGCCGGCACCCAGGCGAAGGCCGGCCCTTCGCGCCGCACATGGCCCAGCCCCGGGAACGGCAGGTGCGCGCCCGCCACCCACCAGCCTTCGCGGGTCGCGCGTTCGAGCAGGCCACGGCGCGAGGCGATGGCCTGCGGGCGGTCGGTGTCGGCCTCGAAGGAGGCTTCGGGCCGCGCGAACTGCACCGCGTGGTAGTGCAGTACGTCGCCCCAGACCAGCAGCTTCTGCGCACCGTCCTTGCCGCCGTCGGCCAGGAAGGAGGTGTGGCCCGGCGTGTGGCCATGCGAGGCCAGCGCCGTGAAGCCGGCCGGCAGCGCATCGCCGGGGCCGAAGCGGCGCAGCCTGCCGGCCGCCGCATAGGGTGCGATCGCGCGCCGGGCCATGCCGAACAGGAAGCGCAGTGCGTCGGGCGTCGCGGCCTCCGAGGCCGGCTCTTCCCAGTGGGCCGCCTCTTCGCGCGCAAGCCACAGCGTGGCATTCGGGTAGGCCACCGCGCCCTGCGCGTCGAGCACGCCGCAGAGGTGGTCGGGGTGGGCGTGGGTCATCAGCACCGCATCGACGCCCTCGGGCCGGAAGCCGGCCGCGCGCAGGTTGGCCAGCACCTGGCCCAGGCCTTCGCCGAAGCATTGCGCCGTGCCCGCATCGACCAGCACCCGCAGGCCGCCGCGCTCCACCAGGTAGGCGTTGACCGCCGTCTGCAGGCCCTTCTCGCCTTCGGGCACATGGCGGTCGGCCAGCAGCGCATCGACCTGCGCGGGCGCGATGCCGGTGAGCTGGGCACGCGGCAGCGGCACCACGCCGTCGAACAGCGCGGTCACGCGCAGGTCGCCGATGGCCTGGCGGTAGTAGCCGGGCACCTGCGCGCTGGGCTGGGCCGGCGCGGCGAGCGCCAAGGTCGTGGCCGCGGCGGCGATGAGCAGGCGCAGGCGCAGGCGGGAAGAAGCATGAAGCGGCATGAAGAAGGTCCAGGGACAAGGGAGCCTCATCCTCGGTGCGACGCGCCTTGCGAGGCGCTCAACTTCGTGCGTGAAACGCTCGCGCCGTGCTCAGCCCTCGGCGTTGCCGATGTCGCCGGGCTGCAGGCCGTAGCGCTCGACGAAGCGCCGCACGAAGCTCGCGCTCGAGCGGTAGCCCACCCGGCCGGCCACCGTCTTCACCGGCCAGCGCGTGGTGTACAGCAGCGTCATCGCCCGCGACAAGCGGGCCTCGGTGATCGCGTCGCTCAGCGAGGTGTGCTCGGCCGCCAGGCGCCGGCGCAAGGTGGCGCCGCTCATGCCCAGCGCGGCCTCGAAATCCACCGAGCGCCAGTCGCGCTCGGGCTGCGCAGCCACCAGGGCCTGCACCTGCGCCGCCAGGCTGGGCGGTGGCGGTGCCAGCATGGCGGTATGGCCCCAGCCGCACAGGCGCACCAGCATGGCCGCGAGCGCCAGCCGCGCCTCGCCGTAGCGCGCGGCCTGCAGCGCGCCGCTCCAGGCCATCAGGTCGGCCTCGAGCCGGGCCGCGGGCATGGCGACGATGCTGTCGCCGCCCTGCACCACCGGCACCGACCACAGCAGGCGCGCCGCGTCGAGCACCTCGGCGCACAGCGGGATGGTCAGCGTGAGGTAGAGGCCGTTGCGTGCATCGGGCCGGTTCATCACGTCGATGCGGCAGCTGCGCGTGACCAGGAACAGCTGGCCGGGGTCGATCGTGAGGTCGATGCCCGCGCCGCGCAGCCACTTCTGGCCCGACAGCACGATGGCCAGCGTCGGCCCGTCGATGGTGACCGAGCTCGCGCCATGCTCGCGCCGCGCCGTGATGCAGGCATAGCCCTCGGCGCGCGGGCAGTCGGCCAGGGTCTGCAGGCGGTCGAGCAGCGGCGTGGGGGAATCGAGGAGCAGAGCGTCGGTCATGGAGAAGCGGGATTTTCCCACCTCTCCCCGCACCCCCCTCAGTCGATCAGCGCCGCGGCCCGTCGCGCGAAGCCCGCGGCCTGGGCGCCCACCTGCTGCGCATCGCTGGCGGCCGCGATGCCGCTGCGCGCGCGCGCCGCGATGCCTTCGAGAATCACCGCAAAGCGGAACAGCGAGAAGGCCAGGTGGAAGTTCGTCACCGGCTCCGCATGGCCGCCGGCCTGGCGGTAGTGCGCGGCGTACTCGGCCTGGGTCGGGATGCCCTCGGCCGCCAGGTCGACGTCGCGCATGCCTTCGAACTCGTCGGCGCCCGTGTGCCAGGCCATGCAGCTGTAGGCCACGTCGGCCAGCGGATGGCCCAGGGTCGACAGCTCCCAGTCGAGCACCGCGATCACGCGCGGCTCGGTGGGGTGGAACATCAGGTTGCCGAAGCGGAAGTCGCCATGCGCGATCGTGGTGTGGTCGCCGGCCGGGATGTTCGCCGGCAGCCAGGCGATGAGCCGGTCGATGTTCGCGTCTTCGCGGGTGCGCGAGGCTTCCCATTGCCGCGTCCAGCGCGTGACCTGGCGCTGGAAGAAGTTGCCGGGCCGGCCGTAGTCGCCCAGGCCCGCGGCGGCCCAGTCGACCGCATGCAGGCGCGCCAGCGTCTCGGCCATGGCGAAGTAGTACGCGCGGCGCTCGGCCGGCGGAAGCTCGGGCAGCGTGTAGTGCGGGAACACGCGGCCCTCGAGCTTGTCCATCACGTAGAAGGGCGTGCCGACCACGCTGCGGTCCTCGCAGTACAGCACCGCGTTCGGCACCGGCACGTCGGTGCCGGCCAGGGCGCGCAGCACGCGGTACTCGCGGTCGACCGCGTGGGCCGAGGGCAGCAGTTCGCCCGGCGGCTGCTTGCGCAGCACCAGCGCGCGGCTGTCGAAATCGACGAAGAAGGTCGGGTTCGACTGGCCGCCGCCGATGCGCGCCAGTCGCATGGGGCCGCTCAGGCCCGGGATCTGGGCGCGCAGGTGGCTGGCCAGGCGTTCGGCGTCGAATTCAGGCACGGTGGCCGCGGTGTGGTTCTCGCTCGCCATGGCTCAGTTGCGCTCGAAGACCGGATCGCGCTTCTCGCCGAAGGCCTTCACGCCCTCGGCGAACTCGGGCCGGTCGATGAGTTCGCGCTGGCGCTCGGCCTCGTAGTGCATCTGCGCCTCCAGCGGCACGCTGCCCGCGGATTCGTAGGCGTTGCGGATCTCGCGCGCCGCATGCGCGGGCAGGCGCGCCAGCCGCTGCGCGGTGGCCAGCGCCTCCTGGCGCAGCGCCGCGTCGTCGACGCAGGACCAGATCAGGCCCCACTGCGCGGCCTGCTCGGCGCTCAGCCGGTCGCCCAGCAAGGTCAGCGCGACCGCGCGCGCGCGGCCGATCGAGCGCTCGAGGAACCAGGTGGTGCCCAGGTCGGGCACGATGCCCAGCCGGGGCATGAAGGGCAGGTAGAAATAGGCCGAGCGCGCCGCCAGCACCACGTCGGCCGCCAGCGCCAGGCCCACGCCCGCACCCGCGGCCGGGCCGTTGACCGCGCTCACCACCGGGAAGGGCAAGGCGCGGATGTCGGCGATCAGCCGGTTCGACAGCTCGGCCATGGTATCGGCCGTGCGCTGGCCCAGGCTGCCGCCGCCCTCGCTCGGGCCCATGCTCGACAGGTCGGCGCCCACGCAGAAGGCCTTGCCCGCGCCGGTGATCACCAGCGCGCGCGTCGTGCCCTCGTCGCACAGCCGCGCCAGGCGGTCGCGCAGGCCGCGCTGGATGTCCAATGTCAGCGGGTTGAGCCGGGTCGGCACATGCAGGCTCAGGATCGCGACGTCGCCTTCGCGCTCGTACAAAAGGGATGAATCGGTTGTGTTTTCGCTCATGTCTGCCTCTCTGATGGTTGGAAACACGGGGACGGCCCGGCGGCCTTCATCGGACTCGATCACGTCAGGTGCGCAGCGCATCGGCCTGGACGCGTCGATCCATGCAGATTCTGCTGTGGAACGTACCGAAACACAGACCGATGCGAGACAGCCGACACCGGTCGCCCTCACTTCATCTGCAGCACCGGCCCGAGCGGATCGAGTTCGACGCCGTTGAAGCGCACCGGCTGCATGGTGGCATAGGCATGCAGGTCGCTGGCCGAGTTGGCCATCAGCACGCCGGGCAGCAGCATCGGCAGGCGCACGTCCTTGAGGTTGCTGGCCACGCGGCGCAGGTTGTCGCGCGAGAGGTCGTCGCCCGCGGCCTGCAGCACGTGCGCCATCAGCGCGGCCACCAGGTAGCCCGAGACGCCGCTGCCGTTGCTGGCGTCGACATCGGGCGCATGGGTCTTGAGCAGGTCGAGGTAGGCCAGCACCTCGGGGTCGCGGCCCCAGCGCTGGCTCATCGGTTCCTTGTAGACGGCCAGCGAGACCACGCCCTTCGACTTCTCCGCGCCCGCGGGCTCGAAGGCCATCTTGACCGAGGCCGCCGCGAAGTTGAGGTAGCGGTCGGGCTGCCAGCCCAGGTCGGCGGTCTTGCGGATGGCCTGGGCGGCGGTGCGGGCGGTGGCCGCCATCACCAGCACGTCGGCGCCGGAGTTCTTGAGCTGCACGACCTGCGAATCGACCGTCGGGTCGGTGACCTCGAAGGTGGCCTGCGCCACGACCTTCGCCTTGGCCTGCCCGGCCAGGCCCTGCTGCAGGCCCTTGAGCACTTCGCGGCCCAGGTCGTCGTTCTGCATCAGCACCGCCACCTTGGCGTCGGGCCGGTTGGCCAGGATGTGGCGCGCGAAGGCCCTGCCCTCGCCCTGGTAGCTGCCGAGGAAGGGCACGGTCCAGGGTGACTTCGCGGCATCGTCGAACTGGGCCGCACCGCTCTGGATGAACAGCTGCGGCACCTTCTTCGTGTTCATGTAGCGCTGGATCGCGGTGTTGGGCGCGGTGCCCAGGTTGCCGAAGACGGCCAGCACCTGGTCTTCCTCGACCATGCGTCGCACCACCTCGACCGTCTTGGGCGGCGAGTACTGGTCGTCGTAGATCAGCAGGCTGACCTTGCGCCCGCCGATGCCGCCGGCCTCGTTGAGCTTCCTGAAATAGGCCTGCGCGACCTTGCCCACCACCGAGTATCCCGAGACCGGGCCCGACAGCGGCATGGGCATGCCCAGCTTGATCTCGGTGTCGGACACGCCGGGGTCGTACTTCTTCTGGGCCGCGGCGGGCAGTGCCACCGCCAGGGTGACTGCGGCCAGGGCCGCGAGCGTGCGCCGGCGCGCCGGTGGAAAGCCTGAGTTCATGCCTTGTCTCCTTGGTTTTTCTTCGGGCCCATGTAGCCGAACAGGTAGCCCGCGACCTTGCGCATCTGGATCTCTTCGGAGCCCTCGGTGATGCGGTAGCGCCGGTGGTGGCGGTAGATGTGCTCGAAGGGCTTGTGGCGCGAATAGCCGATGCCGCCGTGCACCTGCATCGCGCGGTCGGCCGCCTCGCAGCACAGCCGGTTGGCCCAGAAGTTGCACATCGAGACCTTGTCCGAGAGCTGCTTCTCGACCTCGGGCTTGGGCATGCGGTCCATCTCCCAGGCGGTCTTGCGGATCAGCAGGCGCAGCATTTCGACCTGCGTGGCCAGTTCGACCAGCGGGAACTGGATGCCCTGGTTGCGCGCCAGTTCCTCGCCGAAGGGCTTGCGCTCGCGGGCGTACCGGACGCTCTCGCGCACGCAGTAGTCGGCCGCGCCCAGGCTGGAGGCGGCCTGGCGGATGCGGTTCTCGTGCACGAAATGCTGCGCCACCGCGAGGCCGCCGTCGAGCGGGCCCAGCAGCGCGTCCTCGGGCACCCACACGTTCGTGAAGCTCACGCGCGGATGGTCGGTGGGCATGTTGAAGGTCCAGAGGTACTCCTCGATCTTCACGCCCTCGGCCTGCGCCGGCACCAGCAGCGCGCTGATGCCGCGCGCGGCGCCGTCCTCGCCGCTGGTGCGCGCGAACACCACGCAGTGCGTCGCCACGTGCATGCCGGTGGTCCACATCTTCTCGCCGTCGATGCGCCAACCGGCACGGCCGCCGCGCGCCTCGGGCACGGCGCGGGTCTCCATGTGGGTGGCGTCCGAGCCGTGCTGGGGCTCGGTCAGGCCGAAGGCCAGGTGCAGGCTTTCGTCGAGCATGCCGGCGATGAATTCCTGGCGCTGCGCGGGCGTGCCGAAATCGCGGATCGCGAGCACGAAGGGGTTGTTGGCGACGATCGAGTGCTCGTTCTGCAGATCGTTGTGCAGGCCCAGCCCGCGCGCCGCGAAGTGCTCGCGGATCACGGCCATCCAGAGGTTGCCGCCGTCGCGGCCGCCGAATTCGCTCGGCAGCGCGAAGCGCAGGTGGCCGGCCCGGTCGGCGCGCCGGCGTGCCTCGCCCAGCAGTGCCTCCCACTCGGGGCGCGGCAGGCCACCGTTGTCGAAATCGGTGCGCGCCCATTCGCGCCGGTGGTCGAAGAAACGCTCGTTGTCGTCCTGCGCCTGCAGCGGCACGATCTCGCGTTCGATGAAGGCGTCGAGTTCGCCCAGGTAGGCGACCAGTTCGGGCGGGAGATCGAAGTTCATGGCGTCGGTGTTCCGGGGGATGTGGGCTCCAGGCTGCGCCGGTAGCTGCCGTAGCCGGGCTGGTCCACGGCCAGCTTGGCGCGCGTGGTGCGCCACAGGTGATCGGCCAGGCCGGGCGTGGCCAGGTCGAGGGCGCCGTCGGCGATGCGCTGGCACAGCGTGCGTTGCAGCGCGTCGAGTTCGGTCTCGTTGCTGTCGCCCAGCAGGGCCTGCAGCGAGGCGCGCTCGCCGTCCGCCTGCTGCGCATCGGCATCGGCCAGCAGCTCGCGGCGCGCGATGTCCAGCGCATTGGCGGCCACGCGCGCATGGAAGGCCAGCGTGCCATCCGTGGCCGGCACCACCTGCTCGCGCAGGAAGGCGGCCACGGCTTCGAGCAGTTCGGTGGGCGCGGGACGGTCCTGCATCAGGCGCCTCCTTGGGGCGCGATCAGCGCCAACAGGTCGATCTCGGCCTCGGAGGCGCGGCGGCCGATCACGGCCTTCTCGAGCTCGCGTTCGCTGCCGCCGAGCCAGGCATGCGCCATGGCCTCGCAGACGATGCCCCACTTGAGCGTGCCCAGCACCTGCCAGTAGCGCAGGCGCCCGGTGTCCACCGTGCCGCCCTCGGCGGTGTAGCCCTCGAACAGCTCGGCCAGCGTGCCGAAGCCGCCTACGGGCAAATCGTCGCGGCCGAAGCGCCAGGCGTTGACGCAGAGCCAGCCCAGGTCCTCCATCGGGTCGCCGATGTGCGCCAGCTCCCAGTCGAGCACGGCGCGCAACCCCTCCTCGCCGACGATCAGGTTGCCGTTGCGGAAGTCGCCGTGCACCAGCACCGGCGCGGCCTCGGTGGCCGGCGCATGCCGGCGCAGCCACTGGAAGGCGGCCTCGAACACTGGCCTTGCCGTGCCGTGGCCGCGATGCAGCGCGAGCTGGAAGTCGAGCTCGGCGCGCGCGCCCGAGCGGCGCAGCGTCGGCAGGCCGGCGAGCGGCACGCGGTGGATCTTCGCGAGCGCCTGGCCGCATTGCCGCGCGAGCACGCGGCGGGCCGGCGCGAAGCGCGCGTCGCGCACGATGCGACGCCCCAGGGTCTCGCCCTCGATGCGCGCCATCACGAAGCCTTCGCCCAGGCCGTCGGCGGGTTGCAGCACATGGCACACGGCGGGGGCCGGCACGCCCAGTGCGCGGGCCGCATCGATCAGCGCGGCTTCGGTCGCGAGGCCGGCCGAGCCGTGGTCGCGCGGGCCCTGCGCACCGGGGGCACGCCGCAGGATCAGCGGCAGCGCGCCCTCTTCCGCGGTGCCCAGCTCGAAGGCCCAGGTCTGCTGGCTGGCACCGCCCGAGAGCCGGCGCAGGCCGTCGACCGTGCGCCCGCCGGGGGCCAGGCGCATGGCGATCGCCTGCAACGCGGCGGCGATCGCCTCGGGCTCATCCATGGGCTTTGAAGCGCGCCTGGATCTTGCGCAGCAGGCCCACCACGCCGCCGGGCATCGCGAACATGATCGCGATCAGCACCACGCCGTAGATGGCCCAGGGTGCGGCCTTCGACACCTTCTCCGCCAGCGAGGGCACGAACATGATGAAGATGGCGCCGAAGATCGCGCCCCACAGCGTGCCCACGCCGCCGATCACGATGCCCACCAGCAGCGAGATCGACAGGAAGAGCGTGAACGAATCGGGCGCCACGAACTGCACCGCGATGGCCGACAGCGCCCCGCCCACGCCGGTGTAGGCGGCCGACACGCCGAAGGTCATCGACTTGTAGTGGCTGTTGTCCACGCCCATGGCCTCGGCCGCCATCGCGTGGTCGCGGATCGCACGCATCGCGCGGCCGGTGCCGCTCTGCAGCAGGTTGTGCGCGATCACGAACATGACGACCGTGACGAAGAGCGCGAACAGGTAGAGCCACTGGTCGGGCGTGAGCGGCAGGCCGAAGGGCGCGTCGGGCTTCATCAGCACGATGCCCTGCACGCCGCCGGTCCAGGCCTCGAGGTGCTTGTATTTCAGCAGCTGCGGCATGGCCACGCCCAGCGCGAAGGTGGCGAGCGCGAGGTACAGCCCCTCGAGCTTGAGCGCGGGCCGGCCGAAGGCATAGCCCACCACCAGGCAGACCACGGCCGCGGCCGGCACCGTGGCCCAGTACGGCGTGCCCGCATGCTCCATGAGGATGGCCGTGGTGTAGGCGCCGATGGCATAGAAGGCGCCGTGGCCCAGCGAGATCTGGCCGTTGTAGCCGGTCAGGATGTTCAGCCCCAGCAGCGCGATCGCGTACGACAGCACCATCGTGGCCTGGAACAGCTGGAAGCCCTTGGCCACGAAGGCCAGGCCGATGGCAAGCAGGGCCAGCACCGCCAGCGTACCGATCCAGCCGGGGGCGAAGCCGCCTCGGCGTACGGGCTTGGGCGTCGATGGCGCAGCGGCAACGATGGGCGCGCGGGACGTGGCGTCGAGAGAGTTCATGTCGAGGAATCCTTGGTCAGACGCGGGTGACGACGGTGCGGCCGAGCAGGCCCGCCGGGCGCACGATGAGCACGCCGACGATGAGCACCAGCGCGACGGACAGCTTGAGTTCGGTGCCCACGACGTAGGTGCCGATCAGGTTCTCCAGCACGCCCACGAGGAAGCCGCCGAGCACCGCGCCGATGGGGCTGTCGATGCCGCCGATCAGCGCGCCGGCGAAGGCGTAGAGCAGCACGCCGGTCATCATGTGGGGGTCGAGGAAGACCACCGGCGCGACCATCATCCCGGCCACCGCGCCGATCGCGCCGGCCAGGCCCCAGCCCAGCATCAGCATGCGGCCGACGTTGATGCCGACCAGCCGCGACGAGGCCGCGTTCTGCGCCGCGGCGCGCATCGCCAGGCCCAGCGGCGTGAAGCGGAAGAAGGAGAACAGCGCGACCACCACCACCAGCGTGACCACGATCGCGCCCACCTCGTGGGCCGACATCATGGCGCTGCCGTACCAGGCATCGGACGGGAACGGGCTCGGGAACTGCTTGATCGTGTAGCCGAACAGCCAGCCCGCAAGGCTGTGGAAGATCACCAGCAGGCCGATGAACACCACCACCACCGAGAGCGCGGGCTTGTCGTGCATCGGCCGGATCACGGTGAACTCCACCACCGCCGCCAGCACGAAGGACAGCACCACGGTCGCGATGAAGGCCAGCCAGTACGGCAGCCCGGCCTGGATCAGCATCCAGGCGATGAAGGTCGAGAACATCGCCATCTCGCCCTGGGCGAAGTTGATGTGGTGCGTGGCCTGGTAGATCATCACCAGGGCCAGCGCGACGCTGGCGTAGATGCCGCCGGACGCGAGCCCGGCGAGCAGTTGGTGCAGGAAAGCGTTCATGCGTTATTCGCCCAGATAGGCGCGACGGACTGCGTCGTCGCGGCGGATGTCGTTCGAGGGGCCGGACAGCACGATGCGCCCGGTCTCCAGCAGGTAGGCGCGGTCGGCCAGGTCGAGCGCGAGCTTGGCGTTCTGCTCCACCAGCAGGATCGACACGCGCTCCTCCTGGTTGATGCGCCGCATGATCGCGAAGATGTCCTTGACGATCAGCGGCGCGAGGCCGAACGAGGGCTCGTCGAGCAGCAGCAGCTTGGGCTTGCCCATGAGCGCGCGGCCGATGGCCAGCATCTGCTGCTCGCCGCCCGACAGGGTGCCGGCCTGCTGGGCGCGGCGCTCCTTCAGGCGCGGGAAGTAGCCGTAGATGCGCTCCATGTCGGCCTCGGCGCCGGCCCGGCTGGGCCGCGCGTAGGCACCCAGCCGCAGGTTCTCCTCGGCTGTGAGGCCCAGGAAGGTGCCGCGGCCGTCGGGCACATGGCCCACGCCCAGCTTCGCGATCTGCTCGGTCGAGCGGCCGTCGATGCGCTGGCCCACCAGGGTGATGCTGCCTTCGGTCGAGACCATGGCCTGGCACAGCGCGCGCAGCGTGGTGGTCTTGCCCGCGCCGTTGGCGCCCAGCAGCGCGACGATCTCGCCGTCGGCGATGTCGAGGTCGATGCCTTGCAGCACGCGCGTGGCCCCGTAGGCCGCGCGCAGGCCGCGCACTTCAAGGATGGAACTCATGCCGCGACCTCCTCGTCCGCACCCAGGTAGGCGCGGATCACTTCCGGATGCGCACGCACTTCGGCCGGCGTGCCCTCGGCGATCTTCTTGCCGAAGTTGAGCGCCACCACCTTGTCGGAGACGCCCATCACCAGCCCCATGTGGTGCTCGACCAGCAGCACCGTGACCTGCAGGCGGTCGCGGATGTCGCGGATCAGCGCGCCCAGGCTCTCGAGCTCCTCGTGGTTGAGGCCGGCCGCGGGTTCGTCCAGCAGCAGCAGCTTCGGCTGGGCAGCCAGTGCGCGGGCCAGTTCGACGCGCTTCTGCGTGCCGAAAGGCAGGTCGGCCACGGTGCGCTCGGCCACGCTGCCCAGGTCGAGGAAATCGATCAGCGCCTGGGCGCGCGCACGCGCCTCGGCCTCGATGCGCGCCGCGCCCGGCAGCCGGAAGGCGTTGCGCAGGAAGCCCGCGTGGTGCTGGCTGTGGCAGCCCACCAGCGCGTTCTCGCGCACGGTCATGGTGCGGAACAGCGCCAGGTTCTGGAAGGTGCGGCCGATGCCGATGCCCGCCATGCGGTGGCGCGGCATGGTCGACAGCGGATGGCCGTCGAAGGCGATCCGGCCGGTGTTGCATTCGTAGAGACGCGACAGGCAGTTGAACAGCGTGCTCTTGCCGGCGCCGTTGGGGCCGATCAGTCCGCAGATCTGCCCGCGCTGCACGTCGAAGGACACGCCGTCGAGCGCCACGATGCCGCCGAAGCGCACCGAGACGCCGTCGATGTGCAGCAGGGCCTTGTCTCCGCGATCGTTGTCATGGGTCATGCTTCGATCTCTTTTTTATGGGATGAAAGGCGCCGCCCACGCGGTCGCCGGAAGCCGCCCGCCTGGCGGGCGCCGCGGACTAGAGCCGCTCGAGAATCGTGACGTTCGCCAGCCCGCCGCCCTCGCACATCGTCTGCAGCCCATAGCGCTTGCCGCGCTGGCCCAGCGCATGGACCAGCGTGGTCATGAGCTTGGCGCCCGAGCCGCCCAGCGGGTGGCCCAACGCGATCGCACCGCCGTGCACGTTGAGGCGGGCCGGGTCGGCGCCCAGCGTCTGCAGCCAGGCCAGCGGCACCGGGGCGAAGGCCTCGTTGACCTCGTAGAGGTCGATGTCGTCGATCTTCATGCCGGCCTTCTGCAGCGCGCGCTGCGTGGCGGGGATCGGCGCCTCGAGCATGATCACCGGGTCGTGGCCGATCACGGTCATGTGGTGCACGCGCGCCAGCGGCTTGACGCCCAGGGTCTTCAGGCCGCGCTCGTTGACCACCAGCAGGCCGGCCGCGCCGTCGCAGATCTGGCTCGCGGTGGCCGCGGTGCAGCGCCCGCCCTCGGCGATCAGCTTGACGCCGGCGATGCTCTCCAGCGTGGCTTCGTAGCGGATGCCTTCGTCGGTGGTGTGCATCTCGCCGGTCTCGCTGCCGTCGGCCAGGCGCACCGCGACCGGCACGATCTCGTCAGTGAAATGCCCGCCGCGGGTGGCGGCGATGGCGTTCTGGTGGCTGTGCAGCGCGTAGGCATCGAGCTGCTCCTTCGACAGGCCGTACTTGACGGCGATCTGCTCGGCGCCGGTGAACTGGCTGAACTCCACGCCGGGGTAGCGGGCGGCCATGCCCGGGCTCACATAGCTGCCGAGGCCGTTCTTGTAGGGCAGGATGCTGGGCGTGCCCATGGGCACGCGGGTCATGCTTTCCACGCCGGCCGCGATCACGATGTCCATCGCGCCCGACATCACGGCCTGGGCCGCGAAGTGCAGCGCCTGCTGGGAGGAGCCGCACTGGCGGTCGACCGAGGTGGCGGGCACCGACTCGGGCAGGCGCGAGGCCATGACCGCGTTGCGCGCGATGTTGTTGGACTGCTCGCCGGCCTGGCCGACGCAGCCCATGATCACGTCCTCGATCAGCGCCGGATCGGCGTCGGCGCGCGCGATCAGCGCATCGAGCACCTGGGCGGCCAGGTCGGCGGGATGCCAGCCGGTAAGGCGGCCGTTGCGGCGGCCACCGGCGGTGCGGGCGGCGGCGACGATATAGGCTTCGGGCATGAGAGGTTCTCCGGTGGTGTCAGGGGTTCGGAGAATTGTTGGCGCCACGCCGATACGGAGCGTCGTCGGAACGGACGATTTTCGGCCACCGGGCCCCGGGGTCGCCCTCCCCCGCGCACGCTCAATCGACCACGATCTTCTGCTTCGCGATCAGCGCCGACAGCACCGCCCCTTCCTCGGCCAGCAGCTTGCGGAACTCGGGCGTGCTCATCGCCACCGGCTCCGCGCCGAGGTCCGCGTAGCGCGACTTCACCGACGCCAGCGCCAGCGCCTTGGCCAGCTCGCCGTTCATGCGCGCCAGCACCTCGGGCGGCGTGCCGTTGGGCGCCCACAGGCCGAACCAGATGTCGAGATTGGCGCCGGGAAAGCCCTGCTCCGCCACGGTGGGCACGTCCGGGAAGAAGGGCGAGCGCTTGGCGCTCACGATGCCCAGCAGTTTGGCCTTGCCGGTGCGGATGTGCGGAAAGGCGATGCCGGGGTCGCACACGAAGTCGGCCTGACCCGAGAGCACGTCCTGCAGCGCGGGCGCGGCGCCGCGGTACGGCACGTGCTGCACGTCGGCACCCGTGGCCTGCTTGAAGAGCTCGCAGGCCAGGTGCGGCGGCGTGCCCGTGCCGGCCGAGGCATAGGAGAAGGAACCGGGCTTGCCCTGGGTCAACGCGACCAGTTCGCGCACGTCCCTGGCGGGCAGCTGCGGCTTGGCGACCAGGTACATCTGGGTGCGACCGACGGTGGCCACCGGCGTGAGGTCGCGCGAGGGCAGCAGCGTCGACTTGAAGAGCGAGGGATTGGCGGTCTCCACCGAGGTCGGCGCGATCAGGAAGGTGTGGCCGTCGGGCACCGCCCGCGCCACCTCGGCGGCCGAGATGTTGCCGCTGGCGCCGGGCTTGTTGTCGATGAGCACGGTCTGGCCCAGCGACTCCGAGAGCGACTGCGCGAGGATGCGCGCCATCACGTCGGTGCTGCCACCGGGCGCGAAGCCGACCACCACGCGGATGGGCTTGGCGGGCCACGCGCCGGCCGAAACCGATGGTGCCGGTGCGGCGGTCTGCGCGCCGGCCGCCACAGCCAAGGCTGCGCCACCTGCGAGGGCCAGCGTGCGCAGGCGCACGAATGAAGTCTTCAAAGGCATGTCTCTGTCTCCGTTGTCGTTGTTTGTCGAAACACCCAGGCGGCTTCAGGCCGAGCCCGCGCCGCCCGATTCATCCGCGCGCAGCAGGTCGCGCAGCTTGAATTTCTGGATCTTTCCGGAGGGGGTCGAGGGCATCGACTCGCGCACGATCAGGCGCTCCGGGATGTACTGCACGGCCACCTTCTGCGCCTTGAGGAAGTCGAAGATCGACGGCAGGTCGACACTTCGCCCCGGCTTGGGCACGACCACCGCGCAGGCACGCTCGCCCAGCCGCTCGTCGGGGTAGGCCACGATGGCCGCCATGGCGATGTCGGGGTGGCGGTACAGCAGCGACTCGATCTCGACCACCGGAATGTTCTCGCCGCCGCGGATGATCACGTCCTTGGTGCGGCCCGCGATGCGCACGTAGCCGCGCGCGTCGATGCGCGCGAGGTCGCCGGTGTCGAACCAGTCGTCCGCGTCGGTGGCGTTCAGGTGCGGGCGCTTCAGGTAGCCGCCGAAATTGGAGCAGGCCCGCAGCATCAGCTTGCCGACCTCACCCGCGGGCAGCGTGTGGCCGTCGACGTCGACCACCCGGATCTCCACGCCGGGCAGCGGGCAGCCGTCGGTCTGGATGGAGCGCTCGTCGTCGTCGCCGAGTTGCGTGAGCGTGACCGCGCCGTTCTCGCTCATGCCCCAGGCCGAGACGATCTTGGCGCCCAGCGCCTGGCGGGCCTGCTCGACCAGCGGGCCGGGAATGGGCGCGCCCGCGCAGAGGAACACGCGCAGCGTGGGCACGGCAGCGCCCGACTCGGCCACGGTTTTCGCCAGGTCGGAGAGGAAGGGCGTGGACGCCATGGTGAAGCTCACGCCCTCGGCGTTGATGGCGGCAATGGCCTGCCGCGGCTCCCAGATGTCCTGCAGCACGGTCGACGCGCCGAGGATGATGGGCATCATCAGGCCGTACATGAAGCCGGTCTGGTGCGCCATGGGCGAGGCCATGAGCACCACGTCGTCGGCGCCCAGCCCGAGCCGCTGCGCGTAGGGAACGATGTTGGCCAGGGTGGTGTTGGCCGAGTGCATCACGCCCTTGGGCTCGCCGGTGGTGCCGGAGGTGTAGATCAGCTGCGTGACATCGTCCGGGCCGGGGCGGCTGCGATGCAGGATCGACGCCGCGTCGGCTTCGCGTTCCCATTCGGGACCGCTCAGCAGCGCATCGAAGCTGTTGGCGCCGCCGCCACCGACCACCACCACCTGCGCCAGCTCGGGCAGGTCGGCCTTCAAGCCATTCGCCATCTGCTCGAAGTCGAAGCCGCGAAAGCGTGACGGCACGATCAGCACCTTGGCCGCACCATGCCTGAGCATGAAGGACAGCTCGCGCTCGCGGAAGATGTGCATCAGCGGGTTCATCACCGCGCCGATGCGCGAGCACGCCAGGTAGGTCAACGTGAACTGCCACCAGTTGGGCAGCTGGCAGGCCACCACGTCGTTGCGGCCGACGCCCAGGCGTGCGAGGCCGACGGCGATGCGATCCGCCATGCGGCCCAGTTCGCGGTAGGTGAAGCGCGCGGTGCTGCCCTCCTCCAGCCGCAAGGCCGTGAGCGCCAGCTTGTCGGGACTGCGCGCGATGCACGCGTCCAGCGCATCGTTGATGGTGCGGTCGTGCCACAGCCCCTGGGCCACCATGCGCGCGCGGCGCGGGGGCAGCAGTACAGCGTCGAATTCCATGATGTCTTGTCTCCTCTTGTTGTGTGAACCGGCCGACAGCAAAACTCAGGCAGGCACCGCCTCGCGCCCGGCCCGTGTGCGCGCGACGATGGTCTTCATGATCTGGGCCGTGCCGTCGCCGATCTGGAAGCCCAGCACGTCGCGCAGGCGCTGCTCCATCGGCCCGCGGTCGTAGCCGCCATGGCCGAACATCAGCAGGCACTGGTGGATGGCGTCGTAGGCCAGCTTGGGCGCCCACCACTTGCACATGGCGGCCTCGGCCGTGTGCGGCGCGCCGCGGTCCTTGAGCCACAGGGTCTGCAGGCACAGCAGCCGCGCGGCCTCGATCTGGGTGGCGAACTCCGCGAGCGGATGCGACACGCCCTGGAAGGCCGACAGCGGCTTGCCGAAGGCCTCGCGCTGCGCCACGTAGTCCCAGGCTTCCTCCAGTGCCACGCCGGCCACCGCCAGCACCTGCAAGCCGATGAGCGCGCGCGAGAAGTCGAAGCCCTGCATCACCTGCACGAAGCCCTTGTTCTCGTCACCCAGGCGGTGGTCGACGGGCACGCGCACGTTCTCGAAGAACAACGAGCCCCGGCCGATGGCGCGCTGGCCATGGCAGTCGAAGCGGTTGCGCGTGAGGCCGGGCACATCGGTGGGCACCAGCAGCGCGGTCACGCCGTGCGCCTGCGACTCCACCGAGCCGGTGCGGCCGAAGACCACCACCGCATCGGCCTGGTCGGCCGCGGAGATGGAGGTCTTCTCGCCGTTGATGACGTACGCGTCGCCGATGCGCTCGACGCGCAGCCGCAGGTTGGCCGCGTCCGAGCCGCCGCGCGGTTCGGTCAGCGCGATGGCGAGCAGCGCCTCGCCGCGCGTGAGCTTCTTCAGCCATGGCGCGACGACCTCGGGTCTTCCGTGCGCTGCCAGGATCTGCCCGTTGAGCGAGGCCAGCAGGTTGATGTAGCTCAGGCTCAGGTCGGCCCGCGCGATCTCCTCGTGGATCACGCCCGCCGCGAGGCAGCCCATGCCCTGCCCGCCGTGTGCTTCCGCCAGCTCCGGCGCGATGAAACCCATCTCGCCCATCTCGCGCATCAAGGTGCGGTCGAGCACGCGGGTGTCATCGCGCTCCAGGAAACCGGGCGCCACACGGCCGGTGGCGAAGCGGCGCGCATGCTCGGCCAGCGTGGCGAGGTCGTCGTCGATGTAGGGGTTCATCGCGTTGTTCCTTCGCGCGCGGCTACTTGGCGTACTTGCGGAACTCGGGCTTGCGCCGTTCCCGCAAGGCCTTCACGCCTTCGCGCGATTCCTCGGTGTCGTAGTACAGCTTGAGCGCGTACATGCCCAGGCCCGCGATGCCGGCCTGGTGCGCGGTGTCGGCGTTGAAGCTGCGCTTGGCGATGGCGATGGCCGTCGGGCTGCGCTCGCAGATCTCCTCGGCCCACTTCTGCACCTCGGCGTCGAGCTGCTCGTGCGGCACCACCGCGTTGGCCAGGCCCATGGCCACGGCCTCGGCGCCGCTGTAGCGGCGGTTGAGATACCAGATCTCGCGCGCCTTCTTCTCGCCCACCACGCGCGCCAGGAAGGCCGTGCCGTAGCCCGGATCGACCGAGCCCATCTTCGGGCCGACCTGGCCGAAGATGGCCTTCTCCGAGGCGATGGTCAGGTCGCAGATGGTGCACAGCACGTTGCCGCCGCCGATGGCGAAGCCCTGCACCCGTGCGATGACCGGCTTGGGCACGTTGCGAATGGCGTCGTGCAGTTCCTCCATCGGCAGGCCGATGGTGCCGCGGCCGTCGTAGTTGCCGTCGTGCGCGGACTGGTCGCCGCCGGTGCAGAAAGCCTTTTCGCCCGCGCCGGCCAGCACGATGGCGCCCACCGCGCGGTCGTAGCCCGCGCGGTTCAGCGCGCGGATGAGCTCGTCGCAGGTCTGGCCTCGGAAGGCGTTCATCTTCTCGGGGCGGTTGATGGTGATCCAGGCCACGCCGTTGCGCACGTCGTAGAGGATGTCTTCGAATTCGGTGGATGCCATGGGTGTCTCCTGGGGTGTGTCGAAGGGATGTCAGCCGTTCATCGTCAGGCCGCCCGAGACACTGAGCACCTGCCCGGTCACGAAGGCCGCGTCGTCGCTGGCGAAGAAAAGAATGGCGCCCGGCAGGTCGTCGGGCTGGCCGATGCGGCCCAGCGGGATGGAACGCGTGAAGGCTTCCATCAGCTTCTCGGGGTTGCCCGCGCCCTGCTTGTAGTCCGCGAACAGCGCGGTGTCGGTCGGCCCCGGGCACACCACGTTCACGGTGATGCCGTGGCGTGCGTGCTCGCGCGCGATGGTCTTGGAGAACGCCACCAGCCCGCCCTTGCAGGCCGCATACACCGCTTCGCCGGAAGAGCCGACGCGCGCCGCGTCCGACGCGATGTTCACGATGCGGCCGGCCTTGCGCGCGGCCATGCCGGGCAGCACCGCGTGGTGCATGTGCAGCGCGCCGGTCAGGTTGATCGCGATGAGCTTGTCCCATTGCGCGGGCTCGGTCTTGGTGAAAGGCTTGAACACGTCCCAGCCGGCGTTGTTGACCAGCACGTCGATGGGGCCGAAGCGCGCCTGCACATCCGCCACGGCCGCATCGACGGCGACGCGGTCGGTGATGTCGCAGCGGAAGGCCTGCGCCTGGCCGCCGTCGGCGCGGACCTGCGCGGCCACGGTCTCGGCGGCCTCGAGGTTCATGTCGAACACCGCCACGCGGGCGCCTTCGCGGGCGAAGCGGCGGCAGGTGGCACCGCCAATGCCGCCGCCACCGCCGGTGACGATGGCTGTCTTGTCTTGGAATCGTTGCATCAGGTTCTCCTTGGATACGGGGCTTGCGATATCGTTGGGCGACTCGGCGCTTCGCCCTGGATATTTATGTCAATACATTGACGCATTATGCTGATCCAACGAAGCACCGCGCAAGCCTTTCCGAAAGAGAAATAATGGTCAAACCTAGTGAAAACACCGATGCAGCGCGCATGGCGCTGGCCAACCGGGTGTTCTTCCGTCTGTATCAATGCGCAAACATGTTGCACAAAACCGGCAGTCGCGCGGTCGAAGCCGAGGGCCTGACGACACAGCAATGGGCGGTGCTCGGCGCCCTGTCGAGGGACGAGGCCGAGGGGGGAATGAGCGTGGGGGACCTGGCGCGCTACCTGAAGGTCAGCCGCCAGAACCTGTCGGGCCTGGTCAGCCGCATGGAGCGCGACGGCCATGTGAAGACCGCCCCCGACAGCCGCGACCGGCGCTCACGCCTGGTCACGATGACCGCGTCGGGACAGCATGTGTGGGTGGTCGAGGCGCAGCCGAAGATCTACGCCTACTACGACGAGGTGCTCGAGGGGTTTTCGGTGAACGACGTCACCCATACCCTGCACTACCTGCTGAAGATCCTCGAGAACATGCAGCGGGTGGACAACGCGCAGGGCGGCGCGGAAGAAGCAGCGGCGTGATGCGCCGCCGGGTGGCGTCTCAGCGAAGCTTCGAGAAGTACCGAGCCGGCGGCTCGCCCAGCGCTTTCCTGAACATCGTGATGAAGGCGGTTACCGACTCGTAGCCGAGGCTGCCCGCGACCTGTTGCACGCTGGCGCCCTCGGAGAGCTGCCGCAGGGCCACGATCAGGTGGAACTGCTGGCGCCATCGCCCGAAGCTCAGTCCCGTCTCGCGAAGCACCAGGCGGGCCAGTGTCCTTTCGCTCACCGCCAGCCGGCCTGCCCAGTCGGCCAAGGTCCTTCTGTCGGCAGGGTCCTGCGCCAAGGCATCTGCGATACGACGCAGTTTCGGATGTCCCGAGACGGGCAGATGGAGCTGCTCGACGGGAGCGAGCACCAGGTGCTCCAGCAGGACCGCCACCAGGCGCGCGGTGGGTCCGTCGTCAGGGTAGTCCGGCCCCAGCACGGCCAGGTGCTTGATGAGCTCCCGTACCAGCGGACTGATCGCCAGCGTGCAGCACGCCGTCGGCATGTCCGCCGCGCCGGGCTCGACGAAGAGGAAATAGATCTCGGCGTTGCTGGTGGCCCGGTTGCTGTGCGGCACACCGCCCGGAATCCACACCGCGTGGTGCGGCGGCACCATCCACATGGCCTTCGGCACCTCGCACGTCACGCCGCCGTGCAGGGCCAGCACCAGTTGCCCCTTGCGGTGGAAATGCACCGGCTGCTCCACGTCGCGCTCGTCGAGCGCCAGGTGCAGCGCCGCCACCGGCCGCGCGTCCGTATCGGGATCGCGGCCGCGCAGGGCAAGGGAGAGCGGACCAAGGCGTGGCATGTTTTAGCGACACATTGTCTTTCCTTCTCTATCAGGTCCGAACGACTCCCTCCTAAATTTGTCGCTCAACCTGAGGAAAGACATGACGACCCTGACCGACCGCCGGACGATGACGCGCACAGCGCTCTTCATCGGCATCCTTTTGATCGCTGCCAACCTGCGCGCGCCGGTGACCGGCCTGCCCCCCATCCTGGGCTTCATTCGCGCCGACCTGGGCCTGGGCACCACGGCCGCCGGCGCGCTGACCACCCTGCCGCTGCTGGCCTTCGCGCTGCTCTCCCCGTTCAGCGCCGGCTTCGCCCGGGAGTACGGGCTGGAGCGCGCCCTGTTCGGCGCCATGGCCATCGTTGCCATCGGCATCGCCCTCCGGTCGAGCGGCACCGCGTGGGCGCTCTATGTCGGTACGTGGGTCATCGGCATGGGCATTGCCGTGGGCAATGTGCTGCTGCCCAGCCTGGTGAAGCGCGACTTCCCGCACGGCATCGCCACGGTCACCGGGGCCTTCGCCCTGGCGATGGGCATCGTGGCGGCGCTGGCATCCGCCGTGGTCGCGCCGCTCGCGGCGGCCTGGGGCTGGAAATCCGCGCTGCTGGCCTTCCTGGTGCTGCCCCTGGCCGCGCTGGCGGTCTGGCTGCCGCAGCTCGCGGCGCGCGCCCGGCCTGCGGCCGGCACCGCGACACCTCCCCATGGCGGTGCGGTGTGGCACTCCGCATTGGCCTGGCAGGTGACCCTCTACCTGGGCCTGAACTCGACCATCTACTACGTGGCCATCGGCTGGCTTCCGACCATCCTCGCCGATGCCGGGTTGTCGCCCGCGCAGGCCGGCTCGCTGCATGGCGTGATGCAACTGGCCAGCGCCGTGCCCGGAGTGCTGCTCGCGCCGGTGCTGCGTCGCATGCGCGATCAGCGACTCGCCGCGGCCTCGGTGGCCGCGCTTTCCGGCATCGCGCTGATCGGCATCCAGGCCGCGCCCGAATACGCCTTCGTCTGGGCCATGCTCTTCGGGCTCGGCGCCGGCGCCCATTTCATCCTGGGCCTCGCGTTCATCGGCTTGCGCACCCGGCACCCCCAGGAGACGGCGTCCCTCTCGGGCATGGCGCAGAGCGTGGGCTATGTGCTGGCCGCGACGGGGCCGATGGCGATGGGCTTTCTGCACGACGTGCTGGGCGGCTGGCGCGTGCCGCTGCTGCTCTGCGCCGGCTTGGCCCTGGCCGCCGCCTTCATCGGCATGCTGGCGGGCAGGAACCTGCATGTGGCTGGCGAAGCGGGAGCGTGAAGAGGCTTGTGGGTTCGCCGAGCCCTGCCTGGTCAGGCGGCTTCCCGCGTGGTGTGCCGCCTCCGCGCAGGCCCAAGCCCCCCGGCCGCTCAGAGCCGCGAGATCCGCTTCGCCATGCTCCAGCGGTGCACTTCCGACGGGCCGTCGTAGATCCGGAAGGCGCGGATGTCCTTGAAGATGCGCGCCACGATGGTCTCGTCGGACACGCCGCTGGCGCCCAGGATCTGCACCGAGCGGTCGACCACGCGCCATTCGGCCTCGGAGCACAGCACCTTGGTGAGGCTGGATTCGTGGCGGCCCTTCTGGCCCTGGTCGAGCACCCAGGCGCAATGCCAGATGGCCAGGCGTGCACTGTGCAGGTCCATCTCGTTGTCGGCCAGCATGAAGCCCACGCCTTCGTGCTCGATCAGCGGCTGGCCGAAGGCCTGGCGCTTGCGCGCGTAGTCGCTGGCCACCTCGTGCGCGCGGCGCGCCTGGCCCAGCCAGCGCATGCAGTGCGTGAGGCGCGCGGGCGCGAGCCGCACCTGCGCGTAGCGGAAGCCCTCGCCGATCGTGCCCAGCACGTCCTCGGCCGGCACGCGCAGGCCGTCGAAGCGCACCACGCCATGGCCGCCGGTGAAGCAGCTGTCGAGCGCGTCGATCTGGCGCTCGATCACGATCTCGGGCTGGTCCATGTCGGCCAGGAACATGGTCGACGAGCCATCTTCCATGCGCGCCATGATGATCGCGAAGCCCGCGCCGGTGGCGCCGGTGATGAACCACTTGCGGCCGGTGATGACGTAGTGCTCGCCATCGCGCACGGCCAGCGTCTGCATCATCGACGGGTCGGAACCCGCGCCCGGCGGCGGCTCGGTCATGCAAAAGCAGGAACGCACATGGCCGTCGATCAGCGGCTGCAGCCAGCGCGCCTTCTGCGCGGCGGTCGCGACCTCCTCCATCAGGTGCACGTTGCCCTCGTCGGGCGCGTGGATGTTGAGCGCGACCGGGCCCAGCGGTGAGTAGCCGGCTTCCTCGAACACGATCGCCTTGTCGATGTGCGACAGGCCGAGCCCGCCGTGCGCCTTCGAGGCGTGCGGCGTGAGCAGGCCGTGGCGGCGGGCGCGCGCGACGAGTTCGTTGCGCAATTCTTCGCTGGGGCCGTGCGAACCCTGGCGCGGGTCCGACTCCAGGGGGATCACTTCATCGGCGATGAAGCGGCGGGTGCGCTGCTGCAGATCCAACTGCGCGGGAGACAGGCTGAAATCCATTCGGTCTTCGTTTTCGTTGTCGTGTGTTCGATCAGAGGGGGCGGCCCGAAGGGCCACCAGAGTGCATCCGATTGTCGGCATGCGCCTCGCAATTCCGGTCACCAACGCGACCGGAACTGCACTTTCGTCATGCGTTGCGCGCCATCAGGCCGCCGTCGACCGGGATCACCGCCCCCGTGAGGTACGAAGCCGCGGGCAGGCACAGGCTCAGCATCATGTGCGCCACCTCCTCGGGCCGGCCATAGCGACCCAGCGCGGTGCGGCGGCGCGCGAAGGTGCGCTTGTGCGCGTCGGCGATGCCGGCCGTCATGCCGGTCTCGATCGGGCCCGGGCAGATGCAGTTGACCGTGATGCCCTCGCGGCCCAATTCGACCGCCAGCGCGCGCGTGAAGCCGGCCACGCCGGACTTGGCGGCCGCGTAGGCGCTGTGGCCCGCGCTCGCGCCCAGTGCCTCGGTCGAGGCCACGGTCACGATGCGCGGCGCGTCGGAACGGCGCAGCCAGGGCAGCGCGGCGCGCACGATGCGCTGCTGCGAGGTCAGCAGCACGTCCAATCCGCGCAGCCAGCGCAGGTCGTAGCCGGGGTCGTCGAGCGCGCACTGCACCGAGATGCCGGCGTTGCTCACCAGGATGTCGAGCGCGCCCCAGTGTTGTGCCGCAGCTTCCACCACGCGCGCGACCGCCGCGCCGTCGGCCACGTCGAGCGCGAAGGCCCGGGCCTGCCCGCCCTGGTCACGGATCGATGCGGCCACGGCCTCCGCCGCCTCGCCGCGGATGTCGGCCAGCGCCACGCGCGCGCCCTGCTGCGCGAACAGCCGCGCCGCCGCCTCGCCCATGCCGCCGGCCGCGCCGGTCACGAGCACGGCGCGATCGCGCACGCTGCGCGGGTCCTTGTGTGTGTCTGTCATCTTCTGTTCCTTCAGCGCGGCGCGCGCGCATCGATCCATCCGGCCGCGCGCTCGAAGAGCTTGCGGGCCATCGCATGCAGCCGGTCGCCGGTCGCGCGGTCGGCCTTGCCCGCGCAGGCGCGCGCATGGCTGCCTTCGAGCAAGATCGCGAGCTTGTAGCAGGCCAGCACCGCATACCAGTGCAGCTGCGACAGGTCGCGCTGCGAGCCTTGCGCGTAGCGTTCGATCAGCTCGTCGGCCTTCGGGAAACCCGCCCAGGGCCGGGGTACGTCGGGTCCGACGGCTTCGCCATCGGCACCGGGCCAGGTGGCGAGCAGCCAGCCCAGGTCCAGCAGCGGATCGCCCTGCACCGCCAGCTCCCAGTCGACGATGGCGGCCAGCTGCGGGCCGTCGTGGCGGTACATCACGTTCGCGAGGTGGTAGTCGCCGTGCATCAGGCCGGGCACGAAGGACGCGGGCCGGTGCGCCTCGAGCCAGCGGCCCACGGCATCGACATCGCCCAGCGACGCGGCGCCGGGCCAGCCCTCGAACTCGGCATAGCCCGCGAGCTGCGCACGCCAGCGCGGCACCTGGCGCTCGAGGAAGCCGTCGAGCCGGCCCAGGTCCGACAGGCCGATGGCCGCGGGCACGACGCGGCCCAGCGCGGCCGCGCCGTCGGCGATCGCCAGGCCCATCGCATGGCGCAGCGCGGGATCGCCCGCATGCGGCGCGGGCAGGCCGGCGCAGGCGTTGAAGCCCGCGACCGGTTCCATCAGGTAGAAGGCCGCGCCCAGCACCCCGGAGTCGGTGCAGCCCGCGATCAGCGGCGGATGCGGCACCTCGCTGCCGGCCAGCGCGCCCAGCACGCGGATCTCACGCCGCATGGTGGCGTTGCCGTCGACGCGCGGATGCAGCGGCGGCCGCCGCAGCACGTAGTCGCGGCCGCCATGGCCGAAGCGCAGCAGCAGGTTCTGCGTGCCGCCGGCCAGCACCGTCGGCGCCTCGATGGCGCCCTCGCCCAGGCCCTGCGCGTCCATCCACCGCGCGAGCCGCGGCAGGTCCACCAGCGCTTCCCAGGGCTCGCTCACACCACACCCTGCAGGTCTTCGAGCGCGTCGCCGTACAGCGCCAATGCGCGCTCGTGGGCGCGCGGCAGGTGGTAGTGCGGAAACAGCTGGTCCGTGGGCGTGAACTCGCGCAGCACCTGGCGCGCCACCGTCACCTTGTGCACCTCGGTCGGCCCGTCGGCCAGGCCGAGGAAGTAGGAGTTGACCACGCTGTTGACGAAGGGCATCTCGCTGGAGACGCCGATGGAGCCGTGCAGGTGCAGCGCGCGCGAGGCGATGTCGTGCAGCAGCCTGGGCATGGCGGCCTTGACCGCCGCGATGTCCTTCTGCACGCGCTTGTAGTCCTTGTGCTTGTCGATCAGCCAGGCCGTGCGCAGCACCAGCAGGCGGAACTGCTCGAGCTCGATCCAGCAGTCGGCGATCTTCTCCTGCACCATCTGCTTGTTCGCCAGCGGCTCGCCCTTGGTCTGGCGCGACACCACGCGCTCGCAGGCCATCTCGAACAGCATGCGGGCCTCGCCGAGGGTGCGCATCGCATGGTGGATGCGGCCGCCGCCCAGCCGGGTCTGCGCCACCACGAAGGCCTGGCCGACGCCGCCCAGCACATGGTCGGCCGGCACCCGCACATCGGTGAAGCGCAGGTAGGCGTGGGTGGGGATCTTTTCCGAGGCGATGCCCGCGTCGCGCACGATCTCCACGCCGGGCGTGCCGGCCGGCACGATGAACATCGACTGGCGCGAGATCAGCGGCGCGTCCGGATCGGTCACGGCCATCACGATGAAGAAGCTCGCGTAGCGCGCGTTGGAGGCGAACCACTTCTCGCCGTTGAGCACCCAGCCTTCGGCGTCGCGCACGCCGCGCGTGGTGAAGACCATCGGGTCGGCGCCGCCCTGCGGCTCGGTCATGGCGAAGCAGGAGACGATCTCGTTGGCCAGCAGCGGCTCGAGCCAGCGCTTCTTCTGTTCGGGCGTGCCGAAGTGCGCGAGGATCTCGCCGTTGCCGGTGTCGGGCGCCTGGGTGCCGAACACCGTGGGCGCGAAGACCGAGCGGCCCAGGATCTCGTTCATCAGCCCCAGCTTGACCTGGCCGAAGCCCTGGCCGCCCAGCTCGGGCCCGAGGTGGCAGGCCCAGAGGCCGCGCGCCCTGACCTCCGCCTGCAGCGGCCGCACCAGCCGCACATTGCGCGGGTTGGTCACGTCGTAGGGGCTGCCCAGCACCTCGGCCAGCGGCTCGACCCGCGTGCGCACGAACTCGTTCATCCAGTCCAGCTGCTGCTGGAAGTCGGGGTCGGTCTCGAAATCCCATGCCATGTTCTTGTCTCCTGTGATGTGTGCGGTATCAGGCGAGCGTGAGGCCGCCGTCGACGATGAGGGTCTGGCCGGTCATGTAGGCCGCGAGCGGCGAGGCGAGGAACAGCGCCGCGCCGGCCATGTCCTGCGGCAGGCCGAAGCGGCCGGCCGGAATGCGCGAGAGCATCGCGTCGCGCCGCGCGGGCACGGCCGTCGTGACCTTGGTGAGCTTGGTGTCGACCAGCCCCGGCGCGATGCCGTTGACCCGGATGCCCTCGCCCGCCCAGGCCTCGCCCAGCGTGCGCGTGAGCCCCACCGCGCCGGCCTTGGAGGCCGCGTACGCGGGGTTGCCGCGCGTCGATCGGAAGCCCGCGGTCGAGCTCACGGTGATCAGCGCGCCGCCGGCCGCGCGCAGCATCGGGTGGAACTTGAGCGCGCAGCCCATGAGGCTGCCGAGGTTCACGCGCAGCACGCGGTCGAAGCCCGGCATCTCGAACTCGGCGCGCCGGTAGGCCACGATGCCCTGCGCGAGCACCAGCACGTCGAGCCGGTCGAAGGCCGGCACGTGGGCGTCGATCGCGGCCTGGTCGGCCAAGTCGAGCGGCGTGTAGTGCAGGCCTTCCAGATCGCTGCCCTCCTCGTCCGCGTAGTCGGCGGCCGAGGCGCGCGTGCCCCAGGCATGGACCTGCGCACCGAGCGCGCGGAAGGCCTGCGCGATGCCGTTGCCGATGCCGCTCGAGCCGCCGACCACCAGCACGGTCTTGCCGCCGAAGTCGAGCGCGCTCGCATAGCGCAGGGGCGCCGGTGCGGGCGCTGCTTGTTCCGTCATGTCGGTGTCTCCGGTGAAATTAAAACACTGGCCTAATTACTTCAATGTAGCGTCGCGGCCCGGCCCGGTCAACGCGGACAATGCGGGGTGTGCGCGCCGGCTGCCACCTAGGCGACAGGCGACACTCATCCCATCCACACCATGCGCGGCATCGACACACGCACCCACATCAAGCAGATCGCCCTGCAGCTGTTCGCAGCCCAGGGCATCGACAACGTCTCGGTCCGCGACATCCTGGTCGCGGCCGGACAGAAGAACGGCGGTTCGCTGCACTACCACTTCGGCAGCAAGGAAGCGCTGGTGCAGGAGCTGGTGGCCGACGGCGCGCAACGCATCGACGCCTGGCGGCTGCAGCGCCTCGACGCGCTGGAGGCGCTGGCGACGCCGCCCACGCTGCGCGACATCGTGAAGCTGCTGGCCGAACCCATGGGGCCGCGCGGCGATGCGCCGGCCGACGCCGACGACGACGCCGGCTACATCCCCTTCATGAACTCGCTGCTGGTGCGGCACCACGCGGTCTTTCTCGAAGGCGTGGACGGCCACGATGTGGGCTTCAGGCGCTGCATCGCCCACCTGCGCGCGCTGCTGCCCGACATGCCCACCGAGCTGTTCAACCAGCGGCTGCGGCTGATGATGCTGTACCTGTTCACGGCCGTGTCGGCGCGCGAGCAGACCGGCGAAGGCAGCACCTGGTACCGGCTCTGGGCGCATCCGGCGAGCGAGGAGAACTTCATCGACAGCATCGAGGGCCTGCTGCGCGAACCGGCCTCGGCCGCCACGCGCGCGGCCCTGGGAACCCCGGCCGCGAAGGCGCCGGCACGCCCGCGCAAGCCGCGCTGATTTCGTCGCTTTGGACGATGCGCGCCCGGGCGCGCCGCGCGAACACTGGCCGACGCCCCGCATTCGACGGGACGACGGAGACAGATCCCATGCACTTCAGACGCCATTTCATCGCTGCCCTGGTGGGCACGGCCTTCGCCTGTTCGTCGCTGCACGCGGCCGAGCCCGGCATCACCGCGACCGAGATCCTGATCGGCTCGACCCAACCCTTCAGCGGCCCGGCCTCGGCCTACGGCAGCGTGGGCTTCGCGACCGAAGGCTACTTCGCCAAGGTCAACGACGAGGGCGGCATCCATGGCCGCAAGCTCAAGCTGATGGCGCTCGACGACGCCTTCACGCCCTCGAAGACCGTCGAGCAGACGCGCAAGCTGGTCGAGCAGGACCAGGTCTTCCTGATGTTCGCCTCGCAGGGCACGGCGGCCAACGCCTCGGTGCAGAAGTACCTCAACGCCAAGAAGGTGCCGCAGCTGTTCGTGATGTCGGGCTCGCATGTGTTCCAGACGCCCGACAAGACGCCCTGGACCGTTCCCGGCCTGCTCTCGTACTACGCCGAGTCGCGCGCCTACGCCACGCACATCCTGCGCAACACGCCCAACGCCAAGGTCGGCGTGCTGTTCCAGAACGACGACTTCGGCAAGGACTACCTGCGCGGCATCAAGGCCGGCCTGGGCGCGCAGGCCACCAAACTGATGGTGGCGGAGCAGAGCTACGAGCTCACCGACCCGACGGTCGACTCGCAGATCGTCGCGCTGCGCGCCGCGGGCGTCGACACGCTGGTGATGGGCTCGCTGTCGAAGCAGACCAGCCAGGCGATCCGCAAGATCCACGACCTGGGCTGGAAGCCCACCATCTACCTGAGCTACATCTCGGCGGCCGTCTCGCCCACGCTGGTCAACGCCGGGCTCGAGAAGTCGGTGGGCATCCTGACCGCCACCGTGATCAAGGACCCGACCGACACGCGCTGGCACCAGGACGCCGACTACCTCGAGTGGCTGGCCTGGATGAAGAAGTACTACCCCAAGGGCGACCTCAGCAACATGAGCAACGTCTACGCCTACGTGGCCAACAGCACCATGGTCCACGTGCTGCGCGCCGCCGGGCCGAACCCGACGCGCGAGGAAGTGCTCAAGCGCCTGACCAACCTGCGCGACTACGCCGCGCCGATGCTGGTGCCCGGTGTGACGCTGAGCTTCAAGCCCGACGACTACACCGGCTTCCGTCGCATGCAGCTGCAGAAGTTCGACGGCGCCAAGTGGGTGCCGGTGGGCGAACCGATCGGCGACGGCACATGAGCGCGCTGCTGCAACTCACGCGGCCGCAACCCGGCTGCGCCTGCCTCGTGCTGAACCGGCCCGAGGCGATGAACGCGCTGTCGACCCCGCTGCGCCTGGCGCTGGTGCGAACGCTCGACGAACTGGCATGCGACGACAGCGTGCGCGTGCTGGTGCTCACCGGCGCCGGCAAGGCCTTCTGCGCGGGGCTCGACCTGCGCGAGCTGGGCCGGCAGGCGCTGGACATCGCCTCGCCGGCCAACGACCCGGTCACGGCGCTGGCGCGTTTTCCGCGCCCGGTGATCGGTGCGATCAACGGCGCGGCCATCACCGGCGGCTTCGAGCTGGCCCTGGCCTGCGACATGCTGATCGCCTCGAGCGCGGCCCGCTTCGCCGACACGCACGGCCGCGTGGGCGTGATCCCGGGCTGGGGCCTGTCGCAGAAGCTCAGCCGGCTGATCGGCATCGGCCGCGCCAAGGAGCTGTCCTTCAGCGGCAACTTCATCGGCGCCGAGCAGGCCGAGCGCTGGGGCCTGGTCAACCGGGTCGTGGCACCGGAAGACCTGATGCCGCAGGCGCTGGCCCTGGCGGCCGACATCGCGGGCGCGCTGCCCGAGATCGTCGCACCCTACAAGCGGCTGATCGACGAGGGCTACGGCCTGCCCTTCGACGATGCCATGCGGCTGGAGCAGCAGGCCAGCGCGCGCTGGGCCGAGCAGCTGAAGCCCGAGGCGCTGGAGGCCCGCCGCGCGTCCGTGAGCGCGCGCGGGCGACAGCAGGCCGGCTGAGGACTCAGCGCGGCGCCATGCGGATCGCGCCGTCCAGGCGCACGCTCTCGCCGTTGAAGTAGCCGTTGGTGATCATCAGCTCGGCCAGCGTCGCGTACTCGGCCGGGTCGCCCAGGCGCTTCGGGAAAGGCACCGAGGCGGCCAGCGCTTCCTTCACGTTGTCGGGCGCGCCCTGCAGCAGGGGCGTGTTGAAGATGCCCGGCAGGATGGTGTTGACGCGGATGCCCTCGCCCATCAGGTCGCGCGCGATGGGCAGGGTCATGCCGACGATGCCGGCCTTCGACGCGGTGTAGGCGGCCTGGCCCATCTGGCCGTCCTGCGCCGCCACCGAAGCGGTGTTGACGATGGCGCCGCGCTCGCCGTCCACGCCCGGCGCCAGCGAGAGCATGCCGGCGGCCGACTTGGCGATGCAGCGGAAGGTGCCCACCAGGTTGATCTGGATGATGCGGTCGAAGTTGGCCAGCGGGAAGTGCTTGACCTCGCCCGAGGCCTTGTCGCGGCTCGCGGTCTTGACCGCGTTGCCGGTGCCGGCGCAGTTGACCAGCACGCGTTCCTGGCCGTGGGCCGCGCGCGCCTTGGCGAAGGCCGCGTCGACCTGTTCGTCGGAGGTCACGTCGACCTTGCAGAACACGCCGCCGAGCTCGGCCGCCAGGGCTTCGCCCTGCGCTTCGTTGAGGTCGAACAGCGCGACCTTCACGCCGTGGCTGGCCAGGCGCCGCGCGGTGGCCGCGCCGAGGCCCGAGGCGCCGCCGGTGACGACGGCGGCAATGCTGGAATCGAGTTGCATCGAGAGTCCTTGAGGGATGGATCTGGGGAAGAAAGAAGGAAGAAAGGAGGTCAGACCGGGTGGTAGCGCGCGCCGCTGGCGGCCATCTCGCGCATGCGCGGCGTGGCGGCGTACTGCGGGCCCAGCGCCGCATGGCGTTCGCTCAGCGCGACCACGCGGTCCAGGCCCAGCCAGTCGGCGTACTTGAGCGCGCCGCCCGCATAGGCCGGGAAGCCGATGCCCAGCAGCAGGGCCATGTCGAGCTCGGCCGGCGTCGCGACCACGCCCTCCTCGAGCGCATGGGCGGCCTCGACGATCAGCGGCAGCATCATGCGTTCGACGATGTCGGCATCGGAGAAGTCGCGCCGCCCTTCGGGCTGCAGCGTGGCCACCAGCGCATGCGCCTCGGGCGCGGAGAACTTGCGCGGCCGGCCGGTGGGATCGTTCTCGTAGCGGTAGAAACCGGCGCCGTTCTTCTGGCCGAAGCGCTGGTTCGCCACCATGAGCTTGACCGCGTCGCGCTGCGTGGGGCGCATGCGCTGCGGATAGCCGGCCGAGATCACGTCGCCCACGTGCGCGCCCACGTCCATGCCCACCACGTCCTGCAGGTAGGCCGGGCCCATGGGCCAGCCGAAGGCTTCCATCACGCGGTCGATGTGCTCGAAGTCGGCGCCGTCGGCCACCAGCTGGGTGAAGGCCGTGATGTAGGGCGTGAGGATGCGGTTGACCAGGAAGCCCGGGCAGTCCTTGACCACGATCGGCGTCTTGCCCATGGCCACCGCATAGCCCACGGCCGTGGACACCGCCGACGCCCGGGTGCGCGAACCCTGGATCACCTCGACCAGCTGCATCACCGGCACCGGGTTGAAGAAATGCATGCCGACGAAGTCCTCGGGCCGCGCGAGCGGCTGCGCGATGTCGTCGATGCGAAGGCTCGAGGTGTTCGACGCGATCACCGTGCCGGGCCGGACCGCCGCTTCGAGCGCGGCCAGCACCTGGCGCTTGACGGCGAGGTTCTCGACCACGGCCTCGATCACGCAATCGACCGCGTCGAAACCGGCCTCGTCGAGCTGCGGCCGGATCGATGCGAGCACCGCGTCGGCGCGCGCCTGCGCGAGCCGGCCGCTCTTGACCTGTTTGGCCAGCTGCTTGCTCGCCTCGGCGATGCCCAGGTCGAGTTGCGGCTGCGCGATGTCCTTCATGCGCACCGGCGTGCCGCGCAGTGCGCTGGTGTAGGCGATGCCGCCGCCCATGATGCCGGCCCCCAGCACCGCCGCCTGCGCGACCTGGCGGCCTTCGCGCGCATGCGCCTTGTAGCGCTTCTTCAAGGCCTGGTCGTTGAGAAAGGCCTGCACCAGCGAGGACGCGGCCTGGGTCTTGGCGACGCGGCCGAAGGCAGCGGCTTCCAGGTCGAGCGCGCCCGAGCGGTCCTGGCCCGCGGCCTGGGCCATCATCTCCAGCGCGATCACGGCCGCCGGCTGATGCTTGGGGCCGCGCCCCAGCAGCGCGGTGCGCGCGGTCTCGACCAGCCCCTCGGCCTCCTGCGAGCGCATCGCGAGCTTCACGCGCTTTCGCTGCTGCGCGGCCTGCCAGTCGATCTCGCCGCGCACCGCGCGCTGCAGCAGCGCCAGGGCCTCGGCGCGCAGCGCGTCGGGGCTGGCCAGCGCGTCGACCACGCCCGCGGCCAGCGCGGCGGCGGCCTTGGCGGGCTTGCCGCTCGCGACCCAGTCGATGGCCGTGGCCAGGCCGGCCACGCGCGACAGCCGCACCGTGCCGCCGAAGCCGGGGAACAGGCCCAGCTTGACCTCGGGCACGCCGACCTGGGCCGTGTCGGACATCACGCGCAGCGGCGCCAGCAGCGCGAGCTCGAGTCCGCCGCCCAGCGCAAAGCCGTTGATCGCGACCACGCTCGGCACCGACAGGTCCTCGAAGGCGTTGAACAGTTCGTTGCTGGCGCGCACGCCGGCGGCGATGTCGGCCTCGGCCTGCTGGAAGGTGGCGCCGAACTCGGTGATGTCGGCGCCCACGATGAACACGTCCTTGGCGCTCGTGACCAGCACGCCGCGCACCTCGGGCGCCGCCGCGATCACCGCGGTGGCCTGGCGGAACTCGTCGACGGTGCGCGCGTCCAGCTTGTTGATCGCCTCGCCGCGGCGGTCGAAACGCAGCTCGACCAGCCCCCCTTCGGTCAGCGGCAGGACGCTGATGCTTTCGCCTTGGAACAAGAGAATCTCCTCATGGCCGGCGACACGCCGGCCCTGGGAAAAAGTTTAGGGACGCAGCCAGTGGGCGGGCATCGTCCGAAGCGACGAATCCATGCGCCAGCGCCGGCCGGTCCGAAAAAAAGGCCCCGAAGGGCCTTTCTCTCGAAGCCGCGACAGATCAGTTCTGCGCGCGTGCCACGTTGCGCAGGTCGCGGATCTGGTCGTGGTTCTTCTGGGCACCGGCGGCCTGGCGTTCCACCACCGCGCGCACGTCGGCCGGCAGCTCTTCCTTGAGCGCCTTGCGGTAGCGTGCGATCGCGGCGTCTTCGCCCTTCTCGCAGGATTCGAGGATCGACAGCTCGCTGTCGGCGCCGACCGCGCCCTTGACCTGCACCCAGCCGCGGTGCAGCGCACCGGCCGCCGTGCCACCCGATGCGGGCTCGCCGCCGTACTGGATGATCAGGCCTTCGAGTTCGCGCGCCGCCTCGGCGCAGCCGGCCGAGCGGCTGGCGAACAGGGTCTTGATGTTGGAGGTCTCGACCTGTTCGGCACAGGTCTTGAAGCCATATTCGCCGTCGCGGGCGTTTTCCAGCAGGTCGTTGAGAACGCTCACCACTGCATTGTTTTCAGCCATAGATTTTCCTTTGCGCCCGGAGGCGGGGTTGTTGAAGGGAAGCGCCTTTTCGGAAGCGCATGACCGAACCATCGCGCTGCGCCGGGACCCGAGGCGTCATCGCCGTTGACGGGCGGCTGTAGTCCATGACGCTGGAAAGCGTGCCGACCGGCGACGACAGCCACCGGCGCATTGGATGACGTGCAGTCGGCGCCTCGGCCTTGAACCGGCGCGTCGCGCACGCGCCTGATGGGGAATGAACAAGAAGAGCGCCTCGGCGAGGGACATCGTCGTGTTGGGTGGGTCCGCGGGCAGTGCGCAGGCGTTGGCACGCATTCTCTCGGCCTTGCCCGAAAACTTTCCCGCGGCCATCATCGCGTGCGTCGATGCGCCCTTGGCGCTGAATGAGGCGTCGCGGCCGCAGAAGCTGGCCGGGCTGCAGACGCGTCTGCCCTGGCACTTTGCAAGCAACGGCGCGAAGCTGACTGTCGGGACGGTCCTGCTGTTGCCGCCCGATGCCCATGGCTGGATCGCCTCGGACGGCTCGATCACGCTGAGCACGATCGCCGCCAAGGGACTGGCCGGCCGCGTGGATGCGCTGCTCTCCTCCGCTGCCACGGCCTTCGGGCCGCGCGTGATCGGTGTGGTGCTTAGCGGCGACAACACCGACGGCACCGAAGGCCTGAAAGCCATCGAACGCCATGGCGGCATGGGCATCGTGCAAAGCCCGGTCGATGCGATGGAATCGCGCGCGCCTTCGCACGCGGTGGAGGCCGATCATCCCGACTGCGTGGCCATGCTCGACCAGATCCCGCGCCTGCTCGTGCAATGGACCCTGCCGCGCTGAAGCGTCGCCGCCGACGCACATGACCCACGCCCATCGCAAGCGCCTGGCCGGGCTGGCGGCCGGTGGAAGCGACTTCCTCCATGGCAGCATCGCGGAGATCCTGCGCCTCATGCGGGCTGAACTGGCGATGGACATCGCCTTCGTCACGCAATACCTGGACGACCAGATCCACTTCCAATGGGTCGATGCAGACGCACCCTTCGACCAGATTCAGGGGCTCATCCAGACCCCGCTCGAGAGCTTCTGCCAGCGGGTGCTCGACGGCCGCTTGCCCGCGCTGATCCCCTCGATGCCGGCGCTCGCGCAGACGCACGACCTGCCCGTGTCGCCGGTTCCGATCGGCGCCTACATGGCGGTGCCGGTGCTGCTCAAGACCGGCCAGCTGTACGGAACGCTGTGCTGCCTGAGTTTCGAGCCGAAGCCCTCGCTGCAGCCGACGGCGCTCAAACGGCTTGAGATGTCGGCCCGTCAGGTCGCGCGGCTGATCGACCAGGAGATCGGCTGGGGGCCGGTGGCGAGGTAGCGGCCACGCCATGTCGGACAGGTGCGAGCAGGCGCCAGCCCATTTGCACCGCCGCGCCCCATGCAGCGGGACCACGAAAGTTGATCCGGAAGAACGGCATCAGGGTCCGAGCGCCATGCGGCGGCCGGCAGAGGAGGTGCACCAACTCAACCGATGGCCGCTGCCTGCGGCTGCGTCAGCAAGGCCAGCCGCATGCGCAGCCGCCGGATCGCCACCTCGTGCCGCCGCGTCTGCGCGCCGCGCCCGTAGACCGCCGCCTTGCGGATCAAGCGCAGCTGCTCGCGCTGCAGGCGGGCCCGCACGAGCCGGGCGCGCAGGCCGAAGTCGCGGCCCGTCTCGCGGCGGATCCGGTAGCGCTGCAGCGGTGCGCCCAGCCGCACCCATTCGTCGTCGCGGATCAGTTCGCGCTCGGGCACGAACCAGCTCGCGAGCGCATGCAGGTAGGCGCCGTTCTCCTGCGCCGCGACGCGCCAGAACAGGGCCGCCGCCACCATGGCCGGAATGCCCTTGATCGCGAGCAGCAGCGCCAGCTCGCCGTAGCCGTCGTCCAGCACGTTCTCCAGCAGCGGCGAGTTCCAGGCGAAGTGCATGCCCCAGGCGAGCGCGAAGCACAGCAGCACGACGCCGAGCCGCGCTGCCATCGGCCGCTCGGGGTGCAGCAGGTACCAGGCGACGCCGAAGGAGGCGATGGTGGTGTAGGCCGCGTGGCTCCAGAGCCCGCTCAGCAGGCCGCGCGTGAGCAGGTTGAGCAGCACCGGCGACACCTGGTTCTCGAGCGGGAAGGAGATGGAGGCGTTGACGGTGTAGCTCAGGTTCTCCACCACCTGGAAACCCAGGCCCGCCATCGCCCCGACGATCAGCACCGACAGGTAGGTCTGGAACTGGTTGCGCGCCACGAGGATCAGCAGGACCACGCCCGCGAGCTTGAGGAACTCCTCGGTGATCGGCCCCGCGACCGCCGCGCCCCAGACGGCCGCGAACTCCGGCGAGACCAGCTTCGCGCACAGGCTCTGGATCGCGATGTTGGCCGGCGCCGCGAAATAGACCGCGCCCAGCCCGCCCCAGGCGAAGGCCAGCAGGTAGGCCTCGGGCGGGTGCTGCTCGAGCAGGTCCAGCGTGCGGAACACGAGGAGGAAGGCGAGCGTGTAGAGACCCCAGACGAAGGCGCCAAGCAGGGCCGTGACCGGCACCACGCGAAAGCCCATCGCGAACATCTGGCAGGTGTAGAACAGCCCGTTGACGATCAGCGCGGCCAGCAGCCAGAAGGCCGCGCGGCGCGGCTGGAAGAAGGAATCGGTGCCGACGGGCCAGGGGTTGGCGTCCGGGTCGAACAGCGGCGCGCTCAAATCGAGGCCTCCAGGTCCATCGAGTCGAGCATGCGGCGCGCCTCGGCCAGGGCCTCGTGGAGGCCGTCGTTGCTGCCGTAGAAATTGACCTGCACCAGCGAGCGCCGGTCGAGGTCGACCACCTGCCAGAAGCGGCCCGACAGGTTGGGCCCGTCATAGGCGAAGGTCACGCCCTGCAGGCCCCAGGAAGTGACGAAGTCGGCCACGTCGCCTTCCAGCCGCAGGCCCTGCCCCAGTTCCATGAGCCGCTGCTGGCGCGCCATCGGCCCCTCGGGCCCGCCGGCCCAGGGCAGCGTCGTCACCTGGAAGCGGTGGCCGCCCTTGAACAGCATCAGCGAACGGCCGGCCCGGGAACGGGCGACGTCCATCTCCCATCCTTCGGCCGGCACGAAGCGGGCCTGGCCGACCTCGACGGTCTCGCCGTCGGGCAGGGGCTGGGCACCGGGTGTGTGACGGTCCCAGTAGCCGAGGCCGCCGACATAGAGGCCGATGGCGAGCAGGACGAGAAGCGCGCCCGGCCAGGTGCGGTAGGGGACGCGTCTAGAGGGTTCTGGCATCGGGCGATCGTGCCATAGCCCAAGGACGATTCGCGGCACGGCGCGCGGCTTCCCCGGGTGGCCGGTCGCATGGCGGCCCGGCGCCGCGGCGCAATGCCGCGCCCAGAGCTAACGCACGTCTACGGGCGCATCGCGCCCGCGCGCCGCGGGGTCCGAGCCGCCCTTGTTCTTCGGATCGGTCGACACCGGTTCCGCGTCGGACCGGCCCTCTTCGCACGCCTCCCCCTCGTCCAGCGACGCATCCTGCGCATCGGCGGGTTGGCGGCGCCCGCGCCTGGGCAGGCGCCGGCCCTCCTCTTCCGCCTTGCGCATCTGCTCCCGGCACGAGTCATCGGTGGTGGGATCGTCTTTCATCGCAGTGCTCCTTCTTCTTCAGGGTGGGTTGAAAGCTCGGCGCTTCAGCGCCGGGGCAAGGCCCAGGCGATGACGCTGTCGCCCAGGCGGGTCTCCATCCGCTCGTGGCCTCCGACGGCGGCCACGACGTACTGGCGACCGTCGATCTCGTAGCTCATCGGGTTGGCCTGCGCACCTGCCGGCAGGCGCACGTCCCACAGCAGTTCGCCGGTCTCGGTGTCGAAGGCCCGCAGGAAACGATCCAGCGATGCGCCAATGAAGGTCAGGCCACCGCCCGTCGTGACCGACCCGCTGTTGTTGGGCGTGCCCATCTCCAGCTTGAGCCGTGACGGCACGCCCAGCGGACCCGAGTCGTAGCCGGTGCCGAGCGGACGACGCCAGATGATCTCCTGCGTCCGCAGGTCCGTGCCGGAGATGTAGCCCCAGGGCGGCGCGATGCAGGGCGTGTTCAGCACCGACATCCACGGCTTCTTGAGGGCGCCGTACTTGGACCCGACCTGCGGCATGTAGGCCGGGCGTTCGCTCACGCCGCGGAAGACCGAGCGCACGCCCATCTCGTCGATCTCTTCGCGCGTGAAGAGCTGCTCGGTGTAAGGCAGCCGGTTGCTGTTCATGACCATGATGCCGCGCTGGACGTCGATCGAGATGCCGCCCCAGTTGATGCCGCCGTGGTTGCCGGCGAAGGCCAGCGAGCCCTGCAAGGTGGGTGGCGTGTAAGCGCCTTCGTAGCGCAGCTGGCGGAACTCCGTGCGGCACAGCAACTGGTCCAGCGGCGTGATGCCCCAGGCGTGGCTCTCGCGCAGGACCTCCATCTTCTTGTCGGGCCGCCCCACGGTGTTCGGCATGCCGGGCGACAGGGGCTGGGTGGGCGCGATGCGCTCTTCGGTGTCGACATGCTGCGGCACCGGCACCTCCACGACGGGCAGGATCGGTTCGCCCGTGGCGCGGTCCAGCACGTAGACCTGGCCGTTCTTGGTGGCCTGTACCACCGCGGGTCGAGACCCTCGCGGGGTCGGGAAGTCCACCAGGTTCGGCTGCGGGCTCAGGTCGAAGTCCCACAGGTCGTGGTTCACGGTGCGGAAGTGCCAGCGCTTGCGCCCTGTGGCGGCGTCCAGCGCCACCAGCGACGCGGTGTACTCGTCTTCCAGCGCCGTGCGGTCGGCGCCATAGAAATCGCTGGCCGGATTGCCCGTGGGCAGATAGACCAAGCCCAGCTCGTCGTCGCCGGCCAGCAGCGACCACACGTTCGGCGTGCCGCGCGTGTAGATCTCGCCCGGCGCGAGCGCCGCATTCGCATCGTGACGCCCCAGGTCCCAGGCCCAGCGCTGCGCCCCGGTGACGGCGTCATAGCCGCGCACCACGCCCGAGGGGGCGGCGCGCTCTTCGCCGTCGGCGATCTGGCCGGTGCCGATGATCACCACGCCGCGCATCACCAGCGGCGGCGAGGTGGGCGCGACGAAGCCGGGCAGCGTGTTGCCCGTGCCCTGGTTCAGGTCGACGAAGCCGCCCTGGCCGAACTGGATGCAGAGCGCGCCGGTCCTGGCATCGATCGCACCGAGGCGTCCGTCGACCACCGGCACCAGGATGCGCGCGCGGCACGCTTCGGTGCCGGCGGCCGGCGGCGCCTCGTGGTACGCGACGCCGCGGCAGGTGCTCGCCGCGATGTTGGCCATGGCCTTGCGATCGGCCTGGGGGTCGAAGCGCCATTTCTCGGTGCCGGTGGCCGCGTCGAGCGCGATCACGATCTGGCTGGGCGTGCAGACGTAGAGCGTGCCGTCGACCATGAGCGGCGTGCTCTGGAAGGCGTAGGCGTAGTCGGCATCGTCGGGCTTCAGGTCGCCGGTGCGGAAGTGCCAGGCCTCTTCGAGCGTCTTCACGTTCTGCGGCGTGATCTGGGACGACGGACTGAACTTGTTGGACAGGTTCGAGCCGCCGTACGAGGTCCAGCTCGACGCGTCGTGGCTGGCCGCGACGTTGCCGTCGGGCGACGCGACCGTGCCCCTGCTGAAGGCCTCTGTCGATCGCTGCGCGGCGAGCGTGGGCGAAGCGAGCTCCACGGCGCGCGGGAAGAAGATCGGCAACGCGATCAGCAGTGCCGCGGCCAGCGGCAGCGCACCCGCCACCACCGCATAGACACGGCGATCCAGCTGCGGGATGTGCCGCAGGGTCAGGCGCCACAGGGCCAGCAGCACGAAGCCCAGGACCGACAGCCAGGCCAGGCGCGGGATCAGCGCCCAACCGTCCAGGCCGACCTCCCACAGTGACCAGGCGATGGTGGCCAGGGTGGCGAGGCCGAAGACCGCGATGCCGGCGCGATGGCCGCGCCAGATCAGGCCGCCGCTGGCGATCATCGCCAGCCCCATCGCCGCGTAGTACCAGGAACCTCCGACCAGCGTCAACCGGATGCCGAGCGCCAGCAGCGCAAGGCCGAAGACGGCGATGAGAAGGGCAAAGAGGCGCAAGGCCCAGGTGCCCGCGCGATGGCGGGCGGAATCGTTCGACTTCAAAGACACCAGATGTCCTCTGCAAGCGCAGGTGTCCACGCGAGCGGACGACCTCATTGGAGAAAGACCCAGGTTCTGTTGGTTGTTCTGGTCAGGCCACGAGCACCGGCATTGCTGTGCGTTCGTCACCGAGCGCTGCGCCGACCGGGACACCTTGCCATAGCGAAGCACACCGTACGCATCCTGGGGCGATGAATGCGGGCTTGTCCTGCATGGCGACGCGGCCCTCTCCGTCAACCCGCAGGCTGGCGCCCCGGATTGGGCGATCCACTCCTACACGCGCGGGCCGGGCCATCACGCACACTCTGCACGCGCTCCAACAACTCACGGTGCACGGCGGCCACGCCTGTGGTGCGACGTGCTTTCCGGCATACATCGCGTCATCCACGGTCGTGGCTCTTGCCCGTTGCCGTGTCCCTGAAGACCGACGCAAGGCGCCGCTGCGTCCTGCCTGCACGCCCATGCCCATGCCCATGACTGCCCGATCCCCCGCATCGCGTCCGCAACGCCGCCACGCCTGCGCGCAACGCGCACGCTGAGGATGCCGTGGCTCAAGCTGCTCCATGTGTGCGCGGTGATCGCGTGGATCGGCGCCCTGCTCTACCTGCCCGCGGTGATCGTCGCGGCCTCGCGGCGTGGCGAATCGGGTGAAGAGGCGTTGCCTCGGCACCTGCTGCGCGGCGTTTTCGTGAACCTGGCCACGCCGGCCGCGCTGGTGGCGATCGCGTCGGGCACCGCCATCTTCCTGTGGAGCGGGCTGCTCGCTCAGTGGCTCATGGTCAAGCTCGCGCTGGTGAGCCTGCTGGTGCTGGGGCATGCATCGTGCGGCGTGCTGCTGCTGCGGGCCGAGCGCGGCCAGCCCGTCGCGCCCGGCTTCGCACCCCTGCTCACCGCGACCTCGCTGCTGTGGCTCGCGGCCATCGCGTGGCTGGTGCTGCGCAAACCCTTCTGAGCGGCAAGCCGATGCGACCGACTTCTCCCTCAATCCGTGGTGTCGACCGCGACCGCCTTCTCGTAGACCAGGCGCCCGCCCAGGTACGCCGCGACCGCGATGAAGGCGGCGGTGAGCAAGGTCATCGCCGCGCCCCAGGGCGCAACGACCGCGCCGGGATCGTCGCCCCAGCGCAGCGACCAGTTCAGCGAGGCGATCGACAGCATCATCACGGCGATCAGCGCATGCGCCCAGGCCGTGACGAGGCGCCGGATCCGTCGCACGGTGAGCAGGTCGACCAGGCCGGCAATGCTCGCCACCCAGCCGCCCGCGGCACCGACCCCGGCAAGCCACAGCCCCGCGCGCGACCAGAAGGGATCGTCGGTGTGAAGGAAGGCCGCATCCGCGCCGACCAGCCCCACCAGGGCCGCCACCGGAAAGTGGATCAGCATCGGATGCAGGGGATGCCCCGCGATGGCGGCACGGCTGAGGATCGGATCGGAAGCGGCTTCGGTCATGGGTTCATTCTGCCGTGCGTGGGCGCCATGCTGCTCGCGGGCTGCAAGGGTTCGCAATCGATGCTCGATCCGGCGGGGCCATCGGCCAGCGCGATCGCCGCCGTCTGGTGGTGGATGTTCGCGGTCGCGCTCATGGTGCTGGCCGGCGTCGTGCTCGCGTGGTTTCTGGCCATGCGCCCGCGCGCGCCGCTCGACGAGCGCAGTGCGCGGCGCGTGGAACGCCGCTGGCTGGTGGGCGGTGGCCTGGTGCTGCCGACCGTCAGCGTGACGGCGCTGCTGGTCTTCGGTTCGCCGGCCGGCTTCCACCAGCTGCCGCTGCCCGGCGGCGCCGCGGCGCCCCTGCGCATCGAAGCCATCGGCCACCAGTGGTGGTGGGAGATCCGCTACCCCGACGGCGTCGTGCTGCGCGACGAACTGCGCCTGCCCGCCGGCCGCCCCGTGGACATCCAGACGAAGAGCAGCGACGTCATCCACTCCTTCTGGGTTCCCGCGCTCGGCGGCAAGCTGGATGCGGTGCCGGGGCGCACCCTGACCGTGCGGCTCCAGGGCGACCGCATCGGCAGCTACCGCGGCCAGTGCGCGGAGTTCTGCGGCACCGGCCATGCCCACATGACGATGATGGCGCACGTCGTGCCGGCCGAAGCCTTCGACGCCTGGCTGCGCGCGCAATCCGGCACCGCCGCCGAAGAGGGAAAGGTGCCATGAGCACGTCGACCGGGAACGCCGCGACCTTGTCGCAGGAACGCGAGGCCCAGGCCCTGCACGAACGACTCGAGCGCATCTGGCGCAACCCGCGCGGATGGGGCGCGCTGGCGGCGGTCAACCACAGCACCATCGCGCTGCGCTTCCTGGTGACGGGCGGCGTCTTCTTCCTCATCGCCGGCGTGCTCGCCATGCTGCTGCGCGCGCAGCTGGCATTGCCCAACCATGCGTTCATGGGTGCGGAGGCCTACAACCAGGCCTTCACGATGCACGGGACGATGATGATGTTCCTGTTCGCCGTGCCGATCCTGCAGGGGCTGGCCGCCTACCTGCTGCCCAAGATGCTCGGCGCACGCGACCTGGTGTTCCCGCGCCTTTCGGCCTTCGGCTACTGGTGCTACCTGTTCGGCGGCCTCATCTTCACCAGCAGCCTGCTGTTCGGCCTGGCGCCGAATGCCGGCTGGTTCATGTACACGCCGCTGTCGAGCAACGTCTACTCGCCCGGCATCAATGCCGACTTCTGGCTGCTCGGCATCACCTTCGTCGAGATCTCGACGATGGCCGCCGCCATCGAGATCGCGGTGTCGATCCTGCGCACGCGCGCGCCGGGCATGGCGCTGCACCAGATGCCGGTGTTCGCCTGGGCCATGCTCGTGACCTCGATGATGATCGTGCTGGGCTTTCCGCCGCTGATCCTGGGCTCGATGCTGCTCGAGCTCGAACGCGCCGCCGGCTGGGTCTTCTTCGATCCGACGCGCGGCGGCGACCCGCTGCTCTGGGCCCATCTCTTCTGGCTGTTCGGCCACCCCGAGGTCTACATCGTCTTCCTGCCCGCGGCCGGTGTCGTGTCAACCATCGTGCCGGTGTTCGCGCGCCGCTCGCTGGTGGGCTACCGCTGGGTGGTGGTGTCGCTCATCAGCATCGGCTTCATCAGCTTCGGCCTGTGGGTGCACCACATGTTCACGCTCGGCATCCCGGCCCTGGCACAGGCCTTCTTCTCGGCCGCGAGCATGCTGGTGGGCATTCCCACGGGCGTGCAGCTGTTCGCCTGGATCGCCACGCTCTGGACCGGCCGGCCCGTGTGGCGCGCGCCCATGCTGTGGATCGGCGCCTTCCTCAGCGTCTTCGTCGCCGGCGGGCTGACCGGCGTGATGCTCGCGCTGGTGCCCTTCAACTGGCAGGTGCACGACACCCATTTCGTGGTCGCGCATTTCCACTATGTGCTGGTCGGCGGGATGCTGTTCCCGCTGCTCGCGGGCATCTACTACTGGCTGCCGCATTTCAGCGGCCGCATGCCCTCGGAGCGGCTGTCGAAGATCGGCTTCTGGCTCACCTTCGTCGGCTTCAACGGCACCTTCCTTGTCATGCACTGGACCGGGCTGCTGGGCATGCCGCGGCGCGTCTACACCTACGACACCGGGCTGGGCTGGGACCTGCCCAACCTGGTGTCGTCGGTGTTCAGTTTCCTGATGGCCTTCGGCATCGCCACGGTGCTGCTCGACATCGCGCTGCACTTCCGCTTCGGGCGCAAGGCGCCGACGAACCCCTGGGAGGCGGACACGCTGGAATGGGCCACCCGCCTGCCACCCGCGTCCCACAACTTCGCCAGCCAGCCGGCCATCGCCACGCGGCATCCGCTGTGGGACGACGCCGCCTTGCCGCAAAGCATTGCGCAAGGGCACCATGCCCTGGCGGAACCCGGACACGAGCGGCGCGAGACGCTGGGCACCGACCCGGTCAGCGCGCATGCGCGCGAGGTCATCCTGCTGCCGAGCAACTCCTGGCTGCCGCTGGTCGCCGGCCTGCTGCTCTCGGCGCTGTGTTTGATGCTGCTGACCAAGCTGTACCTCCCCGCGCTGGCGATGGGCGGCATCGCGGCCGTCGTGCTGCTGCGCTGGTCGTGGGTCAACGGCGCGCATCCGAGTGTGGTGGGCAGCGGAGACGATGCGCGGCATGCACGGCCCGCCGGCCTGAAGCTCCATCCCTTCACTTTCGACGGCCCCGGGCTGTGGGGCATGGGGCTCACGATGATGGCCGACGGCGCGCTGTACGGCTCGCTGGTCTTCGGCTGGTTCTTCCTGTGGACCGTGGCGCCGCAATGGCAGCCGCCCGCCGTGTCGCCCCTGGGGGTCTGGGCGCTGCCCACCACGGTGCTGATGCTCGGGCTGGGCCGATGGCTGTTCCGCCGTGTGCAGCTTCGGCTGCGTGCCGGCCTGGACCGCCAACTCGCCCCGCTGCTCTGGAGCGCCGCGCTCTGCGGCCTGCTCGCGAGTGCACTGCTCGCGGGGCTGATCGCCACCGCGCCGCTGGCGCCGACGCGCAGCGCACACGACGCGATGATCGCCTTCGCCCTGTGCTTCCTGCTCTTCCACGCCGGCCTGGCGACGGTGCTCGCCGCGCTGCAGGCAACGCGTGTGCAGCGCGGCCATGTCGGCGCACACGCGCCCTACGAGCCGGGCGTGGTCGCCGTCTTCTGGTCCTTCACCCTCGGTGCCACCGGCGTGGGGTGGGTGGCCTTCGCCTTCGTCCCGCTGGCCTTCGCACGCTGAACCCGCCGCTGCCATGCGCCTTCCTTACGCCACGCACCCCTTGCAACTGCTGGCAGGCCTGAGCGTCTGGGCGCTGTGGTTCGTGGTGGTCTACGGCGGCCTGTCGGTGGCGTGCAGCACCGCGTCCGCGGACGCGACGGCGCAGCGCGGCGTGTTCAGTGGCATCAGCCTCCTGCTGGCCGGGTTGACGCTGGCCACCACGGCCGGCCTGGCATGGGCCGCGTTCGCCTGCGCGCGCGCGGCCTCGCGCATCGACCACGCGGCCGAAGGCGGCGTCGGTCTGTTCATCGCGCGCTGCGCAGCGGCCCTGCATGGCGTCGCCGCGATCTCGACCCTGTTCGTGGGCTTTCCGTTGCTGCTGCTCTGGCCATGCATCTGAGCCGGCTCATCGCCATCGCGCTGGCGGTGCTGCTGGGCGCGCCGACCGCGCATGCCCACGGCGCCGTCTTCTCGGGCGACGCCGCGCACGCGCCCATCTGGCTGTCGCAGGCCGTCTTCGTGGCGGCCTGGTTCGCCTATCCTTTCGGTGCGGCCCGCAAACGGCCGAGCTTCGGCCGGCGCCTCGCCTTCCACGGCGCCATGCTGGTGGCCGGGCTGGCCCTCTTCGGGCCCTTCGACGACTGGGCCGAATCCAGCAGCGCGCTGCACATGGTGCAGCACATGCTGCTGATGGTGGTCGTGGCGCCGCTGCTGGTGGTGGCGCGGCCGCTGCCGCAGTGGCGGACGCTGCTCGGCCCCGCGTCGGACCTCGTCTGGCGCCCTCTTCTTCAACTGGGACGCCATCCGGGCACCTGCGCCTTGCTGCATGCCGCGGCCATCTGGATCTGGCACGCCCCGGGGCCCTACATGGCCGCGGTGATCCACACCGGCCTGCACGTGCTCGAGCACCTGTCCTTCCTGCTGACCGGCTGGCTCTTCTGGTGGTCGGTGCTGCAGGCCGGCCGCAGCGGCGCGCCGGCCGCCGCGATGGCGCTGCTCTTCACCGCCACCCACACCGGCATGCTGGGCGCGCTGCTCACCTTCGCGGGCACGCCGCTCTACTGGCGCGAATCGCGCGAGCTGTGGGACCAGCAGATGGCGGGCCTGGTGATGTGGGTGCCCGGCGGCTTCGTCTACCTCGGGGCGGCCGCCTGGGCCGGCCTGCGCTGGCTGGACCGCGATGCGGATCAGGGGCTCGCGCGCCGCCCGGGCGCGCCGGGGTAGTCGGCAGGCACGCCCGGGTCGGCGTCCTCTCCCACGGCCGGCCGGCCATCGCAGGCCATGCTCGAAGCCAGTCACCTGATCGCAGAGAAAGTCGAGCAGGCCGGGTCACCGGCCCCACACGCCATGGCAGCATCCTTGAATCCCTTCACCTTCTGGTTCGGCCTCCCGGACATGGCGTCGAGCTGGTTCGTGAGCCCGGCCCCCGCCCCGTTGCCCCGCAGCGCCCCGGCCGCGAACGCCGGCAGCTTCACCCGCGACGCCTGCACGGAGGGGGCCTACGCCCTCTTCCTGCCGCCGCGCTCGAAGAAGCCCCTGTCGCTGTTGCTGATGCTTCACGGCTGTTCGCAGAGCGGCGAGGACTTCGCCGCCGGCACCGCCATGAACGAGGCCGCGGCCAAAGCCGGCTTCGCCGTGCTGTACCCCGCGCAATCGGCGCGCGCCAATGCCAGTCTCTGCTGGAACTGGTTCCAGCCGTCCCACCAACAACGCGGCAAGGGCGAGCCCGCCATGCTGGCGGCCATGACACAGCGCGTGATCGACGCGCACGCCATCGACCGCGGACGCGTGTTCGTCGCCGGTCTCTCGGCCGGCGGGGCGATGGCCGCGGTGATGGGCGAGGCGTACCCGGACATGTTCGCGGCGGTCGGCGTGCATTCGGGCCTGGCGACGCAAGTCGCCTGCGACGCGGGCACGGCGATGGCGGCCATGCGCGGCGTTGGCCCTCCGGCCGGCGCCGCGCCCACCGGCGTGCCGACCATCGTCTTCCACGGGGATGCGGATGACACCGTGCACCCGAGCAACGGCGCGCGCCTGATGGCGGCATGCGCCGGGAACAACGTCGTGATCGACCATCGGCGGATCGAGGAAGGCGGTCGCGACAGCACGCGCACCCGCTACCGGAGCGAAGACGGCGGCGTGATCGCCGAGCACTGGAGCGTGCACGGCGCCCGGCACGCCTGGTCGGGCGGCTCCTGCACGGGCTCCTTCGCCGACGAACGAGGACCCGCTGCGAGCGCGAAGATGCTGCGCTTCTTCACCGAGCATTCACGGCCGTCGAAGGCACGTTGACCGCGGGTCGACGAACGCGCCGGCGCTGTGGCCTCGGCTTGCGCTACGCCTGCGGCCCGGGGCCCGCGCCGGCGGCCGCCGCCGGCGCCCCGTGCAGCGGCAGCCGGACGGTGAACTCGCTGCCGCGGTCCTTGCCGTCGCTGCGGACCTCAACAAAGCCGCCATGCGCGTCCACCAGGTCTTTCACCAGCGACAATCCCACGCCGAAACCGCCACCGGACTGGTGCGGGTTCTCCTGCGTGAAGAGGTCGAAGATCACGGGCAGCAGGGTGGCGGCGATGCCCTGGCCGTTGTCCTGCACCTTGACCACCGCATGGTCGATCTCGACAGTGCACTGAAGCCAGATCTTGCCGCCGCGCGGCGTGTACTTGATCGCGTTGTGCAGCAGGTTGAACACGATCTGGTGGACCCGTTCGCGATCGGCCTGGATCTGTATCGGGGCGGGCGGCACCAGCGTGGTCAAGACCTGCGCCTTCTTCTGCGCATCGGGCTGCACGGTGGCGGCGATCTCCCGCAGGTCGGTGCCGAGGTCGAAGCCGGTGCGCACCAGTTGCAGCTTGCCGGCACCGAAGCGCACCACCTCTGCGAGGTCGCCCATCATCCGCTCCATCTGCCCCACCTGGCGTTCGACGATGCGCAGCGGTCCCGCCAGCTCGGCGCTCGCCAGGCCCTTGCGCGCGATCAGTTCCGTCACGTTGCGGATGGGCCCCAGGGCGTTGCGCACCTCGTGCGTGAGTCGGCCGAAGAACACGTCCCGCCCCCGCAGGGCATCGTGCGCATGCTCGAGCCTGTTCTCCGTGGTGTCCAGCTGCGCGCGCAGGTTGGTCCGGTCGGCCATGACCTTCGCGAACCCGACATGCCGCTCGCCTTCGCGCAGGGCGATGAGGCTGCCCGTGACCCAGATCCGCATGCCGTCCTTGCGCAGGTGCCAACGGTCGTCTTCGGAGCGCAGCGCCGCCACGGCGATCTCGCGTTCGAGCTTCGGCAATCCCAGGGCCCGGTCCTCCTCCACGAACAGGATGTCGATGGGGCAGCCGATCGTCTCGGCCTCCCGGTAGCCGAACAGCGTTTCCGCGGCGCCTCGCCAGCCGGTGATGCGCCCGTCGACATCGAGCAACACGAAGGCGATGTCCGGCGCCTGCTGCCACAGCAAGGCCAACGCCCTCTCGGGGCTGAGGGGCGCCGGCGCGGTCGGCGGAAGGCTGCTTGAGCTGGGCATGGGCTCTCTTTCGGCGGCCCATGGGGGGCCTTGCGACATCCAGGCTTTGTACCACCGGGTGGGTGGGTCGACGCATGCGCGCCCGTTGTAACGGAGCGTTCCGGCCCTGCCGGCCTACGCGCGCCACCCGTTCGCGCAGGTAGCTTCGGCGATCCATTCAACGGAAACCGATTTGCTCTCATTCAACCGCAAAGAATCCATCCTCCGCAGGCACGGCATCCGCGTGGACCCCTTCCCGGTGCGCGCCCTGCCGTACCAGGCCCGCTTCTATGAAGAAAGGCGCCGCCTGCCGCAGGCGGAAGTCGATGCCGACATCGGGCTCGCGCTGGCGGTGGCGGCCTGGCGCCGGCGCATCGAGGGGCTCTATGAAGCCTTCAGGCTCGACCTGAAGGCCCGCAGCGCGGCCGGCGGTGTGCCGCCGACGAGCCCGCCGCTGTGCTGACGCGCTCGATGCGTCATGGCGCACCATGCCTCACTGCCCCGGCAGGCGCACGGTCACGATGTCGAAGGGGAGCAGCGGCGGCGGGCTCTTCTGCTTGTCGAGTTGCGCGTTGACCACCAGCAGGCCGTCGGCACTCGCGGCGGCCGTGGTGGGATAGCGCAGGCGGGCATCGGTGTGCCGCTGCACCAGCTGGGCACTGCCCCAGCCGGGCGCAAGTTTCAGATGGACGATCTCGCTTTCGACGTTGCGCATGACCAGCAGGTCGTCGGCCCCGTTGAGCACCAGGCCGTCGCCGTTCTTCAACGCGCCGCCATCGATGCGCACCTCGGCCACGGCCTTGGTCTGGGTGTCGATGCGCCACAGCTGGCCGGTCGACAGCTGGATCGACAGCAGCCAGCGGCCGTCGGGCGATGCGACCAGACCGTTCAGATTGATCTCGTTCGGCACGTAGCGCACCGGCGTCGCTGAAAGATCGAGCCACGGCTCCATCACCACCGTGCCGCCCGAGGGCACGTTGCGGAGCCGGTAGATCACCGGACGGAACGAGTCGGTGGCGTAGACGGCGCCGTCGCGGCTGACGACCAGGTCGTTCACGAAGCTCTGCGGGCCCTTCGGCAGCGCGATGACGGCCAGCGTGGTCGCGGTCGCGAGGTCGACGATGGCCACGGTGCCGTTGGGCCCGCCCGCCACCCAGAGACGTCCGCGCTCATCGACCTTCATCCCGAAGGCGCCCGTGCGCCCGGGCGACCCACCGGCCTGGAACAGCTCGGCCTTGGTGGCGCCGCGGGCGATGCGGAACAGGTCACCGTTGGTGGTGGAGCCCACGTAGGCCGTGCCGGTGCGCGGATCGATCGCAATGCCTTCGGGGAAGACCTGCGCGCCTTCGATCGTCGCGCGTCCCTGCACGATGCCGCCCTGGCCGGGTTCGACCACACCGCACAGGATGCGCGCGCCCGAGTTGCCGGCCGGATCGCTCTGGTAGTCATCCGGATCGGCATGGACGACCACGGTGCGCCCCATGGCGGCCATCGGGCCGGGCGACAGCGTGAGGTTGGGATTCAGGAAGCGGACGGTGCCGCGGCCATCGGCGCCCACCTGCAGCGCCGGCAGCTCGCCCGCATGCGCCACGCCGGGCGGCTGGCCCGGCTGCCCATGGTTGTGCGAGGCGCCCGGATCGAAATGACCGCCCGCCGCGCCGAAGTCGACCACCCGGCCGGTGGCCGCATCGGGCCCCGGCGCACAGGTGCCATTGGCATGCACATGCAGGCCGTGCGCGCCGGGGCTCAAGCCCTGCGCCGTGACCTGGACGTCGACGCCGCCGGCCACCGGCGTCAGCACGGCCTGGCCCGCCGGCTGACCGCCGGGCGTGAGCAGCCGCGCGATCGCGGCGGGCCCCGTGGGCGCGAGCGCACCCATTGGGCCCGGCGTGGCAGGCGGCACCGTCTCGGCGCGGTTCGCGCAAGCGGCCATCGTGGCTGCGACGGCCAGCGCCATTGCGCACCGCAGAGGCGCGCTGGAGAGTAGAGAGGACATGGAGGACTTCCGTTGAGCAATGGATGCGAGCACGGTCATGGACGGCCCGGTGAAAGAAGAGACAGTGGCTCAGCGGCCAGTGCCGTGGCTGATGCGGTAGATCACGCCGTTCTGGTCTTCGGCCACGAGCAGCGCGCCGTCGTTGGCCACGGTCACGCCCGCGAGACGGCCGAACTGTGCCGGCCGGCGGGCCTTCTGCTGCTCGGCAGGCGTACCGGCTCCGGGCTGCTGCAGGTTGGCGGGCGGCACGTCCATCAGCCAGCCGGTGGCGAAGTCATCGATGCCCTGCGGCCTGCCGGCCGCGTCGAAGCGCACGCGCACCACCTTGTAGCCGCTGGGCTGCCCGCGGTTCCACGAGCCACGCATCGCGACGAAGGCGCTGCCCCGGTACTCGGCCGGGAACTGCGTCCCCATGTAGAAGGCCAGGCCGATCGGCGCCGAATGCGCGGTATAGCTCAGGACCGGCGTTTCGGTCGTCGGGCAAAAGTCCGCCTTCGTCGTGTTCTCCGGATCGTTCTGCTGCTTCATGTCGACTTGGCGATCGCCCCAGCAGAAGGGCCAGCCGTAGTGCTTGTTGGGCAGGATCGCGTTGAGCTCTTCGGGCGGCGTGTCGTCGCCACGGTCGTCCGACCCGTGGTCGAAGCCATAGAGCTGGCCACCCACCGGGTTGAAGGCGAAGCCCAGCGTGTTGCGCAGACCACGGGCATACACGGTGCGGGCCGAACCGTCGGGCTGCATGCGCAACACGGTCGCGGCCTCGAGGTTGGTCTCGACGCAGTTGTTGCACTGCGAACCGACGGTCACGTACAGCATGCCGTCGGGCCCGAAGGCCAGGGTGCGGTACGGGTGCTGCGATCCGTCGGGCAGGTCGTCGACGATGACCTTCGGCGTTGCCAGCATGCCGTCGGCCAGGATGTCCGCGACCAGCACCTTCTTGTCGCTGGCCATGTAGAGCTTGCCGCCGCGCTGGGCCAGGCCATGCACGTTCTTGATGTTCTGGGCCACCACCTTCTGCATGTCCATCACGCCGTCGCGGTTGGCGTCGCGCAGCAACAGCACATCGCCCTGCTTGGGCCGGCTCACGTACAGGTCGCCGTTGGGCATGGGCTGGATCCACCGCACGTGCTGCATGTTGCGGGCGAAGACGTTGATGGTGAAGCCCGCCGGCACCTGCAGCCGCTGCAGCATGCTGTCGTCGAACTTGACGGGCGTGGGCTCGAGATTGGTCGTGCTCACCACGTTGGGACCGTCCCCCGGGGGCAACTGGGCCCCGGCCGCGCCGGCGAAGAGCACTGCGAGCGGCAGCGCCCACAGGAAGGGAAAGCGAGAGACGGACATCGGGATCCTTGGCTGATGGAAGTGGGTGCGTCGCGATTCGACGGGAGATGCGAAGCACCCGGGTAGCCCCAAGACGCATCGATGCGGTAGGACGGCACCGCTTTCACGTTGTCGCGGCGATCGCGAGGCGCCGGCGGAAGCCGGGCGCACGGGACTCGGGAAGGTCGCTTTTCGACGGGGAGCGCCGCAGCTGTGCACGGCAGTCCGGCAACAAGCACTCGTGCACCCACGCGCAAGACATCCCGAAGCAGCGTCCCTAGCATCAGCTCACCGTGATCCCAGCGACCTTCCAGCCCCTCCACCGCATGTCCTTCGAGCCCCCCGTGTCTGCTCTCGATCCGAATCCCTGGCTCGCGCTGCAGGTCGTGGCCCGGCGCCATGAGACACGTGACATCGTCGTGTTCGACCTGGCGCGCGCCGACGGCGCCACGCTGCCCCCCTTCACCGCCGGCGCCCACCTCGAAGTGAAGATCGCGGGGCTGATCCGGCACTACTCGCTGTGCGGCGCGCCGAACGATCGCGCGCACTACCGGATCGCGGTGCAGCGCGAGCCCGGCGGTCGCGGCGGCTCGGTGCAGCTGTGCGACACCGCCGCGGCGGGCGACATGCTGGCGGTGCGCGGCCCCTTCAATCACTTCGCCCTGCACGAGCCCATCGAACAGCCGCCGCTGCTGCTGGCCGGCGGCATCGGCGTGACGCCGGTGCTGAGCATGGCGCTGGCACTGACGGCGGCTGGCACCGATTTCGAGCTGCATTTCAGTGGGCGTTCGCTCGAACACATGGCCTTCCTGCCGCTGCTGCGCTCGGGCCTGTTCGGCCACCGCGTGCACCTCTATGCCGACGACGGCAAGGGCGTGGCGCCACTGGACCTGCCGACCCTGCTGGGCCGAGGGCGGCCCGGGCGCCATCTCTACGTCTGCGGGCCCGGCGGGATGATCGATGCGGCCGAGCGCATCGCGCGCGAACAGGGCTGGGCCGGCGATCACATCCACTTCGAGCGCTTCGGCGCGCCCGCGCAGGCACCGGTCGAGGGCGGCTGTGAAGCCTTCGAGGTCGAGATCGCGTCGACCGGCCGCCGCATTCCCGTCGCGGCCGACCAGAGCGTGGCGCAGGCCCTGGCCGCGGCCGGCGTGCCGATCCCGATGTCCTGCGAGGTCGGCGTGTGCGGCAGTTGCCGAACGCGTGTGCTGGCGGGCGTCCCCGAGCACCGCGACCTGCTGCTGAGCGCCGAGGAACAGGCGGCCAACACCGAGTTCACGCCCTGCTGCTCGCGCTCGAAGACACCCCTGCTCGTGCTCGACCTCTGAGCGCGATCGCCCTCCCCCTTTTTCTCCACCACCGCCAAGAGCACCCCGATGGCCCTGATCTGCGAACACAACCAACGCCGCACCTCCGTCGAACCCGGCGCGCTGCACATCCTGCGTGCCACGCCCCAGAACGTGCACTGGGGCTATTTCGATCCGGCAAAGGCGCCCTCGCTGAAGGTCCGAAGCGGCGATCTGGTGCATGCCGAGGCCATCACGCACCATGCCGGCGATGCGCCGGAGCTGATGATGGACGACGCGGTCTGGAAGATCTTCAAGGAGATCCCCGAGGAGGACCGCAACCCCGGCGTGCACATCATGACCGGCCCGATCCATGTCGAAGGCGCCAAACCGGGCGACATGCTGGAGGTGCGCTACCACCGCATGACGCCGCGCAACAACTACGGCTCCAACCTGGCGGCCAATTGGGGCTATCTCTACAAGGAGTTCGAGGAGAAGGAGCGCGTGACGATCTACGAGCTGGACCCGAACTCGAACAACGCCCGCGCGATGTACGCCTACGACTTTCCCGGCAAGTACCTGGTGCCCGGCACGGTCACCGAATGCCCGGTGTGCGACCGGCAGGAAGCGCTCAAGGGCGTGCGGGTGCCGGTGCGCCCCCACCTGGGCACGGCCGGCGTGGCGCCCAACGTGCATGGCCGGGTGAGCACCATCCCGCCCGGCCTGCACGGCGGCAACATCGACAACTGGCGCATCGGCGCGGGCGCGACCATGTACTACCCGGTCCAGGTCGACGGCGCGCTGTTCTCCATCGGCGACCCCCACGTGTCGCAGGGCGACGGCGAGATCAGCGGCACCGCCATCGAGAGCTCGCTCAACGTGACGATGCAGATCATCCTGCGCAAGGACTTCTTCTTCCCCTCGCCGCTGCTCGAGACCGAGGACTGCTTCATCGTCCATGGCTTCGACCCGGACCTCAACGTGGCGACGCGCAACGCCGCGCTCGACATGCTCAGGCTGCTCAACGAGCACCACGGCCTGTCGCGCAACGACAGCTATTCGCTGATGAGCGTGGCAGCCGACTTCGGCGTGACCCAGGTGGTCGACGCGACCCAGGGCGCGCACGTGCGCATCCCGCGCAACATCTTTCCGCCCAAGGGCTTCTGAGCCCGCCGCGCTGCGCTCGCCACCGCCCACCCGGCGGAAAACGCACGGCGACTTGACGATCAGCGCCGCGCCACCCCGGCTGGCCGGGAACTTGCTCAGGACCTTGACGCAAGTCGAAGAACGGCGGCATCCGCACCGTTCAGAACCAGCCACCGGAGGTCCACCGTGAATGCATGGAATGTTTCCACCCATACCTACACGCAGGGCGAACGCTCGCGCATCTGGCAACAGGCGCTGACCCGCCTGCACCTGCCCGCCGTCGACCAGCTCGGCACCCATTCGGCCTTCCATGGCGACGTGGCCAGCCTGGTGTCGCCGCAGGGCATCGAGTTCGCGCGCATGAGCGCTTCGCCCCAGACCATCTCGGGCCGCTCGGCCGACCAGCCCTTCTCGGTCTGGCTGTCGATCCTGATGGAAGGCCGCTTCGCCTTCGGCGGCAGCCAGGGCGAGCCGGTCATCGACCTGATGCCCGGCGACATCATCTACGGCCCCACCGGGGTCGATTCCACGCTCACGCTCAAGAGCGACTTCCGCATGCTCTACGTGAAGATCCCGCAGTTGATGCTGCACCCGCGGCTGGTCAACCTGGGCTCGCTGCGCACCGGCACCTTGTCGGGGCACAAGGCCATCAACCGCATCTTCGCGGGCATGCTGACCTCGGTGGCCGACAACATGGAGGCGCTCGACGCCGCCGAGCTGCGCCCGATCGAGCTGGCGCTGACCGAATTCGTGGTGGTGAGCCTAGCCGGCAGCACCGCGCTGCAGACCTTCGGCAGCGCGGCGCGGCTGGTGCACTACCAGCGCATCTGCCAGTCGATCGAGAACCAGCTGGGCGACCCCGAGCTCACGGTCGGCAAGATCGCCGCCGAGCAGCATGCCTCGCTGCGCTATGTGCAGAAGCTGTTCGAAGCCGCGGGCCACAGCTTCGGCCACTACCTGCGCCAGCGCCGGCTCGAGCGCTGCCGCTCCGACCTGCAGAGCACGCTGCACCGCCACCTGTCGATCTCCGACATCTGCTTCCGCTGGGGCTTCAGCGATCCGGCCCACTTCAGCCGCAGCTTCCGCGCCGAATTCGGTACCACGCCGCGGGCCTACCGTCAGGCGCAGCTGGGCCTCACCGACAGCGAGAGCGCGGAGGCGCCAGGCGACTGAAGCGGCGGCCCGACGACAAAAACCCGGCGGCTGCCGGGTCGATGCGCAGGGCTTCGCGCCCGTTTTCGCCTGCGTTCAGCGCTTGAGCCAGGCCGGTGCGATCTGCGTGCCCAGGCCCGCGCCGTAGCCGAAGTAGATGTTCAGGCCCGCCACCGGCTCGAGGTAGCGCGCATTCTTCAGGCCGCCGGCATCGACCGCGTCGAAGCCGATGCTCTCGATCAGCGCCTGGACCGTGTCCTTGGCCTTCGCCTCGTCGCCGGCGAAGAACACGCTGCCCTTGGCATCGCCGAAGCCCGCGCCTTGGTGCATGACCTGCGCGAACAGGGTGTTGAAGGCCTTCACCACATGCGCGGTCGGCACGAGCTTGGCGATCTCCTCGGCGGCCGAGCTGCTGAAGCCCACGGTCAGGCCCATGTAGTCGGCCGTCAGCGGGTTCGACACGTCGACGATGACCTTGCCCTTGAGGTCGCCCAGCGCGGCGAGCGCGGCCGGCGCCTGGTCGTAGGGCACGGCCAGCACCAGGACCTCGACGTTCTTCGCGGCCTGGTCGAGCGGCAGCGCCTGGGCGCCCAGCGATTCGGCCACGGCCTGGGCCTTGTCGAGCGAGCGGCCGGTCAGCGTCACCTGGTGGCCGGCCTTGACGAATTGCTTGGCGAGGCCGGAGCCGACGTTGCCGTAACCGACGATGGTGAGTGTCATGGTGTTGTCCTTGGAAAAAGAGGATGCGCGTGGAAAGTGCCGCGCGGATGCGGCGAGGAAAAAAGACGGCTCAAACCCAGCTGTAGGGAATCAGGATGCCGCTGCGGTAGGGCTTGAAGCCCAGCGACTTCTTCGCGACGATGGTGCTCAGGCCCAGGAACAGCGGGATCGAGTAGCCCTGCGCCACCTGCCACATGTCGAAGGCCTTGAAGCCCTCGATGCGCTTGGCATAGTCGGGCTCGCCCATCAGCGGATAGAGCCTGGGCGGGATGTCCTCGCCCTTCCAGATCGAGAAGCTCATCTTCGGGTCGAGCATGTAGCCCGAATAGGTGCCCGGATCGCCCGCGGCCGGGTTGAAGGGCTTGAGCACCGGGCCGTCGAACTTGCCGGTGCGCTGGTATTCATAGAGCGCCGGGCTGTCGAGCACCTGCAGGTTGACCTCGATGCCCACCTTCTGCCACATCTGGGCGATCACGCGCGCGGTGTCGAAGTCGCTCGCGAACACACCCTTGCTGGTGTAGAAGTTCAGCTTGGCCGGATTTGCCGCGCTGTAGCCCGAAGCGGCGAGCAGCGCCTTGGCCTTCTCGGGATCGAAAGCGATCCTGAAGTCCGGCACATAGGCCGGGAAGCCCGGACCGGCCGGCATCGAGACCGCGGTCGCATGGCCGCCGAACAGGGCCTTCGAGATCGCCGCCTTGTCGATCGCATGGTGGCAGGCCAGGCGCACGTTCCTGTCGGTGAGGATGCCCTTGTTGGCCATCTGCAGGAAGACCACGCCGGTGGTCGAGTCCAGGTGCGGCGACAGGCCCGGCAGCGCGCCCAGGCGTTCGGCCTCGCGCACCGGGATGTTCAGCGTCAGGTCGGCCTGGCCAGCCTGCATCGCGGCGGCGCGCGCCGTCGGGTCCTTGGTCACCTGGAACACCAGCCGCTTCACCTTGGCCGGCCCACGCCAGTAGCCCTCGTAGGCCTCGAGCACGATGCGCTGGTCGCGCTGGTACTCGACCAGCCGGTACGGGCCGGAGCCGACGGGCTTGGCCTCGAAGCCGTCCTTGCCGACCTTCTCGTAGTAGGCCTTGGGCAGGATGTAGGCCGGGATGTCGGCGAACATCACCGGCGCGATCGCCATCGGCGTGCTGAACTTCACCACTGCCTTCAGTGGGGTCGGCGTGTCGATCGCCTCGATGGCCGACCACACGCCCGCCAGCAGCGAGGCCTTCTGCGCGCGCGGCCGGTCGAGAAAGGAGAACTTGAAATCGGCAGAGGTAAGCCGGTCGCCGTTGTGGAAAGTCACGCCGTCGCGGAAGTTCAGCTCCAGCAGCGTGCAGTCCTTGTTGAGCCACTTGAAGTCCGCCACCACGCTGGGCGCGAACTGGAGGTCGGGCGCAAGCTCGAGCGGCTGGTCGTAGACGCACTTGATGACGGCCGACTGCGTGGGGTTGAGCGACACCGGGTCCCAGCTCAGGATGTCCATCGGGAACGCGACGGTCACGGTGCGCGCGTCCTGCGCGAAGGCACCGGTGCCGAAGGGGGTGGCCATCGTCGCGCCGAATAGCGCGAGCGGCAGCTTGGTGACGAAATCTCTGCGGTGGGTCATGGGAAGAGGCGCTCCGGGAAAGGGAAAGTCGGTTCAGAAGGGCTTGTCGCCCTGGATGGTCACCCGGTGGCCCGAGCGGGTCTGGGGGTAGTAGTCCCACACCGCGTGGTGCTCGACGCATCGGTTGTCCCAGAACGCGACCGAATGCGGCTGCCAGCGGAAGCGCACCTGGAAGTTCGGGTTCTGGCAGTGCGCGAAAAGAAAACGCAGGATCGCGTCGCTCTCGGGCTTGTCGACGCCCACGATGTGGGTCGTGTACTGCGCGTCGGCGAACAGGCATTTGCGCTTCGTGACCGGGTGCGTGCGCACGATGGGCTGGGCGGTGGCCGGGAAGCGCTTGCTCGGGTCGCTGGTGTACTTGCGGTAGATGTGCTCGGCGTCGTGCACGGCCGTCAGGCCTTCGAGGTAGGCCTTCATGCGATCGGACAGCGCCTCGTAGGCCGCGTACTGGCTCGAGAACAGCGTGTCGCCGCCGACGGGCGGCACGATGTGCAGATGCAGGATGCTGCCCATCGGCGGCGCCTCGTTGCAGCTCAGGTCGGAGTGCCAGCTCTCGCCGGCCACCGACTTGGAGTTCGCGTCGCCATGGATCGGTACCACGTAGGGATAGCCTTCCACGCCGAAGCCACCGGTGTGCAGCACCAGGTCGCCGTAGTGGCGTGCGAAGCGCTGGTGCGAATCGAAGTCCAGCTTCTGGTCGCGGAAGAACACCACCTGGTGCGCCATCAGCGCTTCGTGGATCTCGTGCACCTGCTGCGGATGCAGCGGTTGCGTGAGGTCGACGCCGCCGATCTCGGCGCCGATGGTGAGCGTCATGGGCGCCACCTGGATCGTCTCGTATTGCATGAACAAATCACTCCTGAAGGACTTCATTCTTGGGCTGCAGCACCCGATTCCTCTTGCATCGCCGCGCATGGCGACTTGAGGGAAAGCGGCGCCGGCCCGGGCCTCACGCCGGCCAGCGCTGGCCCAGGTCGCGCGGCGGCACGGCCGCCAGCAGGCTGCGGGTGTAGTCGTGCTGCGGGTCGGCCAGCACGCGCTCGGTTTCCCCGCTCTCGACCACCACGCCCTGGTGCATCACCAGCACGCGGCTGCAGAGGTAGCGCACCACCGCCAGGTCGTGCGAGATCAGGAGCAGCGAGATCTTGTGTTCGCGCCGGATGCGCAGCAGCAGGTTGAGGATCTGCGCCTGCACTGACACGTCGAGCCCCGAGACGATCTCGTCGGCCACCAGCAGCTGCGGCAGGTCGCACAGCGCGCGGCCGATGTTCACGCGCTGCCGCTGGCCGCCCGACATCTGCGACGGAAAGCGCGTCAGCATGTCGGGCGCGAGGCCGACGTCGCCCACCAGTTCGCGCGCGCGCGCCTCGCGGTCGCTGTGCAGGTTGGGCCGGCTCTCCATCGACTGCGTGACCAGGCTCTGCACGCGGCGCCGCGGGTTGAGGGCCGAACGCGCGTCCTGGAAGATCATCTGGATCGAGGCGATGCGGCGTTCCCAATCTTCCGCCTTGGCGACCAGCGCGCGGCCGTTGAGCAGGATGGTGCCTTCGCTCGCGCTCTCCAGCCCCATCACGAGGCGGGCCAGGCTGGACTTTCCGCTCCCGCTCTCGCCCACGATGCCGACGAACTCGCCGGGCGCGATGCTCAGGTGCACGTCCTTCACCGCGTGCACCGCCGTGTCGCGCCGCAGCCAGCCGCCGCGCGGCCGGTAGGTCTTCGACAGGCCCTGCACCTGCAGGAAGGGCGAATCACTCATGCGCGGCGCCTGGAAGATGGTTGCGTCGCTGGCGTCCGCGGCCAGCAGCGGCTCGGGCGCGGCCGCGCCGTGCACGCAGCGCACATGGTGGCCGGGCAGCACTTCGCGCATCGGCGGCACGCCGGTGGCGCAGGCCTCGGTCGCGACCGCGCAGCGCGGCTGGAAGCGGCAGCCTCTCAACGACGGGAAATCGCTGATGCCCGGCATCTGGCCCGGCAGCGAGAACAGCAGCCGGCGCGGGCCGGTGAGGTGCGGGTTGGCGCGCTGCAGCGCCTGCGTGTAGGGGTGCAGCGAGCGGGTGAAGATCCGCTTGGCCGGGCCGCGCTCGGCCATCTCGCCCGCGTAGAGCACCACCAGTTCGTCGCACACGTGCGCGGCCAGGCCCAGGTCGTGCGTCACGAAGACCACGCCGGTGCCGCGCCGCTCCTGCAGCCCGCGGATCAGCGTGACGATGTGCGCCTGCGTGCTCGCGTCGAGCGCGGTGGTGGCCTCGTCGGACACCACCAGCTGCGGGTCGCCGGCGAAGGCCATCGCGATCATCACGCGCTGGCACATGCCGCCCGAG